>TARA_B100000686_G_scaffold350313_1_pt1 | contig 15097 bp, 14 predicted proteins | sample TARA_B100000686 | Tara Oceans TARA_B100000686 (sample SAMEA2622733) | marine metagenome | biome: marine biome (ENVO:00000447); feature: marine epipelagic mixed layer (ENVO:xxxxxxxxx); material: "saline water (ENVO:00002010), including plankton (ENVO:xxxxxxxx)" | depth 150 m
AAAAAAGCTTTGAAAAAGCTGACCGGCAAGCTAAAACCAATGAAAAAGACGCGCTAATTTGGCGGGATCTTCTGAAACGAGTATTGATATGGCTTGAGGAAGGGCGGCCTGTAAGAGAGCTCACTCTAGAAACAAACGAAGCAAAATCTCTTAAGGCCCTACAACTAATTACCGCAAAACCACTGATGTATGTGGCTAATTTAGATGAAACAGGGTCACAGAATAATCCTTATCTTAAATTAGTGCTCGACCTAGCCGAACGAGAAGATGTTCCGGTTGTCATCATTAGTGCGGCGTTTGAAGCAGAACTCGTACAACTACCAAAAGATGAACAAAACGCGTTCCTTGAAGAAATCAATTTAAAAGAGCCTGGGCTCAATAGAATGATAAGAGCTGCATACACCTTACTTAAACTGCAAACTTTCTATACAGCAGGCCCACAGGAGGTGAGAGCCTGGACTATCCGTAAAGGTTCTAGTGCATACGATGCTGCAGGAGAAATTCATACAGATTTCCAAAGGGGCTTTATACGAGCTGAAGTCATCTCTTTTGAAACGTTTATTGAACAACAAGGCGAACACGGCGCGAAGAAAACCGGAGAAATGCGGCTAGAAGGTAAGGATTACATTTTATTAGAAGGTGATGTTGTTCACTTTCGATTCAATGTCTAAATCCATCTATCTAGCTTATCAATAATTGTTGCAACCAAAGTTTATTTTATAAAAAAGACTAAAAAATTCTCTAGCCTATAAGCGTTTATGGGTGCCATCACAAAATGGACTGTTTTCAGTGTGTTTACAGTTACACAAAGCCACCCGCCTCTTCTTTTCAATGGAAAAGGCCTGAGGCTTAAATTCGGTACCCTTATGAGATCCATCACAAAAGGGTTGATTGTCAGACTTACCGCAAGTACACCAATAGAAGGTGCCTGCATCTATATCCATCACAAAAGGAGCTTTTGAAAAAATTTCAGGTTCTTGCATTTAATTCATTACTTATTTTTGATTAAACATTAACTGCTTACTGCTATCTGTACCAAGTAGATCTTATGGTGTTGCTGCAATACCAATCATCGTATACCAAAGAAACTGAATCATCTGAAGCAAGGAGTCTTCTGGAATTCTCTCATCATCCCCGTGAGCGCCACCACCGGCGGCTAGATCTTCTTCATTCAAGACAGGGCCAAAACCATAACATGGCACACCTGCGGCACGCATTTGAGCTTTATCTGTAGAACCTGCCATCATAGTGGGAAGTGTAATAGCCTGAGGGAAGAGCCTATTATTAACTGACTCAATCATCTGAAACATTTCATTGTCTATTGACGATGGTTCACCTGGTGGCCGATAGATTCCCTCAGGAATAATCTCTACGTTTGGGTTATTGATAACAGCAGCCATGTCATCATAAAAGTCTTCTGGGTTTTCATCAGGCAAAGCTCTGATATCTAACGTAGCTTCTGCCTGGGTCGGTATAACATTTCTACGAAAACCGCCACTAATAATGGTTGGACTGATGCCAGTTCTTAAAATGGAATAGTGTCGTGGATCATTCAACGCAAAGTACTGCTGAACCCGAGCCTGCTGATCAGGGTCTAATATTCCCCTATACCTTATGGCATCTTCCTCTGGGCTTATAGTGGCAAGGCGTTCAAAATAAGCTTCGGTTGTATCGTTTAATCGCATTGGCGGTTGCCATGCGGCAAGTTTTGCAACAGCGGCAGAAAGTGCAGCAATCGCATTATCTACCCGGGGTGCTGAACCATGTCCTGCAGTACCATGAGCTACAAGCTGCACACGCATTGGAAACTTTTCAGCAGTTGCAATTGACACATAACGCACCTGACCATCACGTGCAACTGCACCCCCACCCTCTGCAAGACAATACTGAGAATCTATCTCATTCCAATGCTCATTAACCATAAAATCAATGCCAACATGAGGTGTCCCCTCTTCTCCGGCTTCAGCAAGAAAAATGACATCTCGGTCAAGCTCAACCTGATAACGCTTTAGCATCAAAAGCAACATCAAACCTGCCGTAACACTATCTTTATCATCAAGTGAACCACGTCCATAGATATACCCATCACGTCTTACCGCATCAAACGGTTCAACAGACCAGTTTTCTCTCTGAACACCTACTACGTCTGTATGGCCCATAATAAGAATAGGTAACTTTGAACCATTACCTGTAACTCGCGCGACCAGATTATCGCGACCTGGTTCAAGCGCATAAAGCCGCCCTTCAATTTCATCCCTCGCAAGGGCATTACGAAGATAATTTGCTACGGCGGTTTCATTGCCTGGTGGGTTAGTGGTATTTATCCGAAGTAGTTCTGTAAAATGGCTTAATGCTTCATTACCGACAGCATCCCAATCCACAAGATATCGGTCTTGTGATTGAGAAAGGACCGGCCAGCCAATTAAAAAAATGATAAAAAGTCGTCTCATGATGCCCCCTATGCTCATCTATGTAGTATAAACCTCCCGCAAGATCATCGTGCTAAAGTTTTATATATGAAGGTTAATCAGTTGAATAGATATTTAAAAATAATAGCAGTACTAACTACTACCATCATGGGCTGGTCCATTGGATCAGCTGTTGTAGCCCAGGAAGTTTATCCTCTACGCCCCATTGATGTTGTTACCCATACTTCACCAGGTGGAGGTACGGATGCGACAGCTCGTGCTGTTTTACGGGGAACTCGGCAAGCTTTAGATACTAATATGAGCGTGCTTCCTAGAACTGGTGGCGGGGGCGTTGTGGCAATGACATATGTAAATAACCGTCCACGCGATGGTCATACGGTACTTGCAATTACACCTACGCACCTTTTCGCTATAGCTAGGGGCCAGGGACCGTTGTCAATTGATGATCTTGTAGGCGTGGCCCGCGCAACCGATGATCCTATCGTCGTTATGGTCAGGAACGACAGTCAACTACAAAGCTTGGAAGACTTGATAATAGAGGGACGTAATCAACCAATTAAGTGGGGTACTACCCAGATTGGAGGAGTAGATCATGTGGCCGGTGCAATCCTAGCTCAAAAAGCAGAAACTCAATTGAGCGTAGTGCCATTTGCAGGTGGTGGTGAAATCGTAACAAACCTTATGGGCGGAAGTGTTGATGCTGCGGGATTGAATCTTACTGAAGCTTTGGATCAGCTTACGCGCGGTGATTTCCGAGCGCTTGCTGTTATGTCAGAAGAAAGAATCCCGGTTATCAGTGATGTACCAACAACAGTAGAACTTGGCTATGACGTAGTTTTTTCCACTGTGCGCGGATACCTTGTGCTTAAAGGAACACCTGAAGATCGTATCGACACCCTTGAACGAGGAATGCTTGAAGGTATGCAGCAACCAGATTTTCAGTCTTATCTTCAAGGTTCTGGACTTGATTCAAGCAGCATTGCTGACCGAGAAGCCTGGGACAACCAGGTTCGTCGTCTATATAGCGATGCCCGTGATGCTATGATTTCCCTTGGAATCATTCAAGACGAGTAAATACCCTCTAATTCTATTATGAAGCACGAAAACACTATTGCTGGAATAATATTAATAGGCTTTTGTGCAATTGCGTACTGGCTAACCACTGGTTTTAGTGAGGTATCTGCAATGTTATCTCAAAACGTGCCACCTACTTTTTTCCCACGTTTAGTGCTTTCCATCATGGCCCTTTTAAGTATTATTTTGATTTTCACGGGCATAGGTCATAAACCTAAGTCTGCCGAATTTCTCCCAGCTTCCTTCTGGAAAACGGTTGGAATAATCATATCCGCAGGCATACTGGCATATTTTCTTGGCACACTAATTACTCTTGCTGTTATAGCAATGGTGTTACCTATCGCTTGGGGCGAACGTCGCTATAAGCTAATAGCGGCACTTACAGTTTTCTTGCCAATTAGCATTTATGTTGTCTTCACATTAGGTTTAGATGTGCGGTTCCCAACTGGGCGTATACTGGAAGCGGTGATGTAAATAGCATGGATATTGGTCTCGAGTACGCATTACCAATTCTGACCGATCCAATTGTGATCGGTTTAATTATCGCGGGTACGCTAATCGGCGTAATTATTGGCGCATTACCGGGTCTATCATCCTCTATGGGCGTAGCGCTTTTGTTACCCTTTTCTCTCTATCTTGATCCCATACCAGCAATTGCTCTTCTCTCCGCACTTTACTGCGCCGGAACATTTGGAGGATCAATAACGGCTATCTTAATCAATGCCCCAGGTGCACCCCCAGCAGTAGCAACTGCATTTGATGGCTACCCTATGGCATTAAAGGGTGAAGCCGGTCGTGCCCTAGGAATAGCAGCAGTTTCATCAGTAAGCGGGGGGATATTTAGCTTATTGGTTCTGCTTTTTGCAGCACCCCTTCTTGCCAGAATAGCGTATAGCTTTGGTCCACCTGAATACTTTGCTCTAGGTGTATTTGCACTATCTATGCTTGCATCCATTAGCGGCGAAGCTCCAATAAAAAACTTAATTGGCGGCTGTCTTGGTCTTCTTATTGCAACGGTAGGTATAGATCTAACTACTGGCGTTGAACGATTTACTTTTGGTGTTCCAGAACTTCTTGAAGGCATTCAGTTCATTCCAGTCCTTATCGGACTTTTTGCAGTAACTGAACTGCTGAATCAGGCTCAAGAACTTAATCGAGAAAAGATTGCGATTGCTTTATCTGCTGTGAAGCTCCCCTCTCTTAATGACTTCCGTCGCGTAAAAAATACCATTCTACGCTCTAGCGGGATCGGCATTTTTGTCGGCGTTCTACCTGCCGAAGGTAGCACTATGGCAGCGATGATCGGGTATAACGAAGCAAAACGATGGTCTAACAGGCCTGAGGAATTTGGCAAAGGTGTAATTGAGGGCGTTGCTGGTCCTGAAGCGGCAAATAATGCAGCGACTGGAGGATCCATGGTGCCTACCCTGGCACTCGGAATACCTGGTAGTGCTACTGCTGCCGTAATACTGGGAGGGCTACAGGTTCAAGGTTTGCGACCTGGCCCATATTTGTTTGAAGAACAACCAGGCCTTTTATATGCAATTTTCTTTGCCATGCTCATTGCAAACATTCTTTTTCTATTTATAGGATTGTTGGGAGCAAAGGTTTTTTCTCGGATTAGCCTTATCCCCTCAACTTTTTTATGGCCTACAGTTTTTGCTCTATGTTTTGTAGGTGCATATGGCCTTAATCAATCCATGGTAGATGTATGGATAATGCTCGTTGCAGGCTTGGTAGGCTTTGTTTTAAAGAAAAATGGATTTGGCCCAGCACCCATTATCATGGGAATTGTTCTTGGAGGGCTTATTGAGACATCCTTAGCACAATCCATGATAATTTTTGACCAACAATGGACCGCTTTTTTCTCAAGACCTATTGCAATGGTATTTTTCATATTAGCTGTTGTTAGCCTTGCAGCAGCACAATTTCGGTCTTTACTCGCTAAGGTTCTTCCTCATAGAAAATAAAAAAACGTTTTGCGATAGTAAAAAACTGTATGACAATGGCCGAATTACGACTCAACATGAAGCCTAGATAGGGAGCAATTTTAATGGCAACAGTCAGTGATATTGAAGCTTTTACGCCAGATATAACATCGAGTTATGGCGAAGGGCTAACCAAGGAAGTAACTACATTCATTCTTGAAACAAGCTATGAGGCTATTCCTGAAGAGGTAATTGATCTCTCTAAAAAATCCATACTCGACGGACTTGGTCTTGCTTTATCTGGCTCAGTTGCTGAAAGCGGGCGTATCTCAAAAAACTATCTCAAAACCCTGGGGCTTAATGGCGAAACAACAGTTATTGGAACCGAGCTTCGGGTGCCAGAACGATTTGCAGCGTTTGCTAATGGCATTGGTGTTCATGCTGATGATTATGACGATACACAACTAGCAGTTCAAAAAGACCGGGTCTACGGACTACTCACCCATCCTACCGCACCCTGTCTCCCCGCAGCTTTAGCTGTAGCCGAGAAACAAGACCGGTCTGGGAAAGACTTAGCGCTTGCATATAACCTAGGGCTGGAGGTAGAAACGAAAATTGCTGAGGCTATATCACCAAGACACTATCAGCATGGTTTTCATGCAACAGCAACCTGCGGTGTTTTTGCCTCAGCCTCTGCTGTTTCAAGACTTTACGGCCTCAATTCAGATATTACAGCAAGAGCATTGGCGATTGCTGCAAGCCAAGCTGCAGGGCTTAGAGAGAATTTTGGAACGATGACAAAACCCTTTCATGCAGGACGAGCAGCAGAAGCGGGAGTCATCGCAGCAGATCTAGCCAAAGCCGGCTGGACCGCTACGGATAAAATTTTGGAATCGCCCAGAGGCTTTTTTCAAGCTCATGGTGGTGGCTACACTCTCGAAGCACTACAGGGCAAGCTCGGAGATCCATGGACATTCATGGACCCTGGGGTTTCCATTAAACCTCATCCATCAGGATCATTGACACATCCTGGAATGACTAAAATGTTGGAACTCATACTCAAATACAATATTCAGCCAGATGAGGTTGAAACGGTGGATGTTGGCACTAATCACAACATGCCAAACGCTTTAATTCATCATCGCCCAAGCGATGAACTGCAAGCAAAGTTTTCCATGGAATTCTGTATGGCAATACTGCTTTTGGAACGTCGTGGGGCTCTACCAGAATTTACTGATGAGGCCACTAATCGTCCTGATGTTAAAAATATGATTAGTCGTATCAATTTTGGTGTTCACCCAGAAGCGGAAGCAGCAGGCTACGATAAGATGACAACGATCATTGATATTCATCTTAAAGATGGCCGCACTATTTCTGGACGTGCGGACTTTGGCAAAGGAAGCCCAGCGAACCCAATGAGCTATGACGAGGTTGCTGAAAAATTTAGAGGTTGTGCAGAGTTCGCCAGTTGGGATAAGGCACGCACTGAAAAAATTGTGGGTCTAGTAAGGGAGTTAGAAAACCTCGAATCAATCAGGACATTAACAACACTTCTGGCGAGCTAACGGTATGGACTGGAATATAAGTCTGAATGGCGAAACAGCCCTCATTGTTGGAGGCACACGCAACATAGGTCTTAGTATTGCTGAAGCCATTAAGGGTGCTGGGGCAAATGTCTGTATCGTTGGTGGCTCTGACTACTCTGTTATGAAAACGGCATTAAGTCAGCTAGAAAAATCTAATGGGCAGTCTATGGGCTTGATCGCCGATATTTCGGATGAAAATGCTGTGTCGTCTGCTTTTCAAGAATGCGAAGAAAAGCTTGGTCCTGTCTCTATTTTGGTAAATGGGCCTGGATTTAGGCCTCATGGCCCTTTCACGGATATAACCCTTGATACTTGGAATGCTGTAATGTCCATCATGCTTACTGGGCCTTTCATAACATCCCGAGAACTTTTTAGGCGACTTCCTCAAAATCGTAAGGGAGCAATCGTCAATATTGGTGGATTGAGTGCTCACCGGCCAGCAAAAGACCGCGCACATGTGATTGCTGCCAAGGCCGGTCTCACTGGACTGACTCGGGCTCTGGCTGCCGAGGGAGCAGGAAGAATTCGTGCTAACTGTATTGTGCCAGGCCTCATAGATACCCAAAGAAAACCTGATCAACCCCAGGCAAAATATAGTGATGAGGCAACCAATGCTCCTGGAACTTGCGAAGATGTGTCACGTGTAGTGCTGTCATTTTCTAGTCCTCAGGACACTTATGTTACGGGACAAACAGTTCACGTTAGCGGTGGGCGTTATATGTAATAAAACTACGCCCTAGTAAGCGGCGGTCAGTCAAATAGGCAAAATACCAGATGTGTGAAGGGCTAATTTTATCTAACTGCCATTGGCCTCATCGGCGAACCAGTCGCTCCCTTGATTCTCTCAGGCAATCCTATAAATAAGAATTCATATACCTCATCCGCAGCAAGCTCTCTAAGTTCCATATTCTCGAGCATTGGAATCCCTTCCCCAAGAAACAACATTCTGTGAACGTTTTCTACACCTGGTCGAGGCCTAACTTCAACGCAGCAACTATCAGCGCCTACAAGAGAAATCTTGCGTTCAATAAGTACACGAACTATATCGCCATAAATTCCTGGAGATCCTTCGTTTTCACCCACACCAATATAAGAGTCATTATATTTTGAGGGGTTCCCCCAATTTATAGACCACCCATAGTTGAAAAATACTGCGTCACCTTGCTCAATATCGCTCACGCTCATTTCCTGCCTGGCAAGCGCGCCATGCATATCTTCAACAGTGACCTCATAAGCAGCAGGCAAAGCAACAACCCCTTTATAACCGGCAATATCAATTAGAATTCCACGAGTGATGAATGGTTTCATTTGCTCAACACCCAAAGCCTCAACGCCACCTCGACCACGATTCTCTCCAAAAAGATCATCAACGTTGAACCCATTGTAAAAAACAGATTGAAAGGACCCATCTTCCATTTGAATATTTCCACCCTGATGAGCAAGACCATCAAACTGAGTTCCCATTTGGCCTATAAACCCTGAAAAATACTCGGAATTGGAAACGCCTCCCTCTCCACTAGTTGGCGGTAGAGGTGGAGTTACCTGCATAAAATATGGCCTTGATCCATAAAGCGGCATGCTTGGCTCATACATATGCCCGAGCTCATAAGTTTGGCCTGTCACAGGAATCTGCAACGCTGAAAGGATTTTCACCGCAGTAACATAATTAGATGCGCCTGCCTGATCCTGGGCACCATGAGGTGAAGGCCACCATGGTCCCTCCTCCCGGGTCTGTCCAACTACTGTCTGTACTGGTGCCATTACTGCCAAAAAAATAGGCACTATAAGTGCATAAATTGGCCAAAAGCCTGTTTTTGTATCCATTAAATGACTCCGCAAACGCAGTTCTTTATTGCATCAAAATTAGGGATTCAATATCAGCTTCTGAACACGCCAATTATTAAGATCAGCAATATATAAAACACCTTCCTGAGAGCAGTCAATTCCATGAATCCAGTTGAACTGCCCAAGTTGCTTACCAGACTCGCCTAGCATACCCACAATCTTGCCATCCAACTGAATTTTATAGATACGCCCTGGATGCTGATCAGCAGCCCATAAATACTGTGGACTACCCTGTGAAACACATACTGCCCACGGCTGCGTTTCATCCGGCTGATTCGGATCTACATTACCAAGTACTGGTTGCATTGACTTATCAAACGGGGCATTTAACAAGATTATTCTTAGGAAGTTACCTTCTGAATCAAATACCTGAATTCGGCGATTAGTACGATCAGCAACATAAAGGTTTCCTTCACGATCATTATGCATGCTATGCGGCAAATTTAACTGGCCAGGTTCGGAACCAAAAGAACCCCAGGTTTTTATCCAATTACCATGCTTGTCATACTTTGCTATTCGTGAATTGAGATAACCATCACTTACAAAAATATTGTCTTCTTCATCCCACGCCACATCACTTGGCCCACCAAAATAACCGTCTCGAGGCACAGCATCAGCTCCATCAACATGATGATATGGATCGAAACCCTCTGGCCGCCTTCCAAGGTTCATCGTTACATAGCCGGCAGGATCAAATTTAATAACTGTATTTGCTCCTTTATCTACTAGCCACAAATTGTCATATTTGTCATAGCGAATATGGTGCGAATAACCGAGGCCATACACACCTTGACCAATCTCTCGAACAAAATAACCATTTTCGTCAAATTCTAAAATTTCCGTTGTAGCGTTGCCGTAGAGAGGCCCTCCATTGTGAGCAGAACCAGGATGATTAAGTACCATTATTCTTCCCTTAGAATTAACTGCTACTCCTAATATTTCCCCTAGATTCCTTTCTGGTGAGTACTTAAGAAAATTTGGAACTGAGTGGTATGGAATCAACGGTACGTCATTATTTGTCTGCTGCGCAATCGCCGGATGAACAAATAAGGACAATGAAAAAGTAACTAGTACTATGGCGCTTAAACACCTCATAATTATTCCTTTTAAATTAGAAACTATGCTCTCAAATATACTATTCAATTTGTTTTGATGGCTAATCTTGATCTTATAACTAACCTATTATTCATAGCCTAACACTAGCTTAGATCAATTATTGGCACTTAAGTTTTTATTTTTTAATTATTAATCTAGATTTATACCATTCTAAAAAATGCTTTTATAGATCACTGTGATAACACACTTCTATATAGAGCAATAGTCTTATCAATAGTGTCTTGTATGCGGAAAGTGCTGTCTATGCGCTGACGGGCTGACTCGCCCATACGTCTTCGCATATCAGGGTCCTTATACATACGCCTGATAGAACTATTAATTGCATCAGGGTTTTTTATAGGCACAACAAATCCTGTCACCCCATCAATAACAAGCTCAGGGCTTCCACCACAATTCGTCACAATCGTTGGAATACGATAAGCCATGGCTTCAATTACAGAACGAGCGAGCCCCTCCCTTTTAATTGATGGCATGACGAAAACATCACAGGCCGCAGTTAAGGGCGTGGCATCCTTTACATATCCCACCCTATGAATCCTATCTGCAGAAGAACTTCTTGAAATCTTTTGATCTAATTTTGGAGAAGCCATGTCACCAATCAGAATCAAATGAACGTTCCAATCATCAGGAAGATCGGCCATAGCTTCTACTAACACTTCAATTCCCTTACGGGGTCGATAGGTGGCCACACAACCGACCACAAAAGCCTCCTTTGGAATACCAAACTCCTGAAGGTTTGCAGGAGAACTGGTATACCAGTCTAAGCTGTGTCCTTTATGGATAGTCACAAGTCGTTTTGAAGATATACGCAAAAATTTCGGGCGCATCTGTAAAAAATATTTACGAATAGCATCTGCCACACAAATAATACGATCAATTCTAGGATTAAGAACCCGCATCCATGAAATAGGATTAAAGAAGCTTACATTTCCTACAATCCCACGATAGACAACTATACGTATATGCATGCCACGTGTTGCTATCAAACCATTTTGTAAGGCTCGGTTACCTAAAATATGGAGAATGTCATACTTGCCTTTATCTAACTCCTCACGAAGCAAATGAATTGCCTTAGAGTCATAGCGCCCTCGAAATTCTATAGGGATAGTCTTTAGACCCGCATCGATTAGCTCATCATGGCGGTAGTGTTGCTGAGGACAAACGACAGCCAAGTCTATACCAGCTTTATGCATACCAATAAATGTCGCAACAGTGGGGCGATCTGGATCTTCAGTTATGCAAAGAGCTTTTATAGTCACAATTATCTCTAAACTACCTAAGTGTATGGATGTTACTAATCAGAACACATAAAAGGAATGCATACAGAAATGAGTCTTCTTTGAGTATCATGCCTTAACTCTAAGAGCTAAAAATGACTATGTTATCTAAGCTTAATTTGCCTCCAAAAAGGCTTTGTATCATCAGGCTGTCTGCAATAGGAGACACTTGCCATACAGTTCCTATTGTCCGTGCAATACAAAAAGCCTGGCCAGATACAAAGCTGACCTGGGTAATCGGCAAAACTGAGCATGCACTTCTCGCAGGGCTTGAAGACATTGAATTCATCGTACTAGACAAAGACCGTGGTTTTAGAGGGTACTTTGATGTATTAAAACAAGTTCGACATAAAAATTTTGATCTTTTACTGCACATGCATGCTTCCATGCGTGCAAATCTTGTAAGCCTCATGATTTCTTCAAAAATCCGTCTTGGCTTTGACCGTCAGAGAGCTCGTGATTATCAGTGGTACTTCTGTAATGAACATATTCCTTTTAGATCACAACAGCACGTCATAGAAGGTCTATTTGGATTCGTTAAAGCCCTAAATATTCAATCGAATGAATTGACTTGGGATATCCCTATCTCGACTAAAGACCGTGGTTTCGCTCTAGAACATATTAATAATAACGAACCCACATTACTTATCAGCCCATGCTCCGGACAACGCCTTCGCAACTTTAGAAATTGGGGCATCGAATATTATGAGGAGGTTGTCAACTACGTAGCATCCGAATATGGGGCCAAAACTATTCTTACAGGAGGGATGACACAACTAGAGCAAGAATACGGTGAACACATCTTAAATAATTGCCAAGGTAGAGTTATCAATCTGATCGGTAAGACCACACTAAAACAGCTACTTGCGTTGTTAGAACGTACTACCGTCTTGCTTTGCCCTGACTCCGGTCCAGCACATATGGCTACCTCCGTTGGAACACCTGTAGTAGGTCTATATGCTACATCTAATAAAAGCCGCACAGGGCCTTATAAAAGCCAGCATTTGGTTGTCGACAAGTATCCGGAAGCTTTAAAGAGGGAGTTCAATGCCAAAGTAAATGAGGTTAGATGGGGACAACGTATACGAAACCCACGTGCTATGGACCTTATAACTGTGACCGATGTTATAGAAAAGCTATCAAAAGCGTTCAGTGAAAGTGGGATAAAACCTCTTAACTCAAATTAGATAGGGCTATATTTAGACTCCTTTTAGTCTTATTATTCAATAGCCTAAGATTAGTGAGATTAGGCATTCAAACGACTGAGAGCTAAAAAGCTAAAAAAACTCTTTGGTCACTTACTCGAATCAGCACAAAAAATAGAAAAATCTCGCAGGAAAAAATATGGATTTACATACATTAAGGGTTAGCATCTTTTGTGCTATTACCTCGCTGGCAATAGCTTCTGTGGCGAACGCACAAAGCGTTCCGTCAAAATTTGTAGTTTCAGGGCCAGCAGCACGAGAAATACTTGATAGTACAACGATCAACCTCGAAACAGCTGAACGCATTACGATGGCGTGTGAAAGATTAGCTAGAGAAAGAGGGGTCTCAATAAGTGTTTATGTTCTCGACAATGATGGCAATGATGTCTACATTCATCGTATGGATGGGGAAATGTGGGTAAATACTGCAACTGCAGAAATGAAGGCAAAAACCGCATTACAAATACGTGGGCCAAGCAAAGAACGAATGAATCGCGTGATTCGTAACCCTAGTGAAGAATGGCAACAAATAGAACTCGGGGTGTTTTCTAATTCTGGCGGGCTACCAATCATTGTGGATGATCAGCTAATCGGCGCTATCGGAGTTGGTGGATCTGCTCCAAGGATTGCTGAGGGGTGGAGCGATGAGATCTGTGCTCATAAGGCCATGACTGAAGTGATGGGCACTCAGCCGCCATTGATTGAAGATATTCCACGGCCGCAAACACCAGTGGTTGCGGTAGTCCCTCGCTTTACTGTGGACTCGCCACCAGCATCAAGTCTTCCACCTGAATTTGTAGTTTCAGGGGCTGCTGCTGCAGGCATCAAAAATGGAGCGCAAATCTCAGGTGATGCTGCAAGAAATGTAGCCTTAGCCTGTCGTGCGTGGGCAACAGAACGTGGGGATACAATGTCACTAACCATATTAGATCCCTCTGGTGTACCTGTTCATGGAGAACGAATGGATGGACAGGTTACTAGCGGAATTGAAGCAGCTAAACTGCGTGCTCAAACAGCCTTACAAAGTCGAACACCAACCTCGGTACGTGGAGCTGGATTAGCAAATAGACCATATGGCTTACCACGATCTGTTCTTTTATTTAGATGGCACCTGGAACCTGGGGGATTGCCAATAGTGGTTGATAGCCAAATGATAGGAGCGATCGGCGTTGGCGGTAGTAACGACGATGAAGCCTGTGCCATTGCAGGACTACAATCTGTTTTTGGTGATCGAGTTACAGTACCTGTTTATCCAAACTAAAAAACTAATAATTCCTTGAGGAGAGGTTAATGAGATTAAGAATAACGAGTGCTTTAACAATCTTCATGCTCATAGCTATTAATCCAGTTGCATCGGGGCATCACTCCCATGCCAACTATGTAGAGACAGAATGGATGTTTCTGGAGGGTACCGTTAGTGAGATTCATTGGTTAAACCCCCATAGTTGGATCTACCTTGAGGTAGCAGATGCGGATGGTCAGCCTAGGCCCTGGGCCATTGAGGGTGCCAGTATTACGCAACTTCGACGAGATGGCTGGACTCAAGAAAGCATTCAGGTGGGAGACGACCTGAAGATGAGATGTCATCCACTAAGAGACGGCTCTAGAGGTTGCTTACTCGGTTATATCACTCTGGACGATGGTACAGAGAAAGAATTCGACTAATTATTTGCCCCAACTTTTGAGGAGAAAAATATGCCCCTATTAAAAATAATCATACTCCTACCATTTACTCTTAGTCTTTTGCTATCTGGAGCTGCTTACTCACAAGGCTGGATCAAATACGAGAACCTAGAAGATCAGTTTGTTGTGAACTTCCCCGGAGACCCTGAGGTAATAGAGAGTGACTATGTCACCGAGTCTGGTGCTACCATTCCAGCCCGTATTTACAGCACACAAAGCAATAATAGCCAATATGCGATTACTGTTGTGGACTATACGGCAGCTGAAGAGGCTCATATCACTCTCTGCCGTCAAATTGCAGCAGAAAATGACATAGTAAGTCCTAATACTTGTACAGGCCGAGGACATTTGCGCGATATCAGGGGCAGTATTGCTTATGAGGCATGGAACATACGTAAGCGTGCTAGTGGCGAAATAACTTACGATGCCTTTGGGCAGGTAGATGGCGTGCCAGGACATCAGATTCAAATCCTCCATGCTGATGCATCCCGTTCCTTCATTGGACTTTATATGCTTAATCGTCGACTCTATGTTCTTGAGGGAACAGTTCCAGATGATTATCCACCTCCAGGGCTGTTTCAGCAGTCTTTGGGTATGCTTGATGAAATTGGAAGACGGGTTAGATATGAAAGTGACGCCGAAGGCAACTATTCAAGGGTTCAAACCCGTTATGAGTATGTTGGTGTAGAAGATCCTATTACAGGAGAACCGGAGTCAGATTTTTCTATTAGTAGTGATGGTCGTCTTAGGAGACCTGATGAATTCACAGGAGCATGGACACCAGATTCATCCGAATAGTCAGTAAGTGAAAATATACCCCCCATCTTTTATACAAGGGGATATAGTTAAAGTTCGACTGTAATAATAGTTGAGGAGATAAGATGAGATACACAAATGTCCTTAGGATTCAGAATCATCTGTTACGGCTTAGCAGCCTTATATTAATAGCTTTAG
>TARA_B100000686_G_C16805690_1_pt1 | contig 15070 bp, 14 predicted proteins | sample TARA_B100000686 | Tara Oceans TARA_B100000686 (sample SAMEA2622733) | marine metagenome | biome: marine biome (ENVO:00000447); feature: marine epipelagic mixed layer (ENVO:xxxxxxxxx); material: "saline water (ENVO:00002010), including plankton (ENVO:xxxxxxxx)" | depth 150 m
GGAACACCGCTCTACAACTTTGCTCAACAGTTGGGATTAGTGGGTACCGGGATAGAGGAAGAAGAAAAATATCTTATGAAGTTGGCTGATCTTCGTACAAACAAATGGGACTATATGAACCTGAACGGTAAAAAATCAAAAGAGGTGCTGAGTTGGGACCTTATAGTGCGCGCTGAAGCCAATAGGACATTTTCAGAACTTAATAGGAAAAAACCGATACGAGCGAACGAATTTGCAGAAAGGTGGAAAGACATGTCACATTGGGGAAAGAGCCGTCCCACTATCACCAATATGAAAACACTGCTACTTTATGTGGAAGAGGTTATTCATGATTCTGTGTTTGCAGGTTCTGTCACCAGATTTCTACCGAGACCTCTGGCATACTGGCTTATTAAGAATTTATATTTCTTCAATATTTGGAGTCACTATAAGGTCAAGCAATTACTGCACGGGAGAAACGCGTCAGGATTTCGTTTTTATAGAGATAGGCAACCAAATTCAACCTTTGATGAACTAGAAGACTCACTCGGTAGTGCTAGATTAGAGCGATCCTTACGGCATATCGTTGCAACTGGTGGGAAGCAATTAGAGGAAGAAAGAGGGGATGCTATCAACCGTTTGATGCGAGGAGCTGTCGGGTAAAGTCTAGTTCAATTAACCGGTTCGAAGAGTAAGCTAAAACCGCTCGGGTTATTGCTAAGTCGATAGTACGCCAGTTACATATTTCGAAGATTTAGAAAAACGAAGTGGCAATTCTCTTATAACGTCATCGACTCCAGAGGCATTCTGATCATACTTTAGTTCCAATATAGTTAATCCATAATCCTTTGTTGGATTAGTTAAACGTCGACCGAATCGAGACATTGCCCAATATCTGATATTGGTATCTATGGTGACTCTAAAATTATGGTCAGCAGATACAAAATACTGTCTCGTATATCTGGTCATTAAAGAGGCTTCGAGTTCGAGAAGAAATCGAAGTTCTGGGTTATCATGGCATAATCTATCCAAATGTTTCGAGAGTTGTTCTCGAAATGCGTCTCTTGCTAAAGGCATTGATCCGAAAGGATATTTCTTTTTTCTTCCCAATAGATTCTTCTTCTGTTTAAGTTCCAAAACGCCATCTCTGATATGATTTTCTTGATGACCATACCATCGTATTCGAGGCTTCACTCGATTTGAAATACCATCAAGATTGTCCTCAACAAAAGAATGGCTGCTGGTATCGAGATAAATGCTGTTAACTATACGTCTTGAATAACTTTCTTTAAACGAAGCACCATTTGATTTAACCAACGCAATGAGGTCTTTGGAATCATAAAGGTAGGTTCGTACCTTTCTTTCATATCTATACATGTTCAATTAATTCAAAAATTAGCTCGGATTTTGAGAGCGTTTATTGGTAGATAACCGCCTTGCCCTGATTCGTATTGGGCTCTACATTTGCGCCATCAATTCGCAGAGTTGAGCCTTCTTCTAGTAGATATGGAGTATCCACACTGTCAAATGATAACCTCTTTACAGCAAGGATAGCAGGCCCATATCCTGATTTCTTCTTTATTGCGACCAGCGCTCTATCTAAATGCTTTAGAGTTGCATCTTCTACCTCGACAACTGAGCCGTCTTTGGAAACTATTGCATTCGTTGCGTTAAGGACAACTATGTTTTCAATTTTAACCTTACTCCCCTCGCCAACACTTACAGCCTTATCGCTGACTTGCGAAATTTGTGTGTTTTTAATGAAGGCATTACTACCAGAGAAATCTAGACCATCCCCTCCCAATTGATCGTCAATTCCAATATTTTCTAATATCACATTCTCAATACGTCCATCAGAATAGTCAGAGTCAAATCCATCTGAGATTGTATTTTCAAAACTTGAATTTTTGATTGAGTACTGACTAGTAATAATGTTTAGATAATCATCGCCGGAGATGTTTGAGTCAAAGACAGTAGAGTCAATCGCTACATCTGATCGATAAAACGTAACTGCCCCATTTAGAAAACGGGATTCATTGCCTCCATTTGAAAGACCCGAAAAATAGGTGTGGACTATTTCACTTCTTTCGGGTGAATTCATAACTAGGAGTCCACCACCCTGCCCATCGCTTGAGACAATATGTATTGGACTATCGTTTGTTCCAAGGAAGTAAATAGGAGAACGGGACACAATAAAGGCGCCTTCCTCTAGTAATAGTTGGGTGCCGTCAAAAACAATAAGGGGGCAACCCTTGGGGATTACTAAATCTTTAGAAAGTATGTGGCTTCCCTTGGCAATATGGATTTCAGACGTTATTGGATCGATTCGTACAAACTCTGGCACATTACCTATCTTTTTCAATTGCACCAAACATTTCTCGGCTTCAAAGCTCGTCTTATTCCGATCATATAGATCACTAATCTGGATACCACTTTCCAACTGAAAATCTGAACCCTTGTCAAATAACATAGACCTGATCAAAGAAGCTTGGTAATCGATCTCATCAATTCCTACGCCTTCACCTTGCAAAAGCCCTATAAGGCTAGTCCGCTTTGCCCGGTACCGAAAGTCATAAAGAGGATGATCCTTTCGAATCACGTTAATACGGCTCTCTAAATCCGTTGATAGAGCGCTCCAGAATTCTTCGAGATATGAAGGATGGCTGACTCGATCAAGCTCTTCCATATAATTATTGACAAATTCCCTGTCCGCTAGAAACCTTTTTAAGAATTTTCCATTATTATATGTATCGTCAAGGCGAATTAATCGGTCCTTCGGTAGAGTAGCAATCTCATTAAAACTATCGTCTGGTATTGGTTCCAACAACCCGGTTACGGGATTGAAATAGAAACGGAGATTCTGCCAACCTAGGCCATGCCATGCGCCAAAAACGTCTGCCAATGCAAAATATCGGGCAAAAAGATCCACGTCAAACACTTCTGAAACAGAATATGTTCCATTAACAAATTCATCTAGAAGATGAACAGCCCGATCGAAATATGCGCTATAAGCTGGCTCATGAAACCATTGGTAAGATGCGGGGTAAGACAAAGCGAAATATTCGTCATTGGATGGGTTTGCTCCCACCCCAGGAGTGTCATCCCATGGATTATGAAATCGAACTACTACAGAGTCCGGCCGGTTAGCATGCTCGATCAGTTTGCTATCAAAGTGCTCGTCTATCATATAAACGCCTTTGTTATCTCCATTAATAACTAACCTCACAAGAACATAGCGCTTTGAGATAATACCCTCTTTTAAAAGCGCTTGTCGAAAAACCCATGAATGCAAAAATCCACGTCGCGCTGGAGACATCAAGGCAAATCGACTCATACCCAGTATTGTTTCCCCACGCCTTACTTCCGCTCTATACGATGGTTTTCCATCACTAGTATTTCGGCAATCCTCACAACCAAGATGTGCTCCGCCTATTTGACCCTTGAGCCGAATTTTGATTGGAACGCGTTTGCCATCATAGGTTGCAACTGCTTTTACGTTTGGTCCAGACTTCACTAGGACATTGTCACCTTCTGCGTTTAAAGCAAGCTCTCGAAATATCTCCAATTGTCTAAACCTTTTGAACGCGATATCAATGTCAAAAGTATCTAGATCCTCCATATATGTACTTGCAACGCGTCTTACAATATTAGGTTCTAGCAATATTGATGCCCCCACAGAAAGCAACTTTATTTTATTCTCTAGCGCTTTTTCTATGACATAGTCTCTAAAACCCCAAGGGGAGATAACCATGGCGGCGAAGAAACTTCCCCCAGCAATGAATAAACTAGCAACAATGGCTAAAGATATAGTCTTTAGGTGGCGTGGCTTACTGCGCGTTTTTGGCCAGAAAAAACCAAAGATATATTTAACACGCTGTGAATTTGAACGGACTTGCCCATGAATAGGGATCATATGATTGGGCGGGCATCCAAGATGGTAAGTTCTAAATTTTCATCTAGCCCCTCCAAATGTTTTTTAATTATTGATAAAGAATCTAAATCAGCAATCTTTACAGAAAACATCACTTCAAAACCTGCTTCAGTTCGGTCATAACGTTTAATTGATGAATCAGAGTCGACACCCTTGAGAATATCTGTGATCTGTTCTAACGTTACCAATGATTTTTTTGGTACAACGACTAAAAGGCGGTGTAAACTATCAGTAGATACTTGGTTTCTTGCTCTCCCTGAAAGATAGACTAACAACAAAATAAATACTGTAGCAATAACCGTTACGATTCTTTGGTTTGCGCCTAGCCCAAGGCCTATGGCGATGACAATAAACAAATAAACGAGTTCCTCTGGTTCCTTTATGGCAGCTCGAAAACGCACTATAGACAACGCCCCTATCAGGCCAAGCGATAATGCTAAAGATGATTTTACGATCGTAATAATCAGAAATGTTGTCAATCCTAAGGGGATGAAATTCTTAGCGAATGTGTTGCGATCAGAGATCGATGAACCCCATCTGCGATAAAAAATAGCGATGACATATGTCAAAACAAATGTAATCAACAAATTTCCAACAAAACTATATAGATTAATTTCATCTATATAAGACGAGCCTGACAGCAATAGTGAATCTAAATTATTCATTGTGAGGTGTTCTCCTTGATCAGTCTTTCCAAGGCTCTCGCTAGCTTATCGCTTAACTCCCTTAGCATTTATTGATTCTTTTTCTGTTACCATTCTTTTCTTGCCACTCTCCCCTCTCTGCACTTATCTAGATCTAAAGTGTACTTTAGGGAGCCATGCTGTCATTCGGACAACGCAAAAAAACAGCAAAAATAAGTTAATTTTTAATGATGTAGAGCAAGAAATTCTAACATAGAAAATCCAATGTTTAAGACAAAAAAGAAGGGGGGGTTTGATGCACACTTTTCCGACATCATAATCAATGGATTGCATGACAAAGCAGTTTTCTGACCCCAAAAAGCAGTGTATCGTTCATCTTCTATGAAGCTACATCCCATCTTTTTCTTCTCTAATTTGATCGCCTTCTCTGACAGATTAAACAATCAAAAAGATTCCTAAATGTGTGGATACCTGATTCACGACTCCATCACACGCTGTGGAGATAATATTGATTATGTATCGTAAACTAGAAAATCAAAAAATCGCAACCACATCCTGGACCTTTCATACCTTACTTTTTCATTGCGTCCTACTAGGATTTTTAATTAACGGAACCGCCTTGGCAATAGAAGAACCAAAATACGAGGTAGCCTTATCTCAAGGAGAATTTGAGTTAAGACGTTATGCGCCTCATATCATTGCCGCGACTTATATTGACGGAGACTTTAGCAATGTTGGCAACGAAGGCTTTCGTCGCCTCGCAGGTTATATCTTTGGCGGTAACCGAAGTCGCCAGCAACTAAGTATGACGGCTCCGGTTACTCTGAACCCGCAGAGCGAGAAGATTGCAATGACCGCCCCTGTGTCACAACAAAGTTTCGGCAACCAATGGCGGATAACTTTCACAATGCCCACTTCTTATACAATAGAGACCCTTCCTATTCCTAACGATTCTCGAGTTGAGCTCCAAGAAGTTTCAGAACAACTGGTTGCAACTCTGCGGTACTCTGGCTCTTCGAATAATGCAAGTTACCAAAAAAGAGAGAGAATGCTCCTCGATTGGATCAGTGACAAGGGATGGATTATTGAGTCATCTCCAACTTTTGCACGCTATGATGCGCCATATGTACCCTGGTTTTTGCGTCGAAATGAAATACTTATAGAGGTCACAGTAGATTAAAGTTAGGTCAGATTAATAATTTCGTACACTGCTAATTTAACAGTAGAGGATTTGGTGGGGAGTTTGGGTTAAAATGATAATCCGCGTGTCGGGTTTTAAAACTCCTCCTCCGCTACCAATTATCAATGAGTTATATTTTGGCACATGACGTATTGTGGGTAGCGTACTCGTAGCGCACTTGCTATCCAAAGTATGGCAGAATCGTTGCGTTAAACACAGTATTTGCTTTGAGAGGGCATATCATCGACTGGGAATATAATGACTTAATCTATGTGGTGAGCCGTAAACCTCAGTTCAACTTTTACCTTTCTAAAAATAATGATCAAGGTAAACAATTTTTGTTTTTTGTGCCTAGATACTAAATTAGGTTATTTTCTAGAAGTGTTAAGCTAATTATGTGCCTGATGGCCCGTTTGCTTGACTCAAACCTTTCGCCGGTAGGCTACAATCGAACTGATTACCTTGGTAAACGAAAATGAGTTGGGTTTATTGATGCATCTCAACAACAATATGAAGGGCGCCGCTCTGATGACTGGCTGTGTATTCGCATATGTTATTAATGATGCTTTTATGAAACTTCTATTTTCTGAGATCGCTCTATTTCAGGCAGTATTTATACGCAGTGTAATTATAATTCCACCAGTTTTAATTATAGCGTGGATCACTAAAGTGACGATGCGCAATCTATCAAATCAGGACAAGCGCCTCATATCGGTGCGGGTGGTTGCCGAGATTTGCACTACAATCGCTTTTTTGACAGCCCTTAAGTACATGCCACTAGCTAACGTCACTGCAATTCTACAGGCTTTACCGCTTGCTGTAACAATGGCTGCCGCACTTTTTCTTGCAGAACCCGTTGGGTGGCGACGCTGGAGCGCAATACTCATCGGCTTTGTTGGTGTTCTAATAGTGGTCCGACCTGGACTAGAAAGTTTTAATATTTATTCTCTTGCAGCTTTAGTAGCGGTTGTTTTCATTACTGTAAGAGAAATTGTTACCCGAAAACTAACAAACGAAGTGCCAACCATCACCGTGGTTCTATCAACGACTATTGGCAGTGCTTTGTTTGCCGGAATTATGATGATTGGTGCAGAATGGAATACTGTCAGTGTAGCATCATGGTCGCTTATTATCGGAGCTGCTGTGGCAATTTTGATCGCTACTTTACTGAGTGTCATGGCTATGCGAACTGGAGAGATCGGTTTTGTTTCACCTTTCAGGTATACCTCTATGCTCGGAGCAATTGGGCTAGGTATTTTAATGTTTGGCGATTGGCCCGACCTACCGACTTTAGTTGGAACACTTATTATAGTCATCACAGGCATTTATACTTTTCATCGAGAACAAACAATTAGCAGAAAGGCAACAACATGATAATCCTAGCAACCCAATCTTTCTTTAGATAGAAATTTAAATAAGAAACGCATGAGGAAACTAATCCTAATTATTTCACTGATGTTATTCTCTGATCTTCTATCAGCACACTCAGATCAGTGGCTCTGTAAAGGTGGCTTGTGGACAAATGAAGATGGAACATCTACTAGCTGGCCGTTAACGATTTATTGGGATGACAATGTAGCGCAGATTTGGGAATACGGAGGAATCCCAATCTATTATAAAAGCAATGACCACGTCATATGGCTTGAAAATAACTTGACGCATCCATCGATACCAGTGGGTGCTTTTATGGTCTATTTTTTTGATCTCGATACAGGGCTATTGAGAACCACCTCATATCTAATTAATGGCAAAACATTTTTGTATAAAGACCAGTGCAATAGATTGTGAAAAAACTAATTCTTATACTGATATTCTTCCCTGCCCCATTGATTGCGGAGCCAATAGAGTTAACTTGCAAAGGTCTGTGGGGCAATAAGTGGTCTTATACAATAGACATAGAACACAATACAGTTAAATATGCTGACTGGGAACCATTCGAAATCTATCACATAGATGAAGACTACATTGTTTGGGTTTTGGATAAGACATTATTAAATATGACTGAAACTTACGCGTTAGAGCGTAAAACTGGAATATTACGACAAAGTTACTTTAACTATGACAAGGACAATAAAAATCTCGCTGTTTCGTTTAAAAAATTTCAATGCTTCAACTCCATATAACCTAAAAGAAACATTAATCGACATTAGGCATTAGCTTAGCTAACCCAGCCTTCCCACCAAATCATTTGCTCTTACTATTAAGATGCGCCACATAAGCAAACAGCGCGCCCACTCATGCTATTGCCGGTAAAACTAGAGCCCCCGAGTAATCCGCGTAGGAGCTTCAATTACATCATAATCCTTGGATGTAATGTTAACCAATGCTGGGTTCGCGCCCACCCCTTCAAATAACCTTGATTGCAAATAGGCTTCATAGGCCTCCTTTGATTCCCAGATATAAATACCGCCATACGTATTATTTTCATCATCGGCAAGCCAGTGTTTCGAGATAAGTCCCGGGAGCGCAGCAAAGGCTTCGGCAAGTTCATTGCAGATAGCTTCATACTCGACACGAGTAATACCCTTTAGATTAAAATTAATTACTTGGATATGCATATGTTTTTTCCTTAATGATTACTGCAGTAAATCAATCAGTTTACCCTAACCTCACAACCATATCCTCTCTTTACCTACAAAGTGTCATACACTTTGAACCACCGTTAACAAAAATAAGCACATAAGGCCTTAGGAAATAACCAGAAAACGGTTTATTTTCTGCGAGGGATACGACCCACAGACGATAGAGGTTACTGGCTCAAGCCCAACTATATTGCTAGCTTCTTTGGATTTCGAATTTCGGCAAAAAATCCTTTTTCGAATCCGTATACGACACGACGGGTGTGGCACATTATCATCGACAGGCATAAGATAGCGATATGAAACGATTTAAAGGAAAGCGTATATTTATCGCAGGGGCTGGAAGCGGTTTTGGTCGAAGAACGGCGGAGAAATTCTCAGAAGAAGGTGCTGTCGATATTTACTTAGTCGATATAGTAAAAGAACGGCTTGATATTACTGTAGAAGAAATAAAAAAACGTGGCTCAAACCCAATTCCCTTGTGCTTTGATTTGGGTGATCCAAACCAATGTAGCGAAGCAATAGCTAAGGCTATTTCTAAAGGTCCTCTTGATGTTCTGATCTGCAATGCAGCTGTAGTCGACGAAAAACAATTCATCAAAATTGAGCTTGAATCTTGGAAAAGGCACCTTGATGTTAATTTAACCGCCTATTTTATTTTAGGTCGGGATGCCGCTCGATCTATGGTCAAAGAAAAATCTGGTGTAATCTTATTTACATCATCAACCGCTGCTTTTGGGCACTCTCTCGGTTTTACTACATATTGCGTCACTAAGGCAGGAGAAGTATCTTTGATGAAGTCGATGGCCGTTGAGTTAGCACGTTCAGGCATCCGCGTGAATTCGGTGAGTCCCGGAACGGCGGACACATCATTACTTGTGGAAATTGCAGGCATTAAGGCAGTAAAGAAATGGAGAAAGTATGGATTCTCTGGAGCCCCATTAAACCGGCTCGCTACGGTCGACGATATTGCCGACGCGTTTCTCTATCTTGCTTCTGATGCGGCACGCTTTGTCACCGGGCACAATTTGGTGGTTGATGGCGGGCATACAGCAAAAAAAGAAGGCACACTGAATCAGATATACCGTAAATGCTAACCGTTTTGAGATTGCGACCCAGTAAGAAATAAACTTATTTTCATAGGAAATCGTAAACGAATAACATGAGTATGTAAAAATCCGCCTGTGTGAATAGATTGCTTATCGGACTACCATCCTAACTTGTAGCGATTTTCTTTTTTGGATCGAAGAATGGCTTTTGCACAACAATCGCGGGTACGATTCCCCTTGATGTTGTTACCTCAAGTTTTTGCCCAATATTATCAAAACCTATTCGTACCATTGCTAGCGCGATATTTTTTTCTAGACGCGGTGAATAGATAGCCGATGTCACCTTTCCAACTATCTGATCATCAAAGACAAGCTGCCAAAAAGTTGTGTTAGGTCCTTGCAATGCTGGACAATCTAAGACAAGTCCTACTTGGCGTCGTTTGACGCCTTCATCACGAATGCGAATAAGTGCAGCTTTACCGATAAAATCAGTTTCCATTTCTAGGTCGAGCAATCGCTCTAATCCTAGCTCGAATGGATTTGTATTGATATCGGCATCTGCGTGATACGACAACATACCTCCCTCGATACGACGGATAGATGATGTGTGACCGGGTTGCAAACCAAAGGGCATACCTGCCACCATAATATGATCCCAAAGTTCAGTGCCACGAGCACCATCCCGAAGATAAAACTCATAGCCAAGTTCGCTAGACCATCCGGTACGGGAGATGATCAGTGGAATACCATTTAGTTCTATTTCACGCAGCCAGTAATAACGAAGATCAATGATATCCTCACCAAAAAGAGCTTGCATTATGAGGCCAGATTTTGGACCTTGCAGTTGCAAGGGTGAGACATCAGGTTCGCTGATCGTGACATCCATTCCACTATGAACGGCAACTCCCTGCGCCCATAACAAAACGTCACTGTCTGCAAGCGACAGCCAGAAATGCCTTTCCGCAAGCCGTAACAGAATTGGATCATTGATAATACAACCATCAGTATTAGTGATCAGAATGTATTTGCATTGACCAACAGCAACGTTGGAAAGATTACGTGGGGTTAACATCTGAATAAATCTCACTGCATCGGAACCGGTGATTTCGACCTGCCGCTCGACCGCGACATCACATAGAATCGAGTAATTAATCAGATTCCAGAAATTTTGCTCGGGATCACCAAAATCACGAGGGATATACATATGATTATAGACCGAGAAATTCTTTGCTCCCCAACGTACGGTTGCATCAAAAAAAGGAGATTTGCGAATCTGTGTTCCAAATCCGAATTGATCGGCGTTTTTCATCAAGTATATTTTAGATGAAGTCCGATTAACTTGGTCGAAGATCTGAAAGACACGCTTACCCTAACCTCCCCATCACATGCTCTCTTCTAACAATAGTTCCGCTCTTTTTACTATCAGACCATTCTGATTTAATTGGATTCCTGATTTGAGCTCAAAACGCATTTCCAAATCCTGATACGAGACGTCTATCTTGAAGAGTGACTTGAACAGCTTTTATAGCTTTCTCTCACCTTGACAATAACACGAAAAATTCATGGTCTTTACTGATCATTGGGTTCTCTAGAACTACTGAGGGGAAATACCTCCCGTCATGATTCGGAAAATTTTCAGCTGTATTCTCTCAACCTGCCTTCAGGTAAGGAATTGCACCCGCAACATCAGTGTCGTCGATAACATGGAAGTTACTGACACTTCCCGCTTGCCGTGCTTGTCCATAAGGAGCGTACTCTGGATCTGAAACAAAACTGTCGAGCGCTTCACGTGTTGGAAATTCAATAATTGCTATCAAAGTGCTATCTTTCTCTTCCCCTTCCAGGGTTGAGATATTTCCGCTACGAGACAAGTACTTACCACCGTGCTTTTCAACAATTGTATGAACATTGCCTGCATATTCAGGCACCCATCCGTCATCTGTTACTTTAATGTCAGCGATTACAAATACACTCATAACTTTCTCCTTAAGTTGAAATTGAGATCATGATTGCATGAGAGGCGAACAAGATAAAACATCAAACCGGACACTGCAAGTTAAAATCCTCTTTTCCATAAGCATGAAACATCAGATTTTTTTTAAAAAGAGTCGTAGCTTTTATCGCACATGACCACAAATGAGAAACCCAAACCCCTATGACGGCGTTAGAAAATAGTTGATTTTCTAGGGATTTCGACATTTTCATGGGGCGTGAAAAAAATTATGGTCGTTCAGTCTTAATAGGAGTACGATGATTGTACGTGGAGGTTTCTAGATTTCTACGTAGGACAGAAAATAATAATATTTACGAGGAGGAAACAAGTTATGTCATATCAATATTCAGGAGGCTGCGATCATATACATACTCATTCAGATAACGAGCCAATAGATAACCACACATGTCATTGCTCTATTTGTAAGAATGTCACAAATCAGGAATCTACTCATGTGATCTTTTTTAACTTCCGAGATCTAGAAGTGGAAAACTTAGATGATCTCAATCGCCAGCCGTTTAACACAAACAACCCCGACGGACCGCTAGAATTGTGCACGTGTTCGAGTTGCGGGCAACCGATTATGCTCGATGATAAACAAAAACGCATTCGAGCGATTGTTCCAAACTTGATGGGGTATGATCCCGACAGTATGCCTGCAACCTATCACGCCTTTTTTGATCCATCGACTGGCGCTAAAACACCTGATGATGGGCTTCCTGTGCACGAAGGTTTGCATCCTGACTTCACTTGGCCTGATCCTGCTTAAGCCAATATTAGAAAGTAGGCGAAAGCCACTAGAAGAGAAAGGCATTGTATAGGCGCAGTTTCGCTTTTTGCTGAAGAGTCGGGATCTCTAATGCTCTAACCTATCCACCAAATATTCTCTTCTAAAAAGTGTGTTTCTGAATCTACTGAAACAGTGAATCAATAACGGATGTGATTATATTTGTGTAATATCGGTACTTGCTATTATAAAAAGTGAGAGCAATATGCCAAAAATAGACTATGCAGAAATCCAAACACGTTATGGAAGCTCATATCCTGGAGTGTTAAAGAATATTTGTGATGGCTGTGAAAGAAAAAGCATTGGTGATCATGTTGGGCTAACCCAATTCGGCTGCAATTTCACTCGGCTTCGACCTGGCGCTGCAACTTCTTTGCGGCATTGGCATGAGAAAGAAGACGAATTAGTGATTGTTCTTGAAGGTAAGGTTGTACTTATTGATGATTTTGGTGAGACGATCTTACATCGTGGAGAGAGTGCTGGTTTCAGAGCGGGTGAGTCAAATGGACATCAACTTATAAATCGGACAAAAGTAGATGCAATTCTTTTTGAAATCGGTACACGCATGGCCGAAGAAACCGCTCATTATTCTGATGTAGATCTGCTCTTTAAATCAAAGAGGGGTGAATTTAAGTTTTCTAAACAAGATGGAAGTGAAATTGTTTAAATTTTTATTTATCTGAAAAAATCTCTTTTTTTAACTTTTTTTAAAAATCGCATCGGCTGAAAATGTTCAATTTACACCACCTAGCGCTTAATAACCACAAGCGCCCTACATCGTAGGGCGCTTGTGTACGGATATGCTTTCCCCGCCTCTCAAAAAAATTCGCTTTATATAAAAAGAGTTGTCCCTTATTCCGGTTTTTGAAGTTTTCCTATTATTTGAGATGCTTAAAGCCACTATATGCAGTATGAAGCCTTTAGAGCGGCGTGGTCTAACTACCAGAGCTGATCGATCCAGACCAAACACCGATTCGATGTTTAACTAATGTTTCAGTTGTTTTTAGGGTTTTTTTGAGATAGACGTATGATGCATATATTTTTCAGTTAGCGCAAAAACTAATCCACTAAATACAAAAACAGTATGAATAATCACTCTCCAAAGTATCTCTCCTTCGTTGTAGTTTTCAGTATTTAAAAAAACCTTTAGTAGCTCGATACTTGAAATTGCTACCAATGCAGAAATAACTTTCAGTTTTAACCCAGCAAAATCTACTTTACCCATCCACTCAGGGCGTTCCATATGTTCCTTAAAATCGATTTTCGAGACAAAATTTTCGTAGCCTGCAATAGCAACCATGATTAGAAGGCTGCCAATCAAAGCGAGATCAATTAATTCAAGAAGAAAAAGTGCTGTTTTTTTAGACTGAAAAATACCAGGAGTTGAAAAAAAATGAAAAAATTCAGAAACGAAACTGACTAGAAGAATTACCAATCCCAGACATAGACCCAAATAAATTGGTGCAAGCAACCACCGTGAGTAAAAGACTATCGATTCTATTATTCTTTCTAACATAAGTGATGCCTCTTGCGTTAGTTTAATTTGTTAATCTATCAAAACTTTGGCAGCGGTTCTATCAAGTCCTTAATTTTATCATCAGACTTCGCTTTCTGATCCTTAAGTTTAAGGTGATCTTATCCCCTTATAGATTTCACGGTCGCATCAATAGCAGCTGCTAGTTTGTCGACAATCTCACCTGCCTGATCGTTGGTTAGAATAAAGGGCGGTGCGAGCAATACATGGCTACCGTTCTGACCGTCGATAGTGCCACCCATCGGGTAGCAAATAAGGCCTTGCTCCATTGCAGCACTCTTTAGAATTTGATGAAACCCTAAGCTGTTAGAAAAAGGTTTTTTGTTTACCCTATCCTCGACGAATTCGAGCCCCAGGAACAGTCCCCTGCCACGTATATCGCCGACATGGGGATGATCGAGAAAACGGTCTTCGAGGAGGCTTAGAAGAATCGTACCAAGTTCCTGCGCTCTACCAATCAGTCGGTCACGTTTAATAACCTGCTGTACGGCAAGAGCCGCCGCACAAGCAGTGGCATGCCCAACATAAGTATGGCCATGTTGGAAAAAACCGGTACCATCACGAATCACCTGATAAATTCTGCTATCGACCATCAGAGCACCAATGGCCTGATACCCAGCGCCAAGACCTTTGGCCATAACAACCAGATCAGGAACAATTCCCTCCTGTTCGAATGCGAAAAGACTACCTGTGCGACCCATCCCGCACATGACTTCGTCAAGGATCAGCAGAATATTATAACGATCGCAGATCTCGCGAATCCTCGGAAAATACCCGGGTGTAGCTGGCACTGCACCGAGTGTAGCGCCAACTACCGGCTCGGCAACAAATCCTATTATATTCTCTGGGCCTAGCTCTAGAATTTTATCTTCCAGTTCATCCGCCGTTCGCAAACTATAAGCTTCATTACTCTCATTAACCTGCTGGTTTCGATACGCATAACAGGGTGAAATGTGATGGGTTTCCAGTAACAACGGATTAAATAGCTCACGTCGCCAAAAGTTCCCGCCCGTAGCCAACGCGCCTAAAGTGCTACCATGGTAACTCTGCCGGCGAGAAATATACAACCGTCTTTTTGACTCTCCTATCTCGACAAAATACTGCCGTGCTAATTTAAGTGCAGACTCAATTGCTTCTGAGCCTCCACTCACTATATATACATGATTAAGATTATCTGGTGCTCCGGAAACTAGATGATCAGCCAGGCCTTCTAAAGCTGGGTTACTAAAAAATGCAGTATGGGCAAACGGAATCGCATCTAGTTGTGTCTTGATTGCCGAAATTACATCTGGATGATCATGCCCAAGACAGGACACAGCCGCGCCACCCGATCCATCGATATAACGTTTATTATTTTTATCGATGATGTAAGGTCCTTCTCCTCGGACCGCAAT
>TARA_B100000686_G_scaffold175802_1_pt1 | contig 15062 bp, 17 predicted proteins | sample TARA_B100000686 | Tara Oceans TARA_B100000686 (sample SAMEA2622733) | marine metagenome | biome: marine biome (ENVO:00000447); feature: marine epipelagic mixed layer (ENVO:xxxxxxxxx); material: "saline water (ENVO:00002010), including plankton (ENVO:xxxxxxxx)" | depth 150 m
TGGTAGTATTAGATAATACTGAATGAACAGATTTTTGTACGTCAATCCAAATGTCCCTTTGTGCACATGAAGGAGACAAAGTACATTTTTCAGGATCATCTATGCAATACACGGGACTGAAAAGAGAATCTAATGATTCTAAAACCAGCGATAATCTAAGATTTTCTGCAGGTTTTTTGAGTAAATGTCCCCCGCCTCTACCCCTACGGGATTCTAGTATTTCCAATTTATTAAATGTATTTAATATTCTCACGAGATAAGATTCTGGGATGCTAGTCCTACTAGCGATATCAGATGTTTTTACGGGCCCTTGGCGATCATTTGTTGCAATATCTACTAGTGCTCGAACTCCGTAGTCTACACGAATTGGAATTTGAATCATAAGATTTCTCCTAATGAATTAATTTCATTCAGTAGTAACAGTTGAATCTTGACCTTCAATTGCCGATTGTAAAGTATGCCAAGCCAAAATTCCGCATTTAATCCTTGCAGGAAATTGGGATATTCCTGATAAAATTTCTAGATCTCCCAATAATTCAAGATTTAACTCAAGATTATTATTAGTTTGAGTAAGCATTTTACGAAATTCTTCGAAAATTGAATTTGCAATAGTAATGGTCTGTCCTTTAATAGTGTCGGTCATCATTGATGCGGATGCTTTTGATATTGCACATCCTGTTCCTGTAAAAGAGACATCTGAAATTAAATTAGACTCAATCTTTAGGTACAAAGTTAACTGGTCACCACAGAAAGGATTAAACCCCTCGGATGAATGAGTTGCGTCATGCATCTCTCCAAAATTTCGGGGACTACGATTGTGGTCCATGACCACTTCTTGATACAAATCTTGAAAATCGAACATTATTTACCCTTAAAATTCAAATTTGTAGTCTGGGATAGAGTTTAGGAATAATTTTTCCACTAATTCATGTAGAGGTTTAAATTCAATGGAATCGATGATTTCACGAGCAAACCCATATATTAATAATTTGCTTGCAGTTTCCAAATCAATTCCCCTGCTACGAAGATAGAAAAGAGTATCTTTATCAATATTTCCTGCAGTTGCTCCGTGTCCACATTTCACGTCATCGGCATAGATAAATAATGCTGGTTTACTATCAACTTCGGCATCAGGCGAAAGGAGTAAATTTTTATCAGATTGTAATGAATCGGTTTTTATTGCTCCAGGTTGGACATAAACAGTACCACCAAATACTGCCCTAGAATTCCCAGAAAGGATTCCTTTATAAGATAATCGGCTTGTAGTATGAGGCTTCAAATGGTCAATATTTATGAAGTTGTCCATGTGCTGGGATCCGGATGTGGTATACAAACCATTTAAATTACATGAACTATTTTCTCCATCTAATTGGACTAACACCTCATTTCTACCAAGGGAAACAGTTCTTTCTAAGGTGGTTGAATTCAATTGACTGTCGCTTTGAAGGTTTGTTACTTGAGAAGCAACATGAAATGCATTTAAACTTTCATTTATGAGCTTGTAATGGTTTAATCTGGATTTTCGATTCAGTATTATTTCTGAAACATAGTTTGTAAAATAATTATTGTCAGCTAGAGAACAAAACGATTCAATTATTGTTGAATGACTGTTTTCTCCAACAATTAATAATAACCTTGGTTGTGTTAAGAATGGTTCTGATTCATTAGTAGAAACAAATATCAAGTTTATTGGTATTTCTTCGCTATGATTAGGCTTCACTTCGACCATAAGACCTTGTTGTATGCAGGCTGTATTCAGAGCAGTGAAAGGACTATAAGTGTGAGATTCAGAAGGCTTTGAATCGCTAGTAGACAATCCTAAACCAGTCCCGGCATGCTTTGAAAGGTGATCAATAACTGCAGGGTTTTTAGATTTGATTGCTGACTGGATAGTTTGTATGGAAATAGCACCGTCGTTGGTGATTTTGTCAGATATTTCAGGAATGAAATTACCATTGACTATGACCAGATTAGTTGCATTAGGTAGCCATGAAGTCGAGGTGAAAATTTTTTCTTGATCGAAATTAGATTGTGGACTGGCAAAGTTAAATTCCTGATTAATTAGTGGATTTATATTGGTGTATTTCCATTCTTCGTTTCCACGTCTTTCTGTAGGGAATCCAAGTTTTAATAAATTTTCTGTTGCTTGTTTGCGTACATTTGATAACCAAATTGGATTTAGATCATTTTCAGAATGTAGGTTTGTTATTTGTTTAGAATAATTTTGAAGTGTTGAAAGATTTGCCATAATAATACTCACCAAGAATATCGGGTTATTTTACCCAATCATACCCGTGTTTTTCGAGTTCCAAAGCTAAAGTGTTGTCCCCAGATAGAGCAATTTGACCATCAATTAGTACGTGTACAAAATCCGGTGTGACATAATCAAGAATTCTTTGGTAGTGTGTAACCATTAATACACCTTTGTCAGATGACCTAAATGTGTTTACTCCGTTAGATACTATTTTAAGAGCATCAATATCAAGGCCAGAATCGGTTTCGTCTAGTAATGCTAGTTTTGGGTCAAGTAATAGCATTTGTAGAATTTCGTTACGTTTTTTTTCTCCCCCGGAAAATCCTTCATTGACAGATCTTTTTACTAGGTCTTCATCAACTTCCATAATTTTGATTTTCTGACTTAACAAAGAATCAAATTCTCGTATTCTCATTTCCGATTCACCAGAAAATTGACGTTTTGCATCAACTGCAGATTTCAAAAATTGCCATGATCGGACTCCTGGAAGTTCTACTGGATATTGAAATGCTAAAAATAGTCCTTCTCTAGCTCTGGTTTCTGGATCCATTTCCAACAAGTTTTGATTACAAAACGAAATACTTCCATTGGTAATTTCATATTCAGGACGTCCAGCAATAACATTCGCTAAAGTGCTTTTCCCTGAACCATTAGGTCCCATGATTGCATGAACTTCTCCAGAGTTAATAGTTAAATTTAAGCCTTTAAGTATTTCGGTTTCTTCAACAGATACATGAAGATTAGAAATCTCGATAAGTGGTTTTTTTGTATCAGACATGTTAGCCTACTGTGCCCTCCAAGTTCACTCTTAAAAGTTGAGATGCTTCTGCAGCAAATTCAAAAGGCAGTTCCTTGAAAATCCCTCTGCAAAAACCGTTAATAATCATGTAGTTAGCATCGTCTAGAGAAATTCCACGTTGTTGAGCGTAAAACAATTGATCGTCATTAACTTTACTAGTTGTTGCTTCATGTGCCATGCTAGCTGAAGGATTTCTGACTTCAATATATGGTACTGTGTGGGCGCCACATTCATCTCCAATTAAGAGTGAATCACATTGTGTGAAGTTTCTGGAATTCGAAGCTGTGGGCATTATTTTTACCATTCCCCTATAAGTGTTCTGAGCTTTACCTGCTGATATTCCTTTTGCAACGATTGTGCTACGGGTATTTTCTCCAATGTGGATCATTTTTGTTCCTGTGTCAGCTTGTTGATAGTTATTCACAAGTGCAACGGAAAAAAATTCTCCAACAGAATCCTTACCTTTTAGAATAACGCTAGGGTACTTCCATGTGATGGCAGAACCAGTCTCAACTTGAGTCCATGAAATTTTTGAGTTAGGGCCGCTACATAGACCACGTTTTGTAACAAAGTTATATACTCCACCATTCCCGTTTTTGTCACCAGGGTACCAGTTTTGTAGTGTTGAATATTTAATTTCAGCGTCTTCTAAAGCAACAAGTTCAACAACTGCAGCGTGTAGCTGATTTGTTTTCCTTATAGGAGCAGTACATCCCTCTAAATAGCTTACATAACTTCCCTTATCAGCGATAATCAAAGTCCGCTCAAACTGACCAGTGTCTACTTCGTTGATACGAAAGTAAGTCATAAGTTCTACAGGGCATCTCACTCCGGGAGGGACATAAACAAATGATCCATCACTGAAAACTGCTGAATTTAAGGAAGCATAGAAATTATCCGAATAAGGAACAACTGAACCGAGGTACTTTTGTACGATTTCGGGATGATTTATTATTGCTTCACTAATTGGACAGAAAATTACACCAGCATCTTCAAGAAGTTTCTTGTAGGTTGTGGCTACTGATGCACTATCTAAAACGGCATCAACAGCAACTCCAGACAGTTTTTTTTGTTCCTCTAAAGGGATTCCTAGTTTGTCAAAAGCTTCTAAGATTTCTGGGTCAACATCATCAAGACTTTTGGGTCCGTCGTTTTTAGATTTTGGGGCAGCATAATAAACCATGTCTTGAAAATCTATTTCTGGGAATTCAACATTTGCCCATTTTGGATGTTGGTCTTCTTGCTTCGTCCAATGGTTGAAAGCCTTAAGTCTCCAGTCGGTCATCCAGGTAGGTTCGTTTTTCTTCTGAGAAATCAATCGAATTATATCGGGGTTTATACCCTTTGGGATTTTATCGGTATCGATATCTATATCAAAACCCCACTTGTAGTCGGATTCTTCAACACCTGTTTCCCGAGAAATTATCTTCTGGTTCGTCATAAATTTTACCTTATATAAGTTGACCTGTTAGGTAAACTAATTCTACTACATATCAGTTGGAGTAGCTAATGATTTATGGTTGAAGTAATGATTAAATAGCACCAATCATTTGTGCTATTTTATCTTTTGCTACTTCTTGTTGAATATTTATTGCAATACTTACTGAACCATCTGGGTCGTCAGTATCAATAGTTCTACCAAATTCAAACTGATCAGCGATTACTTCAATAGCAGATTTTTTCCAGTCTATAATTTCTGGATGAATTAGTGATAGAACGGTGATTGGATCATGTAAACTGAAGGAATTTCTACTGGGATCATTGATATATAGGTTTTTCATTAAATCCTTTATTAGGATCTCACCAATTGAATTACCCTTCAACCAGTTGGTTTCTTGTTTTCCTATTGAAGTTTGCTGAGTTATATCTAATCCACACAATTTGATATCTATCCCTGAGGAAAATACTTCATTTGCGGCTACAGGGTCACAGTAAATATTGAACTCAGCATGGGGGGTAACATTTCCAGGAACAGTTACTGCACCGCCCATTACGTGAATTGATTTTATCCAGTTTTTTAAATTGGGTTCTTTTTTTATTGCAAGTGCGATGTTTGTTAGTGGACCGATAGGTACTAATACTAATTCGTTTTTATTCGCTTGAGCTTGTTGGATAATGAAATCTACTGCGTGATCTTTTTCAGCAGAAATTGAAGGTTTTGGCAAGTCTACATGAAGACCTCTCACTCCATGTATTCTGGATCGATGTGAATTAAACTCATCAACTTCTTTCTGTGTTGTGAATTTCTCGTTCAAAGCACTGGGGTCCCCAATATAGACTGGTATGTCTGTTCTTTTCATGTAAGTTAAAATGCTTAAAGCATTGTTAGTAGTATCTTCTATTGTTGCATTTCCTCCGACAACGGTTAACCCTAGGAGATCTAGTTTTGAGCTATTTAAGGCCATGACTATCGCTAAGAGATCGTCGTTTCCTGGATCAGTGTCAATTATTACTTTTATTTTGGACATATTATCTCCCAATCAAAATTGTCTATTTGCTGATAGTTGATTTAAATTTATTGGTAAAATTCATTGCTATGTGACTAGCCCATAGGCTGAGCATAGTTGTGATTTTCTCTTTTTTACTAAGAGAAATTTCTGGTCCATATAAGTTGTACTCAGATTCCTCGATTTTATCTAGGATTTTTAGGTATAGAGTTCTTAAAATGTTAATACAAGATCGGGAATCTTCGTTAATATGTTGATTTAATTCTGATGAAGCATCAAAAAAAGATCTGATACGTTGAATTTGGAATGCAATTAGTGCATAAAAATTTTCACTGTATGTTAATTCTCGTAGTTGTTTTTCTTCATAACCAAATTCTGACATTTCTGACCGAGGTATATAAATCCTGTTTCTTTTAATATCATCTTTAATATCGCGAATGATGTTGGTAAGCTGCATTGCGATTCCAAGTTTCTTGGCGTATTCGAAAACTTCATTTTTATTACCATAATAACCGAATATTTCTAAACACATCAGCCCAACTACACTTGCAACTCTATAGCAGTAAAGTTCTAGTTCTGAAAAGTTATCGAATCTGTTAATTTTTTGATCCATTATCATGCCATCAACGAATTCAATGAAATATTTCTTGGGAATTTCATATTTAGAAATGACGTCTTCAACTGCGAGAAAAACTTCATTATGGATTCCGGGTTTTTGCATAGATGCTTTTTTAAAGATTTCTGATATTTGCTCTAGTTGTTCCAATTTTGATTCTACAGGTAGATCACCGTCCGCAATGTCGTCACATGTTCTGCAAAATGAATAAATCACATATATGGCACGACGTTTTTCTTTTGGAAGTACTTGAAATGCATAAAAGAAATTCTTTGCAGAATTTCTAGTAATTTGTTCACAATGGGTGTAGGCAGATTCTAAGTTAGGCAACATTTTTCAATTTTCTGTTGAGCTAATTAGTTCTAGACACCAAGGATCTGTATTGTGATTTCACGATTACTTACCCTTCTATCACCATCTAGCTCAACCACAAATATTCTTTGCCATTGTCCAAGAGAAAGTTTTGCATCAACGACAGGTATAGTTTCACTGGAACCTATCATTAATTGTTGACAATGCGAATGGCCATTTGGACACTCATCATCGTGCATATTCACCGTTCTTACTGAAAAGTCATTATGTCGATAATTTAGGTCTTTAGGAGCAAAATTTTCTAATAATTGCTTCATGTCTTGTAATAAAAGTGGCTCATTCTCTTGAATTGTGATTCCAGCAGTTGTATGTCTGGAAAATACGAGGACAAACCCAAAATTGACATCTGATTGGGTAATACAATCAGATACTTCTTCGGTAATGTCTATGAATTCAGGAGCTTCGCTAGGATTTACTTTTAGGATTTGTGTAGAAGTCTTGATACCAGTGTGAGTTAGTGATGGGGTTGACATAGATCTCCTCGGAGATAATTTGATGATTTTAACTAAAATCGACACTATCACAAATTCATTTACTAAGCAATTTTAATTAATATATATGTTAGAATTGCTTAGGTTGTGGTGCGTATTAAATACTTGTTTTGCTCAGAATTCTCTGGAGCGAAAGAATTCTAATAGTTCTAAAAAGTCTTTCTCATATTCATTGTCTAAGTCTAGCTTTTTTAAATACTTGAATGCTAGATTACAATAGTGGTTAGTGCGTTGAGAAGTATAATCTTTGGTATGTATTTCACCCATAATTTCTAGAATATCTGATACATCATGGCTATTTATCTTATCCTTTGAGAAAACTTTTTGAACCTGTTTTGAATTTACCCCGGATGACTTACTTTTAAGATGTATAATTGGCAAGGTGTTCTTTTTTCTTAAAATGTCTGCTCCCACGGCTTTACCTGTTTCTGTAGACTTACCCCAAATTCCTAAATAATCATCGCGTATTTGAAATGCAAAGCCTAAATTAATTGCAAAATCATTGAAATTCGATATTACTTTCCTGTCTTGAGTACCAACCAGTGCACCAACTTTGATTGAAGTTCGAATTAGTGCACCCGTTTTTAAAGAAATCATTTTGAGATAATCGTTAATTGAAATTTCTGATTGTGATTCGAATTGAATATCCAAGAATTGTCCTTCAATCATTTCTAGAGATGATTGAGTTAACAATTCTAATACTTCAAAAATTACACTTGGAGGCAAATTATTTGATCTTAAACCGGTTGCGGTTTTATCGGCTATAACTCTCATAATGTTTCCGGCTAATAGAGCCTTGGAGGTTCCTAGTCGTGCCCATAAAGTCGGCTTATGATGTCGTATTAGATCTTTGTCTTGTATATCATCATGAATTAATGAAAAGTTGTGAATCAATTCAAGTGCAACTGCAGCGGGCAATGCTTTTTCATAGGGAGTTCCGAGTGATTCGCAAGTATAAAGACATAATGTAGGCCTAAGGGCTTTTCCTTGGGATAAAGATGGATTCCCGTTTCCGTCAATCCATCCCATTGAATACCTCAGCATTTCGTAAACTGGTGGATGTGATTGGTCAATTTGGATTTTACCGAATTGGTGGATATGACGAAAATATTTCGACAAAATTCTAGGCGTTTCTAATTTTGTAATCGATAGGTCGCTTTCTTCGTTTGTAGGCATAATGATCTAGAACAACAGATTGTGCTTCTAAGTGAATATTTGTTGCATTATTATATCCCAGAGTAGATAAAAATATTCCTCAAGAGAAAATTTACTAAAACACTGCTTAAATTTTATTAAGAATTAGGGTTTTTGGTGAAGAAAATTTGCTAGTCTTTTGCTATAATGACTGGCGGTGAGAAAACTGGTCGTATTTTTTAATCGAGGATTTACTCAATATGGAATACATGGATGACTATTATAGGCAGTATGCGATTATTCTTGCTTTTTTAACTGTTGCTGTTGCAATCCCGACTGGAATGATAGTAGCTTCTTTTGCTTTATCCAAAGTTGGAATTAGGCCTCAAATTCCAAGTAAAATTAAGTCAAGTATATATGAATGTGGATTTGAAGCTATCACAGGAAAATGGAATCAATTTAATTTTCGCTACTATGCACTAGCTATCGATTTTGTGATTTTTGATATAGAAGTTGTCTTTTTGTTCCCTTGGGCAGCAAGTTATGGTTTTTGGTCCATACAACTTGGATTATCATTTTTATTTTCTATGCTACTATTCATTGGCATTTTAGTTTTAGGCTGGGGTTATGCTTGGCGTAAAGGCTCTTTTGATTGGGGAAAAAATGACTGATTTGAATCAAAGTTTAATACCACTTTGCGAGGCTACTTGGGAATTGGATCGTACTGAGGGGCATGCAATTAATGAAATTAAAGAAACGCATACTTCTCCAATATCAGAGCCACCGATTGAAGTTCCTGAAGACTTGAAGAAAAATTTAGCAGTAACTTCTGTGGATGCATTGTTGAATTGGGGTAGGAAATCTTCTGTTTGGCCTTTGTCATTTGGATTGGCATGCTGTGCTTTTGAAATGATGGCTTCTGCTATGTCTAGATTTGACTTAGCTCGTTTTGGAATGGAAGTATTTCGTCCGACCCCACGTCAGGCTGATTTAATAATTATCGCTGGTACTGTCACTTGGAAAATGGCTCCAGCAATTCAGAGAGTTTATGAACAAATGGCTGAACCTAAATGGGTAATTTCCATGGGTGTTTGTGCGACAAGTGGTGGTCCCTATTACGGTTCTTACAGTGTTGTCCCCGGTGTTAATCATATAATCCCAGTAGATGTATACGTTCCAGGATGTCCTCCGAGACCTGATGCTTTAGTCTACGGAGTAATGCAGCTACATGAAAAGATTAGGAAGAATTCAATACTTAACAGGAAAAGTAAATAGTATGACTAGTGTTGTTGATACTAACTACGTAGTTGAGTTGTTAGAAAAGGAAATCCCTGGATCAATTCTTAGACATAATGAAAATGAATTATTGGTTCATACTGAATCTATATTGGGCATTACGACTTTTTTGAAAGAGCATATGGATCTACAATTTGGATTCTTGACTTCTATTACTGCAGTAGACTACATAGAGTATTTTCAGATCGTATATCATTTGTTATCTATGAAATTTAATCGTAGTTTGATATTGAAAACGAATATTTTTGACAGAGAAGATCCTTCAATTCAAAGTGTTATAGGCGTGTGGAAAGGTGCTGATTTGCAGGAGAGAGAAATTTGGGATTTGTTTGGTATCAAGTTTGATGAACATCCAAATATGAAAAGGATTTTACTTTGGGAAGGTTTTGATGGACATCCCTTGAGAAAGGATTTCTTAGGGCAGGAAGAGCAAAAAATATGACATTACGTACCGAACCTATAACGATTAACCTTGGACCTCAGCATCCCAGTACTCATGGTGTTTTTCGATTGAGGGTAACTTTTGATGGTGAGATTGTCGTAGACGCTGAGCCTGTTCTGGGATATTTACATAGGGGTTCTGAAAAACTTGCAGAATCCAGGACTTTTGTACAGGTTGTAACATTGACAGATCGCATGGATTACACCTCGTCTATGACTAATAATCAAGCTTACGTTTTGACTGTTGAAAAATTAGCAGGGATCGAGGTACCTGAAAGAGCTCAATATATTCGGGTGATTAGTGCAGAACTTTCTAGAATATCCAGTCATTTAATGGCGACTGGTTTTCTTCTTAATGATTTAGGGGCATTTGCTACACCTCTTATGTATTGTTTTCGTGAAAGAGAGAGGATTTTAGATTTATTTGAAATGCTATGTGGGGCTAGGATTACACTTAGTTTCATGAGACCTGGAGGGGTTTTTCAAGATGCTCCAGAAGATTTTTGGCCATCATTAAATGACTTTATAGGTAATTTTCCTAATTATTTAGATGAACTTGAAACTCTTATTACTGGTAATGAAGTTGTGTTAGCTAGAACTAATGACGTAGGGATTATTTCACCAGCAGATGCTATTAATGCATCACTGTCTGGGCCAATGTTGAGGGCTACAGGGGTTGAATGGGATTTGCGTAAGGCAGATCCTTATGAAATCTATGACAGGCTTGAATTTAATGTTCCTATTGGCTCTAAGGGAGATACTTTTGATAGGTATTTTGTAAGAGTTCAGGAAATGAGAGAAAGTATTAGAATTATTGAACAATGTATTCATGATATTCCAAAGGGACCAGTAAGGACTGAAACACCATATTTTGTTCGACCTCCTTCGGGTGATGCATATGCTGCTGTAGAAGGTCCGAAAGGAGAGTTAGGGTTTTATATTGTTAGTGATGGAGGGATTGCTCCATATAGATGCAAGGTTCGAGCTCCTTCGTTTATTAATTTAACTTTACTTAAAGAAATGTTGGTTGGTTGGAAGATGGGCGACTTGATAACAATTTTTGGCTCGATTGATATAGTCCTAGGAGAGGTTGATCGATAATGTGCAATGAATTTTCTGGTGGATTGATTCATTTTTGCAATATATATTCAATTTTTGATTCGTTTTTACCTGAAAGCATGGACTGGATGGTGTTTTTACTGGCCGCATTTTCTTTGGCGTTTGCAGCTATCAATGTTGTAGTAATGGCGACAGCTTTGTATATTCTGTTTGAAAGACGAGTGCTTGCAAGATTCCAAGCTCGTTTAGGTCCAAATAGATGGGGACCTTTTGGTATATTTCAACCAATAGCCGATCTGATTAAAATTATCACTAAAGAGGACACGACTACAGATATTGCCGATAAAATTGTTCATAATTTGGCACCTATAATCTTTTTAGCAGCTACATTATCTGTTATTGCGGTAATTCCTTTAGGGCATAATTCATTTTTGGGGACATTAAATGTTGGAGTTTTGTATATTGTGGCTATTACTTCAGTAAATGTGGTTGCAATAATTATGGCAGGCTGGGCAGATGGCAACAAATATTCCATGTTAGGTGCCATGCGTGGTGTTGCAATGCTAATAAGCTATGAAATCCCTATGGGATTGGCAATAGTTGGTGTTATTCTCATGAGCGGAACAATGTCCTTGTCTGGGATAGTTGAAGCACAGAGGATACCCTTTTTGTTGATCCAACCTCTTGGATTTCTCATTTTCTTGATTGCTTCTATAGCAGAGATGAGTAGAGCGCCATTTGATCAAATAGAGGCTGAATCCGAACTTGGTGCCGGATACCATACTGAATATAGCGGTATGAAATTTGGGATTTTTCAATTAGCAGAATTTATGGCTCCTTTGATCACCGGTATAGTTGTAACAACTCTTTTCTTAGGAGGCTTTCGTGGTTGGTCATGGCTTCCTGGGGAATTTTGGTTTTTGATAAAAGTATTTACAGTTGTTTTTATTTTGCTATGGATTCGTGCAACTTGGCCAAGAGTTAGATTTGATCAAATCATGGGGTTTTCTTGGAAAGCACTGTTAGCGCTGTCATTTTTAAATATAGTATTATTAGTTGTAGAAATAGAAGTGTTTCAAGATAATCAAGGTTTGATTTCTTTAGATTCATTACTATTGATGGGTGCAATTAATTGGATAGTGACTATAGTTTCAGTTGTCTTGATGGCTAATCTTTTAGGTCAATCGAAATTAAAGAGGCCTGAACCACAACCGTCTCCCCTAGCTAATATGTACGCGGAGAGAGAATAATGTACGGCTTTGGATTAATTAAAGGTTTATGGATTACATTGAAGAATCTATTGATTCCTTCCCGTATGTTTACCGTGCATCAGTATCCAGACCGAAAAGCAAGTCCCCTAGATTTGGCTAGAATCGATAATTCAAATGTAGTTAAATACTTATTTTCACATCCTGTAAATTCAATGAAATCTTTATTTGGATTGATATCTATTACTGACAGGCAGAAGCAGCATCCTAGATTTCGTGGAGAAGAATTTAATTGGTATGAAGAAAGATGTACCGGTTGTGCATCTTGTGCGAAATATTGTCCATTGGGCATTATTGAAATTGTAACTAAACCTAGTGGGAAATTTATCCCCGAAGGGCAAAAATATTTCTTGGAAAAATTCGATATTGATATTGGAAGATGCATGTTTTGTGGTCTTTGCGTTGAGGCTTGCCCTTATGATGCTTTACATATGGGCAGTGGTTTTGAGGAAGGCAAATATTCTAGAGAAGAACTGGTAATTAATAAACAAAAACTTGTTGACTCAGAGAAACATCCTAGCAATTGGTTTAGACCACAACTTGAAACTAAGACTCATAATCCATTTGAGTCTGATGCAGTTGAATGGAAAAATGTTGGAAGACATGAACAACCCTCAATGGAAGATCTTGAAGATAGGTGGGCGGATCGATAATGCTATTTGGGTCAATTGAATCAGGGTTATTCGTACAAATTGTGTTTTGGGTTTTAGCACTATCTATGATTTTTTCTGCGTTGGCTGTTGTACATATAAAAAATATTTTCCGTGCCGCTTTATGCTTAATTATTACATTTGTATGTATGGCGGGAATGTTTATTTTGTTACGTGCCGAGTTCTTGGCGGCAGTTCAAATATTGATTTATATTGGAGCAATTTCAGTATTATTGATATTTGCAATTTTGATGACTCAGGATGTTGAAAATTCTAGTTCATACAATAAATTTCGGATTCCAGCTATTATAATTTCTGTTTTGTTTGCGATTACTTCAATTTTTGTAGTCATGAATACTCATTGGCAACTGCTTAGTAATCCTGAGAACATTTCTGATCCAGTTGCTGATGCAATTAATATATTGTTTTCCGATACTATTCCATGGATTGCTCAATTATTAATTCATAAATTTGTAATCGCATTTGAGGTGGCTGGGATTTTGTTGCTAGCGGCAGTTCTAGGTGCTTTCGTGGTTCTTAGAAGAGATCGTGAAGAACGAGAGTTGAATTAGTATGGCGCTAGAAAATTTTTTGATAGTAAGTTCGATTGTTTTTGCTATTGGCCTGTATGGTTCTTTAGTGAATCGTAATGCAATTGTTGTTTTGATGAGTATAGAACTAATGTTGAATGCCGTTAATTTAGCAGCTGTTGCATTTTCAAGATATATAGTTCCTGCAGCGGTTACTAGCTTGCCACACGATACAAATTTAGAAGCAGCAAAAGAAGCTGTTCAAAATTTATTTGTAGGTCATGTGTTTTCAATTATTGTGATTGCAGTAGCTGCTGCTGAAATTGCAATAGGATTAGCAATAGTTATTGCTATATATAGATCTAGAAGCTCTGTAGATGTTACAGAACTTTCCGAAATGAAAAATTAAGGAGGGATTGTTTTGTGGATTGACTATAAAAATGTTCCTAATTTAATGATTGCAGAAATGTGGAAGAATGTGTTGGAGGGTGATGGTCTTCCAACCAAAATTCTCCCAGTGACGGATATTACTCATTGGGGGGAAAGAATTGAGTATAGAGTTCTTGTTCCTAAAGGTAGAGAACATGTTGCAGATGAAATTATAAGGAAACTTTGACCCTATGATGTCAGAAATAGCTATATGGCTAATTTTTTTAGTTCCACTAATAAGTTTTGGAACGATAGTTTTTGTTTTGCGCCCATTTTTCAACAAATACGATTTTTTAGCTGCTCCTATAACAATAACTTCAGTAGCAGTAGCATTTTTCTTGTCACTTTTACTTGTATACGACTCATTGCGTAATGGGTTTATAGAACATGATTTCAATGGATTTACTTGGATCCAGGTTTCAAATTTAGAAGTGAATTTCAATTTAATTTTGGATCCTCTAAGTATCGTGATGTTAGTAGTTGTTTCTTCTGTAAGTTTATTAGTCCAAATTTATTCTGTTGGTTATATGAAAGATCATCATGGACACAGGGATCCTGGATATGCACGATATTTTGCCTACATGTCATTTTTTACGGCTTCTATGTTGGGTTTAGTTTTGTCTAGAAATCTTGTTCAGGTTTTTGTTTTTTGGGAATTAGTAGGGGTTAGTTCTTACCTTTTAATTGGTTTTTGGTTTGAAAAACCGTCTGCCGCAGCTGCAGCTAAGAAGGCATTTATTGTCACTAGAGTTGGCGATTTTGGATTTCTTTTAGGGCTACTTTATTTGTTTTTACATAGTGGGATATTTGTACAAAACGGATTGAATGTTTTTTCAATTCCTGATTTATATACAGGAATTCATCAAGGATTGATATCTTCTAGTGTTGCAACATGGGTTGCTTTAGGTATATTGGCTGGTGCTGCTGGTAAATCAGGACAGTTTTTACTGCATGTATGGTTGCCTGATGCAATGGAAGGTCCAACTCCAGTTAGTGCACTAATACATGCCGCTACTATGGTAGCGGCGGGAATTTTTTTGGTTGCACGTTTTTATCCCCTCTTTGAATTGACGGACATTGTGATGAATATTGTTGCCATATTGGGAGCAGTTACTCTTTTGTTTTCTGCAACGATGGGCTTAGTGATGAATGATATAAAACGAGTATTAGCATATTCAACAATTAGCCAATTGGGATATATGATGTTGGCGTTAGGCATTGGAGCGTACGCTCCTGCTATATTTCATTTGTTCACGCACGCATTTTTCAAAGCTTT
>TARA_B100000686_G_scaffold67592_1_pt1 | contig 15060 bp, 9 predicted proteins | sample TARA_B100000686 | Tara Oceans TARA_B100000686 (sample SAMEA2622733) | marine metagenome | biome: marine biome (ENVO:00000447); feature: marine epipelagic mixed layer (ENVO:xxxxxxxxx); material: "saline water (ENVO:00002010), including plankton (ENVO:xxxxxxxx)" | depth 150 m
AACAAGCGTCCATTGACCAGATAAGTACCAGCTTCAGTCACAGCGATTTCAATAACATCTGAAGAAGAAGATACATTATTTGCTTCTGTTTGCGTCTGTGGCAAACGTAGCGTTATATCTGTCTCATGAACAAAGCTAGTAGAAACCATAAAAAAAACTAGCAACAGAAGCACTACATCTATAAGTGATGTTAGATTTATCTCAGGCCCTTCTTTTACACTAGTTTGGAGATTCATCCTTTGTAACCTTTGTAACCGTATCTTTTAGCAATGTCTCAAGAAATATCATTGCCTCCTTTTCCATGCGAACTACTAAAGTATCTATGTGACCTCTGAGATATCGGTACCCAATAAGAGAGGGAATAGCAACGGTTAGGCCTGCTGCCGTCGTAATTAAGGCCTCTGATATGCCTCCTGCTAATACACCAGGATTTCCAACACCCTGTTCAGTAATTGCTGCAAAGACTTTTACCATGCCAATTACGGTCCCTAATAGTCCAAGCAGGGGCGAAATAGCTGCGATCGTTCCAAGCGCATTTAAATAGCGCTCTAGTTCATGCACCACATGTCTACCAGTATCCTCAATGTGTTCTTTAGCAATCTCTCTTCCCGCATGACTACTTGCTAGACCAGCGGCAAGTACCTGCCCTAAAGGTGAACTCTGATGAAGAACTTGAAGATTTTCAGCATCTAATCTATCTGCCTTTACCCACTTCCATACCCTTATAGTTAGATCATCTGGCAACACGCGCTTCTGTTTTAAAGTCCAGATACGCTCTAAAATAATAGCTGCCGCCACAATAGAACAAGCAATGATCGGTAGCATTAACCAGCCGCCTGCCTGCACAATCTCTAACATGTAACACCTAAAACCAAGAAATAGCGGCTAGAACTATAGCCTGCTGCCTCTTGGCTCACAAACTATCTCAATATATAAAGAGGATTAGAATAGATGCGAAACAGAACTAAATTTGATCAGGAGTTACAAGAACACCATCTTTTAACTCTAAAACTGTATCCATACGAACAGCAAGATTTGGATCATGTGTAACAATGACTAAACTAGTACCTAGTTCACTATTAAGATCAAGCATTAAGTCAAAAATTTTCATTCCTGTAGGCCTATCAAGATTTCCAGTTGGTTCATCCGCTAATACAATAGCAGGGCCAGTTACCAACGCTCGTGCAACCGCAATCCGTTGACGCTCCCCACCTGAAAGCTGCCCTGGACGGTGCTCAAGCCTATCCATTAGACCAACACGATCAAGCAACTCTGCAGCTTGATTAGCAGCATCTTGAGGCTTATCACCTCTAACCATGAGGGGCATAGCAACATTTTCCAATGCGGTAAATTCTGGCAAGAGATGATGAAATTGATATACAAAACCTAAAGACTCATTCCTAAGCAAACCTTTTTGTCTATTACTTAATGAAGTTAGGGCCTGACCAGAAATCCAAATCTCCCCTGAAGTAGGTTCGTCAAGGCCACCTAACAGTTGCAATAGAGTGCTTTTCCCTGAACCAGAGGTACCTATAATCGCGAGTCTTTGACCAGCACTAACATCGAGGTCTACACCTCGTAGGACCTCTAGACGTTGACCAACGTCATTAAAATTTTTAATAAGAGATATCACGCGGAGTACTGGATCAGATCTACCGAAAGGCTTATTCATGTCGCAGCGCCTCCACGGGTGGTTGTCTTGATGCACTAATAGCTGGATAAAGAGTTGCTAAAACGGTTAAAAATATAGCTAGACCTCCAATTTTCAAAACTTCGGCAAGCCTCACCTGAGTTGGCAAATCACTGATAAAATAAACTTCTTCTGAAAGAACATCTATACCAAATAGTCTTTCAACAAACATAACAATATCACCGAGACCTATAGCAAAAAGAACTCCAAACATTAACCCAAAGATAGTCCCTAAAACTCCTATAACAGCACCCTGAGTTGCAAAAACAATAAGAATACTTTTACCAGTTGCACCAAAGCTCTGCAGAATTGCAATATCACCTTTCTTATCTCGAACCACCATCACCAGTGTTGAAACAATATTAAAGACAGCTACAGCAATAACCATAGAAAGAATAATAAACATAATAGATTTTGTGATCTGTATTGAACGAAAAAAATTACTATGCTGTCGGCTCCAGTCGCTGATATAAAAACCTCCTCCTAACTCGACTGCAAACTCCTCTGAAACCGTTCCGGCAAGATATATATCATCTACAGTTAACCGGAGACCCGTTGCTTGACCATCACTTTCAAATAGACGTGCCGCATCCTCAAGATGCACGTAAATCAAACCACTATCATACTCATACATTCCAACCTCGAATAAACCTGAAACCTCTAAAGTACGCATACGTGGCATCAGACCCGCTGGGGTAACTCGACCCTCGGCTAATATCAAAACCATAGAATCCCCCACAGATACTCCCAACTCGTTGGCGAGGCTTCTACCAATGATCACCCTAAAACTTCCCGGCTGAAGTACATTTAGATCACCTTCCTGCATTAGATCAGCAATTGCCGATACCTCCTTTTCCATATCTGGCTCAATTCCCCTAACACGCACCCCCGAAAGTCTATCCCCTACCATCGTCAACCCCTGGCCATCAACATATGGTGCGGCAGCTGTCACATCTGTCCTAGACAAAGCACGTTCGCGTAAGGCCGACCAATCATCTAGTGGCTTATCTATACCACTGACTGTCGCATGAGACATTATGCTTAAGATTCTTTGTTGTAACTCTCTCTCAAAACCATTCATAACTGAAAGCACTATGATTAATACTGCGACAGCAAGACCAATCCCAGACATCGATACCAAAGATATAAATGAAATAAACCCGCTTTTCCCATGAGCACTTAGATAACGTAGTGCCATATAAATTTCGTAAGGTTGCTTCATTTTTTACTCATACCTAAGCGCTTCTGCTGGCGCGACTGCTGCCGCACGTTTAGAGGGATAAATCGTAGCAATAACAGTAACCAGAAAAGCTAGGCAAGATATTAAAATTATATCTATCAGCCGAATCTCAGACGGTATTTGCGTAACGTAATAGACATCACCAGGCATTATTTGAAAGTTAAATGTAGACTCCAACCAAGGAACTATAGTTGCAAGATTAAAGGCAAGCACTGTACCTAATACGGTTCCGATTAATGTTCCAGCTAATCCCAACAACGACCCTTGAACCATAAATATCCTGGCAATGTGTGAGGAAGAGAGCCCATAGGTGCGAAGAATTGCAATATCTTTTTTCTTATCAGTTACAACCATCACTAAGGAAGCTACGATATTGAATGCAGCTACCGCCACAATTAATAGCAATAGAATAGTCATCATCGCTTTTTCAATTCTTATTGCTCTAAAATAGTTGCTATTTTCAAGTGTCCAGTCAGAGTATTGATACAAGGTCTCTTGAGAAGTCATAGACTCTTGAAGTCCAAGCACTTGGAATGGATTTTCCATTCGAATTGCAAGTCCCTCCGCCCTCCCTTGGAGACCTTTAATTTGACTAGCATCACTTAAGTGAATTAATGCCAAACCAACGTCATGATCCTGAATACCTGCTTCAAATATACCGCTAACCAAAAATCCAGTAAGACTGGGCATTAAACGTCCATTTTCAACCCTCGGTACAAGCAAATTAATCCTGTCACCTACTCCCACTCCTAAATTAAGAGCTAGTATTCTTCCGAGCACTATCCTCTGGGAATTCGCTTGTAAGTCACTTAAGCTACCGATTCTAAATAATTCCTCAAGCTGTGAGACTGCTGCTTCTTCTAAAGGAACAACCCCTCTAATAAGAGCAGGACTTAGGTTCGCTCCAGAACTAAGCATCCCCTCAAGATTTATAAAGGGTGAAGCTCCCATGATGCCCTCTGTCTCTAATATATCTGTGCGCAAACTAGACCAATCATCTAAACCAACGGTTTCCTGAGAAATACTTGCATGAGCAGTCATACTTAATAATCGAGTACGCAACTCGTTCTCAAAACCATTCATCACAGAAAGAATTACGATAAGAGCAGCCACGCCTAAGCTAATACCAAGCATAGATGCCATGCTTATAAACGAGACGAATCCTCTCTGCGCGCGAGCTTGCACATAACGCAGACCTATAAAGACCTCAACTGGACGAAACATAACAAGACATAAAAAACCTATCTTAAAAACTCACATAGTTAGAACAGCAAATACCTCGTGGTTATAACATATGAGTCGTTAGCAAAGTCGTAGCACCTTGAGAGAATAGAAGAAAGTGACCATCAGTGAGTCATACATCGTATAAATTAATACTTTCCATCTAACCTTACCGGAAGTCTTCGCTCCAAGGTTACGCTTTGTGACGTAACAGTGGCTCCTAAAGCGTAAACTTCAACTCCAATTTCCACTGCCTTTCTAAGCGCCTTTCCGTAAGCAGGATCTATTTCATCCGCAGGCACCACATATTCAACGTCAGCGCGCTGCACACAAAAACACAGTGCTCCCCGTTGACCAGCCTCTACTCTTTCCGTCAATTCCTCAACATGGCGTGTTGCACGAATACTGACTGCATCCGGAAAAAAAGCACAACAATTACCATTATCTACAGACGCAGTAACGTTTTTGACTTCTAGATAACAATCTGGCTCCGTCTCATGTTCACTTAAAAGAAAGTCTATTCTCGAACGAGTACCTGTAATTTTTACTTCTCGTCGTATCGATGTGAAACCTGTGAGCTCCCCAATTAATCCATGCTCCAAAGCCTCAGCAACAAGATTATTACTACGCCCGGTATTTATACCAACTAATACCGATTGATTAACTTCAACCAACTCCCACCCAAGCGGATATTTTCGAGTAGGATTTTCAACAGGAAGTAGCCATACAGTTGATCCAGGCTCATTACATCCAAGCATAGAACCCGTATTAGGGCAATGAACAGTAGTCTCACTACCGTCTGATAAAATCACATCGGCCAAAAAACGCTTGTACCGACGAACAAGTTTTGCCTCAATCAAAGGAAATTCAAATTTCATAAGCTAAGCTCATAGTAAAATTAAGTGCTATTAGCCACTAAAAAAATACCCCCTAAGAATCACATCATAATTATATATATATCAACCAATCCATATCTCATCATGCTCTAGTTTCGCTATCACAGATACATCATGCATATGGGATAATTACTCATTAATACCAGAACATAATATTCAGTGGATAAAAAAATCTCGCTTTTTCAGCTGCCTATTCCATCAACAAGGGTACCGACCTGTATTCACTGGGGTCAGCTCTATGGGTGTGCACATAGCCTAGCTATAAGCGAATTGATAAAGCAATATGATGGATCTATCTGCATAGTTACCGATTCGGCCTCAACCGCAGATACCATTAAACGCGAAGCAGATTTCTTTTCCTCTGGTAATTTAGCAAGACGTTTTTTCGACTATGAAACTCTGCCTTATGATGTGTTTTCACCACCACAAGACTTACTCTCTGAGCGACTCTCTACTCTTTATCAACTCGATATAGGAAATCGAGAAATCGTAATTGTAAATGCTCAAGCACTTCTAGCAAGACTTCCTCCAGCTGACTTCGTTAGTACGCACTCAACAATTCTTCAACTTGGCCAACAACTTAACAGTCAGAAATTCCGAGAACGTTTAGTAAATCATGGTTATCTCCATGTTGAACAAGTTTTTGATCCAGGAGATTTTGCGGTACGAGGCTCGCTCATCGACATCTACCCTATAGGATCTAAGCATCCAATTCGTATCGATCTATTTGATAAAGAAATAGAACAGCTAAGAATATTTGATCCACATACACAAATTAGTACAGGCGTGGTTAAAGAGGTTCGAATCCTTCCTGCAAAAGAATTTCCATTTGATTCAGAGGCAATTAGTGATTTTCGAGCAAGACATAGACACCAAATATCCGGCGACCCAGGGAAATCTTCGGTATACAGGAATATATCTGAAGCTCAACTTCCAGCTGGAATTGAGTATTACTTGCCTTTATTCTTTGACTCCACATTTTCTCTACTAGATTACCTACCTGAAAATACATTAATTGTGTCTGTTGATGAATCTCTAGCTAGCCTTGATTCCGGATGGAAATTGATTCAAGACCGTCATGAACAACTTCACGAGGACTCTGATAGACCTATTCTTTCTCCTGAAACGGCGTTCTGGAATCCTGACAAAATCAGAAAAAAAATAGAACAATTTCCACGTATTGCTATTAATAGCCATGAGCTAGAAAATCTCGATGATAATCATTTCAATGCAGGCACTGGCCACCCATTAAGTACGATTGCTAGTACAAACGAAGACATACTATCCCGCTGGATAAACTCTGATAAAGAATTTAGAACTCTTCTAGTGACAACATCTCCAGGACGTCGAGAAGTTATATTCAAATTGTTACAAGGTCGGGGACTTACACCTACATTACTGAAAGACTGGGATGAATTTTTACAAGCTAACGACTCGCTGTGTCTGGCTGTAGGTGATCTAGATACAGGACTTGTTCTTCCAGATAGTAATATACGTTTAGTAACAGCTGAACAACTTGGCATGGATAGGCCACGCCAAAGAACACAACGACGTCGGCCAGCTAGAGACCCTGATGCAATCGTACGAGAACTCACTGATCTGCGTGTGGGTGCTCCAGTGGTTCATGAAGAACATGGAATCGGGCGTTACCTAGGTCTTGTAAGCCTATCAGTCAACGAAGTATTAACAGAATTTTTAATGCTTGAATATGCAGAGTCCGCTAAATTATATATCCCTGTTCATAATCTTCACCTAGTGACACGTTATACAGGTGCATCACCAGAGCATGCACCATTGCATCGACTTGGTTCAGACCAATGGCTTAAAGCCAGAAAAAAAGCGGCTAAACAAGCAAGAGATGTAGCGGCAGAATTACTATCCCTGTATGCAAAACGAGCTGCTAGAAAAGGAATTAAATCACCTATAAACGATGATATTTATCAACGTTTTACACTTGAGTTCCCTTTTCAAGAAACCAATGATCAGTTAAAGGTCATTGAAGAAACGCTAGATGATCTTTCAAGCGAAAAACCAATGGATCGTGTTATATGCGGTGATGTGGGGTTTGGCAAAACTGAGGTCGCTTTACGTGCTGCATTTGTTGCAGTGCATGCTGGGCATCAAGTTTGTTTATTAGTACCAACTACACTGCTTGCACAACAACACTACCGAACCTTTGTAGATCGATTTGCCGATTGGCCAGTTCATATAGAACTACTATCTCGATTCAGAAGTAAATCAGAAAGCTCAGCAGTTATCTCAGAATTATCCAAAGGCACAGTTGATATCGTTATTGGCACTCATAAGCTTCTAAGTAGCGATATTAAATTTAATCAACTTGGACTAATTATTGTTGATGAAGAACATCGGTTTGGAGTTAGACAAAAAGAACGCTTAAAAAAACTAAGGGCTGAAGTTGATATGTTGACACTCACTGCAACACCAATACCGAGAACGCTGAATATGACACTTGGTGGTCTCCGAGACTTATCACTTATCAGTACACCACCAGTCGATCGTTTATCAGTTAAAACATTTGTTGGTGAATGGCGTAATCAATCTATTCGAGAAGCTGTGCTTAGAGAACTTAGACGTGGTGGACAAATATATTTTGTTCATAATCGGGTACAGGATATTAAAAAAATTGCAGTAACTTTAGAAACGCTTTTGCCTGAAGCAGACATTCAGATTGCTCATGGCCAAATGCCTGAACGAATGCTTGAAGGAGTAATGCTTGATTTCTATAACAGAAAGTTCAACCTACTCGTTTGTACCACAATAATTGAAAGTGGAATTGACATCCCCACTGCTAATACCATTATTATTAATCGCGCAGACAGACTGGGATTAGCTCAATTGCATCAGCTTAGAGGGAGAGTCGGAAGGTCTCATCATCAAGCATATGCCTATCTAATTGCTCCACCCCTGAAAGCTTTAACTCCAGATGCTGCTAAGCGCTTAGAGGCAATTGAAGCACTAGAAGGACTCGGCGCAGGATTTACATTAGCTACTCATGATCTTGAGATCCGTGGTGCTGGAGAACTTCTTGGAGAAGAACAGAGTGGTCAAATTCACGCTGTTGGTTTCAACCTATACAATGATTTACTAGCTCGTGCTGTTAATTCTTTACGCGATGGGGTGGAACCACAATTAGAATATGCGCTTGAACATGGTCCTGAGGTAGAAATTGGTCTACCAGCACTTATTCCAGAAGATTACATGCCAGATATTCACATGCGCTTAGTACATTACAAGAGAATCGCTAGTGCTGAGTCTGAAGGGGTCTTACAGGAACTACAGGTAGAACTAATTAATCGCTTTGGTTTGCTTCCAACTGTTGCACAGACATTATTTGAACTAACAAAACTAAAACTCATAGCACTATCTTTAGGTATAAAAAAAATCCGAATTGATAATGTAGGTGGTTATCTTAGGTTCGGAAAAAACGCAACTGTTAACCCTGAAAAAATCTTACAACTAGTGGAAAAAGAACCCGAATCTTTCCGATTAGATGGGCCATTCAAAATCCGCATCAGATGGAAACTAGCAACTGACGAAGAACGCCCTGTAGCAGTTAAAAATCTTCTCGATAAACTTATCTAGTCAAATCTTTAGGATTAATCTACTTATTAATTTAACTACCAAATTTAGGACGACGCTTTTCTATAAACGAAATCATTTCTTCCTGACCATCTGGTGATTGAGAAGTTTTTGCCATAACGTCAGTTGCAAAATCATAGGCGGCTGCAATATCTAAATCCATTTGTCGATAAAGAGCTCTCTTACCCTCTCCCTTAGAATATCTGCTGCCACGAGTAGCTCGATGTAGAAGTTCACGAGTTTTTTCTGGAACTTCACCATCCGGTACAACTTTATTAATTAAACCCCAGTCAGCCGCTGTTCTTGAGTCTATTGGATCACCGGTTAATAACATCTCAACAGCTCGTTTACGTCCTACTGCACGCACAAGCGCAACACCAGGAGTATGACAAAACCATCCACCTCCACCACCCGGCATTTGAAAATGAGCAGATTCTCCCGCTACAGCAAAATCACAAGAGGCTACTAACTGACAACCCGCGGCCATTGCTAAACCCTCAACCTGAGCAACAACAGGCTGAGGTATTTGCTGTAGAAACTGCATAAACTTGCCACACAAATCAAGAAGCTTCTTCATTCCATCCATATCACGACCATACATATCATTAAAGTCATGACCAGAAGAGAAAACAGGTCCTTCAGCTGCTAATACAACACCCCTAGCATCACTATTAGCTATAACTTCAAATGCGTCAAAAAGCTCACGAATGTGGTCTTCACTTAGAGAGTTGCGGCGATGGGAACGAACCATAGTAATGGTAGGAAACCCTTCCACCTGATCCAACTTGATGTGTTCATATTGCGTAGCGTTAAATTCCAATGCCTGTGCCATTTTTACCTCCCTTCATTCAACCCATACCCTAAAAACTCGAAGCACATATTTTAGAGAGTCTTCACACTCTCTTCAGAATTTTTATGTTTCTTCCACAAAACTATCATCATCGAAACTAAAATAAACCCTAATGCAAAAAGATCCGTTAAACCTGTTGGCATAACAAACAAAATTGCCGAAATCGCAGCACATACTCGCGAAACCCAACCCAATTTATTTGAGCCAATTATTCCTTGCAGGCTAACCCCAAGTGCAAGTATGCCCACTAAGGCTGTAATTGTTGCATAACTGGCCGATAGCAGTGACCCATCCATAAGAAGCTGTGGCCCATAAACCCAAGCATAAGGCACCAAAAACCCAGCTAAACCAAGTTTGAAAGCCGTAATGCTAATACTTAATGGGTTAGCCCCAGAAATCCCACTAGCCGCATAGCACGCTAATGCTACAGGTGGCGTAATGTTTGATAGATTAGCAAAGTACAGAACAAATAAATGTGCCCCTATAGCTGTTACCCCCATTTCAACTAGTCCTGGGGCAATAATCGTGGCACAAATAATGTAAGCAGCCGTAGTGGGCATTCCTATACCCATTACAATGGCTACTACCGTGGCTAACATTAACGCTAAAGGCAAAATTCCCATCGAATAGTTCAAAATGATGTTAGCTATATTTAAACCAAGTCCTGTAAGACCTAAAACTCCTAAAACTATACCCGCAACTGTGCAGGCTGCTGCTACCAAAATAGAACTCTTCATCGTCACATAAAGCGCATTTACTATAGCTTTAAGGCTAAGACGAGGCCGTGAAGAACTATTTTTCTTTCCTAAACACCCCACTACTAAACAACTAAGCGCACCTATCAAGCCAGCTCTTAAAGGTGAAACTTGAGCAACTAACAAGGCATAAAGCAAGATTGGGATAGGTATCAGCAAATAGCCGCCATCTCTCAGTACTTCTCTCGCACGTGGAATTTCATCTTCAGGAAGACCCTGCACACCAGTTCTTCGAGCCTCCAAATCTACCATCCAAAAAACACCCACGTAATAAAGCAATGCAGGGATAAGAGCTGCCTTTGCTATAGAAACATAGTCAGAGCCGAGAATGTCCATCATGATAAACACCGAAGCTCCCATAATTGGAGGTAGTATTTGACCTCCAGTTGATGCGGCAGCTTCCACAGCACCAGAAAATGCTGGTTGATATCCAGTCTTTTTCATCAGTGGAATAGTAAAAGCCCCAGTAGCAGACACGTTAGCAACTGGGCTTCCATTAAGAGTTCCAAAAAAAGAACTCCCTACGATAGCAATTTTTGCACTACCTCCCCGTGATCTACCGGTTAAACTAACCGCCACATCAATTAACACCTTTCCACCACCCGTTGCCTCCATCAAAGCACCAAATAAAACAAAGACAAAAACATAGGTGACGGTAACCGAAACAGGGGTACCAAAAATCCCATCAAGGCTATAGATATAACTAATAAGACGATCAATCCCAAAACCAGGATGACCTAAAATACCTGGGAAGTATGGGCCGCCCAAGGCATAACCCATAAGAAGAAGCGCAAGAACTGGAAGTGCCGGGCCCATCGTACGCCGTGCAAGCTCAAGAATTGCTACGCAAATCATACCGCCAGCGATGAGATCCGGTGTGATCCAAAGGACTCCAGCCCTTGCTGCTAAACCATCGTAATTAAAGATTGTATAAAGATAAGCTAGAAGACTGATGCAAAGTAAGCCAATATCGTAAATCCCAAGATGATCCTTATCAGTCTTACCAGCAGGGTAGATAATAAATGCAATGACGGAGCATACAAACAAGAAGGTAGGACGCAAAATAAATGCATCAACAGGATACAAATTTAACCCAATAATGTTAAATAAAGCTCCTACGACAGCAATGATAATGGCAAACCGGTACAAAGGTCCGGTTCTAGAAAGCCAACGGCCTCTTAATGAGCTCTTACTCTGAGATAGCTGAGGTTTATCAGACACAAATTCTCTGCGCTTTATGCAACTAACTTATCAGGAATCATAATACCTTTATCGCGGTAGTATGCTTCTGCTCCTGAATGTAACGGTGCAACTAATGTAGAAATAAGATTAGGATCTATATCTGCCGAGGAATGTGCACGTTCAATCGAATCAGCACCTGAGTAGCAGGCATCCAAAATATCATAGACTACTTGATGGTCGACGTTCTTGTTCGCCATAAGCGCGCTCCATGATGAAAAGCTTTTTACTGGATTTTCTGCCCCGTTATAAACTGGCGCAATCGAATCCTTTATTAGCCAGGGAGCTCTGTTTCCAACAAGAAAATATTCTTCATCTGTAAACTCAAGTAAGCGCAGATTTAGTGAGGTCTGCAATTCCAAAATTGCTGGCATCGGAACAGCGCTTGTAGCAAAAAAACCTCGAAGCAACCCATCCCTCACCATATTGTTTGTATCACCCTTACCAGCATTTTGAACTCTTGGTTTTATACCAAGGATGTCAAAAACTTGTCGAGCTGCAACATCATGAGTACTACCCCTGTTTCCAAGACCAAATGGCTGACCTTCAAGATCAGACAAAGTATGTATAGGATAATCAGCATTGACTACAAAATGATGTGTTCCATTAAAAATTGGCATTATGCTTCTTACGTTAAAACGATCATCTTCATAAAGCGCTTTAGCAGCATCTATATTATTCATAATGCCAATATCAAGCTCGCCTATATCTAATAAAATTGCGTTCTGAGCCCCCCCTCCTGTCGTCTGTACCCGCGGATTCATACCTGCCGTATCCAATAACGTACTAATAGCGCCTGCAAAAACAAAAAAAGCCCCACCAGGATTACCCGCTCCTATGCGGACATAGCTTGATGTTTTACATGAAGTTGCTAATACGCTTAAAGCTGCTACAGAAAGACCACAAAAAGTTCTTCTTTTCATTTTTTAATTATGAGTGACTATCAACGGCCACTACTACCTCCAAATATAACAATGGTCTCAATCATTTCTCCTTCACGCTCATAAACAATATTACCTTGTTCACCCGGCTTAACCTCTTGAAGGATAAACATAAGGTCATAAATATCCCTAACCTCACGCCCAGCAAGCTCAGTAATTAGATCACCTCGCTGAAGCCCTGCATCTTCTGCAGGACCTCCGGCACGGACACCAGATAAAAGCATCCCTGGGCGAGTTTCGGAAGAGCCTGCATAGTCAGGAATAGAGCCAAGCGAAGCTCCATAACCTCGCATATCGCCCATGGGAGCTGGAGCTTCCGAAGCAAGATAAGTTAATGTATCAATTCCACTTAGATTGGCTGCAACTTCAGCTGCTAGATTCGCAATTTTCACTCCACCAGCAGCATTGATAAGACCTATATCATCGGAAGGTTTATGGTATTCGGCATGTGTACCAGTAAAAAAGTGAAGCACTGGAACACCCGCAGCATAAAAAGGTGTCTGATCAGAAGGGCCGTAGCCGTCCCCACCTAGCTGGCACTCAATTCGTAATTTGTCACAAACTGGTTGAACAACCTCATCCCACTCCTCAGCAGAGTCACTACCTAGAACTGCAACACGGTTATTGCGTAGCCGGCCCACCATATCCATATTAAGCATAGCCACTAACCCAGCTGGGGCAGTCCCAGCAGGTGGATTCTGAGTTAAATAACTTGAACCAAGGAGGCCAGCCTCCTCACCAGTAAACGCAACAAAAACCACATCACGTCTTAGGATATCAGTTCGATTTGAAAGCACTCTTGCTGCCTCAAGCAATGCAGCAGTCCCAGATGCATTATCGTCTGCGCCATTATGAGGTTCAGATACCTCTGGAGTAAGAGAACCTGAACCACCGAAACCTAAGTGGTCATAATGAGCGCCTATCAAAACTGCTCCAGGAATCCGGTCAGTAGCTGATAACCGTCCAACAATATTGTCTATCTGTCGTGTACTCATAATTAACTCAGCTGTAAAATTAATACTTTGATCACTGTTAATTAATGACTCTGCCCAATCACGAGTTATAACTGCCACTGGAATACCCGCACTACCTTGAGAGTCTATTCTCAGATTAGGGAGTGCTGGCTCTTCCTCATCATTATTTAATGGCAAATCTGCAACCAAAAGACCAATGGCACCATGTTCACGAGCCATAAATGCTTTATAGCGCAAGTCACCAAAACGCCTTTGTAAAGTGGGGTCTTCAAAAACTCCTCCATCAGGTGTATAGCGTCTAACTAAAACAATATGACCTTCAACATCTAAACCCTCATAATCATCAATTTCATACTCATCTGATTTGATACCCCAGCCAGTAAAAATAACTGGTGCTGAAAGCGTCGAATTTGCAGAAAAACCAGGAATTACAAAGTCATCAGATGGTACAGATTCGCCGTCAATAACCAAAGATGAATTGATACCTCTTTGAACCTCATAAACCGCATCAAAACTCTGCCTATAACTACCATCACCACCTGCTGGTTCTAAACCAATCTGCTTAAATTGCTCCTCTAACCAATCAGCAGATGCGGCTAATCCTGAAGTACGTATGCCACGACCAGTTCTCTCATCATCTGCCAACCAAGCCACATCTGCTATGTAACGATCTACTGGTCTTTCAGCAAGTCTTGTCTCACTATCATTCCAATTAGCAAGGTAAATATCTGTTTCTCCTGGCGCACCTTGGTTACGGTTTGAAACAAAAACTAAGGATTCACCATCTGGAGAGAACATGGGAAACCCATCAAAGTCTGGGGTAAAAGTCACCTGCTCTAAACTCGTTCCGTCTATATCTATAGCCCAAATATCAAACTCCCGACGACTGGGATCATGATGATTTGATGAAAAGAGTACCCGCTCACCATTAGGAAAGAAAAAAGGTGCAAAATTTGCTCCTCCAAGATAAGTAATCTGCCTAGCTTCTGAACCATCTGCATTCGCTACCCAGAGTTCCATATCACTAGGACGCACAAGATCCTCTTCAAGTAGCAACTGATAATCGGTAAGCGCATCTCCAGTAGGTCTCGAGGCTCTCCAAACAATACGAGAACAATCCCTGGAGAAAAATGCACCGCCATCATATCCAGATGATTCGGTAAGACGTCTAACATCCGAGCCATCTGCTTCCATTCGGTACAATTCTAGGTCGCCATCTCGAGTCGAAGTAAACACGATGGAACCATCCACCGAACAAACTGTTGCCTCAGCATCGTAAGCATTAGTATCGGTAAGAGGTATAAGATCAGAACCATCAGGTTCGGCGCTATAAATCTGAAAACTATCATATAAAGGCCAAACATAACCTTGAGAATGATCTGGTGGAATTGGACACTGCGCGTTATCTGCATGTGTTGAAGAAAAAATAATACGTTCGCTATCAGAGGTGAAGTATCCACAGGTTGTCCTACCCTGACCTGTAGAAACAAGTGACAGCGCTGAAGGGTCAGTAATTGGCATACGGAAAATCTGATCGCACTCGTATGGCTCTCGAGTCGACTGAAAGACCAGTTCTGTGCCATCAGGTGACCAGTAAGCCTCCGCATTTTCTCCACCAAATGTAAGTTGCCGAACCTCAGTCAAATGCACCTCA
>TARA_B100000686_G_scaffold354226_1_pt1 | contig 15023 bp, 15 predicted proteins | sample TARA_B100000686 | Tara Oceans TARA_B100000686 (sample SAMEA2622733) | marine metagenome | biome: marine biome (ENVO:00000447); feature: marine epipelagic mixed layer (ENVO:xxxxxxxxx); material: "saline water (ENVO:00002010), including plankton (ENVO:xxxxxxxx)" | depth 150 m
GTTCTTTGTCCTCCCATGCGATACCCATTGACTCAAATAGCTGAACAGCGATTTCGATCTGACGGTCCCGATGCACACCTTCGTAACCATGATTCAAAGAGATTTCTCTTTGCGGTGCTGCGCCGTTGACCATGCGCTCGGTGTTGCCTTCGCGAATGAGGTCAAGAGGTTCTCCGGTCAGAACATGAAAGTGCCAAGGTTGCGTGTTCATTGAGGACGGCGCCCCCCCGGCAATCTCGATGATTTCTTCAATGACATCGCGAGTTACCCGATCTTTGCGATAACCCCGAACGCTGCGGCGCTCTTGAACCATGTCCCTAAACGAATCGGTATCCATCCCAAAACTCATTTCTCTTCCACGAAGTTCACTAAAGCAGACTGACACGAATTGAACAAACCCGCTGCAAGCTAGCAGCGTCTAGGGTCACCGATATGAGTCTTCGAGCTATGGGTGTGACGATTGATTGTGCTGACCCAGAAATGTTGGCAGATTTTTGGGCGCAAGCGATCGGTTTCACCCACAAAGAGGGAGATGGAGGCCCATACATCACTGTCTCTGGTTCGGATCTTGACCGAGGAATCAACCACCTGACCTTCCAAAAAGTTCCGGAAACTAAAACATCAAAAAACCGAGTTCATCTAGATATTTTTGTCGACGAGATAGCTGACGAAGTTGACCGCCTCGTTGCCCTTGGCGCGACTGTGCTCACTCCGGCAGGTGATCCAAGCCACCTCGGGTTTGTGGCTGTGGTTCTTGCCGATCCAGAGGGTGGAGAATTCTGCGTAGTTGGTCGACCCGAGTATCAACCATCGAGCAATGACTCAACGCATTCTTGAACGAGCATCGCTTCTCTAAAGGTGGCGATGGTGTGCTCGGCACCTTTCATCATCAGATCTAATTGAGCCAACTGAGCCGTATAGGCATCGATACCCAATTGTTCTCTGGTTGAAGAGAACACGTCTAGCCAACTGTCGGGCTCCCGAGACGTTTGAAGTCGATACCAGTCCCAGATACGCAGAGCCCCCTTGCTGCCTCTCACTGTCAAATCGACGATGTCAGGTCCTGCGCCGATGCTTGTCCCAGCTAACGAGATGGGTATCGAGGGCGTTGAAAAATGTGCCAGAGCCGTTGTCTCGCAGAGGGACCCATTTGGACCATCCTCGTAGTCGACGAATCTATTCTCCAGTTCGAGATTGCCGAGAGTCCTACCGGCCAAGAAAATAAAGTGGGAGACAACTTCTCGAACCCAGCCCCCTTGATCTCTGAAGCGCAACCATTGGGCTTTGTCATGCCAAGCGCGTGGCCATTGAGAGAAATGGAACCTGAGATCAGCGCGAACCAAATCCCCCAACTGCCCGTCGATCAGCATTTGCTGGAGCCGGGTCGCAGCGGGCGCCGCGCTGAAAACAAAGTTGACGCCTGCGGGCAGGCCGCTCTGTTCAACTGCGGCGACGAGTCGCCGACTGGAATCGAGATCGATTCCTAATGGTTTCTCACAAAAAATTGCTGTCTCTGCTTTTAAACCATCAAGAACGTATTGAGCATGATGAAGAGGGGGTACCGCCACGTAAATCAAGTCAGACTCCGCTATGACAGCATCTGCATCGAGAGCAATCCTGACGTTGCTTTTGTGGACTGCACGAGCCTCAGGGTCTATGTCCCAAGCAGCTACTAACTCGAATGAGTCGTGCGAGTTGAACTGGTCCACAAAGCGCGACCCAACAGTTCCAAGCCCAATTACTCCTACGCGGTGCGCCATGACAAGAGTTTGTCATTTCTTAGCCGTCAGAACTCAAGTTCATATAACTCGCTTGGATCGGGTGACGATGATGCAAAGGGTGTAGTTTTCTGGGATCGCCATCTAGGGGGTACATCATGCATACCGGCTACACAGTTGTCTTTCAGAACCCGTTCAACGGGCTGCCCGACCACGAGGTTTACCAAGAAGAACTTCGTCTATGTGATTTAGCGGTTGAACTTGGTTTCAAATCGCTGTGGACGGTCGAACACCATTTCGATGATTACACCATGTGCCCTGAGCCGGTTCAGTTCTTGTCATACATGGCAGGCAAACACCCCGACGTGCTGCTCGGGACAGGAGTAATTGTGCTTCCATGGCATGATCCTCTCCGCATTACCGAAGACATAGCGCTTCTCGACACCATGTCAGAGGGCAGAATGATCCTTGGTATCGGCAGAGGATTGGCTCGCATCGAGTATGAAGGTTTCAGAGTCGACATGAACTCTTCCCGTGAGCGCTTGGTGTCTTATGCAGGCTTGGTCATGGAGGCGCTCGACTCAGGAAAAATGGAATATGACAATGAGTTCGGGACACAGCCGCTGCGCGAAATTCGTCCTCGACCCCAACATTCTTTCAGGGGTCGATCCTACGCAGCAGCGGTATCTCCCGAATCAATGCCATTGATGGCTCAACTGGGATACGGAGTGTTGGTGATTCCCCAAAAGCCCTGGACGGTTGTCCAAGAAGACCTCACGGAATACAACCGCGTCTTCGAAGAAGTTAACGGGGAACCCGGACCGCCACCGTTTTGTGGAGGCTCAGTGTTCGTTGACGAAAGTGCTGACCGAGCTGAAGAGATGGCGCGAAAATATATAGGGGCAAACTACGAGAGTGTTATGCGCCATTACGAGTTCCAAAAAGCGCCCCACGAAGGTGTTAAGGGGTATGAGTTCTACACCGGGATAACCAGCTACATCGAAAAACAAGGCGCGGATCGCGCAGCGCAAGATTTTGTGGATCTAATGCCCTGGGGCACTCCCGAACAAGTTTTGGAGAAGTTTGACCATATTCGCAAGATGATCGGCATGAACGCGATAATGCCGGGCTTTAGTTATGGCGGTATGCCGTTTGCCGATGCTGAATCATCAATGAGATTGTTCGCTGAACAGTGTCTGCCGGAGATGCTTAGCTGGGAATGCCCGCCTCTCGAAGTGCCCGGCGCGAAGCCGGAATATCGATAGCCGCAGTACAGGCAGATTCTTCGATGGGGGAGCTTCGGGCTGGCATGGTCGTAGCGGCTCAACCTGAGGCGGTTGAAGCCGGAGCTGAGGTGTTACGAAATGGGGGCAACGCGGTTGATGCAGCGATCGCGTGCGGCCTGGTAGCGGGTGTCGTCGACCCCCAAATGTGTGGCATAGCAGGCTTCGGCAACATGCAGATCTACTTGCCTGAACGAGGCGTTCACCAGTGCATTGACTTCCACGCGAAATCGCCTCTCAACACCCGATCAGACCAATGGGCTGACATCATCATCGGTGAAACTAGGGACGGGTTCGGGTTCGTGCTCGAAGGAAACGTTAACGATGTTGGATATCAAGCCATCGCAACGCCTGGATCACTAAAGGCCTACTTCGAAGCACAGACAACCTGGGGAACCAAGGATTGGGACGAAGTTGTCCGTCCAGCGATCGAGTGGGCAGAAAGTGGTTTCGTAGTTCGCCCCCACGTAGCCGGGTGGTGGTCTGAAGGAGCGACCATGGGTCGAGCCGACAACATCGATCGTCTCAGATATTCAGCTACTGGACGCGAAATCTACTTCCGCTCCGACGGTTCCCTTAAACGCGTCGGTGACCGCGTGGCGAACCATGATTTGGCCAAAACTCTGCAACTGATAGCAGCTGAAGGCGCAGATGTTTTTTACAGCGGCGAATTAGGAGCAAGAATCGCAGAAGACATTTCCTCCCACGGGGGATTGTTAGATGATCGAGATCTCGCCAGTTACCGCACGACGCATAATCAGCCACTTCAGTCGAATTATCGTGGGCTTGAGGTGACGACGAACCACCCGCCAGGTGGGGGAGTGATGGTGCTTGGGATGCTCAACATCCTAGAAAACTTCGATTTGCGTTCCATGGGTCACAACAGCGTCGAATATGTTCGAACCGTCACGGAGGCTATGAAGAGAGCAACCTCGGACAAGGATAATTACGTCGGCGACCCCGAACATTTCGAGGTTCCACTTGAATGGTTGATCTCGAAAGACCATGCGCGAGAGCAAGCCCAGATGATTCTGGCTGGTGATCGAGCGACTGTTGAACGACTCTCCTATGAACCAAGAGATACGACGCACGTTTGCGTTGTGGATCGAGATGGAAATGCTGTGTCGATGACCCACTCGCTGGGCATGCCTTCCGGGGTGATCACGGATGGACTGGGATTTATGTACAACGGCTGCATGGCTGTATTCGATCCTCGACCTGGAAACGCTGACTCATTGGCGGCTGGCAAGAGTCGCTTCAGTTCGCTTTGCCCAACGATGGTGTTTGACAATGAACACTTGAAATACGTCGTCGGGGCCCCTGGCGGTACCCAAATAGCGATGGGCGTCACTCAAGTTCTCTTAAATAGCATCGATTTCGATATGAACATGCTTGAAGCTGTTTCAGCCCCACGTGTATCCGGTACGAGCGACGCGATTGACGTCTCAAACGGCATTCCGTGGAGTGTTACTGAAACCTTGGAACGTGAAGGCTATGAGGTGATCCGAAGTCCTCGCACTCATGACTTCGCGTGGGTTCATGGAATTAGAGTCGGACCTGATGGAATCGATGGTGGAGCCGACCCTGCTGCCGACGGAGTAGTGCAGTCTATTTAACTCTGACCCCATGAAACAGGGACAGATAGCGGACCCCGAAAAGCCCATCCTCCGAATTGAACCGGCTGAGCACCATCATCTAAACGAAGTCCCGCAAGACGTTCGAAAATCTTGGGAATGGCGACGTCACCGACCAAACTTCTCGAGGCTGCAGCTCCAGCACAAAAATGTGGTCCAGCCCCGAATGTCAGAGCAGCGCCAGTGTCGCGGGCGACATCGAAGCGTTCGGGATCTAAAAAATATCTTTCATCCCTGTTAGCCGAACTGAACATAAAGAAAATCCGTTCTTCGGCTTCGAAGTCAACACCGCCGTAGGAATGGTCAACGGCGATGCGCCGAGGAGACATTCCGATAGGAGCAATCCAGCGGCAGTATTCCTCAAATACTTGTTGCCACGAAACCGCGCCGGACATAACCAAGTCAAGCTGTTCGGGGTGCATCAGTAACGCCCAGATCGCCCCGGCGATGGCGTCGCGAGGTTCGTTTTGGCCACCAGAAATCGTCAATTTGATATTTGCTCTGACTTTGTCTTCGGACATACCGGCCTGCGTCATCACCGACAAAAGGCTTGCATCAGGATCTTTTTGCACGTCGGGTAGACGCTGATCGATTGCAGCGTCGATTGCAGCGGTAGCTTCGTTACAAATTGTTTCGATATCAGAGTCACCTGTGTAGTTCGCAACGCCGTCGATCATGGCCTGACTCCAGGAATCCAAATCCTGATGGGTGACCTGGGTGAGTCCCGTGATGGCTTTTAAAGCTTCCCCGCTTACAGCAGTGGCGTAAGCGGGCACGAGATCAGTTGACCCTGAAGACTCAAAGTCATCAAGAACACAGTCAGTCAATTCGATGAACATGTTGGCCCAAATTTTCTCCACTTTTCGAGGCGAAATAGTTGGGTAGTACACGAAACGTTCCTCACGATGTTCATCGCCGTCTTTGCGCATCATGTTTCGCCCCATCAGCACATTCATCAAGCCGCCTGGTTGTTCTGAAGAGAACACTGCGACATTCTTTTCACATGTGTGAATGTCGTCTCGACGGGTAATCAACGTCGCGTTGATCTCCGGGACATAACAAATAGGCGCGTTCGCGCGCATTTCGGCAAGAATCGGGTATGGATCGGCCCAAAAAGCAGCAGGATCAATATTGACCACTGGCGCAGATGACATCGAGCCAGCATTACATGGATACGACTCTCCATGAGACGAAATCCCCAAATCCCGGAGACAGATCAACAGTGAGCTATTCAATAGTTGAACTCAACCAAAAATATGCTGAAGGATCTCTCAGCCCAACAGAAGCAGTTGCTAGCTGCCTCGAAGCCATTGACGCTTTGAATCCAACTATTGAAGCTTGGCAAGCCGTTTACGAAGAAGAAGCTCAAGAAGCGGCTGTGCTCGCCAACGCGGAATTTGAAGCTGGTAGACGCAGGGGCCCTTTCCATGGTGTCCCCTTTGCTTTAAAAGACATCGTCGACGTCGAAGGCAAGCTCACTGCGGCAGGTTGCGCCGAATGGCGTGAGCGTCGGTCCAAGGTCACCGCAGAAATTGCCCAACGTCTAATAGCAGCAGGGGGAATCCTCATAGGCAAAACGAAGACTGTCGAATTTGCTTTCGGGGGATGGGGCACTAACCAAAGGATGGGAACGCCACACAATCCTTGGGATGCGAAAGTCGCTCGCACCCCAGGAGGATCGTCCAGCGGATCCGGCGCGGCAGTGGCTTCCGGAATGATTCCATGCGCTATCGGGACCGACACCGGAGGGTCCGTGCGTTTGCCAGCAGCGTTTTGTGGAATTGTCGGCCTTAAGACAACAGAGGGTTTGTTGCCCACAGATGGCATCGTCCCGTTGTCTCACACACTCGATACCCCTGGCCCGATGGCCCGATCTGTAACGGACGTAGCTCTTATGTATGAAGCGCTGTGTTCGAATCCCGTGAATCTAGACCTATCAGTAGAAATCACAGGCACCCGCATCGGTTCCTTATCCGATGAAGAGCGCATAGGTATCGAAGCTGAACAGCTCGATGCCTACGACCGCGCTCTTAGTCAACTTGCTGATTTAGGAGCAGAAATTATTCAGTTTCAACCAGCTAAACCTTTTGAAGAAATGAAGGAAGCCGCAGCGATAATTTTGACTGCTGAGGGCTACTTCCACCATGGTGCACTGATGGATGATCCAGATTCGTTAGTTGACGAAAATGTGCGCCCGCGTTTCAAAGCAGGCGCTGACATCTCTTCCGCCCAGTATGTAGGAGCGTTATTGCAGCGGGATCGCGACCGAGAAAGCTTCGCGCTGGCGGCGCAGGACATTGACGCCCTTGTGACACCCACCACCCCGATGCTACCCCCGCCCTTAGCGGAAACTGATGAGCTATCAACTCCAGCTCGGTTCACTCGAGCTATTAATTATCTGTCGATGTGTGGGACCTCGGTACCTTCAGGGATTTCAAATCAAGGACTCCCTACGTCACTCCAAATTGCGTGTGCTGGTGGCAAGGAAGCCGTTTGTTTGCAGATATCTGCCGCGTACGAACGAGCGAGGGGAGATTTGCCCGCACCCCCGTTATTTGCCTAGAACGTGACCTACCTCATTTAAGGGGATATGAAATGAACGTCGTGTGGATACGAACTGAAAACGGAAAGACTGTTATTGAAGACCTTGAGATTCCCTCTAGTAAGGAAGTCAGAGGCTATGAGACACCCATCCTGCCGGTGACCGGTGTGACTTTTAGAACTCGCCAGCCGGAAGTCGATATGGAATTTCATAACGCGCCCCGTCGCCAAATAGTCGTTCCCCTACAAGGCGAAGTAGAAATTGAGACAGGGGAGGGAGATAAGCGTTTGATCCGTCCTGGAATGGCGTTACTCGCAGATGACCTTGAAGGCCAAGGACACAAATCTAGATTCCGACCCGACAACGCAACAACACTGTTCCTATTGTTACCCGACGACTTAGATCCATCCCAATGGAGGACCTAAGAGGCTTCTAGTCGTCGTGGAGGACGAATCTGACACGTTTGAAACCGCGTCCCTTTGACTCTGTTTTCGTTATCTCAATGCGCCCGACCTCGCCTGTGGAAGCCACATGGGTGCCGCCATCGGCTTGTTTGTCGAGTCCCACGATGTCCACTACCCGGATTTCTTCGACTGCCTCAGGTATGAGGTTGACCTTTGTGCGAATTAAGTCTCGGTCGAGAACCGCTTCGGAACGATGCAGAAAGGAAACAGCTACGGGTCGATCCGCTGCTACTTCTTGGTTGCATAATTCTTGGATTTGTTCTGCGAACCCTGCCGGAAACTCGTCTAACTCGAAGTCCATTCGACCAGACAAAGTATCCATATTTCCGCCGGTCACGACGCGTTGCCAGCGTTGCCACATCACACCGCAAAGAATGTGCATCGCCGTATGAGTTCGCATCAGTTGATGACGACGTTCGTCGTCAACAATCCCAGTTACCTCAGACCCTACGTTTGGGATATCACCCGTAAGTTGATGCCACACTCGACCCTCAACTGTCCGAACATCTTCGACCAAGGCCTCAGCGTCGCTCCACCTAAGTTGCCCGGTGTCGTGGGGTTGCCCGCCGCCGGTGACATAAAAAGCGGTCTTGTCTAACTCAACCAAGTTGTCATCGACTGACTGAACAGTCGCGTCGAACATTCGAAGATCAGCGTCAGCTAGATACAACTTCTCCGTCACGAACCGCTCACCGACCCTTCCATTGAGGTTCCCGCTTTTCGGCAAAAGCACGGGTGCCTTCCGAACTGTCTTCTGTGCTGGCGAGCAGATGGAACAAGTGTTGCTCTAAACGGAGACCGTCCTCTAGTGGCATGCTCATTCCTTGAACCGCTGCCTGCTTGATGGCGCGGACCGCGAGTGGCCCTGCCTTCAACAGTGTTTCGGCCATGGCTTTAGCAGTGGGTAACAGATCATCAAATGGTACGACCTTGTTGACGAGACCAAGCCGGTAAGCCTCATCGGCGCCAATTCGTTCCCCGCTATACAGCATCCACAAGGCGTGGCCTAGCGGGATCGTGCGGGGAAGTCGTTGCGTTCCGCCGCCGCCGGGGAGCAAACCCAGTAGAACCTCCCCAAGACCAAACTGAGCATTGTCGGAAGCGATCCTGATATCGCAACTCAGCGCTTGCTCCAGGCCCCCTCCGTTGCAATGACCGTTAATGGCGGCAATGACGGGCTTCCAAATTTCAAGCCCGCGCATAAGATCGCCTCGCCCAGCTGCGGCGAAGTTGTCCGCAGGCTCGGGAGCTGAACTGAAGTTTTGTTTAATGTCGCTGCCGGCACAAAAAGCTTTATCCCCTGCCCCAGTCAAAATTGCAACCCATGCCTCATCGTTGTGAGCAAAATCTTCCCATACTTCACCTAGGCGGTCGTAAGTTGCTTGATCGCAGGCGTTGTACGCCTCAGGTCGATTAATTGTCACATAGGCAATGCGGTCTTCGATTTTGTAAATCACGTTTTCCATGGAAGCTCTCCTTCAATGAGTCGTTATCTTTGCAGCACCGGGAGGTTGATGTCTCGGAAAGACAGGGAAATGAGATCAGAGAAGGGCGCGGGAAGTTGATAACCCTGGTTGATACGTGGTTGGGTTTGCGTTGGTGGGCCTAACCCTAGGATCCTGTTTAGATGCACACGCAACCTGCTTCTCCGCCCGCGTTTATCGGAATTGACATTGGGGGCACGAAGACTCTTGGCGTAGCGGTGAACGGAAACGGTGATCTGCTCGAAGAGCACGTTCTACCTACCCCACAAGGAGCAGCGGAACTTATTGAAGCTGTGTCATCGATGCACTTCGAGTTGAGTGAGAGAGTTGCTCAATGTTCACCTGAAAGTTTCGAAGTGTTAGATCTAGGGATTGGTATTGCAGGTCTCGTAGACATCAATGGGCAGTTACGGCGGGCACCCAATCTTGTCGAGGTTGACGGCCTTGATATACGACCGATATTGGAATCGAAACTTGGAATACCTGTTCATATAGACAACGACGTCAACTGTGCTGCTCTAGCTGAACTATCACACGGCGCAGCGGCATTGGCAAACAACTCATTGCTAGTAACGCTAGGCACGGGTATCGGAGGAGCGTTGATAGTCGAGGGACGCGTCCACAGAGGTGCTTTCGGAATGGCCGGAGAACCTGGCCACATGATCATCAACCCCCATGGTCTGACTTGCGCCTGCGGCAAGAAAGGGTGCTGGGAAGCCTACGCATCTGCTGCTGGGCTAAGGAACTTGGCAATCGATAGAGCGCAAAACGGACAGTTACAAAAGATCATCGACAGGGTCCAAGGAGACCTAAACAAGGTCGCTAGTGAAGACATCACACAAGAAGCACGACGAGGTGACGTTCAATCGCTTGCGGTGATAGACGACTTCGCCCACTGGGTTGCACTTGGCCTGACGAATTGTGCAGCTTTACTTGATCCCGAACTCGTCATTATTGGAGGAGGGCTAGTAGAAGAATGGGACCTCTTGGGAGACAGGATTCGTCGTTCATTCGACGAGTTGCTACTCGCATCAACTCAACGAAATCGAATTCCGGTCAGACCAGTGGAGAACGGTAAGGCTGCCGGAGCAATAGGAGCGACTCTGTTAGGAAGACAAAGATGAACGAGGACAAAATCAAAAAGCTACTGGAATGGCGAGAAAATGTTCCCCCTGGGCGATTAGTAAACCCTGGGTTGCCGCCGTTCGACCTGCTCAATGCTTCGGAGTGGTCAGTGATAGGTGAGTCCCCAGGGCAACTTGAACTTATGTGTGATCTCCCCGAGGTCGCGCTCAACCCCGCGGGGCAGCTTTTTGGGGGTTTCACAGCTGCATATATCGATATTGCCTCTCTCTACACAGCGCAAAGCGACGTAGAGGGCACCCCTGGTTTCCAGTCCACCATCAACATGCGACTGGATTATTTCGAAGCAATTACCCAAAGCCCCTTTCGTGTTACTAGCGAAGTCATCCACCGACGAGGGGAAACCCGCCTGGTGGCCTGCCACATGTATCAAGGTGACCTTTTAGCTGTGTATGGGCTTACGACTATGAAGCATCAGCCATTATCGAAAGTATTTTGACTACCTGTCGTTAAAGCGACGACATTGGGACTATTCGATTTTTCGCTACCTGAGGATGTTGTTGTCGAACCTTTTAGATCGAATTACAGAGATAGGGTCATGGGGTGAAGAAGATCGTTGTAGAAGTGCTTCTGCTGCTGGTCTTCGCCACCTGTTCTTGTGCAGCGACACAAGATCCCAAGCTCGAAGACAGCGCGCCGCGAACCAGTTCTACAACTACCAGAGTTCCCCAAACCACAACTTCGACATCAATCGAGAAGCCACCCGAATTGCTTCGCCTTGAAGAAGCATGGGACTTGGCAGCGGCGCGGCCGGGCGCAGATATTGGTCAGGTCTTTCAACTTTTTCGACTGAAGCAATCTCTCGGTCCGAAAAATATGGCGTGCTACGACGAGGTATCGGGTGATGTTTGCGAACAGATTGTGGAAGCTATCAACATCGTTGGACTTCCTGAAGAACACGTGACACTGCTACTCGACTCACTGGAGCTCCCACACAGAGTGATCGAACGCGACTGTGAACTCCTCATGGTCACCCAAGAGTTTATTGCTGGCAGAGTCAACCTCGCGATCGCGGAAGGCACCGTCACGGGGTGGGCATCCGAGGGCGGAAGAAACTTTGATCAAAGTCGCAATTGTTAGCAGCCAGCTTCAACCGTTCTGCTGCTCTTAGTTCTCCACTTCGATAGTTACACGCTCATCGTAAAAGCTCAGCAGACCTGCAATAGGAGACATTTCATCCAGAGGCTCTTCGTAGCTCCAGACCACATCTTCTAAAGGGCTTCCGTCCAAGTTGATACTCCAATATCGTGCATCTCCTTTGTGGGGGCAGTGAGTAACACTCTCGCTGGGCACAAGCAATTTCATTGCTACATCTTCTCGAGGGAAGTAATGGCGTGGTGGAAGGTTCCCTTCCGTCAGAAGTTGAGTTTCGCGTGAATCTGCTACCACGCTGTCTCCGATTCGGACACGCACGCGATCATTTGAGGCTTGAATCGAAATATGGCTGGTCATCAACACATAATAGAACCACCAACGCCACCGAAAATGCGCCAACGGCGTTTGGTGGCCCAGGCAAGGTGACTTTCCGCTCACGACCTAACGGGTTGATGCCTTCTTTGCAACAACTTGAATTTGGCCTCACCTTTGGGCCTGAGCTATGAACATATGGGACGCGTAAAAGGACTGCGGGCCTAATCGAAATACTGGAGTTTGTTATGGATGAGGCAAAGGTTGGAGCACTCAGCAAGCGGATCATGGGCATCTACGAGGGAGCGCTTGTCTCGGGCATGGTTTATCTCGGAGATGAGATGGGTCTTTACCGTGCCATGCACGAACAGGGACCCCTCACTAGCGAGCAGGTAGCTACGCGAGCCGGTCTTCACGAGCGCTTTGTTCGTGAGTGGCTATCTCTCCAAGCAGCGGCGGGCCTAATCGAATACCAAGGAGATGGGCTATTTCATTTATCTCCCGAAGCAGGGTTGCTGCTCGCGGACGAAGGCGACCTTCGATCGATGGCACGCTGGTTCGATAATTTTCCTCAGCGAACAGCATTACTTTCCGAGATCCCCCGGTCATTTAAAACGGGTATCGGTATCTCATGGTCCGACGTAGAGAGAGGTGGGACTTCGGGCAGAGTTCAATGGATGGAGCGTCTACTGCGCCCTTGGTACGAGCAAGTTCTCGTCCAAACGGTTTTGCCGGAACTCGATGGCTTGATCGACTCACTCAACGCCGGGTCTCGGGTAGCAGACGTGGGTTGTGGAAGCGGAGTTGCTGTAGTGACAATGGCTGCGGCATTCCCAGAATCAGAATTTTATGGCTGGGAGATAGCCCCCCTAGCTCTAGATCGTTGCAGAGAGAACGCCATACAAGCAGGGGTAACAAACGCCACATTCCACGACGTCCGTCAAAACAAACTTCCAGAAGATGGCAGTTTTCAGTTTGTTACGACATTCGACTGTGTGCACGACATGACATCGCCCGACGAATTGGCTACAGCGATTTACAACTCGATGACTCCAGATGGACGCTGGCTCATAGTTGACCCCACGAGCAAAGGAACTCTCGAAGAGAACATAGAGATGCCTCTCGCCGTTTTTGGGTACGCAGCTTCGGTCGCAGGATGTCTCCAATCCGCGATGAGTGAACCAGAGGGCGCCGGACACGGTGTATTCGGCCTGCCAGCGCCGGCGATGCAGGAACTGACCGAAAGGGCTGGTTTCACAAGATTCCGCCAGCTCGACATCGCGCATGCAATGAATAGCTACTACGAAGTGCGGCCATGACTTGATGCTTGGTATGGCCGCAACGTCCTGACTGTTCGGAATCGGCGCCGACTGCAACTAGGTCGCTACCATTCACTCATCGGTTGCTGGTTGACGCCAGGGAAGTACCAGGAGAATTATCGATGAATAGTCAGGTCGTTGCTGAACAGTCCGAAGACACCTCGGAACTCTATTTTGAGGGACCAGATTACGAGGTAGTAGTGATCGGAGCGGGGGTCGGAGGTATCTATCAGATCAAACGACTCATTGACCTAGGAGTTAAGACCACTGTCCTGGAAGGAGAGGCTGACCTAGGCGGCACTTGGTACCGCAATCGATATCCAGGTGCGAGATTTGACTCTGAGAGCTTCACTTATGGCTACTCCTGGGATCAAGAGATTTTGGATGAATGGCACTGGACCGAAATGTTCTCGCCACAGCCCGAGACTTTGAAATATCTGAATTTTGTAGCGGAAAAGTTCGGTCTGCGAGAGCACATGCAATTCAATTGCTACGTCGAAAAGATGGTGTTCGACGAAAACGACAACACCTGGACTCTGTTTCTCAAAGACGGCCGGAGACTAACGACGCACTTTGTCCTCACCGCAATAGGACTTTTATCGGTGCCTACTCTTCCCCGCATCGATGGTGTTGATGACTATAAGGGGCAAGCTTTTCATACCTTTGACTGGCCCCATGAGCCGATCAACCTGACTGGTCAGCGAGTTGCCGTGATTGGCACAGGAGCAACAGCGATACAGCTCATACCCGAAGTAGCTAAGGAAGCGGCACACCTGACTGTGTTTCAACGGCGACCAAATTGGGCTGCGCCTTTAAATAACAGAGAAATTCCTGAAGAAGAAATGGCAGATATTCGGGCCCGTTACGACGAAATTTTTGCGACCTGTGCTCGGACGCCGGGTGGATTCGAACATGAGCCAGACCGACGAGGGTTTTACAGTGTTTCAGAAGAAGAGCGACGCGAACTGTGGGACCGACTTTACGATGGCCCTGGCTTTGGTATCTGGCTACAGAACTTCGTTGAAATTTTCATGGACGAAGACGCCAACTCCGAATTTTCCGAATATATCGCTGAGCGGATTCGACAACGAGTGGATGATCCCGAGCTGGCTGAGAAGCTCATTCCACAAGATCACGGGTTTGGAATTCAACGCGTCCCGCTCGAAACCGAATATTTCGAGACCTACAACCGTGACAACGTTGCTTTTGTTGACTCTGGGGAAACCCCTATCGAGCGAATCACAGAGTCTGGGATTCAAACTAGTGATCAACACTACGAGTTCGACATCATCGTCTATGCCACCGGCTTTGACGCATTTACGGGTGCGTTCGACAGGATCGACATTCGCGGAGTTAACGACGAATCTTTGAGGGATAAATGGGCGGATGGACCAGTTACCTACCTTGGGCTCCTCGTCGAGGGTTTCCCTAATTTGCTCATGATTTCAGGTCCTCAGACTGCAGCTACGAACTTTCCTCGAGGCGCTGAACTTGCTGTGAACTGGGCCACTGAGCTTTTGGAACATATGTGGAGCGCTGGGCACACTCGGTTCGAAGCAACGCCAAGTGCCGAACAAGGTTGGTTTGATCACGTCGTCAAAATGTATGAACCGTTCTTGTTGAAGACTGCGCAGAGTTGGATCACGGGATACAACTCAAACTTAGATGGCCACGAATACGGCAATACTCGCTACAACATCTATAACGGAGGTGGACCCAAGTATGCGGACCGGCTCCGGCAGGAGGCGCAGGATGGATATCAAGGTGTCAGGATCGACTAAAGCGACGCGCGACTGAATATTGGGAGCTTGTGGAGGTGGCGGGAATCGAACCCGCGTCCTTCAGCGTTTCAATGAGTCTTCTCCGAGCGCAGTCACTTTGCGAATTGTCGAGTTGCAAGCTGGTAGCGACCCCAGATCGAACAACCGTATCCGGCTAAGAGTCCCTTTGATCACACCGGCGATGACCAAAGGCAAGCCCCTCAAATGAGGACCACCGCTACCCGAGAGGCTGAGGCAGTGGGGTCGTT
>TARA_B100000686_G_scaffold133157_1_pt1 | contig 15010 bp, 11 predicted proteins | sample TARA_B100000686 | Tara Oceans TARA_B100000686 (sample SAMEA2622733) | marine metagenome | biome: marine biome (ENVO:00000447); feature: marine epipelagic mixed layer (ENVO:xxxxxxxxx); material: "saline water (ENVO:00002010), including plankton (ENVO:xxxxxxxx)" | depth 150 m
GTATGGTATGTCCTACTCAATACCTATCATGGAGCTCGCGGAGTTGATCGACAATTATTGGAAACTGCGCGTGCCTTCAATGCGACGCCACTCCAGACTTTTCGTCTGGTATTGCTTCCGGCGCTCTATCCATATATTTTGGCCGGCATGCGTAATGGCTTGGCACACGCTATCCGAGCTATGGTGATCGTCGAGATGTATATCATCGTCGGCTTCGGCGGCATCGTATTCCATACTGGTCTTGAGGTTGAGACCGCACCCCTGATAGGGGCCTTAGTCACAATTATGGTGGTTGGTGTCCTTTTAACTGAGGTCTTAAAAGCACTAGGGCGACTGATCGCGCCTTGGTACGAGCGTACGCAACACGCTTGATCAAAACGATCCAAAGCAAGTAACCGGAGGAAACGAAAATGAGTAAACAAAATGATGGAACAACCAGACGCGATGTCCTCAAATTAGCTGCAGGGGGCGCAGCGATAGCCGCGACCAACGGGTTCTTATTGCCGTCAACAGCACAAGCTGCAAACAAACTGAAATTAATGAATCTTGGGTACGTGCTTGGGATCCATTGCCCACCAACAAAAGGCTTAGTGGAAGAATTGCCACAATTTGGTGTCAACCTTGAGATGCGTCGGTTCAAAAAATTGCGAGACAACGTCCAGGCCGTGCTCGGTGGCGCCGGTGACATAGGTATCAGTGGGCCCATTATACTTTTGCGAAGCGTCCAAGCCGGCAACGACGTGCGCATCATTGGCAACTATTACACTCATACCTCACTCGTCGTGGTCGCTAATACTGATGTCATTAAATCATGGGACGACTTTGAAAGAGATGATGTAACTGTTGGTATCAACTCGCAGGGTGACATTACCCAAGTCATGATTATGGGTGGCCTCCTCAAGAATAACGCGGGTATCGCTAACGTGAAGTGGGCGGATATTGGCGGCAGTGGCTCACGGATGCGTGCTTTAATCGCTAACCGCATCCAAGCAACTGTGATTCACTTTGATCAAGTTCCCAAGGTGCAAAAAGAAGGCAACTATAAGGTCATGTTGGTTCCGGCTGAACACTACAACCCATGGGTCAACGAAGTGGTATACACACGAGGCAGTTGGCTAGATGCAGGGGATAATCACTCCACTGCCGTACAGGTGATGAAGTCGATTATTACAGCTAGCCGGAAGGCAAATAGTGACTTTGGATATTACAAAGATGCTTTCAGCAAGTACGCTACTATTAAAGGCAAAGATAAAATGCCTGAAGCGAAAGTACGGTCCTACTACGAGACTATTTCACATAAGATGGGAGTATGGCCGGCTGATAACGCTTTTAGAGCGTCAAACTTTGAACAGTTAATGCCTTACTACAAAGCCGCAAATGCGGTGACAGATGCCCCGATTGACTTCCAAAAGGTAGTCGACGAAAGCGTCGTCCAACAGGCATTGAAGGAACTAGGTTAAGCAGCCGAAGCGCGCTACTTGGGACGTCGTCTTCGGTAGCGCGCTTCTTTAACCTTTAAGGAAGTCATCCATGACAAGCATTGCACTACGTGGTGTCAGCAAAACCTATCATGGACGCGATGGCGAGTCGATCACCGCACTCGATCAAATCTCGCTAGAAATTGAGGATAACGAGTTCGTAAGTATCCTGGGCCCCAGTGGCTGTGGAAAATCCACATTGCTACGTATTGTCGATGGATTAATCGATTTTGACGGTGGCCAGGTACTGTTCAATAACCAACCAGTTACGCAACCGACTCAAGATCGCGGGTTTGTCTTTCAGGCATTTAACCTGTTTCCTTGGCGCACGGTGCGTGCCAACATTGAATTTGGTTTGGAAGTAAACAAGATGTCGCGAGCGCTAAGAAAGGAAATATCAGACCGCTTAATCGCGTTGGTAGGTCTGGTTGGCTTTGAGAAAAAATACCCTTACGAACTTTCAGGTGGAATGCAACAACGTGTGGGTATTGCGCGCGCTCTTGCCATCGAACCAGAAGCTCTTCTAATGGACGAACCGTTCGGTGCACTAGACGCGCAGACAAGAGAAGACATGCAAGACGAACTGCTTCGAATTTGGAGCGCTGAACGCAAAACAGTTTTATTCGTTACCCACTCTATCGAGGAGGCAATCTACTTATCCGATCGTGTGGTCATTATGACTCCGAGGCCTGGAAAGGTGTTGGCTAATATTTCCGTTCCATTCGACCGCCCGCGACACGATGAACATCGTACGCTTCCCGAATTCTCCGAACTACGTCGAGACATTCACGGGCGCCTCAAGGCAGCTTATAACTCTCCAACCAAGGAGATAACCCCCTAAAGCAGACTAGGTGGCTAACCGCTCAACAAAGGTGCCAACGATGAGACGTCGTCAAGTTCCGAAAGGCCTTCTACCGCCTCACGCAAGCGATCAACACCAAGTTTTCCGAGGGTAGGTTCAGCGAGACTGGCAAACTTCTCGCGCAGTTCCGCATCGCCAATAGGCATTCCCACTCCACCAGGCGGATTCCGGCTTTCGGCTTCAAACCGACTACCGTTTGCTAAAAAGACAGAGACTTTGTGGGACCAATGCTCTGGATACAGGAGATCGAATGATGGCTCATGAATCACACGAACTTTACTGATTAGGTCTTGCAACACAGGGTCTGTTCGCATGCTGGACTCCAATGAATCCAGTCCTACCCATCCTTTGGCCAGTGCGGTGGCGGCTCCAAACTGGTGACTCATGATGGCATCAAATCTACTTGCTACTTTTGGTCGATCAGAGACTTCGATCGATTGCCGGAACGCAAGAATCTCGACCTTCTCGATCAAACAAGGTCGAATATCATGCAGCTGCCGCAGATCAAGCAAGGCCGCGATTGGACCGTGGGTATAACGGCAAGTGGGATATGGCTTCAGCGAAGTCGCGCGGAACACCCATTCGTCACCGAGGGCAGCGTCAAGACGGGTGAGATCAGGTGTTTCCGAAAACATACGACAAACACCCCAGCGACCACCCAGAATTTCACTTGGACCAGATAACCCATGCTTACTGAGCAACGCTGACGTGACACCCGTTTGTGCGGCTCGCCCACCATTGAGAGCGGAATCAGTCATCGATCCAGTTTCCTGGTATTGGCGAAGCCCCGCAGCAGCACCACCTGCATGTCCCAACGCGCCAACCACTCCATCGCAATTAAGGCCCATCACACGCGCTGCAGCTGCGGCTGCCCCAATAGCATTGCAAGTGCCGGTGCAGTGAAATCCAGAAGCGTAGTGACCTGGCCCTAATGCACTGGCAACCCGCACAGCCACTTCATGCCCAGCTAGTACCGCTGCTAGCACATCGATGCCAGAGGCGTGTGAATGCTGGCCCGCAGCCAACGCAGCAGAGAAGACTACAGCACCCGCGTGTACCGGCCCCGCCTCGTATGTATCATCAAAAGTGTGGATGCGCCCATGAAAAGCGTTAACGAACGCAGCCAGGGACGCAGGCGCCATGCTTGCACAGCCCACAATCGATGCTTCTGGAGAATCTCCCCCCTTGCCGACCAGTGACCGTACTGCAGCGGACGATGGATCAGAAAGACCGGCATACATCACTCCCAGAGCGTCAAGCACGTGACAAATAACTTTCTCTGCAACGTCTACTGGTACATCGTGCCATCGCAAATCAGCGACAAACTTTGCCAGATGTTTATCTGGGCTCATCATTGATTCGTGACAATAGTGAGTAACAAGTTGTTGTGTTCGTCCGCCTGAACTTTCCCAGCGGAACCGACCACTACAGTTGACTCTACCTCTTCGATTATTGCGGGCCCGCTTATGCTTGCCCCCGAGCCGAGCCGGTAACGATCATAGACCGGACATGTGACAAACCCATCAGTGTCTGACATATAAACTTGTCTATAACCTTTTAACGGGAGTTTCTTTCCGTTGCTCGGAGGAAATTTTTCCAAACGGACATCGGGTCGTGGACCACCCACAACCACCCGCCAGTTGACTACCTCAATGCGATGACCCGGGTTTGTCCGATGGTATCGCGCCTGGTAACGTTCAAGGAAATCTGCTTCTAGTTGCCTAAGGTGCATGTCCTCGATCTGGCTGGAGGACATGGGTACCAGAAGATCGAAGGTCTGACCATAGTAACGGACGGCCGCCTCGCGCCGAACACCAATGTCCTGCGCGGCAATACCGGCGCCTTCCAGCATTCGTCGACCTTCGGCTTCCATCTCTTCGAAAAGTTCCCGCGTTGCAGCGAGGTCAACGTCGGATATGGAAACGGCTACTGTTCGTAATAATTCAAAAGCTGGAGGAGAAACCAGGAATCCAAATGCTGACATTACACCGGCCCGGGCGGGAAACAGGATCCGAGTTATACCCAATTCCATAGCCACACTGTATGCATGCACGGGTCCGGCCCCGCCAAAAGCCACCATGGTGTACTCCCGGGGATCTCGACCACGTTCGAGGCAGTGAACCTTCGCTGCACGGGCCATATTGTCATTGACAACACTATTAATCCCCGCAGCTGCTCGCTGTGCCGACACACCAAGCGGATTCGCCACATCCTTCGCAATGGCGACCTCGGCCCGTGACCGATCCAGCACCATAGTCCCGCCAAGAAAAAAGTCCTGATCAAGATAACCCAGATATAAATCCGCATCAGTTACCGTGGCCGCATTACCTCCACGTCCATAAGAAGCCGGGCCGGGTTCTGCCCCAGAGCTCTCCGGCCCGACTTTCAGTAATCCAAGTTCACTAACCTGAGCGATGCTGCCACCTCCAGCGCCAATCTCAATCATTTCCAATACTGGGGCACGAATCGGCAGCCCACTGCCCCGTGCAAAACGCGCAACATGACCGACTTCGAATGTTCCGACTCTGCTTGGAGCCCCGCCCTCAATGACACAAATCTTGGCAGTAGTCCCTCCCATATCGAATGCAATCAGATCACTGTGATTCGATAAATCACCTAGAAATGCTGCCGCCATAGCACCACCTGCCGGCCCAGATTCAATGAGGCGGACTGGATACTTCGCAGCAGTTGCGCACGGAATCGTTCCCCCGTCCGACGTCATGATTAGGGGCTCCGATACGCTCATTCCGACAGCGTTCAACTGGCTGACTAGATCATCTAGGTAGCGCCGCATAATTGGGCGAACGTACGCATTTGCGACCGTAGTACTCGCCCTCTCAAATTCCCCAATATCCGGGCTAACGTCGGATGACAACGAAACTGACACCCCTGGTGCTTCACGCCTAAACACTTCTGCAATGGCGCGTTCATGGCGCGCATCTCTAAAAGAGTGAAGCAAACAAACCGCCACTGCGTCGATTCCTTTAGTAACGAGACGCCGCGCCAATTCCGCAACCTCGAGATCGTCTAGAGAAGTCACGATCTGACCCCGCGCGTCGATGCGCTCATTCACTTCAAAGACCAATGCACGTGGAATCAATGGCTCTGGCAAGTCCATTTCAACATCGTAGATGTCATAACGACTCTCCCGACCCATAACCAAGACATCGCGGAACCCTTTGGTGACGATCAGAGCAGTGGACGAACCCCTGCGTTCAAGCAGCGCATTCGTAGCAAGAGTCGTACCATGTACAAAAACATGGACGTCGCGAGGTGCAACACCGGTTTTCTCAAAAATATTATGCAACCCACGCATCACACCTCGTGAAACATCACTGGCATCTGTCAGAACCTTGCCAACAGAAAGTTTTCCGGAACTCTGATTGACCAAGGCCAGATCCGTAAAGGTACCGCCGATATCAACGCCGATCGCGTAACGTACTTCTCCAGAACGACCCCCTGCGGAACTAGTCGATGACATCGGGTGCGGCTCGATAACCATAGTCTGCGAACGCCGTATCTTCAGAGACAACTCCGTCGGCAACGTCACGAGCGACCGCAGCGGAGTCCCGCTCAGCAACTGACCCCACTCCGCCAGAGCCGGGAATCTCTAAAGTCATTACATCACCCGCTTGCAGAATGACAGGCAATTTATCATCGATGGTTTCCCCGTTAACCGCATGGCGTCCACCCATACCCGGTCTGCCTCCATGCAACCCCTGAGGCGCAGTCATCAACTTACCGTGTTCCGCCCGCACAGTGATCGGCAATTCGGAAACACTCTCAAATTCGAAGATCTGCCCACACCCACCGCGATAACGACCGGCACCACCCGAATCCGGCCGTAACTCTTTCCGTCGCACTCTGATTGGCGCTACACCTTCGAGCACTTCAACCGGAATATTGGATGAATTTGCGGGAAAACTCATGCAGTGAAGTCCATCCTTTCGAATTCGGGCTCCCATACCACCCATGACAAAAATAAGATCTGAAAACGCGTCACCACTCGGCAATTGACCAGCCAAATAAACCAATGATTTGTTACCTGATTCAGCCAACATACGTTCGCCGACAACGTCCTTCAGCGCATCAAGGATGGCAATAGGCACGTAGTGCCCGCTTGATGGCTTCATCTTCACTGGCGCTGGGAAAGTCGGATTGAGAAAACAACCTTCTGGTGCTACCACACGAATTGGCGCAAACGTGCCCTCATTATTTGGTACAGTCGGACACGCAATACATTTAATTGTGTACATCGCCCAAACATATGTGTACACGAGTGTGCAATTTATGCCGTAAGTTGACTGCGGAGAACTCCCCGCCAGATCAATTTCAACGGCACCACCACGACTGGTGATACGCGCGTGGATATGTAATGGTTCGTCGAAACCATCAACACTGCTTCGACCTTCGTATACGCCTTCCGGAATGTGTTCCGCGATCCCTCGTCTCATTGCGGTTTCGGACTGTGCTCGAACGGCTTCAGAAAGTCCCACAAGGTCCGTCAAATGATGGCGTTTCAGGAATTCCGATACCTTTTCCTGCATAACATGCAGGCCCGTGATTAACGCTCGAACATCGCTAGCGACCTGTCGCGGGACGCGCACGTTGGCCTCCAGCATGGCGAAAAAAGTCGAATTCTCAACACCACTTTCGACAGCTTTTAGGGGGGGGATAATCAATCCCTCTTCGTAGACCTCTCTAGGAGCCCCGGACAAAGATCCCCCGATGTCAGCCATGTGAGCCATACATTCGGCAAATCCGACCAGTTCGTCGCGATAAAAAAGAGGAGCGATTACCGCGATATCATTGAGGTGGCCCATAATCCACCACGGATTATTGGTTACCAGCACATCACCCTGTGTAAGCGTCGCTATCGGATGAGTCTTGAGAATTTCCTTTACCGCGATTGACGAGGTCCCAACCTTGGAGGCAATACTGACATCTGCAGCCAACATGTGCCCCTCGGCATCGTAGAGCAATACACCAAAGTCTCGTCCTTCCACCACCACCTTAGACATCGAAGTGCGAACGATTGCATACGCCGCCTCATCCACGAGAGTGATGAGGCGGCTCCAAAGTATCTCTAAATCAATGGGGTCAAGGACATCCGGACGTCGTGATTGACGTGAATTTACAGTCACACTGGCACTTCGACTGCAAGCAGGGGCGCATGCTGTTGCGCTCCATAGACGTCAGTGTCACCAATGTCTCCAGCTGGAATCAGTCGCGGCAGAGTCGCCTTAAAGGCAAGTCCAGCATCGTAGACCGTAAAGATGATCTCATCCGCGCGGACATTGTAAAGGCGTGCGAAGAGATCTTCACAAAGAACACCACTGGCTTTCACCTTTTCGAATATCTCCTTATCCGCGAACACAGCATCAATTGTTACCTCATAAGGACCTGCGTTCTTGCTCTTACACACTACCGCGAGGTCACCAATTAGTGCCATCTCAGTTTCCTGATACGTTTTGGTATTCGATGTTGAATGGCGACAACGGGTTTTCTAACTCGACAACGTGAAAGACACTAAAGCGGTAAACAGGCCCACACGCGATGTCCGATGGGGAGAAAGGAAACGCCATATTGCCTTCCTTACACATTCGATTTGGAAAATCGACATGTAAAATATTGGTGCGGGAGATTGCTAGCACCGCATTGGCGGTTTCCTGATCGAGGGCCACCACCTCGACAAGAATACCAAGTTCGTGTGACTGGGTATTCAACACAGGCTCACGGGAACTCATCACCGCATCTTTACCGTAGACTCGAAAGGTCAATGTATAAGCATCAGCAGGAACACCGAACGACTCGGCTTTGTAGGCTACGTTCTCTCGAACGGATTCCAAGAAACTATCGAATTGACTGATCAGTCCCGGGTCCCGCGTACCACAAAAGGCAACAGCTCGGTATCCAGCAAATTCCGCACCCTCCAGTTTCACCGTATAGACATCGTCAGGCTTCCACACCATGCCAGACACCTTGACGGCAAAATCACTCATCGAGTCGAAGTGGCAATTGGTCGTGTCTAACACCCCACCAGGCTCCTGATGAATAACCGGGCTAGAATTTTCATGCAGCGCATGGTTCGCTACCGACATGGGCGTGCAACGTCGATCTCGATTGGTCGGCTCCACGATAATGCCGTCTTCGACGACTTCAACGTGCAGGCAATCATGCCCTTTTGGCCATGCGGCCGTTGCTCCACACTCAAGCATTTTCCCCGCATACCATGACGGCGCCGCAGGCATCTGTGCCCGTGTGGCACAAGCTGCCCATGGCGCAGGATCGCTCGAGCGTCCCGCCAGAATAACTTGTGCACCTTCATCGAGGGCCTGGACAAAGGGTTCGGGCCCCATCATCCCGACGATACGTTCGGCACGCTCAATTGTGGCGTCGTCAAGTTCCGGCACGTTTCGAAGAGCTCGGATTTTTCCTTCTCTCAGTCGACGTTTAACCCAATTTTTATCCTGCTCTGCATGAATTAAGGCTAGCTTGAAACTATGGTCATCTTCGCGCGCGATCTCTTGGACTATTTCAGAGACTTCCTGCAGATGCGGTTCACCGCCGGCACATCCGCAAGACCCAATAACCAAAGGAATATCAGCTGACCGTGCCGCAGAGAGCATTAGGCGCAAGTCACGCTTTACCGCCATTCGGGAGTTCAAACTCTTGCCGGAGCCAAGGTAATGAGGACCGGGATCCGTGCTGCCGGCATCGACTCCAATCATGTGAGGCGCGCGGGCCATACCTGCCGCCAGTGATTCTTCAGGAAAACCATAACCTAGCAAGCCACTCGTTGATAACAATCGGTATGAGCCCATAGGATCCCCCGTCCTTTACCTCGATAGAGTGTACCTGTATAGTCAAGTTAGAGCAAACAATATCGGTGGACTGGGATCCATGGTGCAACCACTTTACGTGCGCATCCAGGACGAGCTGCGAGAATTGATCGCAAGCGGCAACCTGGGACCCGGTGACCGAGTCCCGTCCGAAAATAAACTTGCCTCTCGCTACGAAACAACGCGCCAAACTGTCCGGCAGGCTCTTGCCCAACTCGTATTTGAGGGACTGATCGATCGGCACGCTGGCCTTGGAACCTTTATCGCCCCACCAAAGGTCGAGGCAAGACTTGATACTCACGTGCGCCAATCTTTCGAGGAACAAATTGAAGCCACCGGTCTAAAAGTCACTTTTAAATTGCTTTCTTTTGAAGAAATACAGGCGCCCGACAGTGCCTGCACAGCCATGGGCCTTAGCGCTGGGGATACGGTTTACCGAATGCAACGCCTGCGACTAGTGAACTCTGAACTGATCGGACTCGAGGATCGTTTTATCCTGAGTGAACAAGGCAAAGAAATCTCTCAAGAGAGCCTCAACGCAGCTTCTGCTATCACCATGATGGACGCCACGTCTGCAGGTCCAGTCGACAATATTATGGTATCCGTGAGCGCTAGCCTGGCCAACGCAGAGATCGCAGCCAAACTGAAATTGCCAAAGGATGCGCCCGTCTTGTTGCGGGAACACCGCTTCTCTAATCGGGAGGGAAAGATCATCCTGTTCGGTACTGCATATTATCGCGGTGACAATTACCGTTTTTCTTACACCTTGCGTTACGATGACAAGACGGCGTCAGGTTTAATGCATTCCTAACGCTATGATCGACCCCATTCTCCTCGAGCTACTTCAAACACAGCTCACGTCGGTAGTGCGAGAGATGCGCGGCATCATGATCCGGACAGCATACTCGCCGATGATTCATGAAGGCCACGACTTCTCTTGTGCTGTCTTATCCGCGACCGGTGACCTTGTCGCGGCATCGGAAGTAGAGCAACCAACTCATATATCTGCACTACCGTGGGCTGCCCGAAGCGTCATCGAACGTTATGGCACTGACATTGGGCCGGGCGATCAGTTCTTACACAACGACCCATATTCTGGTGGCGCGCATCTTAATGATGTAGCCCTTTATTTTCCTGTATTCCACGAAAACATACAGATTGCTCTTCTGGGAATCATGGCCCATTGGCAGGATATTGGCGGAATGGTGCCCGGCAGCCTCTCGGGGACTGCCACTGAAATCTTTCAAGAGGGTGTGCGAATCCCTGGCATTCGTATAAGACGGCGCGGCGATCCGATCACAGAAGCTACCGATTTACTCTTTGCGAATGTTCGCCAACCGGAGGAACGCCGTGGTGACCTACAGGCAATGATCGGGGCGTGCCGGATTGCTGAAAAACGCATTGTTGCCTTAGTCAAACGCTGGGGAATTGACACCACTCGATCTGGAATGTCGGCCTTACTCGACCGCGCAGAAACGCGTATGCGGAACAGCATTAATAATATTCCAGATGGAATCTATGAATATGAAACTCATCTCGATAACACTGGAGACTCTCCGGAACCATTACTACTCAAGCTTCGTCTGACAATCAAGAACGACACGCTCGATGCCGACTTCAGTGGCTCCGCCCTGCAAGTTTCTGGGCCGACCAACCTAGGCCCGGCGACATCAACGACAGCCGTCTTCACCATGGCCAAAGCATTGCTCGACACAAACGGGGCAATCAATGCAGGGGCAATGCGGCCGCTTTCAGTGACTGCGCCGCTCGGCACTGTAGTCAACGCCCACCCACCTGCCGCCTGCGGCGCAATTGGAGAAGTTCGCCGGGCACTCGAGTCACTTGTCATTGGAACGCTAGGCAAAGCAATGCCTGACCGGCTGGTAGGTGATCTTAAGGGCGCATCTAATATCACTGCGATCGGTGGTCCGCACCTAGATCGGAGCGGTGACTTTCTCTTCGCCGAATTTCCCGCCGGTGGGACTGGCGCTTTTTTGGGGGGCGACGGAAATAATACAGTGCGTAACTTTGCTGAAGGTGACATATCTTCCATTCAGCCGATCGAATCGATCGAGCTCACGTGCCCATTACGCGTCGAAAGCACTTCCCTACGGACGGACTCCGGCGGGGCAGGTAAATGGCGTGGGGGACTCGGCCTAACGCGAAAACTTCGGCTTCTGGCACCACATGGGCGCTTATCCGTATTGTCGGATCGCAATATTATTCCTCCCTACGGCGTCCGCGGCGGGAAAAATAGCGCCCCTAACAGATTTACAATCCAGCGCGATGGTCGCGTGATACAGCCATCAACATTGCCAGGTAAAGTCACTGCATTTCCACTGCGCCAGGGAGACATTGTGATCGAAGAAACTGCTGGCGGGGGAGGCTACGGCGACCCACTGGAACGTGATCCCATGCTTGCGGCGCATGATGTTGCATTCGAATACGTCTCACAAAGCGTCATGTTAGGAACCTACGGTGTGATCCTGCGAAATGGAAGCGTAGATGAGCAAGCTACCGCGACAGCCCGATCTCAGATGGCAAACGATCGAGTACTCCTGCATTTACAAGACCTACACAATGTCTCCGACTCCGAATTCGACGGATCTCGCCGCCTTGCGATAGTGTCATCGTCGACGGCAAAACGCCTGGGCGCAACCCGGGACACTCTGATTGAACTTCCAAACCCAGACGGTCCCTCGCTGCGTGCCTGGTTGCGCATAGACGATGGAGTACACACAGGAAACTGTGCCATTGGATCATCTGCCCTAGCGATACTTAACTTGGGCATCGGCGCCACCGTGGAAGTCCGACTCCTGGATCTAGTTGCAAAATAAAATGATTACCACGGCAGGATCAATCGCAGGTGTAGATGTAGGCGGAACTTTTACCGACCTAGTGCTTTTCGATCCTGATAACGGCACCCTTCATATAACGAAAGTTCCTTCCACTCCAACCGATCAATCCCAAGGCGTAGTCTCCGGCTTGGCACGTGTTTTACCTGACCTAACAAAGCTAACACGACTAGACCACGGAACCACCGTATCGACAAATGCCCTGCTCGAAGGTACAGGGGCAACAGTGGCTATGATAACCACCGATGGCTTTCGGGACGTATTAGAAATCGGCCGAACACGGCGGATGCTACCCAGCGTCTATGATCCAACATTTGTGCGTCCCGCACCACTGGTACCGCGCCCACTGCGTTTCGAAATTTCAGAGCGCATCGACAAAGACGGTTCAATCCTGATTCCGCTTGATAGTACAGCTATTAAGAAGCTTGCTCCTCTCCTTGACCAACATGGAATTGAAGCAGTGGCTGTATGTTTTCTGCACTCCTATGCACACCCTAGCCATGAACAAAGTGCTGTCGACATTCTCCGTCACTCAGCAGCGAATATTGCCATTACCGCGTCCCATGAAGTGGTGCCTGAGTTTCGGGAGTACGAACGCTTTTCGACGACTGTAATTAATGCCTACCTACTTCCTGTTATGACTCGGTATCTATCTACTCTTGGGGACTCCCTTGCTGCTAAAGAATATCGTGGACCGGTATACACAATGGCATCGAACGGGGGCACCATGGATCTGGAAACTGCTCAACAGTTACCCATCCGAACGATCCTATCGGGCCCAGTCGGTGGCGTGACCGGTGCCCTTTGGATTACTGCGGACGCCGCTGTTACTGATTTTGTCACCTGCGATATGGGGGGTACCAGTACTGATGTTTGTCTAATAGAGAACGGACAGCCGGCAGCTATCAACGAGACGGCGTTTGTTGGATATCCCATAAAGGGGCGTCAGGTCGACATCAATACGGTCGGTGCAGGTGGAGGGAGCATCGCATATGCGGAAAATGGGGACACACTCCGTGTTGGCCCGCGGAGTGCAGGCGCCAAACCAGGGCCTGCGTGTTACGATCACGGTGGCACGGACGCCACTGTAACGGACGCCAACATGGTGCTTGGGCGTGTTGGAAACAGACGCCTTGGAGGAAGCATCCAGCCCAAGCAGGAACTGGCACAAACCGCCGTCAGCACACTGGCAACTGAGCTTAGCGTACCCGATGTATTTCGCATGGCCAACGGCATCGTTCGAGTAGCCGTGGCTCAGATGGCCAGCGCGATCCGTGAAATAACGATCGAACGAGGCCATGACCCAACCGAGTTTACACTTGTCGCATTCGGCGGAGCCGGCCCCATGCACGCCACCTTACTGGCAGATGAAATTGGCATGAGAGAGGTGTTTATCCCGGTTTTTCCAGGCAATCTATCGGCTCTGGGCCTGCTGGCTTCGGATCAAATCCATGAATCAGTTGTTACTTTCTTAGGTCGACTTAACTCCCTTGACCTCGCCGCACTACTATCTACCCGCGACGCACAAGTGACTGAAGGTCGCCGTGAATTAATTCGGCGAGGATTCACGAACGACACTATACGTTTTACCCATTCGATTGATATGCGTTACTCACGCCAAGCTTTCGAAATCACCGTCGAGATGGCAACTGAGAGCTGGAGCCTGGCTTCCTTGCGTAGGGCATTCCTAGATACCTATGAACGTCACTATGGCCACGCCGATTCAAATGGTGAGATAGAGGTCGTAAACCTCCGAACAAGCATCATAGGCGTTAACAAAAAACCGATGGTACCCCGCGCGCATGAGCGCAGGGGAAGCATTGAGGATGCGATTATAGGTAGTCGTGAATCTTGGTTCGATGAATCGCTAATAGTCGTTAATATCTATGACAGGGAGAAGCTTCCGGTCAATCAACGTTTCTCCGGGCCAGCAATCGTTGAAGAGGATGGGTCAACGACTGTAGTGACACCCGGCTGGACCGGGCACATAGACTCTGCGGGCAATTTGAGACTAACAGCAGTCCATTAACAGGGAGAAGACGAATGCATATGGTACATATCAAAAACGAAGTGCGTCGCAAGCTCGAGCGGGGTGAGGTGGTGATGGGGATGATGCACTTTATAGGCAGTCCAATGGTAGTTGAAGTAATGGCTTCAGCTAACCTGGATTTTTTCGTCATTGATATGGAACATAGCCCCATTGATATCGATTTAGCCGCCCATTTAATTAGGACCGCCGACGCTGCCGGGATCACACCACTAGTACGTGTCCCTGAAGTCAATCCGGGCCTCATTAAAAAACTACTCAATCTAGGTGTTCGTGGCATCGTTATTCCGCACGCAACCCGAGAAACATGTGCAGCAGCAGTACAAGCAGTTCAGTTTTCCCCAACTGGTATGCGAGGCTCGTGCCCAGCCGTTCGACAGGCAGGTTATGGCGCTCCTGATTGGCAAGAGTTCACCGAAAATGCCAATAAAGAAATTCTCGTTATCCCGCTTCTTGAGGAAAAAGAAACCATAGATGACTTCGAGGCATTGGCGACGATGCCCGGCCTCGATGTATTTTTTCTCGGTACATTTGATTTCTCTGTGTCAGCTGGTGTACCTGGCGCAGGTTTTGACCATCCAATTGTAGCCGCCGCACTCGAGCGAGTAGTTTCCCTCGCCAAAGCCAACGGGAAATACGTTATGACGACTGTCGGGGATAACATCAACATTGATTACGCGCGTGACATCCTAAGTCGCGGCGTACAAATGATTAGTTACAGTGCAGATGCATTAGTCTTCCGTCGCGCATGCCTTGATATTGCCGCGCTTAAGGTCGCGGCAGAAGCATCTGTATAAGCACCATCACACCGTACAAAACTTCACCGCTATTTCCATTTGCTGGGTTCAATATCGCTTTGGCCCAATACAGAGCTGCATGGGTGCGGGGATAAGAGTCGCTGAATACGGTTGCCCACCAGGAGGTGG
>TARA_B100000686_G_scaffold8235_1_pt1 | contig 15000 bp, 19 predicted proteins | sample TARA_B100000686 | Tara Oceans TARA_B100000686 (sample SAMEA2622733) | marine metagenome | biome: marine biome (ENVO:00000447); feature: marine epipelagic mixed layer (ENVO:xxxxxxxxx); material: "saline water (ENVO:00002010), including plankton (ENVO:xxxxxxxx)" | depth 150 m
GGGCCTTCGATTTTGCTGCGAATTCCAGACCGAGTCTAGTGCCAGTGTGCATCGCACATGAAATAGCTAATACATCCACGTCAGACAAATCGACATCGGATAATCCCTCATGAGATAAATCCAAAGAAATTACATGATGCCCATTTCCCTCAAAAATCGCAGCGGCAGTTGCCACTGTACCTGGTTGCTGTCCCTGTTCGTACGCTGATACGACCAAGATCGTTGCAGATTTTTTAGTTTCGAGATTCAAAGACAACTCAACTTTCAAACGGTGTGTCGTAATTACAGGCTACGTTACTCCGCTATTAGCCAAAACACTCCCCTTACCGGTAGCTCATTTACGTCGAGTAATGAAATTGCGGAACCACTATCCACAAATGTTGCCGCAGGAGACTCTGTCGTAGTAATGTTTCCCTGTTTATCCTTGAGCATGAGCTCGGTGGCGACTTGGTCTGCCGGATAAGCCCAGCACATTCCTCCATACTTTGACATACATTTTGGTACAAAATTGACTACCTTGAACAAGGATGGACTTTGCAGGTCTTCCGGCCATTCATTTTCGATCCAAGTATCTCCAACCCGTGGGCGATTCTGTTGATACCTCACATCCAAAACAAATAATTCAAAGTCAGTCGCAGCTTCCAAGACCCTATATGACTCGCCGGTGACTCCGTTACTTATTTCTAATTCGTACCAAGCCTCAAATGCTGGCGCTCGCTCGCAGGCATCTCCCTCAACTAACTCCTCATTGATCCAACAGAACACAGTTACCTTCTGAATGGTGTCAGGCGTTAGCATCTGAGTCTGACTAGCTGACTGCCCGCTCTCCTGGACACGACGGCCGGCCTTCCGATCTCGTGGATTTGTGCCCGTATCTTGAGATTCGTTGTCTGCAGAGCTCGAATCACCAAGCTTCTGGTCCGCTTCCTTGAGTGTTTTGGAGGCCTCTCGCAGCGGCGCCAAACTCCCCTTGAGTGCTTTAGATGTCTCGTCGGACGCGACTGAATCGATAACTGAAAATGCTTTACTCATGCCCTGCTCTATGGTGGAAAGTCCCTCTGCTAGGGCACCTAAATCAACAGGTGAAGTAGGAGAGGCAATGGGAGTAAGCCAGACTTGTTCTGGAGTCTCGGTAGAGGTAGCTTCGCCTGGGCGCGGTCCAAAGCGAGGCTCGTTGCCGAGCTCACACGCCATAAGGGTCAAAAGCACGAGCGTCAGCGCAATTAATCTCACAAAATTATTATACCTAGACTATCCTGCAACAGAGAATGAGCTATATGGAGGTTCAATGCATGGGTAGACTAGAAAATCTTGTAGCCGTGGTGACAGGTGGAGGTCGAGGTATTGGCCGAGCAATTGCTCTTGAGTTAGCTCGTGAGGGTGCAAGTGTTGTCATCTCTTCGAGAACTCGAGACCAGTTGAATTCAGTTGTAGATGAAATCGAAAGTATCGGCAGTAGTGCTCTCGCAGTTGAAGCCGATGCGCTGGTTCGAGAAGACTCAAAAGAGCCTGTCCGCAAGGCTGTTGAGCGGTTCGGAAAGATAGACATTTTGGTCAACAATGTGGGAGGCGGAGTGCCAGGAGATCAGAACCCCTATACGCACGACGATGACACATTTGAAATAAACCTCGCGCTCAATCTTACATCCGCTTATTGGACTACTCGAGAAGCCCTGCCACACATGAAAGAAAATGGATACGGACGAGTTTTGACCATCGGATCTGGTTACGCCAAACGTAGTGGTGGGGCACTCGCATACACAGCTGCCAAACATGGACTCATAGGCTTTACCAGAGCACTAGCAGGACAAGTCGCTCCCGATGGTATTACTGTGAATTGTTTATGTCCTGGCTGGACCAATACCGCTCTCGTGGACTGGGAAGGTATGGGCATGGCCGCCGGCATATCAGCGGAGGAAGCTCACGCTTGGCGGGCTTCCGAAAACCTGCAAAACAGGGTGCTTGAGCCTGAAGAACTTGGTCCTATGGCTGCGCTACTGGCAGCTCCGGAATCGGCAGGAATTACTGGGCAAGTAATCAGCGTGGATGGGGGCTATAAAGTCTAATAAGCCTTGTCATTCCCCTAAACCCCTTATGTAGTAAGGGATGATGGTTCTCGGTGTGGTGGTAGATGCCCCAAATGGGGCCAATATGGGGCCAAAGCCCTAGAAAATGCCTTATTTTGCAGGCTTTTTAGCAGCTTTTTTAGCGGCTCGATCGGCTCTGGTTGAACAGCCTTTAGAACAAACCGTCATGGGGTTTCCTTTAGGGTTGATGTTCGGAACCCATCGACCGCAACCATCGACCTGAAGGCCACTGTGAGCGTCTTTATGCGGGATGCTGAAGCTCCGACACTCGACATACTTAATACCCATCTCGATCTCTCTAGCCACTAGCAGCCAACAGAACCCGATCAAGGATTCAGCCCCTAATGCCAGTACCGACTCCTTAGAGCGTTTCTGGTGCTTGAAATTGAGATCAGGGTATGTGAATCGTTTTAGCTGCTGACTCAGTACAGGCGGCCCTGTGATCTTTGTTTTAGCGATTGATGTAGCCAACACCTTCGGATCTTTAAGCGTCTTGCCTTTGCCACTGTCGATTGCTTCGATCGCCGACTCCAGGATTTCAAGCTCCGCAAACCAATCTTCTAAAAGGCTCCCTAACCCTAAGTGACCCGCAGCGGGCCAATCATAAAAGAGATCGCCACAGCATTCCGCGAACTCAGGAACCCATTTCTCAAATGCCTTCTGATTGTCTTTTACTTTTTTAAAGTCTCGAACTAATGCCCTGTGGAAATCCCAACGGCCCAACTGGTACGGCTCGAAGATGTTCATTCCATCTCCCTGCATACCTGTAGAGCCGCTGATGTCTCCAACCTGTACGGCGTAGCCCTTCTCTTTCTTCCGCTGCTGGAACTCTTCTATGGCCGCCCATGTGAGCAGCTTCTTACCCTTAACGCGAATTAGCTTCGGCCCTCGCGGGACAAAGTTTCGCAGCGAATCAGAAACCGTAATATTAGCCATTGCTCTGTTCCAAAATCTCATCGATCACAGTAGCGCCTTTTTCCTGACTATGCAGGGTTAAATGTGAATAGACATCGGCAGTGGTGGCAATTGTGCCATGGCCCAACCTTCTCGACAAAAAGAAAAGATCAAGACCTGCCGCCAGAGCGAGAGTTGCGTGTGTGTGGCGGAGCACATGGGGCTTCACGGTTTCAGGATTTGCGATCCCACTGGCCTCAACCACTTTCTTAAAGTGTCGATGCAAATAAGCGTGACGCATCAACTTACCTGCTGCATCGGGAAAAATTAAATTGTGTTCCTGTCGATCCATCCTGCCGAGTGAGTGCACGTAAACGACAGGCTCTAGGACTGCGGTAGTCTGCTGCGCTATGTGGTGCTTCTGAAGCTGCTTAACTAAAGCCTCAGAGATTTCAACCAACCGATTTGCATTTTTAGTTTTGGTCTCGCCCACAGCTATTCGGCCCTGCACTTCGTACGTTGTCTTATTAACTCGCAAGGCGGGAATCTCAGTGTCGAGATCATCCCATGTCAAAGCTCGGAGTTCCCCAACACGCATCCCCGTAGCAACTAGCGTTTTAATTTCGGTTTCCAGTTCGCCTAACTCTTCAGCCGCACTAATTAATTTGGCGACTTCTTCGACCGTCAGAGCGCGCCGTTCCTCTGCTACCTTGCTTGCAGGTGCATCCATGAAATCCATTGGATTTTCCGCAATGATTTTCCGCTTGTGTGCTGCCTTCAGAACCATGCTTAAAAGATTCCAACGACGCTCGGCCCTGACCGTGTAACCTTCGACCACGGCAAACACAGCCTGATCGACGTGGTAGGAATTAATCGAGTCCATCGGAATGTTTCCAATTACGTTTAGGATCGGCTTGCTGATCGAGGTATAGGTCTCGATCGTGTTCGGCTTGTAATTCTTTCTTTTGGATTCTGCCTCGAACCACTCACCGAAAAATTCTGAAAAAGAAATACTGGCTTTGCCGACGTGTAAACCTAGCTCCACTTTCCTGCGAAACTCATTCGCCAGTTGGATCGCTTCTTTTCGAGTTGGAGCCGTGAAACTTTTTCTTCTGCGTTTTCCATCAGCTCCGATCGGTAGTCGGTAGCGGGCTACGTAACTGTTACCTCGCTTATATACTGCAAATTCCCCTGCGCCTCTTTTGCTTGCCACTTTGATTCTCCTTTCTTTAGGGGGCCGCACTGACACGGCCCCCAATAAATCAATTAGTCTTTTCTTAATTTTCCGTAGACAAGATCTTTTTCTTCGATCTCGCCTTTGAAGAATTTTTTGGCCTCTTCTTCGTACATCATCAAATCAAACATCATGTCTTTAACCTTGCTCGGATGGAAGCCCATCCTGGCAGGCAACACTTTGAAGTAATTGCATTTAGTACAGCAACGGCCTTCTACCACAACGGGTTCCGCATTATGGCCCTCAGCCCAACCTGCTTCATTAACCTCAATCTCTTCCTTGCACAGACAACATTCCATTTTGTTCCCTCTCGTTAATCTGTCTCCAACTAAATTAGTTAGCTCACTACACAAATCATACACGATCGGCTACAGTTTGTGTAGAGCTAAATACCTTAGCTCACCACCGAATGAATGTGGCTCACAGTGGCCACAGTTAGGAATTGAGTATGAATGAAGTAAAAGAAATGTCGGTCGAGGATCTATGGCGGAAGCCGATCCTCAATCTCGACGAGTGCGGGAAGATCTTGGGTTGCTCTCGAAACACCATCTACCGATTACGGGATGAAGGAAAGTTACGGACCACCCGACCCGACGGGATGAGAGCCTACCTCGTCGAGCGAGACGAATTGAAACGGTACATCGCAGAGGGCTACCCCACTGAAAAGGTTGCCGAAGATGGAATATTCAGGAGAGAGATTTAGGAAATGGTTTTACAGCAAAACGACGTGGGGATTACCCACGCCGATCGTTACAGCAAGCTTCAGCCAAAAAGCAAACGCAACGCAGGAATAATAACAAACGTGAAGCATCGGGGGAAAGTGGTGGCCTACTTTGTAGACGACCCCGAACCGTGGATGCTCCGTACAAATATGAGTCCCCGCAGTTGGCTCTACCAATGGGGTGGATCTGATCCGCATGTCGCATTTCAAAAGAGCCATCTGGCTCAGGCAGAGATGCGGGGTATTAAGTGGATCGTGCTCAGGACTGCCTACGGCCTGACCATGCGAGCTTCTTTGGAAGATTACATGGCCAACGCAAAACATTTTTCCCACAGAGTCGGGGATCAATGGGCCGCACCTAGCAGCATCTTTGAATTAATGGAGTAGCGATGACCAATATTAAAGATGATGAAAACGAGATCGATTATTGGAAGGCCGCTATTCCGACCTTTGCCGACAAAGCAGCCGAGACCCCAGACTCGTACGTGCCGATCATCGGCTCGGAATCATCGGGAATCCTCATGGCCGAAGCTGTGCCCCTGTTAATAGCAGCGGGCACGGCTCGCGGTAAGTCATTCATTCAGGCTCAACTAATACGAAGTCTCTTCACGGGGCTTCCGTGGCTCGATCGTTTCGAGGTTGAGCAAATACCGCAGTGGCAAAGCGTTGTGTGGCTGACTCTGGATCGCGGTTCCCTAACATTCCGAAGATTCAGAAGCATGATCACTGAAATGGAGTTACCACTTATTAAAACCCGACTGCGGATTGTCAGTTACTCGACACTCGGCGATGCCAGGTTAGAGACCGAACCGAGAACCTTGCTGAATATGGCGAAAGCCCACGCAGCGAAATGGCTAATCGTTGACGGCCTCGACAAGTTGGTTAAAGACGCGGCTACAACCGATTCAGGAATGGCACTGGAAGCGGGCATAACCTACGCCGTCGAGGGTGGAATAAATGTCGTGGCAACAACTCACCTGAAAAAAGATCAGCGAGAGAAAAGCTACGACGGCAAAGCACTTGGTGACATTTACGGAACCTCAAAGATCGCGAATGTGTTTGGATCGATCATCACCCTACCTTCACCAGAAGGCGGGGCACGGGTCGTTGAGTTCATGCAGTTAAAAAATGTCATGGGCGATCCTGTCGTGGGATCGCTTCGGCATGATCACCACGATGGGAAAAGTTTCTTTATGCAGGGTGATCTGTTCGGAGCTATTCGCGATCTCGGCGGGTCTGCAACCGTGACTGAATTAGACGCAGCGATGAACAAACATAGCAACACCATCCGAAAAGAACTGAAAGAACAGGAAGCCCTTGGCATGGTGACTAGGGCAATGGGTGGTGGCGGTTCGGGTAGCGGTTCTAATTCTGATCTGTGGTCTCTCACGGAAGAAGCAATTCACACGCACTTCCCAACCGACTCAAACAGCACTTCACAAGAACCTTCACAAGCATTTCCTGAAGTGGTAACACCTCAATTAAATGGGACTGTTCGCAATTCACAAGCAATTCACAGCAGGGAGATCTGATGTTTAACAAAAGTCACCCCCCCTTAAGGAGTGAAATGCTTAAAAGAAAAAGAAGTGGAGCCGTCACATCTCCGCTGCTGGCTTTGTGGCCAGACAACGCTCCGATGTGCGTCTACCCCTTTTCAGTAGGACTTAGAAAGAGAGGGGGAACCCGTGAAAGATGAAATTGAACCGAGTGAAATTAAAACTCTGCTTGAGTTAGTAGCGAATGATGGACTCACCATCGATCGTGCCCTGCAAGCAAGAAACATTTCTCGGGAAAGATTTGATCGATGGTGCGAAGGAAACGACGATCCCGATCGTGGTCGTGCCCGAATCTTTGAATTAGCAGAGATCAGCCATGAAATTAATTTGATCCGTGACTGGCATCAGCGTGCACAGGCTGGAGACTGGCGAGCAGCTAGGGACTTTCTAGCCCATCGCCACCCAGAGCAATGGGGCAAGTACAGAAAAGTTGAAACTGAAACACCACCGCAGGACATGGTATTTACCGTGAACTTGGGGCAAGAACTTTGGGGAGATGGTGATGTACCAACTAGAAGCTAATGAAGATTATTACGAGAGACTGCGCGACGGGTACGGCGATTACGACGAAGAAACAGAGTCCTACGAATGGCCAAAAGAGCGCGTGGTCTCTCTCGTAGAAAATGGTATTTGGACTCTCAGTGAAGGCAGAGGCGGAATGGTCACTGTACGCGACGACAGCGGTCGAATAGTCAAAGGTTCGCCTGCTCCTTTGTCTCTCAATCATTCGAGCTACAGCGACGTTGTGAGAGAGATTCGCGGAATCCTGGCGACGACAGTTCTCGAAAATAGAAGCTATGACGTGTTCTTTGTTCAGCTGATGAAGTCAATACAAAAAGGCGACGTGAGAGCCATGAAACTCTTTGCGGAAATCTTCTTAGGCAGACCACCAGAGATCAGCGCGAGCCTCAACATGACGAAGAGCCAAATAGACATAATGTTTCAAGAGTCACTAATGCCGAAGCCAGAAGAGAGACAGTTGTAACCGCACCACGGTGCGCACCAAAGGTAGAACATATGTCTGAACACGGACCTATAACTGCCCTATGGCATAGGTTTTTAATTCTCCCTTACGCGCGCGTGCGCAGCTACACGGCTAGCAGGGGGATTGAATAGATTTCTCAGACCTAACGAACACAGTTGAACACGACTCGCCCAAACAACGCCTACCGTAGGCTCCTAGAAACGGCGAGTCTCCCAAGCTTCAACCAGAATGTCCCATACTCCCAAGCCGACTCCGACCGCAATACCAATAATTGCAGCTAAAGCCACCGCGACCCGCAATAGGTCACCAACGAAAGAAGTTTTCTCAGCAGCGGCAATCCCATCGGAAGCGACTTGTCCTGCCAGATCTAATTGTTCAGGAGAAAGTCCGTCTAACCACTCATCGAATTCTTCGTCTGACGCAGTTTCTAACCACTCTTTGTGAGCAGGGGTTGAAAGCATCTCTACGAACTTTTCCAATTCATCTTCGTCACTCATACCAAGAGTGTAACCATTTCTCCCAGAGATTTTGTATAAGAGCAGTCCCCAACAAGCAGGGACTAGGGGCCGTTCGCCTGACCCCATACCCCCCTATGCTGAGATCATGCTTGTAACAATTCTCCTAGTCGGGTTATTAGTATTTTTGATCGTGCGCACGGCTTACCGCTTTCTCAAGAAATAGGCACGGCGAATCTAATCTCCATCTAATCTAGATTGAATCCGCCTCTCTAGCAGCTTCAAATAATTCAAAAAATTCATCTCTATTCCATCTAATGAAATAGGAATCTACGTGTGAACCTGCACGGCGAGGTAAGGGGATCTAGAGCGTAGGAATTAGCACTCCAGTTTCAAGCCTTCGGTAAGCGGAATAAAAAAGATCTTCGTGATTTTTGGCTCTCATCCCCGACTAGCCCCCACCGTTAAAGAGCAGGCCACGCAACCTTTCACCCGACGGGGGCCACAATGGGGCCACTCTAGTTAAATACTGCTGGTTTTACCTACACACGTTAAAGAGCGTTTACCCAGTAATAGCAAGACAGTTGGGGTTACTTGGTGACGTTTCAAAGATGGGGGCTATAAGGTATAGCGGACCTCACATTCCTCCAAATCCCCTATATAGCATAGGATTGGTATTTGAAACGTTGCTCAAACATGCAGCAAACGTGCAGCAATTTCCTAGTTTTGTACCTAAAACCGCCTACTATTAGGCCGATGTCTTTGCAACAACACCTGCTGTCGTCACTAATATTGGTTCTCTTATTGTTTGGATGGTCTTGCGCACCAGCTGCTGAGTCACCACCACTAGAATCCCAACCTACACGCACCGCTACCGAGAGATCGACGCTAGCGAGCACGTCCAGCGCTTCACCTACAGTCATGAAAACCCCTGCGGCAGAGACCGCATTGCCGGTTACCACAGAGTCCATGAACCTGCCGACAACAATCACACAGCCTCGATTCGCTGAAATACCAGGTGATCTTCCAGATTACGACCGAGGAGATTGGTCCCACTGGTCTGATGAGGATCGCGACTGTCAAAATACCCGAGCTGAGGTGTTAATTATGGAGTCACTTGGACCAATCTCCTTCAGGCATTCCAAAACTTGTACCGTGGACCGCGGACGATGGTTTGGCGCTTACACAGGCCAGACTGTTACGGAGGCATCCAAGCTAGATGTGGATCACATGGTGCCTCTAAAAAATGCCCATTTGTCGGGTGGTTGGTCATGGGACGCTGCCCGAAAAAAAGCATATGCCAATGACTTGCATAATGATGAACATTTAATTGCCGTTACTGCAGGTGCGAACAGATCCAAGAGTGCAAATGGCCCTGAATCATGGCGGCCTGAGCGGTCTGAATATTGGTGTGAGTATGCCACAAACTGGATCATAATCAAAAATAGGTGGGATCTATCGGTGACGTCCGTCGAATGGAGTGCTTTACTCCAAATGTTAGAAACTTGTGGAACTTCGTCTCCGTCAATTATTCCTTCAGGAGCGACTCCCCTCACACCGTCATCCACCCCGACCGAGAGGGTTACCAGTGGACGGATTGGCCCGAGAACCGGCTCACCCTTGTTATACGACCCGCTCGGACCAGACAGAAACTGCATTGACTTTCCAAGTTGGGCACATGCTCAGGACTTTTATGAAGCAGCAGGCGGAAATAATGCGCACGGTCTTGATCGGGATCGTGATGGGATCGCGTGTCAAGGTCTACCAGGCGGGCCATAAGCGTTTCAGCTACTTCTGAAGCTCAACTAACGCCGGATCGTTCCGACCGTCCCTAAATCCGCCTATGGTAGGGCCTACGAATCTCTGTTATTAACTCCTAAAGCCCACGTCGTCTCTACTTCGCGACCTTGCGTCTCAAGAAATACCCTGTCAAGCAATTGCCGCAGGTCGGAATCATATGTGTGCTGGCGTCCAAAACGCTCATAGTATGTAGCAACACCAGGCCATTGACGCCAAGCCACTTGGTTTTGAACTTCGATGCGACTAGCACCACCCTCCCGTTCCGCTCCATCATGTCCAGTCCTAAAGTTAGTAGCTTGAGCAATTTGAGAAATTTGGCACCACATCTGAAATTGAATTTGCTCATCAGGGGCAAGGGAATCATAGTCGAGCGTTCCTCGCCTCCATATAGGCCCAAACTCAGGATCAACGATCCTACCCATAATGTCTGTATACAAACGGTTAGACGTATAGAGCAGCTCTCTCTCTGAATCTTTATGGGCTCTCTCTGAATCTCTATGGGCTAATTCCAAAGCCTGTCTCTGGAGTGCTATTTGCCTGACCAAAAATGCAGCTAGCGCCAACGTGGCCACTCCTGTGGCAATCTGCGCAATGATCGCTAATTGTTCCCAGTCCATGTTCTGTCCTTTCCAGTACGGACAGAGAGTAACGTTTCCCCGAAGATTTTGTATAAGAGCAGTCCCCAACAACAGGGAGAGGGGTAGCAACGCCTACCGTAGGCCCTACGGGTTTTGCTCAGCTTCAAGCTCTTGGTACACGTTCTCCGCAAAATTAAGCAGTGCTGGTTCGCGCTGTAAGATTTCCCGGCCGTACTTTTCGTAAAAACGACGCTGCCCTGAGTATTGAAGCATTTGTCTCCACTGAGCACCTTGGCGGTCGAGATTGTCTCCATCTCGTCTTAATCGCCAGGACGTCCAAATAGTCAAATATAATTGTTGCTGAATACCCCGATATCGATTCTCTTCCTTAGCAGAAAGAGTGTCCCAATTAGTGGTTGCTTCCCAATACAGGTCAGATGTGGAATCGTCAGTAAAAATAGACATAAGAAGATCTTGCTGCCTGTTTTCGAATGCAAAGGCAAAATCTCTCTCTGAATCTTTATGCTGTATTCGCAGCTGACTTGCTAAGAAAACCGCAACAGCTAACGTGGCTATTCCTGTAGCGATTTGAGCGATGATTGTTACTTGTTCCCAGTCCATGTTCTGCCCTTTCCATTCCCGACAGAGTGTAACCATTTCTCCCAGATGTTTTGTATAAAGGCAGTCCCCAAACGCAGGAACTAGGGTGGCAACGCCTAACCCGCATCCCTAGTATTTGGGGTATGAGAGTGAAGCTTCTTACATGGAATCTGGCAGGAAGAGAATGGGGTGAGTTTGGATTTGAAGAATTCCTAGAGATTAAATCAGTCTCTGGTAGTTTCTAGTTTGAGGCCGGTATTTGTAGATGAAAGTCAGTGACTTTTTGAAAATTATGAGCGACCTGTAAAGTCAGCCTGTCGGTGTTCTGTGCTGTCGAAATCATCAGGCCCGTCGGGAGACCATCACCGTCAAATCCGTTTGGTACTGAAATCGACGGTTGTCTAGTTTGATTAAAGACACTTGTATTTCTAACTTTTTTTTCCAGATTCTCTGGCTCGTCGGTAATCGGTTCGGCCACTTGCGGGCATGTGGGGATAATGTATCCGTCAATCTGATGCTCACGTAACGCGTTCTCAAAGCTGACTTCAACGTCCTGTCGATAATCCAGGGCTCGCACATAGTCATGAAGTGATGCATCAAGGCCAGCCAGCATCTGGCCGCGGACTCGTTCACCAACTAACTCTTTACTCTCACGGAGTATGTTTTCGATGTAGGTCGAACCTTCCGCAGCAGCGATGGGTGAGAGTCGTGCTCGCATATTTTTATAATCAGGTATGGGCTCAAATTCGGTAATCTCAACACCAAGGTCACGAAAAGTATCTAGTGAGTTTTCGAACGAATCGAGAACCCCTGATTGACAACCCTCAAGCAAACTAGGAATGATTGCTAATTTCAGACCAGCGATTGAATCTTCAAGTTGCTCGACAAAAGAAACGCGCTTTCTCGGCTCGATCATCCACTCAAGCATCATTGCGCATTCATGGGCAGATCTTGTCATAGGACCTGCGTGGTCTAAAGTTTTTGAGAGAGGGATTATTCCCTTTGTACTTACGAGTCCAAAAGTAGGTTTGTGTCCTGTTATGCCACAGAAGGCAGCAGGATTTCTGACAGAACCACCAGTATCAGTACCGAGGGCCGCGGCTACTTGCCCTGCGGCCACTGCAGCTCCTGAGCCGCCCGAAGAACCACCAGGGACTCTAGTTAAATCCCAGGGATTTCGAGTGGGACCATAATGTGGATTATTGGTGGTCATACCGTACGCCAGTTCGTGAGTGTTTGTCTTGCCAACCACCACCATGCCAGCCTGTTGCAGAAGACTGATAACTACAGAATCCTCATCAGGTACTCGGTCTTTAAAGGCAGCTGTACCTCCGGTAGTCGCTACGCCCGCAGTATCATATAAGTCTTTTACGGCAAGTGGAATTCCATCCAACACGCTTGCTGGACCAGTTGACGAAAGGCGTTCATCAGCTTTGGCAGCCTGACTCAATGCAAGCTCTTCCGTCATCAGCACGAAGGAATTCAGCTTAGGATTGGTCTCTTTGATTTTTCGAAACGTATCATCCACGAGTTCACGCGCTGATACATCTTTGTGATCAAGTAGTTTTCGTAACTCCATGATGGAGTAATAGTCGTTATCGAGTAGCGTCATATGTTAAGACTAACGTAAACCAACGTAATTAGCTGTTGGCAACTACCAAAGTGGTTTCAGCCCTTACTTGCGAGGATCTCATTGAATTATCTACGACCACTCTCCACCTTTGAGAGAGAGACGCGCAAACTTCGACCCGCCGGCCTACCGTGCAGCAATTATGCAGCAATGCCCTTGAATTCACCTGTAATTAGTTGAGTGCTTAATCAGCGTTTACCCTTGTAAATACTGATGAGTTAGGAGTAGCTGAACTTTATTAAAAGAAGGCGGCTATAAAGTTTAATAAGCCTTTTCATTCCCCTAAACCTCTTATGTAGTAAGGAATGATGGTTCTTGGTGTAGCGGTAAATGACCCGTATGGAGTCACTTTGGAGTCAAAGCCCTACAAAATGCCTTATTTCTTAGGGGTTTCAGCTGCTTTTTTAGCAGCACGATCGGCCCGTGCAGAACAGTTTTCACTGCATACAGTTTGAGGGTTATTCTTCCCGTTGAGACTCGGGACTAGACGACCACAGCCATCCACGGTGATCAGGGGCACTCGTCGTATTCCAGAGACTGATGAACACTGTTGAACAAGAGATCGGCTAGATTCGCTTACGGTAGGCCCTACGAGTCTCTGTTATTAACCCCCAAGGTCCATGTTGTCTCTACTTCGCGACCGCGTGTAGCAAGGAACACCGCATCAAGAGTAGTTCTAAGGTCAGGATCGTACGTATGGCTTCGGCCAAAACGCTCGTAGTAGGTAGCTATACCAGGCCAATTAACCCACGCACCTCTTGTTGACTCGTAGATCCGACTGTCGATGCCGCGATCAAGTCCTTCATGTCCAGCCCTGAAGTTAGTGGCTTGAAAAATCGATGAAATTTGATTCCACATTCTAAACTGAATTTCTTCTTCCTCGCTTAAAGAGTCATAATCTTTAGTGCCCTTGAGCCATATAGGAGCAAATTGAGGATCTACAATCCGACCCATAATGTCTGTATAGCGTTCATTAGATGTGTAAAGGATTTCGCGTTCCGAATCCCTGTGCTGCTGGCGTAATTGGCTTGCCAAAAATACCGCCACTGCTAGCGTCGCCACTCCAGTAGCAATTTGCGCAATGATTGTTAATTGTTCCCAGTCCATATTCTGCTCTCCTTAGTCCGAATAGTTACACCGACTCCTGCAAGTTCAGTTTTTTGCCGTCACATTCTCGTTAACGTTCGAGAATACAGTTGAATCCCGAAGTTCTTCGTAAATTTGGTCTGCGATGAAGACAAGTTCGTCCGATACGAGCCTGAATCGGTCGCGCCCATACTGCTTGTAATAGTCTCGCCCACCAATTGGTGCCAGAATATTTCTTATGTCATCTAAAAAATCGTCGTAATTTTTTAAGTGTCGACCAAGCCGCCAATCTGTAATGATCCACTGGTAAATTGATCTCATGTATGTGAAATATCGAAGTCTTTCATCGGAACTCTCTAGATTCTCCATACCTGTAAAACCTTTATTTACTGCGTTAAACAAAGAATCATTCGTGTTCCGAGCTGTTAGCAGAGACTGTGCCATCTCACGCGAAGAAAAGAGAAGTTCTCGCTCCGCGTCCTCATGAGATCGATCCAGAGCCCTCATTTGCAGTCGTATCTGAGCCGCCAAAAACAGTGCAACTACAAGTGTTGCCAGTCCTGTGCATATCTGCGCCACAATGGCTAGATGTTCCCAATCCATTTGTTGTCCTTCCGTTTATGAACAGAGAATAACCGCTTCACTTTCGATTCGTGAGCATCACCAACCAAAGGGATTAGCGGTGGCAAGGGCTGACCCCGTACCACTACTATTTGCGACATGACTGAAATACAAACCGAGCGACTCATTCTCCGTCACCCTGTGGAAGCAGATATTCCAACACTCGTCACACAACTGAATGACTACGAAGTGGCAAAATGGCTGTCGCAGGTTCCGTACCCGTACACCCGAACGGATGCAGACGAATGGATTCAGCGATGTATGATGGACATGTCGAAGCTTAATTTCTCTATTCTCCTCGACGGAGATTTGATTGGCGGGGTTGGACTGACTGTTCAAAGTGACGGGTCTCATGAACTGGGTTACTGGTTAGGTAGAGATTACTGGGGTTTCGGGTTCGGGACCGAAGCAGCAGCTGCACTTCTGGACTATGGAATTACTGATCAGAAGTTAACAACAATCGTCGCTACTTATTTTGTAGGAAACGATAGTTCTGCAAGAATTCTCTCAAAGCTAGGATTTGAAACTAGTGGAGATGGGAAGGTCTTTTCCAAATCTCGTGATCAAGAAGTTGCAGCAATTCTCATGACATTAAACAGGTGAGTCCCTCATTAATTTCAGTCGAACATCACTGAGCACTCCTCAACAGCAGGGACTATGGGTGGCAACGCCTAACCCAACTCCGCTACGATTCACGCTGGGGCACCTTGTATGAGTATTTTTGAAATTGCTGAACACTTCTTTAAGGCCTGT
>TARA_B100000686_G_scaffold59223_1_pt1 | contig 14971 bp, 12 predicted proteins | sample TARA_B100000686 | Tara Oceans TARA_B100000686 (sample SAMEA2622733) | marine metagenome | biome: marine biome (ENVO:00000447); feature: marine epipelagic mixed layer (ENVO:xxxxxxxxx); material: "saline water (ENVO:00002010), including plankton (ENVO:xxxxxxxx)" | depth 150 m
TTCCGGGCGATATCGGTGAGGAGATGATCACCAATGACCATATTGAACTGATTACCTTCACCGGAGGCGTGGCCGTCGGGAAGCATATTGCCAATCATGCAGGATATCGCCGCACGGTACTGGAACTTGGCGGCAATTCTTCTCTGATCGTCATGGAAGACGCTGATCTCGAAAAAGCGGCGGCAATGGCGGTACAGGGTGCAACCAAGAATTCGGGCCAGCGCTGTACCGCGGTTAAGCGCGTCCTTTGTGTTGAAAGTGTTGCGGACGAATTTGCGCCACTCGTGGTCAGCGAAGCCCAGAAGATCCGATATGGTGATCCGATGTCGCCCGATTCCGATATGGGAACAGTCGTGCACGAGGGGGCCGCGCAACTTTTTGAAACCCGGGTCAATGCCGCGATCAGTGACGGGGCCTCGCTACTCTACGGCAATGACCGTCGCGGTGCGCTGTATTCCCCGACCGTTCTGGATCATGTTCCCAGGGATGCCGAACTGGTCGTTGAAGAGACCTTTGGTCCACCGATTCCGATTATCCGCGTCAAAGATATCGACGATGCCATTGCGGTGGACAACGGAACGGCATTTGGTCTTTCCACCGGGGTATGCACCAATCGATGGGACGATATCACCCGTTTCGTGTCGGAACTCAAGACGGGAACGGTAAATATATGGGAAGTTCCCGGTTACCGCATTGAGATGTCGCCCTTTGGCGGTGTGAAAGATTCAGGTCTCGGCTACAAGGAAGGCGTCATTGAGGCCATGAAAAGCTACACCACAGTCAAAACCTATTCCCTGCCCTGGTAGCGTAACGGCATCCGTGAGCCAAGGGGGCCAAACCCGCGAGACTCACTGGCAGTCGGTCTATGGTCGCCGACCAGCGGATGAGGTGAGCAGTACCAGTCACACCCCGATGTTTCTCTTTCACTGATTCGATCCTGTCAGCTCGAAAAGGACGCAGCGCTGCTGGATGTCAGCGCGGGTGCCAGCGTTCTTGTGGATCACCTGCTGGATCAGGGTTATTCGAACATCATGGTGTTGGATATCGCGAAAGAGGCGCTCGACTTAAGCCGCCACCGCCTGGGTGCGCAAGCCGATCAGGTCCGTTGGCAGGTGGCGGATATTACCGAGTTTTTGTCTGATCGCTCGTATGATCTGTGGCATGATCATGCCGTTCTGCATTTCTTGACCACCCCCGGCAGTGTGCTGCTTACCGTGCAGCGCTAGAGCACGCGCTCGAGCCGGGTGGGCATCTTGTGGTGGGCACCTTTGCGATCGATGGGCCGACACGATGCAGCGGTCTTGAGATGGTCCAGTACGATGCGGCAAAGCTGCTGGATCTGCTGGGCCCGCAGTTTGTATTGCGGAAGGAGCAAAAAGAAGCGCATGTCACCCCGGCAGGTGCGATCCAGCAGTTTGCCTGGTTCGTTTTGCAGCGGGTTGGCAGCTAAAACCGAATTCGGGTTTTGCTGGGCAGCACCTACGAGATTTTTTTCACGTAGGCCGCCGCCTGCAGTGCGCAAGCGTGTCCGCGCTCGAGACCGCCATTCACGGTACTGGGCTGGGAAGTATGTGTGGCCTCTCCTGAAAAAAAGAGCTTTTCGGCCAGAGCGGCGCCGAGTTCCCGACGGGCGGCAGTCTTACCCGGCCTGACGGACGAATAAGCGCCGTCGAATAACGGGACTTTGCCGCAGGCGGTAGCAAAACCCTTCAGCAGTTGCTTTTCGATGTCGTTGCCCAGCATGCTTTTGAGGCCATCCAGACCATAGGCCACAGTGGTTTCCATTGATTCAGCCTCCAACGCTCTTGCCTGACTGCCACCGACATAACCGTAAGTCAGATTGGCGTTATGTGTGTTCGTCAGATAACCCACTCCGGTTTCGTCAGTTTGCTGTTGATAGACATAGGTATCCTGGCCGAAGCCGAATATGTCTTTTTTAAACAGCAGGCCGATGTAATTCATCAACGCCATATCAATATCCTGGATAGCTTGTTGTTTCTGTACAGGCAGGGAGGGGGTGAAGTGGATCCGCTCAGCGGCGAGTACTCCTGCTGAGACGGTCAGGATGGCGGCTTTGGCCCGTATCGTCCCTGCAGACGTCGTAACGGTCACATCCGGCCCGCTCCAGTCGATCCTGGACGCGCCGGTGCGCAGGCGAACCGGGACTTCTAGGCCATAGTCGGCCACCACGGCGCCATAGCCCTGAGTGCAGAACCAACTGGTCGCATCGAGACTGCTCCACCAGCTCTTGGGCGACCAGTCCTCAGAATCCTGTGCCATGTCCCAGACGCCATATTCGGAAGCGACGGTGTAACCCCAGGGGGTTGCAAAAAAGTCTTCACCGAGAGCGGTGCGGGCGTTGTCGTCAGATCCGCTTGCACTGCTCAATGCCGAACGCTTGATTCGACTGTTGAAAAGCGCGTCTGTCTGGTGAAGATCAGCCAATTCATCGTCCGTTGCTTTCCTTTGTTCGACAAAGTATTCAACCCGTCCGGGATCCCTGTAGACATCAAACCCGCGAGCCTTGGCGTGACTCAGTAGCGGGTTGTCCGGGGATGCGCGCATCCAGTGCGCGTGGGTATCGAAGGGGACGTTGAAGACAGAGTGATTGGTATGCACTCTTCCGCCGATACGGTCATTGGCATCAATCATGATGAATGTGATGCCTTGTTTTGTGAGTGTCCGGGCGGCTTCAAGACCGGCAATTCCGGCGCCAATGATGACTACATCGGGATTGCTCGGGAAGTCTGCAAAGGCGACGGAGGGTATCAGCGATGATGCGAGTGCTGTCTTCAGGAATTGACGGCGGTGATGCAGGAGCGTGTTAGCCATTGAATGCGGATACGGAGTCAGCGAGATGGGTGAGGATACTCCCATCCTTGCCGTAAATCAGAAAATTTGTGTGGTTGCCTTGTAAATCGGCTTCTGCTTAAGATGGGTTCTGTTAGGGGCCAGCACCTGGGTATTCCAGTGGAAATCGCTTCGCTACCGGTTATCGACATTAAAGCGTTCAAGGAGGGGAGCGCTGCAACAAAGCAGCAGATCTCTCAAGCCGTGGTTGATGCCTGCGAGAGCGCAGGATTTTTTTATGTCAGCGGTCATGGAATCGAAGAGCAGGTCTTTGAAAACGCCAAGAGGGCAGCACTGGATTTCTTCCGGATGCCGTCCGAATATAAGGCGAAAGTGCATATCTCGCAGTTTCCACATCACCGGGGCTATGTCGGGCATCACGATGTTTATCCTGATGTCTCTAAAGGCGGCGACATTCGGGAGGCGTACAAGGTGGCAGTGGATCTGCCCGAAGATGATCCGGATTACCAGGCGGGCATCACGTTGTACGGGCCTAACGTGTGGCCGGAGGAAATGCCAGCATTTAAGGAAGCCTTGTCGTGTGCGTATGACCATTTCCAGGTACTTTCGAACATCATATTTCGCATGTTTGCCGTGGGCCTTGGACAGACAGAAGAGTTCTTCGCGCCATTATTGGAAAAGCCCGCAAGCGTCATGAATGTCAATTACTACGCGCCGGTTCCGGAAGACGGCGTATCGGAGCCCAGCGGTATCGGCGCCCACAATGATTATGAGGCATTCGCGATGCTCTGGCAGGACGGCGTAAAGGGGCTGCAGATCCAGTCCTTATCTGGAGAGTGGCAGGCTGTTGAGCCGGTACCCGAGACCTTGGTAATCAACATCGGAGAGCTGATGCAGCATTGGACCAATGACCGTTTTCGGGCAACGCCGCATAGAGTGATTAATGTCTCCGGTCGCGAGAGAGTTTCTCTCGCGTGTTTTGGAAACACGCACTATCACGCACTGATTGAATGTATCGACTCCTGCTGTAGCGTGGATAAGCCGGCCCGCTATCCCCCTGTGCTGGCTGGAGACTATCTCATGGCGGCAATCAAAAGGACCTACGCCTATGCGTAACCCCCAGCATGATGTCTTGTTCGAGCCGGTTCGTATCGGCCCGGTGGCGGCCAAGAACCGCTTCTATCAGGTGCCCCACTGTACCGGGCTGGGCTGGCTGCGGCCCAAAATGGCCGCGGCGCTGAGGGGCATGAAAGCCGAGGGGGGTTGGGGGGTGGTCTGCACCGAATGGTGTTCGATTCATCCCGCTTCCGATGATTTGCCCCATCCGAATGCCGCTTTGTGGCACGAAGATCACATCAAAGATCAGGCACTGATGACTCAGGCGGTACATGACCATGGCGCCCTGGCAGGGGTGGAGCTTTGGTTTGGCGGCGCTCGATCAGCGAATCATTACACCCGTGAGATTGCCGTTGATGTTGCCAGTATTCCGAATCTTGCGGGTCATCCGTATCAGCCAAGATCAATGGACAAGTCAGATATCCGCGAGTTCCGGCGTTGGCACCGCGAAGCAGCGCTTCGGGCAAAGCAAGCAGACTTCGATATTGTGTACGTGTATGCCACCCACGGCTACCTGTTGTCTCACTTCCTGTCGGCCCAGACCAATACTCGGGCCGATGAGTATGGCGGGTCCCTCGAGAACCGGACCAGACTGCTTCGAGAACTCATTGAAGACACCAAGGAAGCCGTGGGAGACCGCTGTGCTGTTGCCGTACGCTACTCAGTCGGCGGTGATGATGGTGAGGCGGCGGAACTGACAGCGGAGCGCCGTGATCGCCTTGAGATGTTGGCCGAGCTTCCCGATCTGTGGGACATCAACATCAACAATTATTACCAGGAGATGGGTGTCTCACGTTTCTTCAAGGAAGGATCACTTGAGGAATACATGTCTTTCGTGAAGTCCGTAACGACTAAGCCGGTGGTGACGGTTGGCCGGTTCACGTCGCCCGATACCATGGTATCTCAGGTGCGGCGGGGCATCGTGGACTTCATCGGTGCAGCGCGCCCCTCAATCGCGGATCCATTTCTACCCAACAAAATCCGCGAAGGGCGTGCTGAGGACATTCGCGAATGTATCGGCTGCAATATCTGTTACACCGGAGACGGACTGGGCACACCGATCCGCTGTACCCAAAACCCGACGATGGGAGAAGAGTATCGGCGCAACTGGCACCCCGAAGTCGTTGCCAACCGGGGTTCGGATGCTGAGGTTCTGATAGTGGGTGCGGGCCCTGCGGGCATGGAGGCAGCCCGTATGCTGGGGAAACGCGGCTACCAGGTCATGCTGGCAGAGGCAACGCGTGAACTCGGGGGGCGGGTCGCGCGAGAAGCCGTGTTACCCGGTCTGGGCGAATGGATTCGGGTTCGTGACTACCGACAGCAGCAGATTCAAAAGATGACTAACGTGCAGGTCTTTCGTGAGAGTGAACTCGGCGCCGATGACGTGCTCGCAACAGGCGCTAATCATGTCGTCATCGCAACAGGTGCGTGTTGGCGGGCGGATGGGTTTGGTCGGTCTCATCCTTATTCTATGGATGCACTCAATCCCACAGCAAACATCCTCACGCCCGATGACATCATGGCGGAGCGACTCCCGTCAGGCCCGGTGGTGGTCTATGACGACGACAGTTTTTATATGGGGGGATTGGTCGCAGAGAAAATCAGTCTCGCCGATCAAGCAGTTACCCTGGTTACGCCCGAAGACGTCGTCTCGGACTGGTGTGACTACACTTCAGAGCGCTTTTATGTGCAAAAACGTCTTCTCGAATTAGGTGTCACCCTTCAAACCGGCTATCAGCTGGTTTCATATGATGGACAGGATGTTCGGATTGTGAGCGGTTACACTGATCAGGAACAAACGCTTGGTGCCAATGCTCTGGTGCTGGTTACAGCTCGACAACCCAACGACGCGCTGTATCACGCCCTGAGAGAACGCTTTAATGAAACATCGGCTTCGAACGGGCCGACCCTCCATCGTATCGGTGACTGCGATGCGCCGGCCATCATTGCCGCTGCGGTTTATGCGGGGCATCGTTTTGCTCGCGAACTGGATACAGACGCGGGCCAAAGAGGGCAGCCGCGATACGAATAGCCCGACTGCCTTCCTAACGCGAGATCACATTATGATCCGGTCCGTAGGGAAATCTGGTGATATTTTCTGAACCGTTTTCCGTTAGCACCAGAATATCGTGCTCCCGGTAACCGCCCGCGCCAGGCTGTCCTTCCGGAATAGTCAGCATGGGTTCCATCGAGACCACCATATTCGGTTCAAGAACGGTGTTGATATCCTCGCGCAGTTCCAGCCCCGCTTCGCGTCCGTAGTAATGTGACAGCACGCCGAAAGAGTGTCCGTATCCAAATGTGCGGTACTGCAAAAGATCGAGTGCGGCGAAATGTGCATTGATCTCAGCACAGATGTCAGAGCATCGGGCGCCAGGCTTGATGAGCGATAGGCCAAGTTCATGTGCCTCGACATTGGCTTGCCAGATTTGCAGCGATGCCGGATCGACTTGCTCGAGAAACAGGGTGCGCTCAAGTGCTGTGTAGTACCCAGATATCATGGGAAAGGTATTGAGACTCAGGATATCGCCCGGTGCCAACTGTCGAGTCGTCACCGGATTATGAGCACCGTCCGTGTTGATGCCGGACTGAAACCACACCCAGGTGTTGCGGATTTCACTGTCGGGATAGTCTCTGGCAATAGCGAGTTCCATTGCATCCCGCCCCGCCATGGCGACATCAATTTCTCTTGCACCCGCATGAATCGCGTCCCGCACTGCGGCGCCACCGATATCGGCAATCCTCGCACCGCCTTTAATCAGTGTAATTTCTTCTGCAGATTTAATCATTCGCAGAGCCATGATGTCGTTGCTGATGTCTTCAGCTTGAAGACTGCTATTGAGCGACTCCATCTTCTGCCGGGCAGCCAGGGTAAGGTGATCACCTTCAATACCGACGAGGTCGGTCGCGGGTAACACATGGTTTACTGCGCGCCAGTAATTGTCCCGTTTCCAGTCGGTATAGATCAGGTTGTCACCATAACTGCGCCGCCAGGGTTGTCCGAGATCGATGTTCGCAGAGATCGTCGTACAGCCGGTTTCGGTGACAATGCACGCGTAAGGACGGCCAAAGCTACAATACAAAAATCCCGAGTAGTAGGCGACGTTGTGCATTGAGGTCAGCAGGACGGCACGAAGTCCTCTGTCTGCTATCAGTTGCCTGAGTGCGGCAAGTCGCCTTTCGTATTCAGCAGCAGAAAACGGAAGCGGACTTTTTGAACCATTATGAAGTTCAAAAAACTCGGGTCTTTGGGAAACGGTATTCATCTTGATCACCTCGTGTTGCCCGGGCGATGTTGAATACCTTTACCCGGGAATGCATCCGGGCGTACAGGATGACTCAATACTGTGCGCGGAGAATCCGGAACACAGTGCCAAGTGCGAACGTCCGCGACGCCATCGCGAACGAGGGGCATTATAGGAAGGGGTACCGGTGCCTTTCAATAGGGTGCTTGGCGACACCGAGACCACTTAAATACCTATAATTTGGAGTACTTACCTCTTGCGGCGACGGGTGTCGCCAACACCGTCGGAGCGCAAAGTCATGATATCAAAGCCGATTGTCTGGATTGCACTGCTGGCGCTCACGGCGCCTTTGTCGGCGTCGGATTTGGAAAAAGAAGAGCGCTGGCGTGAGCAGGTGGAAGATTCGATTATGGATGGCGAATCGGTTGATCTTGTGGTCGAGGGTCGGAATGTTTTCGCGATCTATACGGAAGCTCAAGAGGGCTCAGACAAGGGCTTAATTGTCGTACATGGCACGGGCATCCATCCGAACTGGCAGCAGGTGGTGCAGCCTATTCGGGTCGAGATGGCGGGGCATGGCTGGAATACCCTTGCGCTTCAGATGCCGATTTTGCATAACGAGGCCGAGTACGAAGAATATGTCGCACTCTATCCGGAGGTGCCGTCGCGCCTGCGCGCCGCCGAGTCGTTCCTGAAGGAAAAAGGCATCCAGACCATGTTGATTGCGGCTCACAGTCAGGGCGCCACGATGGCCAGTTACTATCTTTCCCGGCATCCCAGTGACATCAAAGGACTGATTGCCATCGGTATGGGAGCCACACAAAAGGACAGCCACGTGAACAGTGCAGAATCCTTGAAGCATATCACCATACCAGTGCTCGATCTTTATGGCGATGGCGACCTTCCCGGTGTCCTTCAGACCACTGATGCGCGAAAAGCCAGTTCCGCCCATAACGTGCGTTATTCCCAACAGGTGATCGAGGGTGCAAATCATTTTTTTGACGGAATGGATGACGAACTCATCAGTGCCGTAGCCGACTGGGCACGGCAGTTTTAGCCGTTCAGAGGTAGGAGCGGCGCAAATTGAGTCCGCTACGGGGTTCCACGATCGTCGAGCCTTTCCGGATCCGTAACTACCGATTTCAATGGATCTCCGATCTAGTCACGTCATGGGCATTGGGAATGGAAATCCTTGTCCTGAGTTGGTATATCCTAGTCGAGACCGATTCCGTAGTACTGCTCACGATATTCGGGGCGTTGTTGTTTCTCGGCACGCTCTTATCGCCCATGCTGGGGGTCGTTGCGGATCGTATCGGTCAATTGAGATTGATGCGTACTTTACGAGCGCTCTATCTAGCGCTTTCGTTTCTCGTTCTTCTGGTGATTCTCACTGGGAATCTGAGCCCCCAGTTAGTACTTGTGATCGCATTTCTTTCTGGACTAGTGAGGCCGTCAGAGCTTGGTACCCGTTTTTCACTGATGGCGTCTCTGGTACCGGCCCGGCTTTTGCTTACGACGACAAGCCTGTCTCGAACTACTCTGGATTCGGCCCGAGTGGTGGGGGCACTGGCGGGGTCCGGCCTCTTCGCTGCTGTCGGTATTGCCACAACCTATCTTGTGATTGCAACCTTATTTGCCTTGGGGTTGGTCTTCACTCTCGCCATTGTTATTCATGTAGATGACCATAGCGGCAGACGCTTACCGACAGTGTCGTCATATTTCTCACCATGGAAGGAATTACGTGAGGGGCTTGCATATGTCTGGAAGACGCCACATCTTCGGGCCGCGATTTGGATTGCCGTGCTAATCAACTTTACAGCGTTTCCCTTGCCTATTGGACTACTTCCCTACGTGGCTAAAGAAGTCTACGGCACCGATGAGATTGGTTTGGGTTATCTTATGGCGAGTTTTGCGATTGGCGCGTTGATGGGTTCCATCGTTCTCGGTGTCATTGGACACAAGATTTATCCCGGCCGCGCAATGATTTTCTTTGTCATCGTATGGCATGTGTTGCTGATGCTGTTTGTTTTTGTCGATCAGTTGATGATCGGCATGGTCTTAATGGTGATCGCGGGTCTCGCACAAAGTTTTTCACTAGTACCCTTAGATGGATTATTGATGCGTACTTCAGACCCGGCATTTCGCGGCCGAGTGATGGGTGTCAGGATGCTGGCGATCTATTCGTTACCGGTAAGCCTAATGGCTGTAGGCTGGTTAATTGATTACATCGGATTTCAGCAAATAATGACCTTTTATATGGTGATGGGTATTGTATTTACGTTGGTCGTTGCGCTGCGTTGGCGCGAGTCTGTATTACGCAAGGATGCGGTCGCAAACGAGATTTGAGCTGTTGATCATTTTTCAGTCGCTCGAAACGATCGGGCAAAGCACGCCGCCTGGGTAGCCACACTGGTCGCACCGACTACATCTCCGAGCGCAAGCGCGGAGGCCGGTCCGATGCAGAAAAGCGTGTCGCACGGCGATCCAGCAGGACTTATGACCCGTAAGTCAGGTAACACCGATAGCGAATTGCTTTTGCTCAGCGGTGCAACCCGTCCAGTCGACATCAGTTGGTGGATAAGCGGATCACGGCCGACCCCAGTACAGTTGATGACCACATCCGCGTGCAGGGAGGTCTTATTGCCTAGTGTTAGTTGCCAGCTGTTGGAACGGATGCTCGAGAGTGCTTGCAGGTGGCTGCGGATTAGCGTCAGTTGACGATTCTCTCTCATTTGACGCGCGGCTTTGACGGTCTGAGGGCTGGCGCGAAAGCGGGCCAGTAACCAGAGCCATCCGGTTCGTCGCTGCAGTTTCAACCGGTCCTCGACCGGTAAGTGCTGCCAGGCTTCACTGATACCACTACGAAGCGTGGAAAAACGTTGCTGCCAATCGGGCTCTTCCCAGCTACCCTCTTTCAGAATCTGCCGCGCGAAATGTAAGAACTCTGATGCGCGTCGAATGTCAGGCCACACAAACGGATCGCCCGGTTCCCACCCAACCTGCTCAGGAGGCAGGATGCCGTGTGGCGAAAGAAGGCTAATCGACCCCTGATGATCCCGCTCGGCAAGCCCATAAAGCGCATCCATGGCCGTCAGTCCCGAGCCGACGAGGCAGATAGTTGCAGTCGGATCTATCTGTTCTAGCCAATCGCCGCGCCAGGGTGTTCGAATCAGCGTTGCTCCATCCTCAAACTGGTTGGCCACTGGCCATTGGGGCTCAGGATTGCCGGTAGCCAGAAGAAGACTGGTACTGTGATACTCCGTCCCGTTGCCGCAGATTGCCCGCCATCCCTGCTGGGTGGGTCTGATATCGACCACCCGGGCAGGAACTTGGCGTAGGTTCGTGCTACCCAGGACAGTTTCGAGTTGCGCACTGACATAACGAGCGAAATCAGCGCGTCGGTAAAAGTGCCCCGCATGCGTTTTTGCCTGTTGGTCGTCAATATGCGTCTTTGCCCATTGTGGAAAATGATCCGGATTATCCGGCCAGAGGCGCTGCAGGTCTGCGCGGACATTCAGGCGAAACGCATCTGCCTGGCAGTCGTATGCTTGGCCGGCACCGAGTTGCCCCGGGCCGATGACTAGAATGTCTGAGATAGCATAGCCGCTGTGGGCAAGATGGATTACCGCGGCCGCTGCCGCGAAGCCGGATCCGACAATAATGAGGGACGCGTCCCAGTCAGGACTATGACGATAAGCCACGAATGGTCGAGCAGGTTGCGTTAGGTGGGGCTGCGGCGTCAGTTGCTTTTGCCAAACCCCGTGCCAGCATTAGCCGGTGCCATCCGGATCAGTCGCGAGTCGAGTACGGCAGCCTGTCGGTGTTTTACGGCTTCCCGATAAAGGGGGTCACGAACCATCTCCACGAAGGCACTGACAGAGGGATATTCCGCAATAAAGCATTCGTCCCATTTTTCCTCACTTGGGCCTATCAATATGAGTTCAAAGTTCCCGCGCCATACGATCCGGCCACCGAGTTTTGAAAAGACCGGATAGCTTTCCCTGCCGTAGTCGGCGTAGGCTTGCGCACCCGTGACGTCCCGGCCGTCAGGGTAAGCGGCTTTTTCCCTGAACTGGACGAGGTTCAGCATGTGGATGGGGCCGTCACGGTCGTTGTCCCGAAATGCCGCAAAGGTTTCCTTGGTGGGATCAACATATTGCATCATCAAAGCAGCCCTCGTTGGCTTAAACGGTTGGGCTGACTGACCAGGATCCGTTCCGGCACGCCTGGCGTAACTGTTGAACGTCGCGACCCGCGGCTTCGCGCAACAAAAGCGTATCGGTACCGGCGAGCACTAGGTGATGTCCGTTGCTGTAAAGCCGTTGGCTGTCCCAATCAGAAAAAGGAATTGTGCCGAGGTACTTGCCAGACGTGAGGACCGCTTGCTCAATCTTTTCGAAAGCCTCGATAAATTCTGTGCTGCCGAACTGTCCAAGTGCACCAAGCGATGCCGAAAGATCGCTGGGACCAATAAACAGCATGTCGATGCCTTCCACAGCAGCAATGGCATCAATCTCATCTACGGCCTCTTTCGATTCGATCTGGATAATCAACAGAAACTCCTCTGTCATCCAATGCTCGTAGTCAGTCACATTTTCCCCATATCCGGTCGCCCGCAGTAAAGCAGGTGCTGCGCCCCGAAATCCGTCAGGCCCATAACGGCATGCCGCAACAACATCGCGGGCTTCCTGCACACTTCGTACGTTGGGCACCATCATGCCTAGCGGTCCAATATCAAGTATCCGCTTGATCACGGCAGGGTCGCCGCTGGTAGCCCTGATCATTGGCTTGCATTGGTGTGCGCTTAGGGCCTGCATCATGACCACCGCTTCAGTGGGGGAGCCGGGGCCGTGTTCGAGATCAATCATGGCTGTGTCATAACCGCTCATTGCCATAATCTCTGTGGCAATCGGACTGAAGGCTTCGATCCAGCAACCGTTCAGTCGGGCACCGGAGCGGAGTTGTTGTTTTACCGATTGGCTTCTCATGGCATGGTGGCTATTGAGATGTGATGCGCAATGAGTCTAACACCCGGGTTCATGACCCAGTGCACCGTTTCAGTGTTCGTTTAGTTAAGACAGCGCCCGTCTTTTCATGATCAGGAAAGTAAAATCAAAGTAACTTGTCGTGAAACGGATAGGTCGACATCTGCTCGATTCCGTTGTCGTGTATCAGGTACTGGTTCTCAAGTTTGACTCCCTGGCCCGCTTCCTTGGAGCCTATGTAGCTTTCCAGGCAGATCACCATGCCAGGCTCGATACAACCTGAGAGTGGATAGGGCTGCCCCTCGGTTTTGTAGGGAATGTTGGGATATTCGCCGGAGAGACCCAAACCATGGCCGATACAACTGTAGTGGCTGTCCCGGTAGGCAGCAGGTATTAGCCAGGCAGTTTCTGCCAGCTCTCTATAACTGATACCCGGCTGCAGGATGGCTGAATTGGTCTCAAGCTGTTCGTGGGCCAAGGTATATAGTTGTTTCTGTACGGCAGTTGGCTTTGCGTCGCCACAGATGAAGGAGCGGGAGAAGTCTGCTGCGTATCCCTCATAGCCCAGGGCATCGGTGTCCAGACAGACCATGTCGCCTCGCTCCATAACCCGATCACTGCACTCCTTGAAATAGGGGAAAGTCTCCTCGCCGCTCTGGAAGAGTCGGGTGCCAACATAATGACCTTCCTTGGCAATTAGGCCGCGATGGTACTGAGCCCAGACCTCAGTCTCGGTGCGGCCGGGCTCGAGGTCTGCTTCAAGGTGACCAACAGCTGTCTCTACCCGGCGCATCGCCTCGCGCATATACGGGATTTCTATCGCCAGTTTGCGCATCCTGGTACGCTGCAAGACACTGTCAGCATCGGTGAGTGAAAATCCTTTACCGCGCAGTGCATCGATTGCGGCAAAAGGAAAACGGTCAACGGCCAGGCGATCGATGGTAGCGTCAAAGGACTTAACCGTTGCCGTGATCTCTGACGCGAAGCGCATTGCCGCTGACTCAGAATCTCCTCCTGAGCTGATATAACACAGGCCCTCGGCCCGACGGATTTCAGAAATTGTCGCGCACTCCTCGGCAAGATGAGAGCAGCCCGAGTATTCATAGAGTATGGTGGGACCTTCACTCAGAATGAGTAGATACCTCGCCGGCACCCGCATCGAGAAAAACATCATATTGCGCGCACCTGTGGCATAAAAGATATTGATCGGGTCCACAATGAGCATTGCCGGAACCCCAAAGTACGCCATCATTTCACGAAGATGCTGGTGGCGCGCATCATAGAGGGCAGGGCGGCCTGCTTTGAGCCCGGCAGGATCAGGGTGGCTGGGGGCAGACGTCGTCATAGAATAGTTTCCAAGGAGTTGGGCGATAGATCAGAGCAGGCGGGTTGTGGTGGGTTGTATTGTGGATAAAGATATCACGCGGTGCGGCACGTCGGATCGGAGAGCACACATGAATGACCTTAATCGTCTGCAGGATAAAGACACGGACCTCGTGGAGCGATGCCTTGCGCATCCTCCCGAGACCGATTCGGTTGCGGGATTTGTGGCGGGAGATGGAATCCACCGACTCGAGCTCAAGTTTGATATCCAGCGGCTGCGACGAGCCCTTCAGACCTGTGTCAATCGTGTGGGTTATCTCGGCGACGAATGGAAGCAGCACGGGTTTGGGATATTGCCGCTGACGTACCGGCCCGGTCAGGGTGACCTCACCGCAAATGACCTGTCTGGCCGTTATTGGATGCGAAAGGATGCGCGCTACGTAGAGGAGGCCTGCGAAGAGTATGTTGATGAATCGGCCTTCAGTGAGTTCGATCCGCGTTTTGCCGACACTTATTTCGAAGAGGTCCACAGGGCATTGTCAGAGCGCTTTCCCATCGGCAGGATGCGCATCCTTTCCAAGGATACGTACAACTGCAATTCCTGGCACCGGGATCCGGAGCCGCGCCTTCATATACCGATTACCAGTAACCCGGGTTCACTGTTTGTGGTGAATCATCACGTCACGCATCTGCCAGCCGATGGCTCTGTTTACTTCACGGATACCCGCGGCTACCACACGGCTATCAATGGGGGTATGGATCGACGGGTGCACCTTGTCGCGGCTCTGGCCTATCCTCCCGTGCAGGACTAGCTGATAACGGGAATGTCAGACGGTGCTCGCCGCGTCAAATACTCAGCCCCCGACTCTGTGATGACAATATTTTCTTCATGTACGAGTTGGCGCCCCGGAGCGAATGTCATACCCGGCTCGAGCGTCATGACCACACCGGGCTCAAGGATGTTCTGGTCGTCAGGATGCACCGATGGCCATTCGGTGAGCAGCATCCCAAGGCCATGGCCCATTCGACCAATACTGTTTCCCAGTGAGCCGAAATCCTCCATCACCTGAGACATCGCAGACCACACATCGCACATCCGTGCACCTGGTCGCGCAGCATCAAAGCCGGCATCCAGCGCCTGATGCACGGCGGTGTTAGCCCGCTGGGTGTCATCTGCAACATGGCCGAATCCGAAATTACGATCGAAGTCACAGAAATAGCCATCGAATACGGTACCGGTATCAATAATCAGAACGTCACCTGCCTGGGGCTGACGCGGGGTCGGCCCCATGATGATGCTGTCGTAGCCTCCAGCGCCTGACCCTGCCACCATGAAGGGTGTGCCGTCGGCGCCGCGTTCCAAAAGGTCGATCCGCATACGGCGGGTGATGTCGATCTCTGAATCGCCTATCTGAGAGTGACCCGGCAATGCTTCGAAGGCATCTGAGGTGATATGGCAAACCCGCCGAATCTTCTCAATCTCGGCGGGGG
>TARA_B100000686_G_scaffold327967_1_pt1 | contig 14965 bp, 13 predicted proteins | sample TARA_B100000686 | Tara Oceans TARA_B100000686 (sample SAMEA2622733) | marine metagenome | biome: marine biome (ENVO:00000447); feature: marine epipelagic mixed layer (ENVO:xxxxxxxxx); material: "saline water (ENVO:00002010), including plankton (ENVO:xxxxxxxx)" | depth 150 m
ATTAACTATCAATTACTGCTGAAGTAAAAACTTCCTGAACATCATCTATGCTCTCAAGAGCATCTAGTAATTTTTTCATTTTTACTGCACTTTCACCAGTTAAAATAATCTCATTTTCTGGTTTCATAGTTACTGCAGATAGCTCGGACTTAAATCCTAATTTATCCAAAGCTTTTTTTATAGTTATAAATTCATACGGCGGGGTAATAACTTCAAAACTACCATCATCATGATTAATTACATCCTCAGCACCAGTTTCCAATGCAGCTTCTACTAATTTCTCTTCATACGTGCCTGGAGCAAAAAAAAGCTGGCCACAATGTTTAAATAAAAATAGAACCGACCCGTCTGCCCCCAAATTCCCACCATATTTAGTAAAAGCGTGGCGCACATCTGCAACAGTTCGCACACGGTTATCTGTCATGCAGTTGACTATTACAGCCGCACCAGCCATACCATAACCTTCATAACGAATCTCTTCGTAATTCACACCCTCTAGATCACCGCTGCCACGCTTAATTGCTCGCTCTACGTTATCCTTAGGCATGTTCTGATCATAGGCTCTATCAACCGCCAAACGTAACCTCGGATTACTTTCTATTTCACCACCACCCATTCTTGCAGCCACTGTTATTTCTTTAATCGCCCTAGTAAAAACCTTACCACGCTTAGCATCTGTCGCTGCCTTTTTATGCTTAATATTTGCCCACTTACTATGACCTGCCATAATTTATATATTTTTTATTAAAGTAGGCTAATATTACCATCCTGTTCTCCACGGATAAAGCAGGAAAGATATTTAGAAATATATGTTTCATTATATTTATATGGGCCACTGATATGGAGAAACATCAAATGGCTGAGGGTTATTCATAATCATATTTGATAAAAGATGAGCGCTACCAGGCGCCATAGTCACCCCATAGCGATGATGGCCACTACTTAAATAAAGGTTATCAAAAACAGGATGACGACTAATAACTGGTATATTTTCAGGTGATCCCGGTCGGAGCCCAGCCCAGTGCCTAACTAAAGTTTTTTCTGACAGCGCGGGTATAAATTTATGTGCCCTTTCTAGTAGCTTCTTCCTTGCATCTATAGTAACGCTTTTATCAAAATTCGTATTCTCCATAGAGCTTCCTGCAAGGATATACCCATCTTTACGTGGTATAAGATAAAAGCCACCCTGCAATACAATTTTATCAAGCAAGCCAGTTTCCACCTTAAAAAGTAACATCTGCCCCCGTACTGGATAAATATTAATTTTTAAAGCATGTTTATCAAGAATTCCACGACTCCAAGCTCCAGCCGCCACAATATAATCTGTACCAGAGTAGTCTCCTTTATCAGTAATCACTGATTCAACCCGATTTTGACTCATCCGCCAACCTTTAACCTGAGTGTGCTCTATAACAGAGCCGCCAGATAACTCTACCGATCTTTTCAATGCCTGCAATAATCTAGGGCTGCGCACTTGTGCAACGGAAGGAAGCCACAATACTGGTTTATCAGCACACCCACCTAATGCTAACTTTGGAAAGCTATCATTTATATATACTTCTTTCAGAGGCAAGTAATTGCGGGTACACCATGCTTTTGCCCGCACAAATTGAGCCTCTTGATTATTTATATCAGAGAATACTAACATTCCAGATGCTCTATATTCTGGATCAACCCCCGTCTCTTGTTTAAGAGTTTCAATTAATTCTGGTAACAATTGATTGCTGAATTGTGTTAATTGCGTAACGGAATTCGGATAGTCCCAAGGCAGCAACGGCAAAAGTATTCCCCCGCCTGCCCAAGAAGCCTCTCTTCCAATAGAACCACGCTCTAGTATGCTCACCTTCGCACCCAGCCGTAATAATTTATGCGCTACGGTAAGCCCAATTACACCACCACCTATAATAACAATGTCTCTTGTCAAAAATTTATTCCCCACTTAAAACATCTTATATTTCAGACAAATACTGAAAACATATTAACCAATATAAACCCTAACGGTTTCATAGTAATAAAACAACTAAGCGACACTATTAAAATTATAAAGTCAGAGGTACCAGTACTGAAAACCCAATAATCGCTAGTAATTATTTTAGTGGATAAAATAATAAATTAGCTTCCTGGCATAAGTAGATTAACTACATTTAATCCTGATTAAAATTTACTGGAACGATAAGAACTAACCTAGGTTAGTTCTTTTGCTTTGGTAATGGAAAAACCACATCCTCCACCACACCACTTATTTCCTGCACATTCACTTCACCCATAGCATACCTGTCACAAATCTGCTTGATCCGTGAAATAACCTCCTGCACTATAATTTCAGGCGCAGAAGCTCCTGCAGTAATGCCAATCCGAGTTTTTTTATCCAGCCATTTTTCTTTTAATTGCTCAGCACGATCTATCATGTAAGCATCCTTACCGGCATTCCGTGCCACATCACATAAACGATTAGAATTAGAACTGTTTGGCGAACCAACTATAATTACCAAATCACATTTCTTAGCTATTGATTTAACTGCGTCCTGACGATTTTGTGTTGCATAACAAATATCATCTTTTTTCGGACCAGTAATTTCTGGGAACCGACGCTTTAAAGCTGAAATTATTCTACCGGCATCATCTACTGACAAGGTAGTTTGAGTAACATATGCAAGATTAGTGGTGTTTACAACTCGTAATTTATCAACATCTTTTTCTGTTTCTACCAGATACATACAACCACCCGCACCTTCAGCTTGGCCCATTGTGCCCTCAACTTCTGGATGCCCTTGATGACCAATCATAATAATTTCCTTGCCCTGAGCTCTCATTCTAGCGACTTCAACATGAACTTTCTTAACCAAAGGACAAGTAGCATCAAATACTTTAAAATTCCTAGCCTGAGCTTCTTGACGAACTTTATGGGAAACCCCATGCGCACTAAAAATTAGAATACTACCGCCCGGCACTTCATCAAGATTTTCAACAAACACCGCTCCTTTTTTCTCAAGGTTTTCTACCACAAAACGATTATGCACTACTTCATGACGAACATAAATTGGCGAGCCATGCATGGTTAAAGCCTGCTCTACAATCTCTATTGCGCGATCTACGCCAGCACAAAAACCTCTAGGATTTGCTAGTAATACGTCTATCACTCGTTAACCCTCCAATTCTTCGCCTCAATACTAAATTGATAAATTTATTTATACTTAATAATAGCCTTCTAATCTCCCGTCAATTTTAAGCAGATACATATTAATTTTCATGTTTATACTTATTCTTAATCTATTTGTCTGAATATTTTTTTATTAAAGCTGCGCGCTTCTCATAAGCTTTACGAGCAATAGAAATATCTTCCAAAAAATGTGGAAGTTCATTAATTTTCAAAGCTTGTGGCCCATCAACGAGCGCTTTACTTGGCACTGGATGAAAATCCACTAGAATCATATTTGCCCCTGCAATTACACCTTGAGCTGTAGCCTGCATAACATCTAATATGCCCTCTGGGGAACATGTACGAGTACCAACCGAATGCGAAGGGTCAATACAAACCGGCATACGTGTTAAGCGCTTCACTACAGGCACATGAGCAAAATCTACAAAATTACGATGAGGGTCTGCACCGGTAGTTTTCATACCTCTTAGGCCAAATACCACTTTACTATTTCCCTCTGAAGCTAAATATTCTGCAGCATTCAGCGACTCATCTAATGTAATTCCAAAACCACGCTTAATAAGCACTGGGAAATCCTGTTGGCGCCCCACAATTTTTAACAACTCAAAATTTTGTGTGTTTCTAGTACCAATCTGCAGCATTACCCCTGTAGGATTACCAGCCTGATCTAGCGTTTCACGAATTTCATCAACATGAGATTCGTGTGTAACTTCCATGGCGATAACCTTAATCCCATACTTTCCTGCTAAGTCAAAAACATAAGGCAAACATGTTTTACCGTGGCCTTGAAAAGAATATGGACTGGTACGAGGTTTATAAGCACCCATGCGGGTACAATTTAAATCATGTTCTCTTAATGCCTTCATCATCATTTCAACATGTTCTGGCGTATCAACCGCGCACAATCCTGCAAATACATTTAGTGTATCTTGCCCAAAACGGACTCCATTATAATCAAAGCTAGTAGGTCGACTATCATTCTTGTGCCTACCAAGAACACGATACTCCTCAGAGATTCGTACTACCCTATCTACACATGGCAAACCCTGCATATCTTCTAAAGACAAAGCTTTAGTATCGCCAATCAAATATACTTCCGTTAGTGTCTGCTCGGCACCGTCTTCAGCATGTACGCGCGCAGAAATCCCTGGTAGCCTGGCAAGATGCGCCATTAACTGTTTGTAATCAGGATCAGATGCGCATGAGTTTGGAGTTAAAATAAGAATCATAAAATATAATAGAAATTAGTTGTCAAGGTATGAAGAATAAGAAATATTACCATTTTGATTTTAACTGAAATAACCGCTGCTTGCCATGTAATTGAATATGGCGTTTAATTACTAACTTTAGTATAAAAATACTATGGGGAAGATTCTTGTCTATTCTCATCCTATACCATCAAAAGTATTCTGCTATAAAGTAGCAGAATAAATAATATTGCTACCAAAAGGATCATCCATTAATAATAGGTCAAAATCAAAAGATATTCATTGCCCATTTACTAAGCTTTTATCCCTAAATAGACTTCTGATATAAACACGAAATTGGCGCGCCCTTATCCAGAAAAAATTTTGCCCCTATAGGAATTAAAACCCCCATGAAAAATCCACCTGCTATTTTTTTGATGGGCCCTACAGCAAGCGGGAAAAGTAATATTGCCCTTGAAATTGCCAAAAATCTTCCTGTGGAAGTCGTTAGCGTAGATTCCGCTCAGATATACCGACATATGGATATTGGAACCGCCAAACCAAGTGCAACAACAATGGCAACCGTACCCCATCACCTTATCAACTTAATTGAACCAAATGAGCGCTACTCTGCAGCACAATTCAGAGAAGATGCTTTAGTTGCTATGAAAGAAATTACTGGCCGAGGCAGAATTCCACTGCTAGTTGGTGGCACCATGCTTTATTTCCGAGCGTTATTTGAGGGGATGTCTGAGCTTCCATCTGCTGACAGCAGTGTACGCAAGAAAATTGACAACAGGGCAAAAGATATTGGGTGGCCTGCAATCCATAAAGAATTGCAACAGATAGATTCGACTATCGCATCACGTATTCAGCCCACCGATAGTCAACGTATTCAACGCGCTTTAGAGGTATATTATCTAACTAATAAACCCATGTCAGAGCTGCTCAAATCCAAGAAAGAATACTTTCCTTATCGTGTCAATAGTATTGCTCTGATCCCTGATAATCGTATCACTCTTCATAAACAAATTGCCCTCCGCTTCGAAAAAATGCTGAAACTAGGGCTAATCGATGAGGTTCGTATTGTGCGGGATACATTCTGTCTTAATACTGACGCCCCCTCAATGCGATGTGTGGGCTATCGGCAGGCATGTATGTATCTAGACCACAAGATCAATTGGACTGAAATGTGCGAAATGAGCCTTGCTGCCACACGCCAGTTAGCAAAAAGGCAACTAACCTGGCTTCGATCAATGCATAAAATTAAAGAATTTAATTGCTTTACAGAAAATTTACCGAGACTAATTTTAGACTTTTTACAAAAAAATAAACTAGAAAGTAAATAGCATAAAAATAAATAGATATGGAAAATATAATTCCAACTAAGGTAGCAAAAACATTAGATGGGTTGTTTAGTGAACGAGTACGGCTATCTGCTAAAAGAATAGCTTATCGCAGTTACAATCAGACTACTGAGAATTGGCATAACTATACTTGGGAGCAAATAGAAAAAGAGGTCGCACGATGGCAAATTGCCCTGACTAAAGAAGGCTTAGTAGCTGGTGATCGTGTAGCAATAATGTTAAAGAACTGCCCCGAATGGGTAATATTTGATCAAGCTGCACTAGGATTGGGGCTTGTGGTGGTGCCTCTTTATACAGAAGACCGGGCAGAAAATACAGCATATATTTTAGCTGATTCTGGCGCCAAACTATTACTACTTGAAGACCAAACGAAATGGCAACCACTAAAAAATTTAGGCGATAGTAAGCTTAATTTATATAGAGTTATAACAGTTAATAAATTTGAGAACCATATAAAAAATAATATTATTGATGCTAATGTAAGCGCACTTAGTGACTGGCTTCCAAGAAAAAATGGAGAAATACAACATACAAACCACAAGCCAAATGACCTTGCTACAATTATGTATACATCGGGAACCTCCGGTCGCCCCAAGGGGGTAATGCTAAGCCATCATAACCTTCTAACCAATGCTAATAACTGTTTACAGATTGTACCAGTCTGGCAAGAGGATATATTTCTCTCATTTTTGCCCCTTTCCCATGCATTTGAACGTACTGTGGGATACTATCTGCCTTTAATGGCTGGAGCTACAGTTGCTTATGCACGCTCAATACCTCTTTTACATGAAGACCTAATAAATATTAGTCCCTCAATACTTATTTCGGTACCACGTATTTATGATCGAATCTATTCTGTAACTCATGCAAAACTAAAAAAGAAATCTATTATCAGCCGTCTTATATTTAAATATACTATTGAAATTGGATACAGCTTATTTGAACTGCAACAAAAAAGAGGCCCTAAGAAATTATCCCATTTATTATGGCCTATTCTAAAAACACTAATAGCAAAAAAAATAATAAATAAGCTGGGTGGCCGGATACGGCTAGCTATGGCAGGTGGGGCTCCATTATCAACAGAAGTATCGCGTATGTTTATTGGCCTAGGGTTGCCAGTCTTACAAGGCTATGGAATGACCGAATGCAGCCCAGTGATTTCTGTAAATAGTATAAAAAACAATATTCCGTCAAGCGTAGGCCACGTTATTCCTAGTACAAAAGTAAAAATCGGAGAGAAAGGTACACTTCTAATTCATGGCCCAAATATTATGCTTGGCTACTGGAACAACCCTGAAGCTACAAAAGCCATTTTAACTGCAGATGGATGGCTCGACTCTGGCGATATGGCCCACATTAGTAATAAAACAATAACAATTACAGGCCGCCTAAAAGAAATTATTGTTATGTCAACTGGCGAAAAAATTCCACCTGCTGACATGGAGTCTGCAATATTACGTGATCCATTATTTGATCAAGTAATATTAATAGGGGAAGGGCGTACATTCCTAAGTGCATTAGTGGTTATAAATCAGGGCCACCACGAGAAATTTCTGCCACAGAATCAAAGTACAGAAAAAATTCTTCTGGAGAGAATTTCACAACAAATAACTGAGTTCCCAGGCTATGCCAAAATACGCCGCGTAGCAATATTTAAGGAGCCATGGACCATTGAAAATGGGATGCTAACCCCCACTTTAAAACTTAAACGAACAAAAATATTAACCCATTATAAAAAAATAATTAACAAATTATATATGGGCCGCTAACCCCATTAATTATCATTTGTTATTTTTATATAATAAATGCAGATGAAAACAAAAAAATCTACCTAAATATGGGGTGCGACAATTATCCCTTTTCCTATTGATATAATTTATTTGTCTTGTATAATGTATTTCATTCCGTAATAAAAGTAGCTATAAAGATCTCATTAAATTGAATATTTTATTCATTAGTGAATTTTTTATGCCAGATTATTGGGAATTAATTAAAGTTTTTTAAATATTAATTTTCTGGAGAAAATATGAACAAAGCACTAGTCAGGTCATTTATTGGGCTAGCTTTGCTAGGCTTCGGGGTAACCCAGGTTATGGCAAATGCGCCTAAAGGTACTCCTAGAGTAACACAAGAATTAGTTGCCCCTCCGTTTCTTCCTAAGCATGACCAGGTTGCAAAAGGTGGGCCAAAAGTAGTTGCCATACGTCTAGTTGTTGAAGAAAAACTAATGAAAGCTGATGCCAATGCTAGTTACTGGGCACTAACTTTCAATGGTTCTGTTCCGGCACCTATGATAGTTGCACATGAAGGCGACTGGGTTGAATTAACTTTAGTTAATCCAAAAAGCAACACAATGGCACATAACCTTGATTTCCATGCTGCAACTGGTAAATTAGGTGGTGCGCTTTTAGATAAAGTTGCGCCAGGCGAAGAAGTTGTTCTAACTTGGAAAGCATTAAAGCCAGGTGTATTTGTTTATCACTGTGCTCCAGGTGGAACCATGATTCCTTTCCATACTATTTCTGGAATGAATGGGGCCATAATGATACTTCCTCGTAAAGGGCTAACCGATGCCGATGGAAAACCTTGGCATTATGATCGCGCCTATTACATAGGTGAACAAGATCTTTATTTGCCTAAAGATAAAAATGGTAAATATAAGAAATATGCTCAACCACTCGAAGGTATGGCTGACATGTTAGAAGCCTCTAAATCTCTTGTTCCTTCTCACGTTGTCTTTAACGGTACCGCAGGTGCGCTAACAGGAGACAATGCCCTCAAAGGAAAGGTTGGAGAAAGAGTTCTGTTTATTCACTCCCAAGCTAATCGTGATTCACGCCCACATCTAATTGGTGGACATGCTGATTTAGTATGGACGGGTGGATCATTCAGCGATAAACCAGCCACTGGATATGAAACTTGGTTCGTTCCAGGTGGATCTGCTGTTGCTGCTGGATATAAATTTGAACAGCCTGGCTTATATGTTTATCTAAGCCACAATTTAATTGAAGCAGTTCTGCTAGGTGCGGCTGCACACATGATGATTGAAGGTGAGTGGAATAATGAAATAATGGAACAGACCAAAGCACCAGGTCCTATATCTAAATAATAAAGATAGTTCCTAGTTCCAAAAAAATGGCTTCAATCATATGATTGAAGCCATTTTTCTTTTCAAATAAAAAATAAACTATAGACAAAAATTCCAAGCAAGTACATTAAATATCCAGTACGTGCCAATCATAATCTACACTAGTAGCCGCCTGACCAAGAATATTTCATCTCTTGGTAGAAAATAGTGAATAGGTAATCTGCTATAAAAATTTAAATAGATATTTCATTCTGCTAATTTTTGCTCAACAAAGCAAACAAGGCTGCCAAGAGTCTCGAAGGTTTTAGCATTAATCTCATCATCATGCACCGTAATATCAAAATGTTCTGTTAAAGCAACAATAACATTCACAACAGCCATTGAATCTAGTTCTGGAATACCTCCTAACAAGCTTGATTCTGCCGTTATAGAGCTTTTTCTTTCATCTATACCGAGCACATCTGATAAAATATCTTTCACTTTATCAAAGTTATCCATAATTACTCCGCTTTTATAATTTTTTATTCTGGATCTACCTTTATTTTTGCGAGACCTCTTGACTCCGTAATAATCCTGCGTAGTCTAGATAGATTATAATAGATAAAACTCTGGTTAAATATGAGCCAATAATAGGCATGAAATAAATTTCACGGGCCTTATATAGCATATAAATATAGGAAAATCTGCATTAAATTTATCAAGAATGGTAATTGCTTGTTTTTGATAAAATCTTTTTACAATAACTACCTGATCAAGATCAGCTCACGCCAACACTAAAATAAGATTACAAAACATATTCATACTATTTCACTAGAAATTATATGCGCCTTTAATACTAGCTAAAATAGACATAAGACTTCTGCGAAACACTAGATTCTTTAAAACGTTTACGCTCTTCCTTATCTAGCTTCTTATCCCACCAAATAGCACGAGCCTCTTTCTGCTTCATGGTTAATTCTGGATTTTTATTCAAAAGTTTCTGTATAAATTTAGTATGATCAGATTCGTACATATCCATGCTTTATTCTTATAAAAATATAAAATTTTATGTGCCAAAAAGAATTATCTTACAAGTTATAAAAAAAGAAGTCTATGTAATACCCCATTTTATTTCAGTATGAAATACGAGAGGTTTATATTATTACAATACCCACACTAAATAATAGATTTTATAAAATTACTATATAACAGAATATCTGATATGGCTCAGCTACAAACAGAGGCCTATCAAGACCTTATTGGGACAAAAACTCCACCAATATAAATAAAATTGAGCCTTTTAAGCTATTATTTCCCACTTTATAATGAAATATATTGTTTTGGTAATATAAGTTAATTCAAATAAAGTATTTAAATTAATTGATACCACCTAAACATTTATTGGAATAAAGCTAGTTTTATATATATGATATAAACATTTAAGGGTCATGCTTACCAGAAAAATCATCATCATTCCTATAGTATAAAAACACTATTCTGATTATGAAGTCGTACCTCTGAATTAAAGTTTTCAAGGGAAAATATGAATATAAATATGATACCAATTGGTACAATGCCCCCCTGGGACATAAATGTAATTATCGAGGTCCCACTGGGTAAAGAGCCAGTTAAATACGAAATGAATAAAGAGTCTGGGGCTCTTTTCGTAGACCGTATTATGCATACATCTATGCGATATCCTTGTAATTATGGATTTATACCACATACGCTATCAGAAGATGGCGACCCAATTGATGTAATAGTGGCAAGTAACGTAGCATTCATTTCTGGCTCAGTTGTACGATCACGCCCAATTGGCGTACTAAAAATGAAAGATGAAAAGGGTATTGATGAAAAAATCCTTACTGTACCCATAGATTCATTGCATCCATACTATACAAATATAAAAGAATATTCTGACTTACCAAATATCCTTCTGGAGCAAATTTCTCATTTCTTTACTCACTATAAAGATCTAGAAGCAGGTAAATGGGTAGAGCTTGGTGGGTGGGAAGGCGCAAATAAAGCTGTAAAATTTATTGAAGAATCTATCTCCCGTGCAGAAAATAAATAAAATTATGACAACTAAAAATAAAAAACAAATCCAGGATGACTTGGCTAGTGTAGGGGCCTTCCTTAGCATGCAATCATCATTACTACCAGGAGAAGATTCTTTATCTTGGGCTGCTGAATGCATCCAGTCATATGTAGAAGGTAAGGAAAAGAGCCTTGATCAAGCTTTTGGCCTTCCAGGCGCTAAAAAAGAGAAGCCAGAATTAGTTGTGCCATCAAACAAAAACAATGACTGGATAGCAACTGCATTAAGATTAGTTATATCAAAAACACCTACAGGAAAGGAATGGCCTACTACAAAAGATTTGGCTAATATAGGACGGTTTTGTGGTTTAGAAGATAAAGACAATGACAAGGATGATGAATCTATAGCTTCTGAGTTGAAAAATATACTCGCAGAATATGACTCTTTTGCTATTGAGCAGTTAAGTAAAAAAATAGAAATAACTGAAATTTTAAATACGCCAAAAGATTAATACTATCTATTCTAACTAGACAATTTGTCTTCTTTATAAAGTACCAATCTTATCCTATAATTTAACCCGTATTTAATTTAAATTTATTGTTGGGTACGTAACGCTGAGCGTTGAATCAGAGCAACCGTCAATAAAGGCACCAATAATGAAATTGTTGCAACTACAATCATTAGCGCCCCCAATTCACTGTAGTCTGCTACAGACTTGATAACATCAGTAGTACGATCACGAACTTCCCGAGTAATTAAATAAAACTCATTTAAATATTTAGTTCCAAGGCTCGAGGCTGATAGCGCAAGGTTAGAGAAGGATGCCATCACTGCAAAAAATGTGGCTTTAAGGTGTGGAGGTGCATTTTTTGCAATCCAAGCCAACATTGGAATCATGGCCACCTGACCAAGCGGTGATTCCATTGCTGTATCAATAATCGCTATAAATCGAGCATCAACCACACCTCCAGTATGCGATGCAGTCCACTCATGTACTCCATAATAAAGACCAATATTAGGCAGTGAGAGTATACCCCCAGCAATAGTTAGGACCACAATCACAAAACCAATAGAGCGTTTTGCCATCATTGGTCGAAGTAATATCATGCCAAAAAGAGCGAGAACCGAAGAAATCAAAGATAAAATAGATAGAAAATGCTGATCAAATCTAAGTACGTCGATCTCAAACCAAAGTAAGCCAGGACCATGCAAGGGAACTGCACGAAATATGAATATAATTACTGCCGTCCCAACTAACATTTTGCGTACACTAGAATCTAATTCAAGCAACAACCGATACATTACAAATAAAACAATACCCATCGACCCTATAAAAATAATTTCTTGTGCCAGCGGCGCCTCACTAATACCCATAATTAGCGTAAATGCAGCAAAAATAATACTCCCGCCAAGTATCCACCAATTTGGCTTTGTCTCACCAGCGGGGGCAAAAAGTATTTTATCGATACTTTCATTATCGTGGCCCTGCCTATGTAGTTTACGAGCACGGCGCTTAAGCAAATAAGCAGCGAGAACAACTCCAACAATAGAAATGATAGGGATAATTAATGCCATCAAATATATGTCTGCATAAATAGCAACTTTCATATCCTCAGACATACTCTCAATGCCCTTAAACATATTAATATTTAACAAGGAAACAGTTATTAAACCGCTGATGATTGCAACGCGGCCAAAAGTCTGCATCGTAGTATGCATCATTTTAATTTCACTATTTGGGTAAGGATTTCCTTTCTCATCTATTGTTGGCACAGCTTCTACAGTCATTGCATCTGCAACCACGTCCTGCACAACGTATCCTGTTGGCGCAAGCAAGGTAGCGATCACAAACCAAGTCTCAACCTTAATGAACTCTCCCATCGCTTCAGTATGAGCGATAATTCCATACATGATCCCCATACTGAGAGCAATCAATCCCGCACCGATATAGACCAAAATTGCTTTTTGGCGCCAAATCAGGTCGACCAAATGACCAAGAGGCATTTTTAGTGTCCATGGAATACCTGCCCAAAATGCCAGCCCAGCGAGGAAAGCAGCAGAAAGGTCCAGATAATCTTTAATAAAAAAAGTTCCAACTATGGCTGTCAGCCCAGATATGCCTGCTGCAAGATATACCATTAGCGGGGGTAGATAAGTCCAACGAAATTGCCGCCCGAGATCAAGAAACGTATCGTCAACCCAACGCCAAATAGAATTATTTATCATAAACTTAATTTTCTCATAAGCGCCCAAATATATTTACGAAATCTTTTTCTTCCCTACTAAAATTAAATTGGGATTAATATTCTACTATTAACTTTATTACTAATTATTTACATTGAAAATATAGATCTCATTCTGATAAGCAGCATGATTTTTTAATCTGTCATGCAAATTGATATGCTTTATAGCTCTTTAATAATATCCTGGAATAAACAATTTTCTATTTCTCGACAAATTATATACACTCAGAATCAATTGCTATTATTCACTTAAATTACTTTTTTTCATTTTTTATTTTTTATTTTTAATAATAATAGAATATTTCTATTTAAATTTCCCGTTGCCCATGCCGAACCTATATAAGAGAGGCAGAGCGAACTGAACACTATTAAGAACTCTATAACCCCAGATTCTTCTATTGCTAAAGATTCATAAGTTTCATGAATAATTAACCCTATGCAACTAACTATTACAACAGGAATAAATACATCATTAATATATAGTCTTTTAAATCTATCTTTGAGTATTCGTTGATGCATGATTATAATTTCAGCAATCAACATCCCTAAATTAAGAGAAATCAGGACCCAAGCAGCCCCGATACCTTGATATATTTGCACTGCCCACAGCATTGTTGGAGCCATAATAATCACAGCAATTATATTTTTATAAAATGCTAATTTAGTCCATCCATGTGCGAGTTGTAACGCATAGGGTAGCGTCATAAAACCTTTAATTGTAGTTGCGATAAGTAGGAGACTTAGCAACATATAGGTATTTTCAACTACAATCTTATCTCCAATCCAAAAATCAAGAATCTCCTTCGAGAAAAAAACCATTGTAATTGAAATAGGGAATATGATGATTGAAGCTAACTGACATCCCCTACGATATAAATCTGATATTTTATCTTCATTTTTTTTTACAACAAGCTGTGAAAACCTAGGAAATAATGCGGTATGAATAGGTGATGCTAAGCTCATAATTACAGTTGCAATGGTGGTAGCAAACATATAATAACCGAATACCTCTAATGTAAGGACTTTACTAAGAATAATTTTATCAATCTGAGCCAGTAAAATAGTTCCTAATGAGACGCCCATCACCCCTGAGACAAATTTCCAATTTTTTACAAACAGGGCTTTATCGAACCTGCTACGTTTATTAGATATAGGAAGCGACCTCCATAAATATACCGCCAAAATTATTGTAGTAACTAATGCAACAATTGATTGCCAATAGAAAAAATTTATTATTGAAGGTGAAACAAAGACCAGTATTAATACGGCCCCAATATGACGTGCTAACATTGAAAGTGTTTTAATAACATTATATAAAACTTGTCGCTGAAGCCCTTCCAATCCACCAATATAGATAGCCCTTGGCCACTGAAATGCAAGTAACACACCCATGATAATTAGCGCCTGTTCAATTATCTCGATACTGATATTAGTTGAGATGATCCAGTGCTTAGCAATGAAAGGGGCCAGAATTATGACTACTGCCCCAATTAAGATACCAATACACCAGTAAACAACCTCAAAGGTTCGTACTAAATTACGCGCTTCTTGCTCAGAATTTTTTATCACAGATAATCTAGATAGCTGACGGCTCAAGGTTGTACTAAGCCCCATGTCTAATAAAATAAATACAGCATTTAATGACATGAAAATACCAAGCAACCCATATGCCTCCACGCCCATAAGCTGAATATAAACTGGTATGAAAGCCAGATTAAATATTCCCCTAGATACATTACCAGTGAAATTAGCAATTATATTGTGCCGAACTGCTCGCGTTAATTTCATTTACAAAAACTAAATTTAACAAATAGATTAATTGTTGTGATACAGACTTAATTTTACCTATGCTTAAACCAAATACAATAGCCAACAATTATTTATATAATTGTTGCCACATCAA
>TARA_B100000686_G_scaffold55407_1_pt1 | contig 14919 bp, 20 predicted proteins | sample TARA_B100000686 | Tara Oceans TARA_B100000686 (sample SAMEA2622733) | marine metagenome | biome: marine biome (ENVO:00000447); feature: marine epipelagic mixed layer (ENVO:xxxxxxxxx); material: "saline water (ENVO:00002010), including plankton (ENVO:xxxxxxxx)" | depth 150 m
AAATCCAGCAGGTGCTTATTGTTTCGTAAATTAATGGATTAATTCTCGCGCCTTGCAAAAGAACTTCGGTTAACATCATGAAAATAACTCTTAATTCTATTTTTTGGTAAAGAGAGCTGAGTTGCTTAGGGAGATACTACTCTTTGTACTGAATGAATTAGCGAGTTTAAGAAATACAGGCAGGGGGTGGTAGGGTCAAAAGTGTGACTTATGTCACACTTTTGAAAAAGTGGATGTAAAGTAAGCGTTAGTCTCTAAAGTTATTAAACTGTAGAGGCATATCAAATTCTTGGCCTTTAAGTGCAGCAATTGCATCTTGAAGATCATCACGTTTCTTTCCAGTCACACGTACAGACTCACCTTGGATTGCAGCTTGTACTTTAAGCTTTGTATCTTTGATGAACTTAACAACTTTCTTAGCAAGGTCTTTATCAAGGCCTTCACGAGCGACAACTTCTTGCTTAGCTTCAGCAAGGTTTGTGGACATTGGTTTTTCTTCAAGGCAAGTTACATCAATGCTGCGCTTGATAAGCTTTGCTTTCAGGATTTCAAGCATTTGTTGAACTTGGAAATCACTTGGTGCAGTCATTGTCATTGTGTTTTTATCAAGATCAAACTTCGCGTTTACACCTTTGAAGTCAAAACGGTTTTTAAGTTCACGGTTTGCTTGGTCTACTGCGTTTGTCAGTTCTTGCTTGTCAATTTCAGACACGATATCAAAAGATGGCATGTTATCCCCTTAGCTGTTTTGTCAGTAGAGTGCTTTGAAGCATAAAGCGCTCTTAAAAATCTTGAACAGAATTATGACCTGATTAGCGCTTAACTGCAAAGCTGCTTTGGCCATAATACCTAGAGAGGCACATTATACGACTTTTTAAGCTATCGGAAATATTGAACAATGTAACAATTTTTGTGCTTCATAACGCAGAGGTGTTGATCACTGGTTAGGCTTATATAGAGAGACAGTCAAAAGAGGACATATTGTGAAGCTACTGCATAAGCTTATACTTTTGGGGTTAGGTGGTGCCTTGGTCGCACCAATGTACATTAAGGGGCCAAATGGCTCTCCTTTGATGTCTATTAATGACTGGATTCCTCAAGATGCTGCGTCTTTAGTTGGTAAAGTTTCTGATTTGAAGTCAGGCTTACAAGACAAGATGCAAGAAGCTGAAGGCTCAGGTAAGGAAATCTTCTATAAGTGGAAAGATGAAAATGGAGTATGGCAAATGACTCAATTTAAGCCTGCTCACTTGGCTGAGGCTGATATTGAAGAACGGGTTATATATGCCAATGCCAATATTATTAAAAGCTTAGATTCAAGCGAAATAGCCTCTGCTTTAAGCGCGCCTTTGCAGGAAGGCAAGAAGTTCAGCTATAAGCCAAAAAGTAAATCATCAGAGGCAACCAACGAAGTTGCAGATCTCATTGAGACCAATGCAGATGACCTTGAAGGTGGGCTCCTGACGACAGTGCCAATCACTAAGATTCCGCAGATGATCAATGATGCCAAGAATATTGATACGGTTATGCAAAGCCGTATGAAGACGATTGACCAGAGCACTCGATAAGAGTGACTTCTGTTACATTTGCTTGTAGTTCAGCAAGGGCTTAATACAATACTCTCTTTCTATTGAAGAGCCCTACCTTATGCCTTTATTTCGTTCGTCTAAAAAAGCAGCACCTGCAAGTAGCTCGTACCAAGTTGCAGTTGTAGATCAATTATTGCCATCTCCAGAAGCGCCCCTTATTAAGCTTGACTCTCAAGTTAAATACAAAGGTAAGCTTATGGATGTTAGAGTTATTTGTAATCCAAATAGAGATAGCCATCTTGTAGAGCAGCTTAGTCGTGGCTGTGCTTATATCTCAATGAGTTCACCATCCCCATCTGGTGTGAAGCTTATGTATGGCTCGCATAAGCTTGGTCATCTTGCAATCAGGAATAATATGTATTCAGCCCCAGAGATTGATGACCTTGAAAATTCTAGGCAGTCGGAGTGCACGGGACCTGGTCAAGCATTAGTCGAATTTGCATGCCGTTTAGCTATTGCGAATAATCATTATGAGCTTAAAGCTGATTCTCTGGAAGGGAGTGCCGCTTTCTATTTTAAAATGGGTTTTCGTTTTCCATCGGATCAAAGTGTAAATAATCAATTGTTGGCTGAGTATATGCAAAAGTCGCAATCGAAAAGTGGGCTAGGGGGCGAGATGCTTCTGAATTTAAGGTCTTACGACTATGGTATTGCTGAGCTTAATAAAATGGCCTACTTATTAAGTCGTTATCTGCAAAGTTCCGCGGCTTAAAATGAAGATAATAAAAAAATAAATTTTTTTAAATTTAACCCTTGAAAAATATTCAGGTCATTCCCATTTATTAAGTGTGGGCGGGATGTCTAAAAAGAGTTCCAAACACAATGTTTATATTGCTTAATAAATGAGGATATGACTATGAACGCAATTGATTTAACTCCATTCTATCGTAATTCTGTTGGCTTTGACCGCATTGCATCCCTGCTTAATAATGCAATGACACAAGAGCAGTCTGTCGCTGGTTACCCTCCATACAATATCGAAGTTCTTGATGAGAATGCATACGCTATAACGCTGGCTGTTGCAGGCTTTGCAGATGATGAGCTTGAGATTCAAACCGAACGAGGCGTGCTAACAGTCAAGGGGGTAAAAGCCAATAAAGTGAATAAAAAATACTTGCACAAAGGTATAGCTGATCGTGGTTTTGAAAGAAAATTTAATTTAGCTGATCATGTTGAAGTAGTTGATGCTGATTTGGAAAACGGCATGTTGACTATTAATTTAGTTCGCATTATTCCGGAAGCAATGAAACCAAAAAATATTGCAATTAAGGCTAAATCAGATGTTGCAAATCAAACGGTTGAGTCTGAAAAAACGGAAACAAAAACTGCCTAATTTTAACTAATTATCATGTGTGAGAGGGTGTCTACTTAGAGCCCTCACCTTTAATGTTATATTGCTTGCGAGGATATAATTATGAGTACAATAGATTTAACACCATTTTATAGAAATTCCATCGGCTTTGATCGAATTGCATCACTTATTAATAATGCAATGATGCAGGATAATGCGGCTCAAGGATACCCACCGTACAATATTGAAGTCGTTGATGAGAATAACTACGCTATCACATTGGCTGTTGCTGGGTTTACTTTAGATGAGCTAAATATAGTTTCTGAAAAGGGCGTGCTGACAGTAAAAGGTGTGAAAGCGGATAAACAAAAAAAGCAGTACTTACACCAAGGTATTGCTAACAGAAATTTTGAACGTAAGTTTAATTTAGCGGACCACGTTGAAGTGGTAGATGCTGATCTCCAAAATGGTATGCTGACAATTAATCTTGTCAGAATTATTCCTGAAGCAATGAAGCCTAAAACCATTGCTATAAAGTCGAGAGCTTCAGCTGTAAATCAACTTGAAGATAAGCAGTCTGCATCATAAACGTATCTGTATCACTCTTTCCTTCCGTGACCCTGATTTGGGGTATTAAGGCAGCCTAGGCTGCCTTTTTTGTTTGTATTAATTTGTTTTAAGTTTATAACGAGACGATACCCTACAATTCTGGTGTTATGGATGTATAATCCTTATCTCATAAAGAGAGGGATTTAGTTTTATGTCGAAGCACATTACAGTGGCAGGCTATGAGGCCATGCAGGACGAGTTTTATCAGCTGCGTTATAAAAGAAGACCTGAAGTAACAAAAGCATTAAGTGCAGCAGCAGCGGAAGGGGATCGTTCGGAGAACGCTGAGTATATTTATCGCAAAAAAGAATTACGTGAGATCGATAGACGTATTCGTTATCTTCAAAAACGTTTGCCTGATTTGATTGTGGTAAGGCAAAAACCTACAGATCTTGAGGCTGTCTTCTTTGGGGCTCGTGTGACTGTTGAGGATGATGATGGTGTTGATTTTCATTACCACATTGTAGGCAGTGATGAGATTGGCCCTGGTGGTGAAAAAATCAGTATTAACTCCCCTGTTGCTCGTGCGCTTCTCAAAAAGCGAGTTGGAGATGAAGTTTCTGTATCTACGCCGAAAGGCCCAAGATATTTATTTATAAAAGCTGTAGAATACAACATCTAAGTATTGTGTTGTTTTCTATACCTATCGCATTTTACAAATACATATATAAGTAAGAAGGAATTCCCATGTCAAATTCTAAGTATGCTGGTCATATCAGCACTCTTAAAGGTGAAGCGCTTAACTACTGGATGTATCGACATGCAGCTAAAGAATTAAGCCGTGATGCATCTGATGCAGAGTTTGAGAAAGGCTTTGCTGCTGGCCAATATCAGTTTGCAACTGACAAAGCTTTGGTTGTAGACCTGATGCTTCGATATAGCGTCCGCCTTCAAATGATTGGTTCAGAATGGCTTGCTTCAACTGAGAAGGGTGGTCAATTTGGCGAATCACCTAATGAAGCTGCTTGCCGTCTTGTTGTTTCTCAAACGTTTGGTGTTGAGCCAAGTCTTTGATAGCTGGTTTGTCGCTTATTAAGCTCAAAATAAGTATGGCTAAAAGAGCTTAGTTCAATACTTTTATAAGTTGGCGAAAGTCGTAAAGTTATTTTAAGTTGTTGTTTTTTAATGATTTAAAATGTTTACCCTTGCTTGCATTGCCGAGATGAGATGGGCATTATAGTGGCCTAGATGCATTAAATTAAATCATCGGTCAAAAGGCAAATGAAGCCTGACCACCTCTCGACAACATCAATAGAGCCCACTTTGATTCAAGTTGGCTTATTGAGATATTAAAAGCAATGCTAAGTGAGATCCAATATGGGTGACGTAGTCGGAATAAAAAGAGCAAGTGACGAACTAGTAACAATGCTTGAAGGCTTATTACATGAAGCTAAAATGGGACGCCTGTCTTCAGTAGCTGCAGTAGTCTTACGTGATGATGATGCTGATTTTGCTATCCATGCGCCTGAGTTAACAACCCTTGAAATGATCGGGGCTCTTGAGTGTTTGAAAGCAGAACTCATGAAGTCATCTGACGAATAATAGCTAGATAGTCAATTAAGAGTTTTATATTTCAAACTCTTCTAAATTTAGCAATGAAAATAAATTTATATCCTGCTATACCTATAAAGATGGGTTCGCAGGGAGTAGTAGGTTCATGACACGATATCTTATCAATAGTATCCAAGTAATAGCAGTTATTACAGTTCTCGGGTACGCACTTACTTTAGTGACTTAAAATTGAAGTTATTCAAGAGGCTAGGGCTTTTTTGAGCAATATCTTGAATAACTTTTCTTATATTCTCTTCGCTTTTATCTTCCCCTGAAATAATAATGTCTGCATTTCTTTTAGATGGTTCAACAAATTGTTGATGCATGGGGTTTACGGTTTTATTAAATTGTTCAACAACTGAATCGACAGTTCGGCCTCTTTCTTTTTGATCCCGAGCTAATCGGCGCTGAAATCTCTTGTCGTCTGGTACATCTACAAAGATACTGTAATCAAGTAGTTCTAGAATATTTGGTTGGGATAAGATCAAAATTCCTTCGACTACAATAAAGGGTTTATGGTTTGCCGCAGTTGTTTTATTTAAGCGAGAGTGGGTTGCAAAATCATAGACAGGGACTTCAATTGATTCTTTATTTTTTAAAGCCTGAATATGACTTGCAAGAAGCTTAAACTCCAGTGAGTCTGGATGGTCGTAATTAACTTGCGCAAGAGCTTGGATTTTTTCGGGTGTAAGTGGGCTACCATCATGACCTTTGTAATAGTGGTCTTGTGACAAAAGCGTCGTATTATCAGCGCCAAGGTATTTTAAGAAAGAGTGGCCGAAGTAAGTTTTACCGCTGCCACTACCACCAGCTATACCGATGATCATGCAAGAATCTCATTAAGCCATGCATTGATATCAGCAATTTGGTCGCCGCACACTGAGTGTTCCATTGGGTATGTAAGATACTTTGGTTGTAGGCCTTTCTCTTTTAGGCTTGAGAAAGCACGCTGCCCTAGAAGCTCAGGCACGATTGGGTCACGAGTACCATGCTGAATTAATACAGGTAGGTTTTTATAACCTTCGATTTTCAACTCGCCTTCAGTTGCAAGGTAAGTAGAAAGGGCCATAAGGCCTCCTAGCTGCTCAGGGAAGCTAAAGGCTGCTTGGTAAGCAACAGCACCACCCTGAGAGAAACCTGCAACAACAATCTTGTTGGCAGGAATACCGGCTTTAATTTGATCATTAATAATGTTATGAATTGCCTGGGATGACTCAAGAATCTGAGGTACATCTATTTCACGATCAATACTCATCGATAAAATATCGTACCAAGCTGGCATAACCATGCCGCCATTGACGGTGACTGGTCGTGATGGTGCATGAGGAAAAATATAGCGTACTGCTTTATTGAGCTTTATTTCTGGCACAACTGGTACAAAGTCATGTCCATTAGCACCAAGGCCGTGAAGCCAGATGATGCAAGCTTCAGGATTGTCTCCAGTGCAGATTTCTTCAAATGGGAGAGCAGTTGTTGCTGTCATAATATTTCCTTAAGTATTGATGCTTAAGTTAAGGGAATGCTTAACATAAGCCCTTATCTTACAGCCACTTGGCGACTTGGTTTTACAATAATAATCGACTCTATGGTAATAGTCTGCGAGCCTCTATTTTGAAGAACAAGTTGGTTGTTCGTCAACTTTGATATCATCACTTCAGGGCCATTGATAGTAAGTTCACCTTGAGTTGTTTTCACTCTCATATTGGTTGCCTGGCTTATGAGCTGGGCCGTATTTAAATTAATTGGTACACCAAACTTTTCACCTTGCTTAAGATTTACGACAAGTTTTTGTTCTTGAAGCTGTGCTGCAAGCTCTTTGGATGTGGCACCTAAATAGGCTGGAATAGTAATACTCGATTCTAACTCTAGGGCGCCTAAAACTCCATCTTGCCACTTAATCCACTGGATATTAATAAATGGTGGACGACCGTTATCAGGCTCTATTTGAATATAGAGTGGTATATAGTTTTCATGAAAAGATGCAGTTTTAATCAGTGCCTTTGTGTTTTGTTTGCATGGCGTTAAGTTACCAGCTGGACTGCAAAAGCTATAAATATCTGGTGACTCTTGATTTAAATAGTCAATATCGTTTGGTGTGTTAAGACCTGATAAATCCAGTGCGGGTAATTCAGACCAGTAGGCGAGCGCGCCAGGAGTTGCCATGGCATATAAAGGTTGTTGCTCTGCAAAAACAGTTTTAAGTGTTTTGCCAACAGCTTCACCATCAAGTTCCCACTTCTCGTAAAAAGCTTCTTTATTCTCTGGGTCTTGAATTTGGGTTGCTAAAAATGGAATAAAACAAAAAGCAACTAAACACCACTGTAGCCATGCAGGAGTAGTCCTTTCTAAAATTGAGTCAGCGTTAATAGCAATAATGAGAAGTGCAAAAGCAATTAAGCCAAAAAGAGGCAGGCCATATCTAAAGGCTGGTGCCGCATCACCCCCAATAATGGCAATATAAGCTGTCCAAAGAAATGCTGGAATGAGTAATGCACCTAGAGCATAGTGATTACGTTTCTTGTAAATTGCAAAAGCAAGTCCTAGCAAGGTAATCTCAAAGAAAGGACGAGCTGCACTAAGCATGCCAATAGTATATTTAAGCCCTGTGATTAAGCTAGCAGAAGATATATCAGTATGACTATGAGATGTGTGAGGTAAAATATCTCCATAGTAACTTAAGCGGAAAAGAGTTTGGCTTATAAATGCAATGGTTGGTAATAATGCGATAACGAAGCCAGCGCCTACATGTTTTAAGTCTTTCGGTTTTTGCCACCACCATACTGTACAAATAATAAGAGTAAAGAGTGGGCCGTCAACACGGGTAAGGGCTGTAATTGTTAATAAAAGTGAGACTAAAACTAATCGGGAGCGTCCAATGTGATTGTTTTTTAGTGCAGGTATTAATAATGCCAAAGCCCATATGAGAGATGCCGTAAATAAGGGTTGCTCTAGCCCTCCCATTGTCCAAACTGCAATTGAGCCTGAACACACCCAAAACAGTTGCCCGATCACGAGTGGGAGTACAGAGTGTAAAGTGCCTTGTTGGCTGTTTTGAGATACTTTATAAAAATGATTAAAAATATAAAAGAGAGCAAAAATAACACTGGCATTAAATATAAATCCAAGCCCGTGAACAACTTCTAAGGAGTTGAAGCCAAGTTTTGTTATACCTGCTGTAAGGAGAATCCACAGTAAGTTTGAATAGCCTTCAATAGATGCGGAGTCATTCCAGCTGAGTCCTTGCCCATTAAGAAAACGTTCTGCATAACGGAGTGATATGAGCGCTTTATCACTAATAAACTGACTGTAAAGTTGTGAATGAAGCCATAGGATAGCTGTAGAGCAAAGGGACCAAATAAAAGCCACTTTTGTCATTTGAGAATCTTTATTTATTAATTTCATGGTGCACCTACCATAAAGAAAAAAGGCTTACCCATAAACACTATGGGTAAGCCAAGTTGCTGTTCCTCATTCGATTTTATACATCGTCAAATGTTGCAAAAGGGTTATTACATGCACGTACACCGCGATCGGCAATAAATATGATGGGCTCTTCTCCTTTACGAACAGCTTCGCTCGTAAAGTAGTTTGTTGAGAGGGTAAAATCTGTAAAGACAATTTCCTCTACTTGCTGAATTTTCTTTTTGAATTGAGGAATCCTATGAAGCAAGCCTGTTGGATAAAAAGGGGCTGCTGCACTAAAGATTTTATAGGCTTTAATAAAACCCATGTATTCTTCAGATTTTTGAAATAAGGTTAAGAATGTATTGTAGGCATCATCAGGAATAGGTGCTGGTGCTAGCCTGTATTCAAGAATTTTACGAATAATTTCATCTGGTTTCTCTTCTACAAGCGGAGGGACAACAGTTGCTGTTGCTAGGCCTGCACCTCCGAGAAAGGAGATGCCTATCCATTGGCGACGGCTTAACCCGTTTGAATTCTGTTTCATACTAACCTCAAGTATTAGGTGCGTAGCTTATAAGCTGCTCGCACAGAGAGCGCGCTCAGTGTCAAAGTTGGGTTGGCAGGAGCGCCTGTAGGGAAACTGCTACTACCAAGAACAAGTAAGTTGCGATGTGTGTGGTGAACTAAGTTTCCATCAACAACACTTGTTGTTGGGTCGTCACCCATAACAACACTGCCTTGAATATGTGCTTCTGTGCTTCTTGGAATGCGTTTCTTTTCAAATTTTTCATCAAAGAATATACGCTCTACAGGTAACACGCCTGCTAATTCATCAGCATAGTCAAATACCTTTTCAAGTCCTCTCATGCCGTAATCAGAGAATTTGGTAAAGGAAACAATAGGCTTATCAAGTTTTGGATCGTAAATGACTCTGTTTTCATCAAGAGGTAAGTCTTCTACGACGAACTGGATATACATACGTTCATTCCAGCGATCTTTTTCGACCCTTAATTTACGAATCTTATTGTTAAATTCTGTCATACAGGCGCCGTACTCTTTACGGTGATCACCGTCGTACCACATGAAACCTTGGCCTGTAATAATTGTACTGCCTTGGTAGTTTTTCATGCCCTTAAGGTCAAAGCCGGCCCAGGTTGACACTTGCTCGTGGATTCTTCGGCCAAGAAACTCATGTTCAAAGCCAGATTTTTGCATGATGTATGGGTTGAATATACCGTTTGCACCAAGGCCAAATAACTCACCCTTAACAGTGATTTCTTTGCCATCTTTCTTATAAACTGCGCCTGTGACTACATTGTTATTTGTTTCTAAACGATCAACATGAGCACCTGTGATTACATCTACACGAGGATCTTCAAAGATATCCATCATAGAGTTTTGGATTGTGAAAACAGAGTCAATTGGGCAGAGTCTACAAATGCCTGATGCACAACAGCGAGGTCTGTTTTTAAAGGTGCGACTTGGTCGTGCTGTGGATTGCGGGTAATAAAAGCCTTTGTAATGATCCATAAGGGCTGCTTCTGGGTCAGTTAATCTATGCGGAGGCAAAGGGTATTTAGTGCTGCGTGGGGTCATGCTCCATTCATCTGTGCCTGACATGCCCATAAAGTTTTCAACTTCAGCATAGAAAGGTTCAAGGTCTGCATAACTAATAGGCCAGTCTCGGCCTACACCATATTTCGATTTCATGCGAAAATCGTTTTCAAGCTGACGAGGGCAGCAGCCGGTCCAGCAGTTGGAGCTGCCACCAAATCCAATGGTAAACATCCAGTCTTTATGGCTCAGCCCTTCATGGATATAAGTATTAAACCAGTCAATATCAGAATTTTTTTGGTTTTCAAGCTGCCATTGATGTGGGTTACGGTTGCCTCTTTCTAAAACAAGAATACTGGCGTTTTCAGGGGCTGTTTTGAGGTATTCGTATAGAAAAAATCCAGAAGCAAAGCTGGACCCAACTAAAACTAAGTCATATGTGTGCTGTTTAGGTTGATTGACGAATGCCATTGGCGTAACCTCAGAGTTCTTCCGTAAGATAAGTTAATTCGCCGGATTATACACGAATGAATTTTGCGAGTTAAACGGATTTAGCGGTTGTGAACCCTGTAGAATAGCCTTCTTTTACATATAAAGAAGAGTTGAATGATTTTTGAACATTGATGTGGTATTTGCGAAGATAGCGGTATCCAATGCTTTGAAGAAGGTAATGCCTCAATGATAGTTTACGTAAATGGTGAACAGGAAAACTGGGAAAGCGCACTGACAGTAGCACAGTGGCTTGAGACCAAGCAGATGCTCGGCAAGCGTATCGCCGTTGAAATTAACGGTTCTATCGTGCCTAAAAGTAGGTTCGAAGAGTATGAAATTAAAGAAAATGATGTATTAGAAGTCATTGCCGCTGTAGGTGGTGGTTGATTCACACTGGAGGATTAAATGACAACAGTAACTGAAGCTCAAGAGAGCAATGTAAAAAGTGGAGCAGAAGCGATGATCGGCGCAGATCCAAAACCTCTTATTGTCGGTGGAAGACATTTTTCATCTCGTCTTATGGTTGGCACAGGCAAGTACAAAGACTTTAACGAAACATCAGCTGCGATTGAAGCAAGTGGTGCAGAGATCATTACTATTGCACTTCGTCGTACTAATATTGGTCAAGATCCAAATACGCCAAACATTTTAGATATTCTTCCACCATCTAAATACACAATTCTTCCAAATACAGCTGGTTGCTATAACGTAGAAGATGCTTATAGAACTTGTCAGCTGTCCCGTGAACTTCTAGATGGCCATAACCTTGTGAAGCTGGAAGTGCTTGGTAATGAAAAAACACTTTACCCACATGTAACAGGTACTTTAAAAGCAGCTCAAATGCTCATTGATGATGGCTTTGATGTCATGGTTTACACAAGCGATGACCCAATTATTGCTAAAGAGCTTGAAGAAATGGGCTGTGTTGCTGTAATGCCACTTGCTGCTCCAATTGGTTCAGGTCTTGGTATCCGTGACCCTCATAAGCTTATCGAAATCATTGAAAACGCAAATGTTCCAATTATTGTTGATGCTGGCGTAGGTACTGCTTCCGATGCTGCTATTGCAATGGAGCTTGGCTGTGACGGTGTTCTTATGAATACGGCTATTGCTGCAGCGCAACAGCCAGTTCGTATGGCTTATGCCATGAAACTTGCAATTGAAGCTGGTCGTCATGCGTTCCTAAGTGGTCGTATGGAGAAGAAACGTTATGCTTCTGCATCTTCACCATTAACGGGGATGTTCTTCTAATGACTGAGTGGAATTTACCTTTAAAGTTAGAGCTTAAAGATCCAAGGCAAGTGCGTAGTTTTGTGACTCGCCAAGGCCGTTTAACAAAAGGTCAGCGAGCTGCTCTTGAAGCACTTTGGCCTCGTTTTGGTCTGGATGCAGCTAAAGATGACATTACTAAAGTTGGCCAGCCAGAGCAGCCGCGTGTGCTTGAAATTGGCTTTGGTAATGGTGACTCTCTTGCGCAAATGGGTGAGAACTATCCTGACACACTATTCTTTGGTGTTGAAGTGCATCAGCCTGGTGTTGGCGCCATTCTTCAATCAATTGAAGAAAAGGGTATCGAGAATATTCATTTATTCTATGCAGATGCTCGTGATGTATTAGCACAAGCTATTCCTGATGGAAGCCTTGACCGCGTTCAGGTGTATTTCCCTGATCCATGGCCAAAAAAGAGACATCATAAGCGTCGTATTATCCAAACGGCTTTTGTTGAGAATATACTACCTAAGTTAAAGCAGGGTGGTTTATTCCACTGTGCAACTGACTGGGAGCCATATGCAGAACATATGCTTGAGGTGTTAAGCGGTATCGATGCCCTTGAAAATACAAGCACTACAGGTGGAGCAATGGAAGCACGTCCAGAGTTCAGACCTGAAACCAAGTTTGAGCGTCGTGGTCAAAACCTAGGTCACGGTGTGTGGGATTTTGTATTCCGTAAAAAATAACTTGAGATTTAACCTTGGTAGCTCATAACCTGCCAAGGTTCTCACTCTACTTGATCATGCAAGAGAATATTCATTGTTTGAAACTTTAATTGGTCTATGTCTTTTAGGTGGTTTAATTTACCTTGCCTATTTTCTAAGTAAAAAAAGCGCTGTCGTAATTGCGCCTCTTTCCACGTGGGAAAAGCTCCTACTTGCACTGAAAGAAATGGAAGGTTTTAATTTCAACGAAGCCACCATGATGCTTAAAAAAAGTAATCTCGATCCTGAAGCTTATGCAGGCTTTGCGCTTGACGATGCTGCACGTAAAATGATGTGCTTTAACGGTGAGCCTGGTCAGATTTGTGATTATTCGCAGATATTAGAATGGCGTTTGCTGGTTAATAATAAAACAGTTGCCTGCTTGTCTTTGCTTAGCTCATCAGTCTTACAAGTTCAAGAGCCAGATAAGAATCTTAATCTCGAAGAATTTTTAAAAAGCTATTGCGGTGATACAAGGCCCGAGCCCTCGGTTGACTCTGTGCATATGAAGTTTTTAATTCGAAACCTTCATGCACCTGTACATATGTTCAGTGTAAAAGCGATAGATCAAGGGGCTGCAGATGCAGAAGTTGCTCTTTCAGAAGCTTTAACCTGGATCGATAAATTCAAAATTGTGATGTATCGGAATACTTAAACTTGAAACATAGCCTCTAAATCTTCGAATAAAAGTGCTTAAACTCATCAAGTAAAAACTGTAAAACAGGGCCGTTTATTCTTCCTTTTTTGTAGACTGCATCTACTGGCACAGACCAGACTTTATGATCAAATAACACTTTCATTTTCATAAGCTTCTTTTCCGCAATGAGCCTATCAACCATGAAATTTGGTAAATACGCCCAGCCTAAATCTTGCATTACAAGCTTTAAAATTTGCTCATAGCTTGAGCTCCACCAGACCTTTGGCGTTAAGCTGATTAATTGCTGTGACTCTGTTTTAAATCGTCCTCGAGCGGCAAATTGTCGATGTGGAATAAGTGTTGATGGTGTTTCAATTGGTATGGATGCAAGAGGTGAGCTGGGGTGACAAACTGCAACCCATTCAACTTGGCCTATATAGCAAAAATCAATTTTATTCAGGGCTTCAATTTCTGAAAAGACAATACCCAAGTCGAGCTGGCCTTGGATCACATCCTGAATAATATCTGTAGATGTTTGAACTTGAATATCCAGTTGCACATGCGGGTAAGCATTACTCATCTTTTGTAATACTTCAAACGAGTCAGGGTGAATTAGCCCATCATCCAGTGCAATTCGGAGCACTGCTTCTTCTCTTGCAAGAATTGAGCTTGCTAGGTTTTGAATTTCTGTGGATTGAGCCAATAGAGCTTGGGCGCTTTTTAAAATTCGTTCCCCTGCTGGTGTTAGCGTTGGCTTTCGCGAGCTTCTATCAAAGAGCTCAACGCCGAGATCAATTTCTAAAGCATTAATGCCATGGCTAATCGCTGACTGTACCTTGCCCATACGTCGTGCACATGCAGAAAAAGAGCCTAATTCTGCTGAGAAAACAAGCATTTGTATTTGTTCGAGACTTAGCATATGAAATATTTCGATAGTTATTAACTTTGTACTATCTGAATTATAGATACTATTGGAGATATGTTCATTATCTTTAGGGAGTTTTGCTCATGAGTTGGGTTTATTTAGTGTTGGCAGGCTTAACAGAGATTGGTTGGCCGATTGGTTTGAAATTAGCTCAAACTGGTTATAGCAAGCTACTTGGAATTGGTATGGCTGTCGCATTTATGGTTGTGAGTGGGTATTTTCTTTATTTAGCGCAACGAACTATACCAATGGGGACCGCCTATGCTGTATGGACAGGTATAGGTGCAGTTGGTACCTTTTTAGTTGGGGTCGCTTTTTATGGCGACCCGTCGTCTCTTGTACGTTATGTGGGTGTGATGATGATTCTTGGTGGTGTTGTAACTCTAAAATTAGCTAGTTAATAACTTCCAGCAAGAACTTTAGTTTGCATTGTGCTGGAGTGTCAATTGAAGGGGCTCAACATCATCTTTCAAAATGGTATGCATTAAGTGGGGTGATTCAGGCCCCGTTGAGCTTTTCGCAAGATCTAACTGCATATCACCAAAAATCTTATGCTCATCTTTTTTTCGTCCAGCAATAAAGTCTTTAATAGCTTGATCAGATTCCAAATTATCAAAGCGGGAGCCCATTTTAAAATGAAATTGGGTAGCATCATTTACTGAGTATAAATTAATAGACGTGTAGCCAGATTTGATTGCAAGTCTCGCTGTTAGCTCAACTAAAGCTGTACCTGTACCCGCATATTGATCTGGGCAAAAATTATCGATACGCTCAAGATAAGATGCATATCCAGTAATATCTGCAAAACCAATTTCTTCATTATTATGCTTTAAACTTAATTCGTAACTACTCGCCCCACACCTCATACAATTCCCCCGTCAAAGCCATCT
>TARA_B100000686_G_scaffold85126_1_pt1 | contig 14890 bp, 13 predicted proteins | sample TARA_B100000686 | Tara Oceans TARA_B100000686 (sample SAMEA2622733) | marine metagenome | biome: marine biome (ENVO:00000447); feature: marine epipelagic mixed layer (ENVO:xxxxxxxxx); material: "saline water (ENVO:00002010), including plankton (ENVO:xxxxxxxx)" | depth 150 m
TGAGTATGAACAAGTATGGGAAAGATAAAGCCCAGATTGTTGAAAGAGTATTGTATATTCCAGTAAGAACATAAACATAGAAAAAGGATTCAATTCCATTATTTCCAATATAATCAAAGACGGAGATTTTTTCTTCATGCTCTATTGCAGATATCATGGATTGGTAGCTGCCTGCCCATATCGTATCTTTGTAGACCGAATAGAAGGGATCTCCAAATTCATCATTACGCTCTACAAGAATTGGAGATATTATCAATAAGAATAATGCAAGACCAAAAGCATAGTAAAGAAAAAGTTTTTTTGATTTTTTTTGTGTAATAAAGAATGCAGCAGATAAAGCTATCAAAACCCAAATACCATTTATTCTAACCCAATAAGCAATACCAGCAAATATTGCTGCGATTATAAAATAACGTGAATTTTGATTTAAAATGAAATAGAATGCAGTTAGAATAGATAAAATCATCAATGGTTCAGTGAGACCTAAAGTAGAATTGTAATTGAGATGAGGTTCGAATGCAAAGAGACATGATGTAAAAATGGAATATTTTTCGTCAAAAAATTTCCTACTTACCAAATATACAATTGGAATTGTGGATAATCCAATGATTATACTTAGAGTTTTGATCGTGACCGAATAATCAATTAACTGATCAGATTGCATAAAAGTAAAAAATATGGCATTGAATAATGACCACCCCATACCCCTATGACTTGATTGTGAAAAATCTCCGTTAGTATGAGCTATAGAATTTAGAGTATATTCCAAATTATCAGAATTTACAGGTATTGAAAAATCTGTAACAGCAAGTCTGAAACACAAAGAAATTATTATTATTATAACTACTGAGATAACAACATGTTTCTTTTTCATTATATTACCATTTTATGAATTCTTTAATGATCTGTAAACTAAGATGACTCCCAGTAGTTAATGGTCTCATTTTTGCTTCATCACCAATACGTTTGGGTTCAACACCGTCAATTTCTGCAATTTTTAAATTTAATTTCATTGATTTAATACTCATTTGCTGCTCTAATGTTAAAAATTCACCATCTAAATTAATTTCTTGAAAAACTTTTTTTTTGATTATTTTAAAGCCAAATAATGCATCAGTTAATTTTCCACCAAAGAATGAATTGACTAAAAAGGTAAACATTCTGTTTCCAAAAGCCGTGACAACAGTATCATCCTCACTTCGGCCATTTTTTCCAAATCTAGATATTTGAACAATATCATAATTTCCTTCGGTCATTTTTTTAATCAACTGTGGAATGTATTCAGGAGGTGCATTTCCATCGGGACTAAAAAATAAAATGTTTTCACATGTTGCGTGCTTAACTGCTTCTCTATATGCATCACCTAATCCAACACCTTTTTGTTGAATAACATCAAGACCTAATTTTTTTGCTTCTTCAATAGTTCCGTCAGTGGAATTTCCATCAACAACAATCCATTCATCTGCCCATTCAAGATTAACCTGAGGAACAATTTTTTTCATTCCAGTTATTTCGTTTTTTGTAGGAATAATCACTGATGTCGACATAAGTCATCAAAATCAATTGATTATTTAAAATTATTAATTATTTGATAGTCATAATTTTTTGAGATATTACCATATCGTTATTTTTTACAATACCCAACCATTGAGAAAAAAAATGTAGACCAAACTCTTCTTACTTTTACTTCTTGACATCCTCCATCAATAAGCATTTTTTCTAATTCATGTTTATGTAAAAAATCTTGATCTGTGTAAGGCCAATGCTTATCAATCAAATTAAAAATTTTAAAAATTCTATAAATAAAAAATAACGGAGAAAAAAATGCAGGTACATACACAATTAGAGTGCCATTTTTTTTTAAAACACGTAGCATTTCTTTTATTCCATCAGATGCTTCTAGTTCCGCTAATCTGAAATGTTCCATCACTCCCTGATTAAATACTACATCAAATTGTTCGTCTTTTATTGGTAATCTGAATAGATCACCTAAGAAAAATTTTGCATCCAAAGATAGACTTTTGAATAGATCAACACCTTTCCTCAACGCATTGCTTGATAAATCCATTGACGTTACATCAAATCCTAATTCCGCAAATTTTGCACATGTCATTCCACCACCAGAACCAGGTTCCAGGATTTTTCCTTTTTTTATATTTGAAATAGATAAAATTGATTTTGTAAATGCTTGAGAAAAATAGGCGTTAATTGCAAACTCTTCTAATTTAGAAAATAATGATTTTTTACCAGGATTGTATAATTTATCCCATTTAGTTTCTTCATTAACCATTTTTTATTTGAATCAAGTTTCTCTAATTATGCATTACTATTATTCATTAATGAAAAACAATTAACCATCCTTTTTCAAACAACTTTATGAAAATTGTTGATACTGATGAAAATATCATTCAGAGATTAAGAAGTTCCAATATTTCAACAGAAATGAAAAGTCTGGAATCATGTGATTGGTTTGTGATTGATGAAAAACATGATGAAATAAGTGGAACTGCAGGATTAGGTGGATTATTTCACGTTTCAGGAATTCAAATCAATGAGAAATTTAGAGGATTAGGAATTGGAAAGAAGCTTCAATACGAATTAATTTTAGAATCAAAAAAACGAGGTTACTCGTTCATAACTGTATTTAATGATCCTCGTAATAGAGTTAGTGCTAAATTGCATGATTCTTTAGGATATCAAAAATTATTCAGAATTAATTATGCTGAAAATATTGTAAATGATGTTAAAGGAATAGCATTTAATAACAGAGGTAAATTTGTGCTTAATTGTTTGAAATTATTTAATTCTAAACAGGGTATTTTGATATTAGCACTATCCTTGAAAATTTTTTATAAAATATTTCCTAATCTTATAATTTACAATGAAGGGGGATTACCAAAACCTAGTATAAAATGGATTACAGATAATTTTGAGAAAATTTAGTTACTTTTTATAATATGAAGCAGTAATTTTTAATCCTTGATCTAGCGTGTATTGTGGTTTCCATTTTAATAGTTTTTTTGCCTTTGAGTTATCAACTTCTAATTTTGGAATTTCTAAGGAACGTTTTGGAAAACTATTCCATTGAATTTTTCCTTTGTATCCTGTTATTTTACGAATTTTTTCTGCAAGTTGTCGAATTGACAATGATTGTCCAGTTCCAATATTAATGGACTCGCCTAGAATTTTTTTATTATTACTTTCAGCAGCTAGAACATAAGCAGATAATAAATCGGGCTCAAAAACAAAATCTCGATATGGAGTTGGATCACCTAATTTTACAGGGGATTTTCCTTGAATCATTTGATAAATTATACTTTCTATTACAAATTGATGATTATACTTTCTTCCGTATGAATTTGCATTTCTAAAAATAATTGCTGGAAAGCCATAAGCATCATACAAATATCTCAAATGTTTTTCAGTTGCAATTTTAGCTACTGCATATGGACTTGCGGCGTGTAATTCTGCGCTTTCCTTTGTTGGGAATTTCTTTTGGATTCCATATTCTTCAACAGAACCAGAAAAGATAAAGCGTTTTAGTTTTGGAACAGTTCTTCTAGCTGCTTCAGCCATATTTACAGCACCTAAAAAGTTGACATTGAATACTTCAGTAGTATGAGTGAAACTGTATGCAACTGAGGTTTGTGCAGCTAAATGTATAATTACATCCGGCTTAAAACTACTTAAAATATCATGTATGTTGAGGTAATCTGTTAAATCTCCATAGTAATATGAAATTCCACTTTGTCGTTCTCCTCTAATCATTGATTCAGTGTTTGATGCAATTGGTCTGTCAGAGGTAGCTACGTTTCGTGCGAGGGTTCCTAATTTATGGCCTTTTTTTAATAGGATTTGTCCTAGTTCATGACCTAGAAAACCGGTCATTCCTGTAATAAAAATACGCATAAGTGAGGCAGGTTTTAACTACTTTATAGGTTTTCGTCAAACTGATAATTATTCAGTGTCCCTATTTTTTCTGTCATTTTTGACATGTTTGAAAATTCAGAGTCTCTAGGATCAATACCACCAGACTTGATTTGATCAAGAATTTCAATTACCGAGTCTCTGACTGTTCTTTGTGTGTTAAATTTCAATGAGTTTTGGATTTTTTCAAACGATACTTTATAGTTTCTTGGGTCAACTTTAGATTTTACAATTTCAATTTGAGTTTCTGGCAGGTATTCCAAAATAATTTCTGCCAACTGCTTTTTTGTATAATTTTCTTTGTCACTACCTACATTAAAAATTTGACCATAAGTTTTCTCAGAATTATTATTTATTATTTTAAGACATGCATCAACCATATCGCTAACATGGATTAATGGTCTCCAAAAATCGGCTCCAAAGATTGAAATTTTTTTATCAATTAAAGCATCTCGGATAAATTCTTGTACCAATAAATCAAATCTCATTCTAGGGGATAATCCATGTGCAGTAGCAAAACGTAGAATTGATGTGGAAAAATTTTGAGAGTTTTGTTCTAGAATAAATTTTTCTGAATTTACTTTACACTCTGAATAAAGCGATAATGGTTGTACTGGAGATGTTTCATTAACTATTTCTAAACTGGAACCATAATTGCTACAAGTTGATGCAAAAATAAATTGTTTTACTTGATGTTTTTTAGACAGTTTTACAAGATTTTTTGTTGCAAATTCATTAATTTGTTTAGCAGCATCTGGAATTTTTTTACAAAGCGGTTCACCAACTATTGCAGCCAAATGAATTAAACAGTCAGAATTTTCAATTATTTCACTAATTTTTTTTGTTTCACGAATATCAACATTAAAGAATTCTATAGAATTATTATCAATTAAATGAGATATTCCATCATTTCCAAATACCAATGAATCAATTACTTTAACATTAAATTTTTCATTAACAAGCCTATCAACTAAAACGCTCCCAACATACCCTGCACCACCTGTTACTACAATTGATTTTGATGAAGACATAATATGATTTCTAAGGCATGTTTATTTATCGTTTATTAGGAAAAATACGTAATTTGAAAAGAATTAATCAAATAGAACCATCCATGGATGAATCAGAAAAAAAAGAACTATTATCAGTAATTGATTCAGGTTGGTTTACCGAAGCAGCGAAAACTAAACAATTTGAACAAATGTTTGCCAGTTTTACAGGTTCTAAATTTGCATGTGCAGTAACTAGTGGAACCTCGGGATTATATCTGGCACTGAATGCATTAAACATAAAAAATAATGATGAAGTGTTAGTTCCCGATTTAACTTTTGTTGCATCACCGAATTCAATCTATGCCAACTCTGCAAAACCAATACTAATTGACATTGAAGATGATTCATTAAATTTAGATGACAAACTGCTTGGAAAAAAAATTACAAAGAATACCAAAGCCATAATGACTGTAAATTTTAACGGACGTACTGCCAACATGAAACTATTGCAAGAGATTGCCAAGAAGCATAACCTACATCTGATTGAAGATGCTGCACATTCACTAGGGAGTTATTATGGAAATAAACATCAAGGTAATCAAAGTGATGTGGCAGTTTTTTCATTTAGTACACCAAAAATAATTACCACAGGTCAAGGTGGAATGATAATTACAAATAATAAAAAAATATTTGAACGTTGTAAAGAATTAAAAGATTTTGGCAGGAAGATTGATGCAAAAAAGAAAATGCTTTCAGCATTTCAACATGATACTATTGGATATAATTTCAAATTCACTGAATTTCAAGCTGCTATAGGAATAAGTCAAATGAAAAAACTTGAAAAACGAATGAAAATGAAAAAAAATATGTTCAAAATGTATCAAGAACTACTTGGAAAAATTGATGAAATAGAGTTTATAGAAACTGATTTGAAAAAAATCACTCCATGGATGGTAGACATAATACTAAAAAATAAAAAAAATAGATTAAATCTGATAAATTTTTTAGAAAAGAAAAATGTTGAATCAAGAATTTTTTATCCACCAATTCATAGATTAAAACCATACATTCAATCAGATAAAAAATTTAAAGTCACTTCGAAGATATCAGATTCAGGATTATGGCTTCCATCTTCAGTTACGTTAGATGAAAAACAAATTAATTATATTTCAAAACAAATAATAGATTTTTTTAATTAAGGAATGTTTCATTGAAAGTTCTAAAAAAAACAGTTTCAATAATAATAATTGCAATTATTGTGTATGCAATATTTCTATTTCTATCAGATATTGAAAAAATTACAGATAAGATTATTAATTTTAAACCAGAATTTATTCTAATCATAATTCCACTAGTTATAGGTAGTTGGTTCATAGTTTATCTTAGATGGAATTTACTTCTACGTATTGTGGACGTCAAAGTTCCACATTCAATTAATTTTCAAATATTTCTTGTTGGAGGTGCGTTGGGAATTACACCTGGAAAAATTGGTGAACTTTTTAAAACTCAAATATTAAAAGAAAAATTTGACATTCCTCGAACAAAAACTGCTCCATTATTCATTGTTGAAAAATTTCTTGATTTAATTGGTGCGTTAATTGTAACTCTTTTTGGCATATGGTTTTTTCCCGAATTAGGATATTTAGCTATATTTGGATTGTTTGTTTTATTAATAATTTTCAAAATTTTAACATCAAAGAAATTGTTTAATAAAACAATTTCTCTGTTAGGGAAATTCAAATTTCTTCAAAAATATCTGGAGCCTATGTCATCATCTCATGAGATTCTTGATCATACACTACATGATAAAAATATGATATTACTTTCTTTATTATCAATATCATATTGGTTAGTTGTAGGCAGTGCAGCATTCTTTGTGGTGCAGGGTTTTGGAATTTCAACAATAGATCTATTATCAACAATATCGAGTTATTCTAGCTCATTGATTGTAGGTGCATTATCCTTTATTCCTGGGGGATTAGGTGTTGCTGAAGGAAGCTTAATTGGTTTATTTTCTTTACAAAATATTGATTTTTCTGAAGCAATTGTGATAGTTGTTTTAATTAGATTTTTCACACTATGGTTTTCCACAATTGCAGGTTTCATTGCATTAAAAACAAGTAAAAGCTTGTGACAGAAAATTAATTTCTAGTTTTAAGAAGCATAAGTGATTTATTTTTAAAAAATGATTCAATATTTACTTCTTGAATAACTTGGAATTTTTTTGAAATATTTTTAAATAAATTATCAGAGTTTTTTGTTAATTTTAGATATTGAATGAGTAAATATCCTGAATTTTTGAGATATAAATTTGAAATTTCAGTAAGAGATTCAAATGAATAGTCAGAACAGTCAATGTAAATAACTGAAAATCTTTGATTTTGAATTTCTGATAATTTGTTTATTTTTACAAAATTTTCTTGTTTTGGAAGTTTCAAATTGGTTTCACTCATACAGAAAATTTTCTTTTTACCCCTAACTAGATCTAACAAATTTAACGATTCTGGAAAATCTAATTTTCCAATATACAACAATGAAGAGGTTTCATTAATTGGCATAATTTCCAACCCACATACTACAGCCGCAGATAAACTAGATCTAGAAGGATCCCAAGATCTAAAAGTTATTTCTTGTTTGTTATCATTGATTTCATTTGAATCAAATTTCTTTGTTAAAGGAAATTTATTTTGATTAAGATTATACTTGATTATTTGGTTATATTGCATGTTAGTTATCCCAATCAAATTTTTTTTCGATCATAGAATATAATTTCTCATTATGAGGTTTAAAGTAATCAATTAACATGTCTCGAGTTCTTTCTTTCATGGGAGGATATGGACCTCTTCCAATACCAATATTTTTTCGTTCTTCTTTTTTTAAAGTAATTTCTTCAAGATTAAAAAATGTAAAAAGTGAATTCATTATTTCATTATAGTTTTTGTCTAATTCTTCAGTTGAAAAATGTTTGAATTGAGTTTTTGGAAAATCTTTAAACCAAATTTCAAGATTTTTAGCATAATGTCCATGTCGAAGATATGAAAATTGTAAAAAATTAACTGTGTCAATATTATTAATTTCCATTTCAGTATTATCCTTCATTGAATTAATTCTATCAAGTTCAGATCTTATGGAATCTTCAAACGTTGAATGTTCCCAACCAAGTTTGTGCGAATGATTATAAGCTGAATATGCGCGATCTACAGGATTTCTAAAAAAATTGATCAGTTTCACAAATGGCAATGTGTTTTTGACTCTTTGTGGAGCCAAAGGATGATTCAGATATGTTCCAGAAGCTTCACCAATAATTTTGAATTTTGAAAATTTTGTAGGAAAATGTGATTTATACCAAGATAGGGATTTGTATTCAAATGTGGTGTCAAAGTAATAAACACCCACATTATGCTTTGTTCCAGCTTTGACTCTAGGATGCTGATTCAGATATGATAACACACTATGTTTTCCAGCTTTACTTGTTCCAATGATTAAGAAGTGCGGGAGATGTCGAAAAGAACTAGTCAATAGTTGAAAAGTGTGTTCAAAAGAAAATTTATACGGATTTAACCTAGGATGTGTAAGAAGAAAACTTCTCATATCCGATTTTAAAGTCATAAAATTTTCTCATTTCCGATATATATCAAAGTCACTATAAATTTGAAATTAATTTCCTATAAAATTGAAATAATTTTGTAACAAGAGATATAAAATTTTAAAAATTACTAAACCCAAATGACGATAAAAGTTCTTGCTATAGGAGACGTAGGCAATATTATTAGAACAATACAAAAATATACAAAAAAATCTAAAATTCATCTTATTAATTACCCAAGGGATGGGGCTGCAAAATTTACCAATCCAGATAACATTGAATCATTCAAAACATGGAAAGTAAAGGAACATGTAGAAAAAATTAACAAAATTAAAAATGATTATGATGTGTGTATATCAATGGCAACAGAAAGAACTGCATATTTAGCAGATTTGAATTACATATCATATTATGTAGGAGGAGATATTGAAGCCCCCAGATTTAAGAAAAATTCAAGAGATTCTGCAGCAGAAAGTAATGACATCTTGCACTCTAGAAATATTTTTGAAAGAAAATTTTATTGGAATGCATTTAAGAATGCTGTAACGCATGTTGCAGGCGTCTGGCAATTTTCAGAATTACAAAAGTATACAAAAAATGGAATAAGAAATATTATGCTTCCAATTGATACTGATGAGTTTAATCCCAATATAGAACCAATTGAAAGAAAAAAAATAAAATTTACATTTTTTTCTCCAATGCGAATGGAAAAATTCAAAGGCACTCATTTATTATGGGAAGCACTAAAGTTTTGTAAATCTGATTTTGAAATATTATGTGTTGAATGGTTTGGTGAGAGGACCGATGAAGAAAGAAAGTTTAAAAAAAAATTACTTGATACAAAACCAAAACAAATAACATTTTTACCATTAATTGATAGATCTGAGATTCCAAGATATTATACATTTGCAGACGCAGTAATAGCAAATTTATTTTTTGGTTCGTTTGAATTAGTAGGATTAGAAAGTGTCATGTGTGGAACACCAGTTATTCAGTATACTGATAAAAAGAAGGATATTATTCTGGATGATTTTACATTACAATCTCCATTTCAACCATTTTCTAATGAACCGAAAGCAATTGCAGAAATTATTGACAAAATTGTTGAATCAAAAGAATTTAGAGAAAAATTATTCTTAGAAGAACAAAAATTTGTAAATCAAGTTGCAGATCCAATCAAATGTGCCGAATGGTGGGATAATTTGTTTGAAAGTGTATTTAAAAAACATGGCAGAATACAGAGAAAATCATCACCGATTAGAATCAAATTTAGAATGATTAGTTTTCTGTTCGGAAATAGACTATATCTGTCAAAGATTCGAAATAGAATTTTAGGCAGAGAGAATGTCTACGAAGGGCAAACATTGTATGAATCAGGATAGAAAAGTATCTAATTCTTTATAACCTAAATCAATAATTTTTAGAATATGGCAGGAGCAAAAAATTCAAATTTTGCAGAAAAACTTACACCATACTTAAAACAAAAGCTTGTAGAAACTAGTGAAAAATACGGTATAGATTCAGAGGAATACAAAGCATTTGAAAGACAATATCTCAAATCAGAAGATGAAGATAAAGTAAATCATGAAGATCGCTTAAGACATTATCAATCAGAAGTTCATGTTCATTACGAAGGAAAGGCGTTGCGAGGTGTTGAAAGATTATACCGTAGAACAATTCTTTTGGAACCTACAATGGTATGTGCAGCTCATTGTAGATGGTGTTTGAGAGGTCAATATCCTCAATTTGGATTGACAGAAGCTGAAATTACAAATTTTGCAAGATATACAGGAAGTGAAAATGTAAAAGATGATCTTAAAGAAATTTTGATTACAGGAGGAGATCCATTAATGATTCCAAAGAGATTAAAATTTATTTTTTCTCAAATAAATAAATTTGCTCCAAATATTGAAATTATACGTATTGGAACTAGATTACCAGTTCAAGATCCTGCAAAAATAGATAGTGAATTGATTGACATATTGAAAACAGCTGATCCTGTGAAATTAGAAATTGGAACAAACATAAATCATCCATCAGAATTAACTGTTGAATCTAAAAAAGCCTATACAGATATTTACAAAGCAGCTTTCAAAATTTATGATCAGTCAGTACTTCTAAAAGGTGTTAATGATAATGTCGAAATATTAAATGAATTATACGATGGATTTAGATATTTAGGAATAGAATCTCATTATCTCTTTCATTGTATACCAATGCAAGGAATGGAACATCATAGAACATCAGTTCAAAAAGGATTGGAAATTGCATCACAGATAACTAATTCAGGTTCTGTTTCCGGACGTGCTAAACCAATGTATACATTAATGACAGATTTAGGGAAAATCACATTAATTCATGGAACAATTTTAGAACGAAATGAAAAAAATGAATTACTTATTCAATCTCATTATACAGTAGATGATTTCAAATATAGAAATCCTTCATGGGAGATTCCAAAATCATGCTTTGAAGATCATAATGGATTTTTAAGAGTATGGTATCCTGATGGAAAAGATGATGATGAGAGTTTAGACATATCTAACAAAAAAGCAGATATGGAGCATTATTTTTCAATACCAATCAATCGAGTTAAGAAATAATTAAAAATTTTTACCAGACAAGAACAGGGCATTAGCAGCCGTAACCAAAGTAACAACATCATCATAAACTGGAATTTTATGATTTTCAATTAATTTCGACATTTTGTTAGTATATTTTCCACCAGTTCCACCAACTAAGAGTGGTTTTTTCTTTGTCTTCGAAAAATTAGCCAAGTATTTTACAATTTTTTCTTCAAGAGGGTTATCTTGGAACACGAACCAAGCTATTATGATATCAACGCTATCTTCGTTAAAAAATTCATTGATGATAAAATTGTAATCATCTGATGTCGCTCCATGAGATGCACCTGGAATATCGATAGGATTTCCATATTTACCAAGAATGTAATTTGGAGGGAAATTTTCTTGAATTTTTTTATTTCTTTTTGGAGGCAATCTAGGTATTTGTAATTTGGTTTTTTGGATATAATCAACACATCCAACTAAAGGTCCTGCACCATTACTTGTCATTGCGACACGATTACCTTTTGCTGGTGGTTGCCATGCCATTGCCTTTAGAACACCAACGAGTTCTTGATAACTGTCAACTGATACAATTCCTGCTTGTTTGAATGCACCCATAATCATTTCATTTGAACCACCAAGTGAACCTGTGTGAGATGCTGCCTGTTTTGCACCGGGAGCTGTTCTTCCACTCTTCCAAATTACAATTGGTTTTTTCTTTTCTTTAATAACACGTTTTGCAGTATTGATGAATTTTCTTCCATCGCCAAAGCCTTCAACATATAACCCAATTACTTTGGTTTGAGGATCATTTGCAGCATACCATATCATATCTGCTTCATCTACATCAGAACGATTACCATAGCTAATCATTTTTGATAAACCAAACAAATCCGCGCTTTCTAACATACTAATTCCCATTGTTCCACTTTGTGAAAAAAATGCAACATTACCCAATCGTGGACGTGTCATTCTAGATTTATCGAAGAATGTAGAATCAAATTTGTTTTTAGCATTAAATATTCCAATACAGTTTGGACCGATAACGCGGATTTTGTGTTTTAATGATAATTCTTTAACTTCAGCTTCCATGACGGCTCTGTCACCACCAAGTTCTTTTCCACCTCCAGATACAATCACAACATTGTGTATTCCTTTCTTTGCACAAGATTTGATAATTGAGGGGCATCTTGATAAGTCAACACAAACGATTGCTAGATCAATTTTTCTCTTAATATCTTCTAATGATGAATAACATTTTTGACCAAGGATTTTTTTCTCTTTTGGGTTTATGGGGTAAATTTTACCATTGAATTTTTTATTTTGAAGAGATTCTAATACAGCAAATGAAATTTTTTCAGATTTATTTGATGCGCCAACTAATGCAACAGATTTAGGAGTAAAAAAATTTTCCATTGATGCAATGACTGGTTTTGATTTTGAGATAGAGTTTTTTTTTAGTTCTTTATTCAAAATGATTTTTGCATCTATCACAAAGTAAGATTTTGGATATACAATTACAGGGTTAAAATCAATACTGTTTATATAATCTGCATTATCAACTCCCACTTTTCCAATTTGTACTAAGGCTTTTGCGACCATGTTTGTATCAATTGGTTTACTACCACGAAAGCCCTTGAGAAGTTTTGAGCCCTTTAGTTCATCTAACATGGATTTTGCATCAGAAATTGTGATTGGAAGCATTCTAAATGCAACGTCTTTGAATATCTCAGTCATGATTCCACCTAATCCAACCATAATCATAGGACCAAATTGAGAATCATTTTGTATTCCTACAATTAATTCAACGCCATCTTTTGGAACCATTTTTTCCAATAGAATTCCCTTTACAACAACACCTTTCTTTTTTGATAGTTGATCATACATATTCTTGTAGGTCTTTTTTACATCGGCAACATTATTGAGTCCAACTTTAACACCACCAACATCAGTCTTGTGAAGAATTTGAGGTGAAACAACTTTCATTGCTAATGGGAATCCTAATCTTTTTGCCTGTTTTGCTGCATCTTCAGCAGAAGTAACTAGGACAAATTCAGGAACTTTAATTCCATATTTCTTTAATATTGCTTTTGATGATTCTTCAGTGATAACTTTATGATCTGTACCAATTATTTCTTCAAATATTTTTTTTACAAAGTTGTTTTTTGAAATAGAAACCATTTTTTACACTTCAATTATTTTTTCGTAATACACGTGCAGGAGAACCAATAAGAACAGAATTTTTAGGGAAGTTATTTCTCACCAAACTTGCTGAACCTACAAGACACTTATCCCCAAGTTGAACTCCAACATCAACAACAGAATTTGGTGCGATCAAACAATTTTTACCAATTCTTGCTCTTCCACAAATGGTGGTATTTGCAGAAATCCAAGTAGATTTTCCAATAATTGTATTATGGCCAATATTTACCAATGTATCAATTTTGACATCATCTTCAATAATAGTAGTGTCTAAAGCAGATTTATCTATGGTTGAATTAGAGCCAATCCATACATTTTTTCCAATACTTATAGAACCAACATGTGGAAAATGAAAACTACTTTTACCATCAAAAATAAAACCAAATCCCTCACTTCCAATAGTTGTATTTGATAAAATTACAGAATTATTGCCAATATTTGTTCTTCCAAAAATCGAAGTGTTACTCAAAATTTTAACATTATTGCCTATTTTGACATTTTTTCCAATGTAACAATGTGGACCAATATAGACATTTTTTCCAATAGATGAATTTTTTTCAATTATGGTAGAACGATGAACACCAGGTTTGAACTCATCAGAAACAAAAAATTTCATCATAATTCGTGAAAAATCTAATCGAGGGTTTTTTGAAATTATGGTAGGAATATTTTTAACAAGTTTTTTAGTTTCTTTATCACAAATGAGTACAATATTTTTATAATTTTTTAATTTTTTCAAATCATAATGAACTGTATCTTTTAGATTGAAATCAGGATCTGACATTTTTGAGTAAAAAAGTAACGAGTCATTTTTTATGTTATCAAGGGATGAAATTGTAGAGATATGAATATTTTTACCAGAAAAATCACTTTTTAAGAAATCGGCAATTTTTTTTATCGGTACTTTTGTTATCTTAGGTTCAAACAATTGAATTTTTAAATAAATTAGTGAATTAATAGTTTACCAGAAAAATATTAGTTTGATTCATGCAATTAACATTAACAAAAATAGTTTTTATAAGAATAGTTTATCTAATGAAGTAATTCAATGTGGATATGACAAAAATTGATAAAAATTTGAAAAATGAATTCAAAGGTAAATCAGTATTAATTACAGGCGGTACTGGATCAATTGGATTAGGGATTATCAAACAATTGATTAATTATCAACCCAGACAAATTAGAATTTTTTCAAATGATGAAAATTCAATAGTAGAAGTAAAGGAGGTAATAGGAGATGGAAAAATTTTTCAATTTATGGTAGGAGATGTAAGAGATAAAGATAGATTACAATTAGCAATGAGAAATGTTGACATTGTTTTTCATGCAGCAGCAATGAAACACATTGATATTTGTGAACAAAATCCATTTGATGCCGTCAAAACCAATGTAATTGGTACAAGCAATATATTGGAATTATCAATAATGGAAAATGTTTCCAAAGTAATTTTCATTAGTACAGACAAGGCTACTAATCCATCAAGCACATTAGGTGCCAGTAAATTACTTGCTGAAAGATTGACTTTAGATGCCAGTTCATACACAGGAGAAAACAAAACAGTTTTTGCTATAGTTAGATTTGGAAATGTTTTAGGTTCAAGAGGTTCAGTATTTCA
>TARA_B100000686_G_C16805664_1_pt1 | contig 14873 bp, 13 predicted proteins | sample TARA_B100000686 | Tara Oceans TARA_B100000686 (sample SAMEA2622733) | marine metagenome | biome: marine biome (ENVO:00000447); feature: marine epipelagic mixed layer (ENVO:xxxxxxxxx); material: "saline water (ENVO:00002010), including plankton (ENVO:xxxxxxxx)" | depth 150 m
TTGTGTTCGGAAAATCTTTTAAATTTGCACTAACGAGTTGAATCCGCGGTTTTTATGATGTTGAAGAGCGTAAACTTATTAAATAACTTTTTTTGTGATGTGTATCACAGGGCTCATTGATAATTAGAAAAAGTTCAAGAATGCATATTACATGGCTGTATTTAGCTCTCCTGCTGAAAGAAATGACTGTCTTCCACACTCTTCCACACTCTAGTATTCCACACTCTATTTCTTCCATTAGTACTCATTTTATTGCCTCTAGTCTCCTTGTCTTCAATTAAACAAACAGAATAAGACAGAAATGGAGCGTCCATATATGTCTTTTATTGTTCTAAGTATAACGCTATGATATAAGAGGATATTTATTGTAGTGAGGTTAGTATGGCTGGTCCGATTCGATTTCAATGTTATATCAATCCAAGGACTATATCAGCACCCTTAAAAGAGGCTTTAACTGATTTACCTCGTATAGCATCCTTGGTTGAAAAGGATACAGGCTGGAGCTTATCGGGTACTCTGCCAGTTCGAGTGACTGATCGAAACAGTATTGCTCAATCAATGCGTGAAGACTTGCAAAAAAGAGTGATGCCAGTTTTACGCTATTCTGATTCAAAAGAAGTGACGCAATCAAAAATTGCTGATATCAAAACTTTGAATAAATTCATGCCAAAAACCTGGGTGTTAAAGTTGGGCGCATCTTTGGTCATGGGTGCTTATTTATGTGGTAAGAAAGAAGTTGTTATTCCAAATAGCAGTCGACATCATCGATTAACTGCGGATTATTATAGATCAGTGCTCTATCATGAGTTGATTCATGTTGCACAAGACCAGAGGCATCCTGCGCTTTTTGATCATGTAAATGGTATGTCTCGTGAAATAATGAAAGAGCCAGAAGCGCGATTATTGAATCGGTCTAAGTGGAAAGATATGACTTCTAAGTTGAACTCATGCATGACAATTGTGGAAGGGCAGCCATTTTATTTACAGAAAATACATGATAAACAGTATTTTCCAAACAAAAATAAGTTTATCGGTTTTCGGAATATGCTGATAAAGGCCATCTTTACACTGATTCCTGATACGAAGAAAAAATTAGATCAATATGGAAGTGGGGCTGATTTTTTCAAATTACATTCTGCTCAATCGCCTGTGGTCGATGAGTTTTTTCAACCACAAATAGCGGAAACACGGTTTGCTAAAGTCTCAGGATAAGACTTTTTATCTTAAATTGCACTATGTGGACGTTGATATTGATACACCTAATGTTGATGTAACAATGAAAAAAGAAACTGTTAAAGTACCTAACGTCGAAGTTGAAATGCCAGAAGATAAATAATGAACTTGGCATAATAAAAAGCCTCCAATTTAGAGATGAATTGGGGGCTTTTTATTATGTAATATTAGATTTAAATGTATGGCAAACATGCTTGTAATTCTATTTTTGAGTGTTGAAATACGCTAAAATGGAAAAATAAAAATAGATGCAAGGATGTATTCATGAAAATTTCAATTATTGGGCTCGGCAACGTTGGTAGCACACTTGCATATACAATAGCCCTGCGCGGGTTAACCGATGAGCTTGTATTAGTAAATCGTACTCATAGCAAAGCTCAAGCAGATGCACTAGACCTACAGCAGTCTATTCCTTTTACATCTCATACTATGAGTATTACAGCAGGGCATATGCCTGATATAGAAGGTTCACATATTGTGTGCCTTGCTGCGAGCTGTCCTCTTCGCCCTGAATATAAGACCCGTGCAGACTTAGGGCGTGAAAATGCAAAACTGATGCGAGAGCTTGTACCTCAAATCGCCGAACATTGTCCTAACGCCATTTTAATTGTTTTGACAAACCCTGTCGATCCAATGACCTATCTTGCGTGGAAAATCTCAGGCCTTGCGAAGAGTAAAGTGATAGGGACAGGCACTTTTATTGATTCCTTGCGTTATCGGCATGCATTGTCGCAAGAAGTTGGTATTCACCCTGCAGATTTGCGAACCTATATTATTGGTGAGCATGGCGACACCCAGTTTCCCTTGATAAGTACCGCCACTGCTGGCGGTGAGGCAATGGAGGATACACCTGAAAAGCGTCAGCTCTTTAAAGAAACTGTCGATGCTGCTAACCAAATTGTAGCGCACAAGGGCTATACAAATTTTGCTATATCAACAGCTACAGCTTGTATTATTGAAAGTATTGTTAAGGATGCAAAACACACCATTCCTGTAAGCTGTTATATTGATGGCTTCTGTGGTGAGAGCGATGTTTTTCTGTCTCTGCCTGCTGTGATTGGGCGAGAGGGTATTAATAAAGTATTTCATCCACAGGTGAATAATGAAGAGCAGGCGAACTTTAAGCGCTCAAGTGCTGTGGTTAAAAAAATGATTGCAGATTTTACTTAAATAAAAATGGTTATCGTCAATGTCAGAGATTAAAATTCTAGAAGAAAAAACGATTTATAAAAAATGGTTAAATATTATGAGTCGTACAATAAAACATCCAAACGGTGGAGAACAAACCTATGAAATAGTAAACCCAGGTTTGCGCAGTGTTTGTGTTGTTGCTTTCGATGAGTTTCAAAATATTTTAACAGTAGAGCAATATCGCTTTGGACCAAATAAACGATTAACAGAATTACCTGCTGGTCGTGTTAATAATGATGAGCCTCTTGCTGATGCTATGGCAAGAGAGTTGCTTGAAGAGACAGGCTATTCAGGTGATTTAACTGAAGTTGGTTCTCATTATGTTGCCGCCGAAAATGGTGCAACACGTCATGTTTTTGTCGCCAAAAATTGTAAAAAAGTAGCAGAGCCTAAACTGGATCAAAGCGAAATAGATGAGGGGTTGGAAGTAAAGCTGCTCAGTCTCGACGAGTTTAAAGCCCTTGCACGAAGTGGGCAGCTTACTGAAACTGGAGCAGCTTTTATGGCACTAGATTATTTAAAATTACTTTAAATCTCTTGAAGGGCCTTTGCTGTTAATTGCTCCAAAGGCTCATGCCTGACATAACCTGCTAAAACCTGTGCAGCTTTAAAGAAATCCCGCAGTGTTCCTTTCGTTTCATCTTTATAGTCATACACTGCATTTGTTGCAGTTTCAAACTTACTCACTAATTCTGCAGCTAAGCGCTGTGTATGTTCTTGTGGAGATCTTGTTGCATAGCTTACAGCTGCAGCAGCATGTTGCTCAAGTTTTGCATAGGATTGATGTAATTGTTTTTCCATCTGCTGTGTACGCTTTAATTGCGACAGTAAAAGTTTCGAATTATAACTTGGGCCATTGAGCGATTTAGGATTGGCCACCATTGTTTGTATATGTTCAGCTGCTTCGTGTGCAGGTTTAATCATTTCATGCAGTGTTACCATGTTTTTTAATGAGTCATGAAGAGATGCACTTGTTGCTGCTTGTTGCTCCAAGCTCGCAATTGCTGGTTTTTCTTGACGAATGCAGTAATTTGCAAAATCATGGCTTAGTGCTGATAGGCTGCTCCAGCCTGTTTTAAGATGAAGTGAGGCAGCAAGTATTTGAATTGATTTTTGATTGTCCAGCAGTGATTGTGCTTGCTTAGTCACTTTTTTCACTTCTTGGCGTGACTGTGCTGAAGTCTGCTTGTCAGTGTTCATATCTTCATGGATTTGATAAAAAGCTTGACGAGTTTTTTCAAGCTGAATATTTGAATAGCGTAACTGACGTTCTGTTGGGTTATTGATGAGCTGCTCTGCCACTTGCGATGCATGGTTTTCAATGGCATTAATGCGCTGTCCCCATTGTTTATTTTTGGCAATTTCGTGGTTTATTATTTTGACTGCATCTTGTACTTCAGGCCGTTTTCGTGTGCCTGATGGTAGCTTATTAAGAACATCAAGCTGGTTTTTATGGTGAGCAATTCGCGTGTCAATTTCAATAAGTGTATTGTCGCTATAGCCTTCAGCAAGTGTATTTAATCGATCATGTGTTTTGAGACATTCTTGAGTATCAGCAGGCTTATTTGTTTGATTGTAATGAGCAAAAGTCGTGTACATCTGTGCAGCATGTTGGAAGCTAGAGTAAAGGCTGCTGCCTATTTGTGATAGATAGGATTTTGCTTGCGGTTGGCTCATGCTCTGAGCGTTCGTTACTTTTGGTGATGCATTAATACTTTCTTGTTGTAATGGTTGTGCTGCAAGGTTAAAAACTTGAGATGAACGAATAACAGGTGCTAATCCCATAATAAACTCCTTCTTATTGGTATTCGTTTTAGGATAGGGGTTTATTATGACTGGCAGCTGCAGAATGAAAATATGCCTGTAGATTATAAAATTGCACAAAAAAAGCCAGTGATCTTCATCAGCTGGCTTTGGGAAGAAAATAAAGTCTAAAGATTATTTTCTTTTCATAAACTCAGGACGAGCTAGAGCTGCATCATGGATGGCTCTGTTGTAGTACTGTGTTTTGAATTCTTTTGCTTCAATTGCATCATAACGTGGTGCAAGAGGTGCTTCAGATTTCTGAGCCATAGTCGCGCTCCACCAGCCACTGGGGTAGCTTGGTTGTGGAAATAGCACTTGTTGTGGGTGCTTGAATCCAGCGCCTGTAAGTTTCGCTTCAAGATCAGCAATAATTGTGTCTGCATGAAGAAGTGGAGACTCAGATTGTTGAACAATAATGCCATCTTTAGATAATGTTCTGTAAGCTTCAGCAAGGAATGCTGGGCCAAAAAGCTGTTCCGCTGGACCAATTGGGTCAGTGGAGTCAATGATCAGCACGTCGATGCTTGCATCTGGTTGGTTTTTAATCCAAGCAGCAGCATCTTCAAAGTAGAATTTAGCACGTGGGTCATTGTTGCTTTCGCAAAGCTCAGGGAAATACTCTTCGGAAAGACGAGTTACACGCTCATCGATTTCAACCTGGCAAGCTTCTTCAACAGAAGAGTGCTTCAGCACTTCACGTAGAGTACCGCAGTCACCACCGCCAACAACCACAACACGCTTTGGTGCTGGGTGAGTGAATAGAACAGGGTGGCTCATCATTTCGTGGTACAGGAAGTTATCACGAGTTGTCACCATGAAACAGCCATCAAGCACCATAAGGTTGCCAAATGTTTCTGTTTTATAGATTTCAAGCTTTTGGTAAGGTGTTTGTTCTTCATGACATTTTTCTTTGATTGCCACGCCGAATTTAGTACCTTCGTCGCCGAAAGCTTCGTCAAACCATTTTGTAAAGGAGGTTTCAGCCATGTTCGTCTTCCCGTGTTAGTAAGTTCTGGAGATGATGGCCGCAGTATAAGACCAATACTTCCAAAATATCAATCATAGAAGCGGAGATAATTACTGCTTTTCATCAAAAAAGTAGGCATAATGTGCCATTCTTGCCTTTGCGGATTATAGCAAGGTTAAGAGTATCCCTGAGGTCAACAGCTTCATTGTATTTACTATCACATAATGAGCGTTATACTTCAGTCTATTTCATCGAAAGAATTTCACCCCGCTGCAGCTTTGCAGCCTTTGTTTCAGGAGCGACAACTATGCCCCAAGACATTGACCCTCATCCAGGTCTTTCTACTTCTGTTTTTGCTGATTCCAAAATGGTTGGCGATAACATTTATAACACCTCCTTTTGGGGTGATGGCTACTTTAAAGTAACAGATGGCAATTTATCTGTTGTGGCTGAGCAAGGGACGTTAAAGTTAACCACCTTGGTAGAAAAGCTGAAAGAAGAGGGCGTGGCCTTACCAGCATTAGTTCGTTTTGATCATATCCTTCGAGATCGTGTTAGCCGTTTGTGCAATGCATTCCAAAAGGCTCGTGAGAAAGAATCCTATGAAGGTCAATATGTGTGCGTTTACCCAATTAAAGTGAATCAGCAGCGCTGGGTTGTTGAAGAGCTTATTGGTGCTCACAACCCTGACGAAAATCGTATTGTTGGTCTTGAAGCTGGCAGTAAGCCCGAGCTTATGGCTTGTCTTGCATTAATGAAAGAGCCGCCAAGTATTCTTGTGTGTAATGGTTATAAAGACCGCGAATACATTCGTCTTGCCTTGGCTGGCACAAAGCTTGGCCTTAAGGTGTTTATCGTTATCGAGAAGATGGATGAGCTGCCGATCGTCATTGAAGAGTCTAAGCGATTAAATGTTCGTCCAAACCTTGGTTTGCGTGCTCGCCTTGATACCATTGGTCTTGGAAAGTGGCAAAACACTGGTGGTGAGAAGTCGAAGTTTGGTCTTAATGCTCGTAAAATTCTAGCTTCCTGTGAATTGCTTGCTGAAGCGAACATGCTTGATTGTTTAACACTGCTGCATTTCCATATGGGCTCTCAGGTTTCAAGTGCAAAAGACATTGAAGAATGTGTTGCTGAAGCTGCAAACGTGTGGGCAAGTGTACGCGACCTTGGTGCACCTCTTAGCTGGCTTGATGTTGGTGGTGGTCTTGGTGTTGATTATGAAGGTACACGTAGCCGTTCTACATTCTCCATTAACTATTCAGTTGATGAGTATGCTGCGGTAATCGTGCGAGCGATTCGTGCGACATGTGACCAAAAAAACATGCCTCACCCAAATATTATTACTGAGTCTGGCCGTAATCTTACAGCGCACCATGCATGTGTGCTTGTGCCTGTGCTTGCTATTGAATCACCACTTGATAATGTGAACCCGAAAGAGCCTGAGTCTGATTCAAGCTTACTGACAGCCTTATGGGGTTGCTATAACCGCTTGAAGGAAGGTGTTCAGCCTCGCGGTTTATTAGAGCTATTCCATCAAGTTGATTACACTTTTGATGAAGTGAAGAAGAGCTTCCCTCGTGGTGTGATCACCATCAAAGAAAAAGCAACTGCTGAGACCCTTTATGTGTCTTGTCTTGATCTATTAAGACGCTCTATGGACCCGAAAGTGAAAAACCATCAGGATATTCTTGATGAAATTCACAGCCGTCTTGCTGAGAAGCTGTTCTTAAACTTCTCGATCTTCCAGTCTATTCCTGATAAGTGGGGGATTGCACAGATTTTCCCTGTTATGCCACTCAAAGATATTGACTCTGTGTCAAACCTTCGTCGCGGTAAAATCCAAGATATTACCTGTGACTCCGATGGTCAGATCGATGATTATGTTGATGGTATGGGGATCGAGCAAACCTTCCCAATGCCTTCAAACTTTAAGTCTGGCGATGTGCTTGGTTTGTTCCTTGTTGGTGCTTATCAAGAAATTCTTGGTGATATGCATAACCTCTTCGGTGATACCCATGCGGTGAATATTGCGGTGACGGGCGAAGAAGAGTTTACGATTCTTGGTCAGCAAGAAGGTGACTCAATCGAAGACGTATTGAATTATGTGAAATATGATGTAGAACTTATTTCCAAGCAGCTCCAAGACCGTTGTATTTCTGCGGATGTGAGTGATGAAGATCGCAAGCAGTTTGAGAAGTGGTTGGTTCAATCACTGAAGAACTATGTGTATCTGAAGTAGTATACTGTTCTAAGGGGCTGATTTTCAGCCCTTATCCTGAAATGCCCGCTTTCTATTTCGGTATTTCATGGCATTTAAATGTCACTAAAAGCGAAGTCTTGTGTAAGTGCTCAGTATAATGGGCTATTTGCTATTACAGACTTCGTTTTTTTTGGATGACACTTTATGGCCTATACCGTTTCTGCATCATATTACACACCTGCGGCTCAGCAATATCATCAACTTCAAACTGACTTAACAGATAGCCAGCCTAAAGCACTGCTTTTTAATGGTATGAATGGCCCTGTTCCTGGAGCCCAGCGACTGGTTGATTTGAATCGTCTTGCTACAGCGTCACCTATCATGTTTCCTCGAGCTGCTGCTTGGAGTAGAGCAACATCTTCTAAAGATATAAAAAAGATACTTGTGAATAATGCTGCTAGTGCTCGCCGTATTTATGGCGGTGGCTATCGAGATCATTTCATGATTACGACCCCAGAAGCACCTCATTTGCAATCTCAACTTTTGAGCCTTGGCCAACTCTTAACTGATCTTGGTGCTCATGTGACTTATAAGCAAAATGGTGAATACATTGACTCATCAGTTTTTGCGGCAGATATGTCCTTATCAGTTAAACGTTTGAATATTACGGGGCAACAGTTTGGCCCAAGTTTGCATATTTTAAGTCAGTTTGATGAGGATACAATTGCTGAGGAAGACCAAAATACAACCTGCGAAAAAATCATGAATCAGGTTGATGATAATCGTGCTGTTTTCGTGACGCAAAGTCACATGTTCGAAGGTAACGGCAATAATCTGGTGAACTTTAACCGTAACATGATCTTAGTGGGTGCCGGCGAAAAAGGAGAACAGGGGGCGCATAACCTTGTGGCAAATATTTCTGGTGCACAAGTATTTCCTGTCAAAATGCCTGAAGATTCTGATTACTTTCACTTAGATTTATTTTGCTGCTTTTTACCTTCAGGCCATGTGATGTATTGTGACGAGGTGCTAGATCAAGCAGGTAAACAACAGCTCAATCAAGCTTTATTTAAAGGCAGTAAAAGCATTAAAGAGGAATTTGGTATTAAAGTGCCAAGAGAATTGGCATCTATGTTTGCATGTAATGCGGTTACTGTGGGTATGAATGATATTGTGCTTGCTTACCCACATGCAGGTGTTGTGCCCATTGAAGAAGCGCATCGCACTGAGCAGCGAACAGTGAAGCCAGACGTGTTAGAGCGAGCGCAAACGGCATTTCAGCCTTTGTATGAAAAGTTGACGGGCTTAGGCTATCGTGTTCATGCGAATCTGGACTTGTCGCTTTATAACTTCCACCAAGGTGGTTTCCACTGTGTCGTAAACCCTGTAAATCAGTTTTTACTAACAAACTCTAACCAAGGGTCAGCTGCAACGGCTGCTTTTGATCAGCTTATGCGATAGTAGATATTAGTCATCTTCTGGCTCTTCTTGAGAGGAGCCGAAGATACTTAAAAACTGTTTAAAGTTTTGGCTCATAGCGTAGTTCGCAGATAAGCCTTTTGCTTGCAGTGCTTTGCCTGCTGCGCTTGAAACCTGTGGATTACGATCACCAGCCATATAGCGAACTATTTTATAGGGTGTGCATGGGTTGAGCGCAAGGGTTTTACGAACTGTAGGGCTTCTATCACGAATTAATGTGTCGAGCATCTTATCTGTGAGTATTTGTCGATTTGCAATTTCTTTTCGCACGTCTATCTCTAAATCATCAAGCATATACTCAACCATAGAGTCATTCAGTTGCCCGCTTTTGATAGCCTCTGCTCTTATAGACGGTTGGGTATCAAACGCAAAAACCGTTGCAGATTTTTCATCTAAGTCTGGATGCTTGACTGTACGCATGCGGACTTTATCCCAAGGGGATAAAGCAAGCTGGTGAATAACAGCACTGGAAAGCTTTTTCTGTTTAGCAACTTCAAGTTGTGACTCTGCTGGTCCGTAATGAGCTAACGCTTCCAACAGAGGCTCCGAAGGCTGTTCTTTGATGAGCTTTTTTTGGCCCGCTATATCAAGTGGAATTGCAATGAGTGTCTCTTCCCCTTGGTCTTCAACTCGCAGAATAACACTGTTTTTTTCCTCAAAAGGAGAGAAAGCTTTACGTAGAAGGTCTTCAGGGTTATCTGTTGGCATAAAGGCACGCTTTGCTAGCATGCGCTGTAACTCTGGTTTATTCCAGTTTGCGAGCTGTCTTAATAGCAAAGGCGGTGTATTTTTATGTTGACTAAGCTCTCGCCAGAATCGGCTCAAAGGCATTTTGTTTAAAATGTGCCCTGGAGTTTCGGGGTTTTCCATGAGTTCATCAGAGAATTTTTCGACATCAAGGTTATCGAGTAAAAATCCAGGTGTGTTGTGATGCTTTGCGACAGCTTTTAGTAAGCGTGAATCACCTTTTAAATTGCGAATTTGGCCTTGAGCGTAGAGTTCACGCATGGTGCCTTTGCTTGATCTTTCATTTTTTGCCAAGGCGATCAAGATACTGAGTTTGCTGGCGAAGCGTAGACTGTGTAAATCATCGGGCGACGAAGTAGAGCTTTCTGCTATTTGTAAAGCTTCTGTTTCTGCCTCAATATTTGTTTCTGTGTCTTTTTCAAGCTTTTGGGCAATATCAGTATTGCCAAAGATACGCATGGCTTGTTCGTAGACATCATTATCATCAAGTTCTTTTGGTGCAAGATACTTATAAGCGCCATCCATGATTGCATCTCGCATATCCTGACTGCTTGTTGCTAGTGCCCTAAGGGTGCTCATGCCTGGAAAAGATTTAATCGCACTTATTGTTTGATTATGATGGTCTTTAATTTGAGGCTCTTTATGAGATCGAGATGGCGCTGTGAAACTTGAATGAAAGGTCTTGATGGACATAGTGTTTAAACCAAAATGCTGTATTGATTGCCTCGAATACTAGCATTTTGGGTTTTACGCATGCAATCTGCGTTTACAAGTGTCATAAAAAAGATACGAAATAGACTAAAAACTATTCAGGGCTTTGCCTTATAAATAAAAGCGAAGGCCAAGTGTAAGCTCTTTGTATTCAATATCATTTGAACTTTCATATTCACCAGTTAATCGTACTTGCCAGTCTTGATCGTGCTTTGCTATTCCTATTTCACTTTTGAAGGCTGGTTCAAGCTGACGATTCATATTTTCAAAGTAACCTGTATTTATAAAACCACTCCAAATATGGTGCTGATAATTAAGCTCTAATTGAGGGCCAAGCTCAATAAAACCTGTGTCATCAAATGCCACTAGGTCCCCCGCAGCCATCAAGCTCAGTGTGAGATTATCCCAGCCCCAGGTACGACCGACAGAGCCTTTAACATAGCCTCCAAGTCGATCTTCGATATTTTGGTGTTGAAAGCCAAAGCCGACAGACCATGACTTAGGTTTAACAAGGTCAGTGACAGGTGTTTGTGAGTGGATATTAACAAATGCGAACTCTTGTAATTGAATATCGTCGGAATCATGTTCGTAACGAAGCTTTAAATTAAATAACTCGAGCTGAGCACCTGTTGGATAGCCTCGTGGTACATCTAATCTATCGTGGTAAGCACCACGAATACTGAAGTCTGTATAGTTGCCCCTTGAGCTATGACCAAAAGCAGGTGTTAAAGACAAGGTTTTATGGCCTTGATCATCTCGTGCAGGGGGCGGTGGAATAGAGAGCTCTTTCGCCTTTCCTTGCTTTGATCTTAGGGATAAAAGCTGCATGCTGCGCTTACTTAAATGTGGTAAATCACTTTTTTCTTTAGCTGCAACAAAACGGGCATAATCATAAGCAAGATCTAAGGCTGCAATTGGATTATGCAGTCCGAGCAATAGAGTAGGGTTTGTCTCTGGGTTTATGACAGCATCTTTGATCATGTTGATGTCTTGCTGTTTAAAACCTTTTTCTCTAAAGCGAAGCTCTGTGACTTGGCTTGGGCGATATTTAATGGCGCTAAAGCCAATTTGCTGATCGAGAAGTCGAATCGTATCTGCTGGAATGGTTCTAAATTTATATTCATCGGAAATATCAACACGGTCTGATACTGCAGCAAGCAGTGTCATAAGGCGATAAGAGCAGTTTTCTGAAAGGAAGTAATAATCAAAGTTGGTGTTTTTAAGCTCCCAAATATGGCGGACCATTTGAGCCTGTTCTTCAGTTGTTAGATTAAGCTTATATTCCCAAATATCGCGACTATCGAGATACGAGTATTCTTTGATCTTGGTGTAATAGGGGACAACGCTAAACTTGCCAGGGTAACCACCAGCTAAACCACGTATTGAATAGGTGAGCATATTTTCAGACGGGTCAGCATCTGCTGCAAAGTTCACTGCATAATCTAATAGCGGATTGTTTTTATCTTTAGCTTTGAGTCTTAAAAAAGTATGACCAAACATTGAAGAGGGGCTATTTAAATAGGCTACTGGAAATACAAGATAAGTATCTTTGATATTAATGCGTGATTGAAATTCTTCGAATTCTGGGCAGCTTGGCATTTTCATTTGTAGCTGTGGAAAGTGCTGCTGTATCCAGAAGAATCGTGCAGGAAACTTGCAGGCTGTAATTTTATATTCAGGGTGTGCGCTATTGGAAAATAGATTGATTTCTGCTGAAAGCTCTTCTGCTGCATTTGCATGGCCTTGAGGGCTTATAAAAAAAGCTGCATCATCTGCTTGACTCGTATTTGTAATACCAAAACCAGTTTTAAAAAACTGTAAAAGACCCTGCCATTGAGGTGATTCACTGACGCGTTGTATATCATGTTTTGTTGGTAACGTTGATTCAGCAGAAGAGATTTGAGGCGATGTTAATAGTATTGCAATAATAGCGGAAGATAATAGGCGCACTTTGGTTGTCTCTTGTGTATTCGTTTGCTTTGTTTTTATTGAGAAGAAAACAGGCCAGAGCTTTCTGGCCTGAGAAGTAAGAAGGTATTAACCTACATACTTAGATAGTGTTGCGTCAGAGCGCATCATGCTAACAAGTGCCTCATAGCTTGATTGTGATGTAGTACCTTCAGAAGCAAAGATTGCGTCAAAGTTATTTTGCATTTGCGCTTGGAAAATAACTTGATCTTGCCCTTGAACACCGATGAGTTCAGCAAGTGCGTCTAGGTTTTCACCATGACCTTGAGCTGCGTCAGCTGCGATTTGATCAAGGTTTTCTTCCATGTAAAGACCAACACCATTTGCAAGTGGGCCATTTGTATCGCAACCAAGAGTACCTGATGTCATACCAAATGTTTGGTTACCTGATGTGCCGTTTGTTGTTGCTGCAAGTACATGCTCATGCCATTCGTTAGCATCTTTAAAAATGACCTCTGTACCAAGACCGCAACCAGCTGGGCCGTAGTCTTTTGCTTGAGCACCAGTAACAGCACCAAGAGCTAGAATTGCGATAAGAAGTGAACGCATGGAATTCTCCTTTATAGGTTTTTTATAAACCAGTTCTAAAACCAGTAAGACTTAAGTGATGCCTCATATTTTAATACAGCATAATTTAAATAGACGACATGCCTTATGAGTATATACAGTTTTATGAGTTCCGAACGTGAAAATCAAAAGGATAAAATCGAATGAAATTATATCTAAACAATAATGAGATGGTGATATGCAATCAAATAAGATGAATTTAAACTTTGAAGATTTGAGTTTATGGCAATTATTTCTCATTTTCTTAAAGTTAGGCTGTACGTCTTTTGGTGGCCCTATTGCACATTTGGGCTATTTTCGAGAAGAGTTTGTTGGTCGTCGGCAGTGGCTAAGTGATGCTCATTATGCGGATATGGTTGCTTTATGTCAGTTTTTACCAGGGCCTGCAAGCTCGCAAGTTGGTTTAATGATTGGGCTAGAGGCGAAAGGTAAATTAGGCGCCTGTGTTGCCTGGGCTGGTTTTACTTTACCTTCTGTTGTTTTTCTAATGGCAGCAGCTCTAGGGCTTAGTCTTTTTAATGGGGCAGCACTTATCGGTGTGATTCATGCTTTAAAAATTGTCGCAACTATTGTTGTTGCTCATGCATTACGGGGTATGCTTCCTAAGCTGTGTCCTGATCTTCCGAGAATAGGTATTATGCTGCTATCTGTTATGGCTGTATTCGCTTTTCAGGGCATATTTACTCAAATGGGTGTTATTTGTGTGGCTGCATGCCTTGGGCAGTTTTTAAAAAATGAGCCAGTCAATAAATCATTAATAAAGACTAATACAACAATTTCTAACGGCGAATATTGGCTTTGCATTTACTTAGTCTGCCTCATTGGCTTTCCCTTGTTGAGTGCTTTTTCTTCATTTGTATGGCTAGACGTTATTAGTACATTTTTCTCGACTGGTGCCTTGGTTTTCGGTGGTGGACATGTGGTTTTGCCTTTGCTTCAGTCGGGGGTTGTTGAGCCTGGCTGGATGAGTAATGATACATTTTTAGCTGGCTATGGGCTGACACAAGCAGTACCTGGGCCGCTGTTTACATTGTCTGCCTTTTTAGGGGTTATGTTAGATGTTCAAAACACAGGGCAAATTGCGGGTGTTTTAGGTGGAATTATCTGTGTTTGTGCACTATTTTTACCATCTTTATTATTAGTGTTTGGCATTATGCCTTACTGGTCTAAATGCAGAGAATTGCCTTGGGTGTATCGATCTCTAAAGGGCGTGAATGCAGCTGTTGCAGGATTATTGCTTGCCGCCTTTATTACACCTGTAGTTCAGCAAAGTATACTAAGTCCTTATGATGTAGGCTGGGTGCTACTTGGTTATTACTTGCTGAGTGTACACAAGCTACCAGCATGGCTTATTATTCTGGGAGCTATTGGTTTAGGTGTTTGGATATAAATTATAAAAGATATAGAGTGGGATTATATCATGAAAGAGTTATGTAAATTAGAAGACCTACAAGAAACAGGTGCTTTTGGTGCTGATATTGATGGACAGTCATACATTGTTACTCTTGGGGAAGATAACTTGCCAAGAGTTTATAAAAACTCATGCCCGCATTTAGGTATACAACTTGAAATGATGCCAGATCACTTTTTAGATGATCAAAGACAGTTTATTGTCTGCGCTAATCATGGTGCGCTTTTTCAAATTGAAGATGGGCAGTGTGTGGCTGGGCCTTGCCGAAATCAAGGTTTAACACCTGTTAAGTCAATTTTAAAGGGTGATGCAATATCATTAATTTGATCCTCTTTAATTAAAACAATTAAAATAGCGCTTTCAATAAACAGTATTATTACTTCATTATGTTAAGTTGAGCTGTGATTTTAATGGATGCTTGTCTTTAATTAAATAAGGGGCATGTTAAGGCTGTCATGTTTTTATTTTAGGTGTTTCTAAATGCTTAAAATTATTCAGCAATATATATATACCCGTAGTGTTTGAATAAGGTCTTTTATACATCAATAGTTCATTGAGTTTTTAGGCTGCGATGCAGCCATAACCTCTGA
>TARA_B100000686_G_scaffold30113_2_pt1 | contig 14865 bp, 16 predicted proteins | sample TARA_B100000686 | Tara Oceans TARA_B100000686 (sample SAMEA2622733) | marine metagenome | biome: marine biome (ENVO:00000447); feature: marine epipelagic mixed layer (ENVO:xxxxxxxxx); material: "saline water (ENVO:00002010), including plankton (ENVO:xxxxxxxx)" | depth 150 m
GGACAGCTTGAAACCTATGCCTGCAAAGAATAACGCCAATCCTAAAATCACTGTCATTGATGGGTCGTTACCATAGCCTCCCAAGAGAGAGCTCATTACGCTTTCCATGTACCTGAACGTTGTTTCGCCAATTGCACCGAAAAGAATAGCAATACCTAAAAGCATCAATGCAGAAGAGAGCGATCCAAGAAGGATATATTTAACTGCCGCTTCTGCAGAACGGCCATCTCCTCTACTTATTGCAACAAGTACGTAGAGGCAAAAAGCCATTACTTCTATGGAAATATACGCCGTTAGCAATTCACCAGAAGAAGCGACTAAATCGGCCCCCAGTACTGCAAAAATTATCAGCGCATAGAATTCCCCAGGGTTTCTAATTTTACGATATACATAATCAATCGAAATTAATGTAACTGCAGCGCCAATTCCCATTGCCAAAATTTTGAAAATTAAGGAAAACCCATCAACAAAAATTAATTGTTCGTATAAATGCTCAGGATCTACTGAACGATTCGCAAAACTATATATTGCTATAAAAATAAGCCCAATGGAGGCCAGCAGAGCCAATGTCAGGTTGTGCGCTCTCCGAGAACGCCAAGGAATTGAAAAATCGGCAATAAGTACAACAAATCCTAAACCGGCAATCAAAAATTCTGTTATTAAAAGTCCAAAATTAGGCATTATTAGGACATCCCTCTCAATATCACATCTACACTAGGCCTAATAACATCTAAAAACGGAGCCGGAAAAATTCCAACGGCAACTATCGGAGTAAGTAAAAAGGCTCCAACCCCAAATTCTTTAGGCGATAAGTCTTTTAAACTTTCCCACTTAGGGTCAATAGGACCAAAGAATACCCTCCCTATAAGCCTCAATATGTACGTTGCGGTGATTGCTGCACCAATAATCCCGAGGACCCCAAGTACAGGTTCCGTCCGAAACGTCCCAATGAAAACCAATAGCTCTGAAACAAATCCACTCAATCCCGGTAGACCCAGTGAAGCTAACCCTGCCACAATAAAAAACCCTGAAGCCCAACCCATTCTTGCAGACAGCCCATTTAACACTAGGGTATCGCGGGTATGAGTTCGTTCATAAATAGCTCCAACAATTGCGAAAAATAGAGCGGTCATAACTCCATGAGAAAACATCTGTAGTGATGCTCCTGTCAGGCCAATTATGTCAACTGTACCTATCCCCATAAGAACATACCCCATATGGCTTACACTGGAATATCCGATTACATATTTTAAGTCTGTCTGTGAAAGAGCAGAAACTGCGCCATAGACAACGTTAATTGTCCCGAGTATTAACAACGCCAAAGACCATGTCTCAAATCCTTCAGGCAAAAGCGTCATCCCGACACGGATAATCCCAAATGCTCCTAATTTCATTAATACGCCTGCATGCAACATGCTTACGGACGTAGGTGCAGCGACGTGTCCATCAGGAGACCAAGTATGAAAAGGCCATAAGCCAGCAAGTAAACCAAACCCAATCATCATCAAAGGAAATACTATATTCTGAAAATCTTTTGAAAGAGGTGCATCGGATGATTGTATTAACTCTCGCAACTCAAGCATATTAAAGGTGAGAGAACCAGTCTGAACATAAATCGTAATAACCCCTATCCAAACTAAAACACTTGCCGCCACAATCATCAAAACTAATTTAAGTGCCGAGTATTCTTTGGTCCTAGAAAAGTTTTTGAATTTAGAACTTGATCCCCAAACCGCTATCAGCAAATACATTGGCACAATTGCCAATTCGTAAAAGAAGAAGAAAAAGAACAGATCAACAGAAACGAAAGTACCGTAAACACCCGCAATCAACGCAAAGAGCAGTATGTAGTAATTTTTCGGTTGTTTTACAACATTGGTTGCGACCACAAGCCCAGTAACACTTACAATACCAGTTAGTAACACCATGAGTGCTGCAATTCCATCAACACCTAAACTAAAACCTATGCCAACACTCTCCAACCACTCGTATTCTTTTACAAATTGGAAGTCGTCGGCACTAGAGTTCTGATCAAATCCGATAAACACATATGCAGAAGCGAACATTAATAGCGCTCCAGCACTAATAGAAACCCATCGTATTGCCATAACCCACGCTGCAGGAGTAACCATTAACAGGGCCGCAGTTAAGGCTGGTAGGAAAATTAGTATTTCAAGAATATAACGATCCATGAATATCAGTTACTCAACCTAATGAAAAGTATCAACGCACATATTCCAATTATCATCCCCAAGCCATAGTCCGAAAAAAATCCTGTTACATGCCTTCGTAATCTATGACCTAGCTGAACGGTCACAAGCCCAGGAGTATCAACTCCTAAATCATTAACAATTTTTCTGTCAAAGTGACCAAGCAGTTCGCTACTGGTGTTTACGATTCTCTTCACAAGCCATTCATATAAATGATCCATATAAAAGCGATTAATTAAAACCCTATGCAGAGGTTCAAGCTTCATAGACACCGTGTTTAACAATGTATGATCTTGTACATACAAACGATAACCGAGCAAGATGCCAGAGAATGCCAAAACTACGCTGATCCCCATCCAGACAAAGTTGAACTCAAATGCATGTGGATGCCCAGCCGAATAAACAAACGACCCTATCCCTCCATACCCGTCAAATAAGGGCAATGCCAAAAAGCCCGTACACAAAGTAAGAATTGCAAGAACAGCAATAGGTGCAGACATTACCCTAGGAGCTTCTCTCACATCCTTATTGTTCGCCTTTATGTCTCCACCAAATACTAACCATCCAACTCTAAACATATATAACGCACTTATTACTATCGCGATAAGTAATAGAATTAGAAAAATTGGATTAAGATTCTCTGCAACTGACAATACAATCTCGTCTTTACTCCAAAAAGCATTCAATGGAGGAATTCCTGCTAAGGACAATGCTCCCACCAAAAATGCCGCAGAGGTAATTGGCATCCGCGATCTCAGCCCGCCCATTTTTGTAATGTCGGTTTGGTCATGCATTGCATGCATAATTGAGCCTGCAGTAAGAAAAAGCATTGCCTTGGCAACCCCATGCATAAGCAAATGAAACACAGCTGCTGTATACCCCCCCGCACCGAGTGCGAGCATCATAAAACCGAGGTGGCTCATTGTAGAGTACGCCAAAATTCGCTTCAGATCTGTCATAACCAGGGCCATACTAGCCCCGGCCAGAGCAGTAATAATCCCCACTATTGCGATTGCTAATTGAACACTCTCAACGGCCTCGAATAAAGGAAATAGCCTTGCAACAAGAAACACACCTGCAGTTACCATGGTCGCTGCGTGTATCAAGGCGCTTACAGGAGTCGGGCCTTCCATCGCATCTGGAAGCCACACATGCAATGGAAATTGAGCTGATTTCCCCATAGCCCCAAAAAATATTAAAAACGCACTTACAGTCGTAATAGACTGATCAGTCTCAGCTGCCGTAACACTGTTTAATATTGTAATGATGTCAAATGACCCAACTTCGACTACCAAAAGAACAATACCTATCAATAAGCCCACATCACCTACACGCGTTGTGATAAATGCTTTTTTTGCAGCTTGTGATGCGGAAGTTCGTTCGTACCAAAATCCAATGAGAAGGTAGGAACATAGGCCAACCAATTCCCACCCTACGTAGAGAAGCAATAAATTATCCGCTAGCACCAAAGTCAACATACTCGCTGCAAAAAGAGAGTGTGCAGCGAAATACCAACCTATTCGAGCATCATCTCTCTCCGTGCCTCCTACATGCCGGCGCATATATCCCAGCGAATACAGCTGTACCACTAATGAAATAAAAGTAACGAGTACTAGCATCACAACTGTCAGAGGGTCAATAATAATCCCCCATCCAACAGCGATAGAACCTGCACTAAACCATTCTCTGGGATAGTGGTATAAAGCTGGGCCTTGATCAATTAAATCCAACAAGACCACCCAAGCACCAAGGAAAGCTAATAATGCTGCAACTACAGCAATATATTTTCCTTGCCAGGGTAAGTAATTGCGAAAAAGAGCAAGCACAAAGAAAGCGCTAATTCCAAATATTGGTATGACCCAGGCTAGCTCCACGTTATCCCTTCATCTCTGTAATTTCATCGGTGTTTACAGAATCACGCCTTCGATAGAGTCGCATAACTATAGCGAGGGCAAGACCCACCTCGGCGGCGGCAATTGTAATAACAAAAATAGCAATTACTTGACCGGTCGCAACGCTCGCTTTGCCATACGATGCAACCGCTATTACGTATACATTGACCGCATTAAGCATCAGCTCTATGGCCATTAATACAAGAACGCTACTGCGCCTAGCCAACACCCCATACAATCCAACGCAAAATAAGAGTGCACTGAGCAACTGGAAATGAAGTAATGTCACTCTACACCTCTACGTCTCTGCCTCTTAGATCTTGAGGATTTTGAAGCACCAGAACCACCCGATTCATTAGATTTCGGTAATTTCTTTCCTATAAAAGGTATTTGCAGTAGAGGTTCTATATCCGGAAAAGTTTCATCTTCCTCTTTATCTGTCCGCCCAATAACGATCGCTCCCACCAAGGCAATCAGCAAGACAATAGAGGCTATCTCAAAAGGAATCACCCAATCGACAAAAAGAGTTTCTGCCAGCTTATCTAAGCTAATTGATTGCAAGTTTTCACTTTGAAATTTCTCTGCATCCGTTACAAACGCAAACGCCATAAACAAGAAAAGAATTAATGCGGCTGCAAGTGCAAATGGGCGCCTACGATTGTCTGACTGGTTCTCAAACTCCTCATTCTTCGTAAGCATTAGAGCAAATAAAATTACGATAGTTACGGCACCGCCGTAAATCAATATTTGAACCAGTGCGAGGAATTCCGCATATAGCAACACAAAAAGGCCTGCAACTCCTGCCAATGAAAGTAAAAGGAAAAGAGCAGCATGTACCACATTCCTGGCACTTACTACTCCTATAGCTGAAAACAGCGTAACTGCCGCAGCCAAATAAAAAGCCAATTGCGTCACTTAGTTCTCCTCCTCCGCTGGTTTTTCTAGATTAGCTTTTACCAACGTCATGGGTGCAGAATTAGTAGCTTTTTTCTTCAGTGCAACTCCTGCAACATTTTTTTCAGGGTTCGCAGGGGACCAGTTGCTCGCATCCATATATCTACGTCCTTGCACTAATAAGGTTTCAAGGTTAGCCCGAGCACCGGCTCGCGCAAAGCTAGCCAATTCATGCTCGTATGACATTTCGATAGCATCAAAAGAGCACACATCTACACAAATACCACAAAGAATGCATCGATTTAAATTAATCTCAAATTCTTGAATTATTTTTCTTCTGTGACTAGTTCCTTCAGCGTATTGGGGGTTGTCATACATCACTGCTTTCATGCATTGAGTAGGACATTCACGGACGCATACCATACAGCCTGTACAGAATGGCTCTTCTGCCGTTTGGTCTGTTAATAATGCGGGAAAACCCATATACCTAGGTTGAATCTGCAAATGCTCTTCAGGGTAATGTGCTGTCACAGGCCGTTTAAATAACCAGCCCAAAGTAATTAGAAGGCCTTTTACACTAGCTATCATTCGATGGCTCCTTGATTCTCTGAACAGCATTAACCTGAACTGCTCGCTCAGCATACCTCCGTGCAATAGCGAGTGTGCCCTTGCGCTGGAAGCGTATTTGAATAATTGCAGGTATCGCTATTAGCACCAATGACATCACTGTCAATGTCCACACTGGCCATCCATAAAAAATTTGCACCGCAGTGGCGAAAATACTTGCAAAGGCGAGAGGAATTAAAACTTTCCAACCAAAGCTCATTAATTGATCAATTCGAAGCCGTGGATATGTAGCCCTAATCCAAAAGATTATTGATGCAAGAAAATATGTCTTCGCTACAAACACTAGAAGAGCCAAGATCATTGGCAGGTCTGAAAATGGCCAATTCCAGCCGCCAAGGAACAATAATGCTCCAAGCGCTGCTATCACAAAAGTATTCACGTATTCTGCGAGGAAGAAAATAGCCCAATGCGCTCCGCTATATTCCACAAAAGGACCACCCACTACTTCTGATTCAGCAAAGTAAATGTCAAATGGCGTTCGCCCAACTTCAGCCAAACCTGCTATCAAAAACACCAAAAAAGCTAAGGGCTGAATCACAATATAAGGCACTTTTGCTTGAGCATCCACTACCGCCAAAAAATTCATTGAATCCGTCATCATCACCACCACAATAACTGCCATAATGATCGGAATCTCGTAGCTAACTAGCTGAGCTGCAGATCTAAACCCACCCAAAATTGCATATTTACTATTCGAGCTCCACCCCGCTAAAACCAAGCCCACAATACTTAACACTGAAATCGCAATAAAGAAAAACAAACCTAAGTCCAAACTCCTAACAACCAAGCCAGGAGAAAGTGGAATAGTAATCCATACAACGAAGCTCGGGACAAAAACTAGCAAAGGTGCAACATTAAACAAAATTTTTGAAGATTTATCTGGAGCAACATCTTCCTTTGTTACAAGTTTGATTCCATCAGCTACGACTTGCAAAAGGCCCAATGGCCCTACACGAGTCGGGCCAACTCTCCCTTGCAAGTGCCCTAATTCTTTCCTTTCAAGCCAAACTAATGAAATCCCAAATATTGTAACCATAGTTAAGAGAGCAAATAGCGCAATTACAATTTTCAGGATTAAAAATACCGTTAATTGACTAGAGGGATCACCTAACAGGTTAACGCTTATTACAAAAGCGGAGATGATCGCCAAGAACCCACCTAATATAATTGCGAAAAGCAATAATTGAGCAGGCAAACTCCTCATCTGTCTACCTCGCCTAGAACAATATCTAAAGAACCCAATATAGATACAGCATCTGCAATGTATGCCTCTTTCATCATTGGGCGTAATGCTACCAAGTTGCAAAATGAAGGAGGTCGCACTTTTACGCGATACGGCTTATCACTGCCGTCACTCACCAAAAACACCCCGATATCCCCTCGAGGATTTTCACCATGAACGTATACTTCACCCTTTGGAGGACGCACTATCCTACGTATTTCTGCAATTACAGGTCCTTTTTCTATTTGCTCAAGGCATTGGCGTATCATTGCGATTGATTCATTGCATTCCAGAACTCTCATATAATACCGGTCCCAGCAATCTCCGTTCTCTCCGATAGGAACCTTATAATTCAGGTTCCTATAAATTTCATACGTATCATCTTTCCTTACATCATACGGAACACCACTAGCCCTTAAGCTTGGGCCCGTTAATCCACAGGAAATCGCCATAGCGGCGTCAATTTTTCCGACCCCTTGGGTTCGCGCAAGAAAAACTTCATTGAAAGTTAGTAGCCTATCTAGCTCTGCCACTCCATGCTCAACTCTATCCAATACCTCGCGTGTGCGCTGCATGAAATCGACAGGAACGTCCTCTTTCACGCCACCTATTCGAATAAAGTTATGCATCATCCGAGCTCCGGTGACCGACTCGAATAAATTTTCAATCCTTTCACGCTCTCGAAATCCATACATTATTGGGGTCATTGCCCCTAAATCGATAGCGTATGTACCAATGAATAATAGATGACTTGCTAGACGATTCAACTCAGCCAAGATTACTCGGATATATTGCGCTCGGGCTGGAACATCAACAGCCATTAATGACTCTACCGCCCGACAGAATATTAATTCATTATTTAAATTCGAAACGTAGTCAAGTCGATCAAACAACGTTATAACCTGACCGTAATTTTCGTTTTCTGCGAGCTTCTCGGACCCCCTATGTAAATAGCCGATATGGGGAGTTACATCTATCACTTTCTCTCCATCCACAGTGAGCATCATCCGGAAAACGCCGTGCGTCGCTGGGTGCTGGGGCCCCATATTAAGCATCATATCTATAGTTTCAAATGCTTCTTCCGTAGTCACAGCTACCACTCCTCATAATCGTGAAGAGGGAAACTCCTTAACCCAGGGTTTCCTTCAAATCCATCAAATAGCAGTAGGGGGGAAAGATCGGAGCTCCCATCAAATTCGACCCCAAACAAATCCCGTGTTTCACGCTCATACCAATTAGCTGAAATCCACAAATGTTCCAACGTACTAACACTTGGCTTTTCAGCAGGAAGATGAATTTTCAGAAGTAATTTTTGGTCGTTCTGAATAGAAAACAGTACGTAATTGATCTCGAGATAGTCCTCGTAATCTACGGCAAAAAGACAATGCAGCATATCCATGCCAAGATCCTTTTTACACATACCTGCAATAGCAGTGAGATCATCTTTCTGGATAAGAACACTAGGCATATCACCACGGCCGCCTGAAGTTACTTTATATCCAGCCAAAGCCTTATCCATTATTTTGGAAAGCTCATGCCCTTTTGGATTCAAGCCGTCCACTGCTGTTTCTGAAGGCTTACCAGCAGGAAGATCAACTATTGATTCATCAAGCTTTTGGTTATCCGTTGGACGTTCTGTCATGCGCCTCATTCTCTAATTCAGTAGCGGTTTCAAGGTTAATGGGTGCGCTTCTATACCCATTTTTAGCATCAAATTTAATTTTCTCTTGCAATTTCATAATTCCATCCATCAAAGCTTCTGGCCTTGGGGGGCAGCCCGGTATAAACACGTCAACCGGTACCAAATGGTCTACACCCATAACTACGCTATATGAGCGGTAATATGGTCCCCCGCTAGTAGCGCAAGTACCCATTGCAATAACCCACTTGGGGTCAGGCATTTGCTCATAAAGAAGCTTTATAGGCTCTGCCATTTTCTTAACTACCGTCCCAGCTACAATCATCACGTCGGATTGCCGAGGCGATGGCCATGTGACAACGCCAAACCTATCCAAATCATGATGAGCCATATGGGTAGAAATCATTTCAATTGCACAGCAAGCTAACCCAAAGGTCAATGTCCAAAGTGAATTGCTTCTGCCGAGCGCGGCTAATTGATCAACCGTCGAGGTAACCACCCCAGGTGCAGCACTTTTCAATAAATTAGGAGCCGGCGTATTCCCTCGTCCTTCTGGATTAGATGCATTCTCAGGGCTATCAAAAAACCGGCCTTCACTGTCACGATGCCACGCAGAAGGGCGAAAAATATGAAGCTCGTCTTTGTTGTTACTTTCTATCGCCAACGTAAAACTCCCTTACGCCATGCATAGACAACTCCTAAAAGTAAGATCAATATGAAAAGGATCATTTCATAAAACACGTACGAAGGAATCCCTTTGTCAGCAAAAACTATAGCCCAAGGGAATAGGAACACGGCCTCTACATCAAAGATCAAAAAAAGGATTCCAAAAATATAGTAGCGAACATTGAATTGCGTCCAATTCAATTTTGTGGGAAGAATCCCTGACTCGTATGCTATACCTTTCTTTTCCGAAGGGCGGCGGGGCGAAATCAACACAGACGCAAGCAACATAAGTCCCATTGCGCCTAGCCCTACAAGAAAAGCTAATACAACTACTGTCCAGTTAATTACATAACCATCAGACATGATTTCTGTATTGCACCAAAGCTATTTTGCTTCCTCAACTATATCCGAATGATAACTAATATTTATAGCTATTAGTTATCATTTCAATAAGGTTTAGCTTATGATTTAACGTTCATGATCGTATCGAGATCCTTATCTCCTCGTCCACTCAAGCAAATCAGCACGTTTTGATCTGATCGAAGACTAGGAGCGAGGGTATTAATTACATACGCAACAGCATGGGAAGATTCTAAGGCAGGGATTATGCCTTCGTATTTACAAATCAATTTAAACGCCTCTATGGCATCGGTATCCGTAACATTTACGTATTCAGCACGACCCGAATCCCGAAGCCACGCATGCTCAGGTCCAACCCCAGGGTAATCAAGGCCTGCAGAAATACTGTGCGTATCCTCTATTTGCCCATCGTCATTCTGAACAATGTATGACATTGAGCCATGTAATACACCTAACCTGCCCCCTCCAATTGAAGCGGCATGCATATTGGTATCGACTCCATGTCCTGCAGCTTCAACGCCTATTAATCTTACAGACTCATCGGGTATAAATTCGTAAAATTGCCCAATTGAGTTAGAACCTCCACCGACGCACGCAACAACCGCATCTGGAAGCTTGCCTAATGTCGTCAAAACCTGCGTCCTCGATTCCTTACCAATCACGCGCTGTAAGTCTCTTACCATCATAGGATACGGATGCGGTCCTACAGCGCTCCCAATAATGTAATGAGTATCTTCTACGTTAGTTACCCAGTCTCTAATGGTTTCACTTACCGCTTCTTTTAATGTACGTGTTCCTGAGGTTACGGGACGAACTTCTGCACCTAGCATTTTCATCCTGTATACGTTAGGTGCTTGTCTGCGAATATCCTCTTCTCCCATGTAAACAACGCATTGCAGATCTAGAAGCGCACATACAGTTGCCGTTGCAACCCCATGCTGTCCGGCACCAGTTTCAGCAACTATACGACTCTTGCCCATGCGCTTTGCAAGTAGACCTTGCCCTAACGCATTATTGATTTTATGAGCTCCGGTATGCGCAAGATCCTCTCGCTTTAAATAAATACCCGGGCCCCCTCCCAATGAAGTTAGTCGAATGGCATAGTGCAGAGGAGTTGGACGTCCTACGTAATTACAAAGAAGATTGGTCAGTTCAGCTTGAAAATCTTCATCGACTTTGGCTGCAAGCCATGCTTCCGTCAATTCATGAAGCGCAGACATCAAAGTTTCGGGAACATACTGCCCTCCAAATATACCGAATCGTCCATTGCTATCCGGCAAAACGGTCATTACGCTCTCCTAAAAAACCTAAATAGGCTATTACCCTTCTTCGCAAGGTCCCTGCCTCTTACTACTGCAGCAAAATTTATGATTTTGGCATGATCCTTCTGGCCATCAGTTTCAACTCCGCTGGAAGTATCGACTCCCCACGGGCGCACTTGATCCAAAGCCTGCCCGATATTGTCTATCGACAACCCCCCTGCAAGACTCATTTCAAAAGAGTTGGCTAAATCTGCAGCTAGATCCCAATCAAAGCTTTGGCCAGTACCACCAAATTCGCCTGAAACTTTCGTATCAATTATGATTTTATGCCCAGCAAGCGCATGCCTTTGCTGCATAAGCATAATTCTCGGCATTTGAGCAGCTATAGGAACCAAGGGATCCACAGTAATTACTTTATATATAGGAATGCTTATATGAGAGCAGTAGTCCATACTTTCATTCCCACAGAGTTGAACAGCGTCTAGCTTAAGCATCTCTATATATTCATTAACTTGTTCAAAGGGCTGGTCTGCAAATAATCCAACAAACTCCGGTAAGTCCTTGGACTTGCTTCTGACTTCTTTCAATACTGCCCCAGCCTCCACAACATTTAAGCTACGAGCCACGCCTTCAACAAATACAAGGCCTATTGAGTCAGCGCCTGCCTCTATAGCAGTTAGGATATGCTCACTCGTACGAAACCCGCAGATCTTCAAGTGTGTCACTTTACACTCCTGACAATTCTTGAACCTTCAAAGCTATATTATCCGCCTTCATTAATGCCTCGCCAACAAGAATTGCATTAATCCCTTGTTTCTTTAAGGGGCTTACGTCAGCAGAGGAATTAATTCCACTTTCAGCAATAATTATTTTCCCTGCGGGAATATAAGGTCGTAATTCTATTGCGAGGTTAGTATTAACCTCAAATGTTTTGAGATCCCTATTGTTAATTCCAATTATTTCTGCCCCATATTTTAATGCAATCTCTAATTCCGCATAATTATGTACTTCTACCACGCACTGTAACCAAATACTTTTTGCAACCGAAAGCATTTCGCCCAATAAAGTTTCATCAAGTGCGGCAACGATCAATAATGCCGCGTCGGCTCCATTTGCTCGTGCTTCAAACAGCTGATATGGGTCCAGTAAAAAATCTTTCCTTAGTATCGGAGTTCTATGCTTCTCTGTACTTGCCTTTACCTGCCTCAAGTGGGCGAGACTCCCTTGGAAAAAGTCAGTTTCAGTCAGAACTGAAACTGCAGCCGCTCCATTTTCGCAATACGTTGAGGCTAATAACGCAGGATCATATTTTGTTGCAAGCAAACCTTTAGACGGTGAAGCCTTTTTAACTTCCGCAATAAGCCTCACTTTTTCACCCATTAACGCCCCACTTAAATTAAAAGGAAAAGGCGTTGTCTTAACTTGTGCCTCAAGTTCCGTCAATGGAATTGTATCTTGATGACTTACAATTTCTTTCCGCTTAGAAGAAAGAATTTTTTGCAGGAAAGTATTCTCAGCCATCCTCATCAAGCCTCTGAGTGAACTCTGCAAGTTCAGCAACTTTATTCATAGCTTCTCCAGAGTTGACAACATCTCGTGAAAGCTCTACTCCTGATTTTAGGCTTTCAACTTTCCCAGAAGTAAACAAGGCAGCTGCCGAGTTTAGGAGAACTATGTCTCGCTCCGGAGAGTCACTAGATGAGAGTGCCACGTCAAATTTTTCAACCCCATCCTCAGTAGTCTCAATTTGTAATTGTGCAAGATCAGCCAATTGAAGACCTAATTCTGTCGGATCAATCCTAAAATGCCTCACGTTTCCTTGCTTTACCTCCCATACCTGAGAAAAACCGGTAGTAGTGAGCTCATCCAAACCATCATCTCCTCTTACTACCCAAGTAGACTTGGTACCTAGGTCCGCTAAAACGTTGGCAAGAGCTTCAGCAACGTCATAGCTAGCATCCTTAGGCTGGGCAACGCCCAATACTTGATATTGTGCCCCTGCGGGGTTAGTTAATGGGCCAAGAAAATTAAAAATGGTCCTAATACCAAGTTCACGACGAGGCGGCCCAGCGAAACGCATAGCTGGATGAAAGGTTGGAGCAAACATGAACCCGATGCCAATCTCGTCAATACATCTAGCAACTGCACCAGGCGATAATTCCAGTTTTGTTCCTTTGCTTTCTAAAATGTCTGCTGCCCCCATTCTTCCCGAGGCAGCCCTATTTCCATGCTTAGCTACTTTGATACCTGCCGCAGCCGTAACAAAAGCAGAAGCAGTCGAAATGTTAAAAGTGTTTAATCCATCACCACCGGTGCCTACAATATCTATTACTTCGCCGACAATATCCACTTTTAAAGATTTTTCACGCATTACTTTAGTCATGCCCAAAATTTCTTGAACCGATTCGCCTTTAAGCCGCAGCGCGACCAAAAATCCTGCAATTTGAGTTGGCGTCGCTTCTCCAGACATAATGGCTTCAGCGGCATCTGAAGCCTGTTTTTCAGTAAGTGCTTTCCCTTGAATTAGTAAATTAATTGCATCCTTAATCATCTAGGCTAACCACCTCAAGATATTCCAAAATAGGTAAGTTACCTATTTCGTTAGTCCAAACATCAGGGTCTTGGCTAGATACAGATATTCCAGATGCACCCTTAACAGTAATCGTAGTACTGCTGCCGCTTTTCCCTTGGACCAAAAATTCCATGATTTCTCGTTTTTTACGAACCGGAATATTTAATCGATTTAACCCCAATCCTCCCAAAACTACTACCGCTAAAAGTGGAGTGGAAATGATGCCTCTTTCTGCCCATATATCCTCGGCTAGCATCACAAACAAACCGAACGTAGAAGCGATAGCGGCAAAAAGCATGATTTTGCCATTTCTTCTTTTGATTGATGTTATATCTATTTCACGGGTTGCAATAAAACGGCTTTCAAAATCCGATGCTTCCAAATCAGCAGGCAATGAGTCGATTAATTCATATTTTTTATCATTTAGGCGTTCGACCAAATGATTGAAAACTTTAACCGCAGGAGCTTTAAGCACCTTTGATTCAACCCAGGGGTATTCCTTTGGAAATTGATTAGCCATCAACGTTAATTTCAAGAAAGTTCTGCAATAATTTCTTCCCGTACTCGGTAATGATTGATTCCGGATGAAATTGAATACCTTCAACCTTTAATTGATTATGGCGGATCCCCATTATCACACCTGATTCAGAGGTCGCAGTGACAGACAAAACAGAAGGAAGAGTGTCTTTTTGAACAGCAAGCGAATGATAGCGTATCGCTTTAAATTCATTCGGTATCCCTGCAAAAACCCCTTTCCCATCATGGGATATTTTACTGGTTTTCCCGTGGATTATTTCACCTGCATTACTAATTTTGGCGCCATATGCACTTGCGATGCACTGGTGGCCCAAACAAACACCCAAAATTGGTACATATTGACCAATTTGAGTAATTAATTCTGTTGAGATCCCCGCTTCACTCGGAGTACAGGGGCCCGGTGATATTACTATTTTTTCAGGCGAAAGGGACTTAATGTCTTTTACCATTAAATCGTCATTCCGAATCACCCGAATATCTGAACCAAGTTCGCCAAAAAATTGGTATAAATTATAGGTGAAGCTATCATAATTATCGATTATCAGTAGCACGATTTAATAACCCTTCACAAAGACTCTTGCTCTGCTAATGCAATTACTCGAAGAAGTGCATTCATTTTATGAAATGACTCTTGCCTTTCAAATTCTGGGTCCGAATCAAAGACTACTCCGCCACCAGCTTGAACATACGCAATACCATTATTTATTACCATTGTTCTAATAGCTATGGCCGTATCCATATTGCCAGAATAACTAAAATACCCAACAGCTCCGGCGTAAAGACCCCGGTTCTCACCTTCAAGTTCTGAAATTATTTGCATCGCTCTAATTTTAGGCGCTCCAGAAACTGTTCCTGCAGGAAAGCATGCGCGAAGAGCGTCAAAACAAGACATCTCTTCCTTAAGCTGTCCCGTCACATGCGATACTAAATGCATTACATGTGAGTATTTTTCAACCTCTAACATCTGCGTTACCTGAACGGTAC
>TARA_B100000686_G_scaffold283008_1_pt1 | contig 14829 bp, 8 predicted proteins | sample TARA_B100000686 | Tara Oceans TARA_B100000686 (sample SAMEA2622733) | marine metagenome | biome: marine biome (ENVO:00000447); feature: marine epipelagic mixed layer (ENVO:xxxxxxxxx); material: "saline water (ENVO:00002010), including plankton (ENVO:xxxxxxxx)" | depth 150 m
GCGAGTTACGAAGCCGAGCAGGACCCGGCCCGCAAACGGGTCAACGCAGCGATGCTGGCGGGGGCATTATTCAACCGTGCTACCGATATCTTCACCAGCATCGTCGACTTGGAGAGTCAGGGAATAGAGGTCAGCCAGGACAATGAACTGATGCGCGAGTGCAGCGAGTGCTTTTCTGAGGCGCTTGAACTCGGAAAACAGGTGCGTCACCCAAGCGGCCATGAGGGCATCGATGAACTGTGGGGTGAACCCTTTAATGTCTTCACTCACACCATCGCCAGCTACTACGCCAGCCGCTATATCAAAATCTCACAAACCATGAAAGCGATCGACGATATTGCCGAACGTATCGAGACAGTATATGAGCGCATGCCGAGTTTTGCGGGTGTCGGTCATATTGTTCGAGAATTCGCAAAGGCAGCGCGCGTTGAGTGTGAAATGATGAAGAGCGACCCCGATTTTTTCGTAAATTGGCCCGAGTTCGTCGCGATCAAAGAACAGCTTAAGGCATTCCACCCGACGTCCCCCGCAGGAATAAGCGCCCTTACCCGGGTCCAGTTACAGCGGGGTTGTCGGCTACTGAGTGACGGTACCGATCTTATTTCTTACCTGGCCGGTGTGCGGGTCCCGATGCCAAAAAGCAAGCGGGAATTTCTTGAGCATCTCAACGACTTTGATCTCGATTCCCAAGGGGTGGGGCTGCGGTCGGGCTGAATCCGGGCACGGAACGGTCTAACTTCGCACTGAAACCCCCCACCCATCAAGTGTCTGCGCCAGGTGCCCTGCCAGAAGATCGGCCCACCAAGATACATCTTCATTCGCGATCAGGAGATCCTGGCGCACCTCGATCATGACCTGGGCGAGGCCATCCATCCCGTCGTAAGCGTCCACCGTGTAGCCTAAATTATCCCGGGCGTCGTAGGGCTGATTGTCCCCGACACACAAATCAGGCTCACGACGCAGGCTCTCAAGAAGCGGCGCGCTGAGACGCTGATCACGGCTCCACAGAATCCCAACGTGCCATGGCCTCGCTTCGCCGCCCATCCGGGGAGTAAAACTGTGCATGGAGACGAGTGCGACACGTCTGTGTCGGCGAAAGGTCTGTTCCAACTCGACTGCAACCGCCTCGTGGTACGGGGTAAAAATTTCGTCGATGCGCCTTTGTCTGTCCCGTTCAGTCAATGACCGGTTTCCGGGGATCTCGATGCCGTCGCTTTGGGAAGGGATCGAGGTGGGATGACCGGGCGGCCGATTGGGGTCCACGACCAACCGCGAAAATCCGGCAACCACGAGGACGCTATCCAGCCTATCCGCGATCTGTTTGGAGAGGGATTCGCACCCAATGTCCAGGCCAACATGCGTTTTGAGCACCTCAGACGACAATCCCAAACCTGCCAATGACCGGGGAACGGCATTGCGCGCATGATCACATACGAGAACCACTCCCGACTCGCCTCCCGGGTTATAACGGGAATACGGGGGCCGCTCATCCGGACCCAGAAGCGGCAAAGTTTTTGAAGATTGATCTGTCACCGCCGTTTGCCTCGTTGATCTTCTGAAAAACCGTTAGATTACCGCTTTCCCTGCCGGCGACTATTCCGGCTACCGGGATGAGCATGATGAAACCCGTCTGGGTCTCCAAAGACTACGCCCTGTTATTGCTGCTCGCTACATTGTGGAGCACGTCATTCGCCTTCATCAAGGTGGGCGTGGAGAGCGTAGGTCCCATGACCTTGACCAGCGCCCGTCTCGGGATCGCAGCTGTCCTGTTGTACACATGGCTTCGGTTCCGCGGCTACCGGCTTCCACGGGACAGCCGATCGTGGATTATGTTCGGACTGATCGGCCTCATCGGCAACGCACTGCCCTTTACACTGATCAGTTGGGGCGAACTTCATATCGACAGTGGTCTGGCTGCAATCCTGATGGGAATCATGCCGGTGACGACCGCAATGCTCGCCCATATTTTCATTCGGGAGGAGCCGTTTACCCTCCGTATCGGACTGGGTATTGGAATTGGCTTTGGCAGCATCGCGCTTTTGCTCGGGCCGGAAGCGATCCGGGGCTTGTCCGCGCCTATTGTGGGGCAGTTGGCAATTCTCCTGAGCGCCATCTGCTACGGGGCCTCTGCAACACTTGTCCGCTATACCGCGCAGCCCTCGGATTGGTCTGTGCTGGCCTCGGGGGCGATGTTTTGCGCATTCTTTTTCTCTTTGCCCGTCACGCTGCTGGTTGAAGCACCGTGGACCATGGCGCCCCAACCACCTGCCATCGTCGCTATGTTTTATCTGGGCGTCGGGTCTACAGCACTCGCGACGCTTATTTTCTTCTACCTGATACCCCGACTGGGTGCGAACCGCTCTGCTCAGGTCAATTTCTTCGTTCCTGTGCTCGGCGCACTCTGGGGCGTGCTGATCCTTAAGGAACAACTCTCCCTGAGGTTACTGCTCGCCCTGGGTCTCATTCTGATTGCAGTCGCGGTGATTCAACCCCGGAAATAAACGGGCTCACCCGACCCCGATGATCTACGTCAACAGTTGGCGGACCATATAGGGAAGGATACCCCCATGGCAGTAGTAATCCCACTCCTTCGGCGTATCGATCCGCACCCGGACCGTAAACTGCTCCTGGTTGCCGTCGGCTCGGATCATCTCTATGGTCACGTCGCTTGCACCCACGGGTGGCTGTACGATATTGAAATTTTCCGTTCCCGTAATACCCAGCTCAGCAGCACCCTGTCCATCCCGAAACTGCAACGGTAACACTCCCATACCGACGAGGTTGGAACGGTGAATGCGCTCAAAACTCTCCACCAGAACCGCCTTAACTCCCAATAACGCAACCCCTTTGGCTGCCCAATCTCGCGAGGAGCCGGTACCATATTCCTTGCCGCCTACAACCACCAATGGCGTATCGGACTCCGCATAGCGCTGTGCGGCAGCAAAAATGGTCATCTGTTCCCCAGAGGGCTGGAAACAAGTCCAGCCTCCTTCCGTACCGGGCGCCATCGCATTGCGCAGCCGGATATTGGCAAAGGTGCCCCGCATCATCACTTCATGGTTACCCCTGCGGGAACCGTAAGAGTTGAAGTCCGCCGGGGCAATACCGTTTTCTCCAAGATATTCGCCTGCTGGGCTGTCTGATTGAATCGCACCCGCGGGGGAGATATGGTCAGTGGTAATACTGTCTCCCAGCACGGCCAGTGCCCGGGCATTTTCGATCGTGGGCATGCCGGGCGGCTCGATGCTCATTCCGTCGAAGTACGGCGGTCTTCGGACATAAGTGGACTCCGGATCCCAGGAGAAGCGGGTCCCAGCACTAACCGGTACTCCCTGCCAGAACTCATCGCCGCGGAACACGTCTGCATAGCGCGTCCGGAACATGTCGCGGGTCACATGTTCGTTCACAGCACGATTTATCTCATCTGTCCCCGGCCAAATGTCACTTAGCATGACGGGCGCTCCCTTCGCATCGGTACCGACCGCCTCTGCGGCGAAATCAATGTCCGTTGTGCCGGCCAAAGCATAGGCCACCACCAGCGGGGGTGATGCCAGAAAGTTCATCCGCACATCCGCATGGACACGCCCTTCAAAGTTGCGGTTGCCTGACAACACCGAGCAGACAATCAGTTCGCCTTCCTTGACTGCGGAACTGACGGCCGGGGGCAACGGTCCGGAGTTACCGATACAGGTCGTGCAGCCATAACCGACAACCGAAAATCCGACCTCCTCCAGATCATCCAGGAGTCCCGCGTCCGCAAGGTAGTCGGTCACAACCTGCGATCCCGGGGCCAGCGAAGTCTTGACCCACGGCTTCACCGAAAGCCCTCTCTCACGAGCATTTCGGGCCAACAAGCCCGCCGCCATGATCACACCGGGGTTTGAGGTGTTGGTGCAACTTGTGATTGCCGCGATGACCACCGCTAGATCGGGGAGCGTGCAATCGGCACCCCCGAGGTTAAGCGACTGGCCTCGCGCTTGCCCCCCTTCGCGAGCATCACTGAGGGCGGTTGTGATAGTCCGCTTGGCGTCAGTCAGCGGGATTCTGTCTTGGGGTCGTTTGGGACCAGCAATGCTCGCGACGACCTCGGCGAGGTCAAGGCTGACCGCGTCGTTGTATTCCGCGGGCGGAGTCTCCGCCGTCCGGAACAGGCCCTGACGCCGGCTGTAAGCTTCAACGAGCGCGATCTCTTCGTCTGACCGGCCCGTCAGTCTGAGGTACTCAAGGGCCTCGTTATCGACCGGGAAAAAACCGCAAGTCGCGCCGTACTCCGGCGCCATGTTGGCAATGGTCGCCTTGTCTGCAAGGGAAAGATGATTGAGGCCCTCTCCAAAGAACTCCACAAATTTACCGACCACGCCTTTTTGGCGGAGCATTTCCACCACGGTCAGCACGAGGTCTGTAGCCGTTGCGCCTTCGGTCAACGTGCCGGTCAGCTCAAACCCCACCACTTCCGGAATGAGCATGGTGACCGGTTGGCCGAGCATTGCTGCCTCTGCCTCGATGCCGCCTACCCCCCAGCCCAGCACACCAAGTCCATTGACCATCGTGGTGTGGGAGTCAGTGCCCACCACAGTATCCGGGTACGCCATCTCAGCCCCGTCCAACTCACGGCTGAAAACAACGCTCGCGAGATACTCGATATTGACCTGATGAACGATCCCGGTCGCTGGCGGAACGACACGGAAGTTGCTGAACGCGGTCTGACCCCATCGCAGAAATGCGTAGCGTTCGGCGTTTCGGCTGTACTCCAACTGCGCATTATTCTTCAACGCTTGCGGCTGACCGAAGTGATCCACCATGACCGAGTGATCGATAACCAGGTCCGCGGGAGAAAGCGGGTTGACTCTGTCCGGATCTCCCTTCAGGCCGGCCACGGCTTCGCGCATCGCGGCGAGATCCACCACTGCAGGCACACCAGTGAAGTCCTGCATCAGCACACGGGCCGGCGTGAAAGCAATCTCGGTCTCCTGCGCTCCAGAGGGCTTCCATCCTGCCAAAGCTTCGATATCGTCGACGGTCACATTCGCACCGTCTTCGGTTCTCAGCAGATTTTCCAGCAGGATTTTCAGCGTCATGGGGAGGCGACTGAGATCGAAGCGGGGCCCCAGAGCATCGAGCGCACAGATCTGGTAGCGCTTGCCGTTTACATCGAAGGAGGTTCTTGAGTTAAAGGAATCTTTCATTTGCTGCTATCGGGTCTACATCAGTGCCAAACCCTTGGGCGCCTGGCTAAAAATGAGGTCCGGATTCTAACGCATCACACCGCCGTTTCGGCCGAGACCACGCTTCAATCCGGCGCTTGATCCGCGATCGCCTGCATCTCGTGCTCTTCCAAAATCCGGATTCCCAGATCGATCGCTTTATCGTATTTGGAACCCGGGTCCGCACCGGAAACCAGAAAGTCCGTACGCGAAGAGACGCTACCGGACACTTTTGCGCCTTGTGCAATCAGCCACTGGCATGCTTCATCCCGACTGAGGTTGGGCAAGGTTCCGGTAATCACAACGGTTTTTCCCGCAAAGCCGCCGGTTGACTCCGTCCTGGCTGGCATCCGGGGCCAACTGACTCCGCGCTCGCGCAACGATGCAATCACCTTCCGGTTATGGGACAGATCGAAGAATCGCCTGATCTCGTCGGCTACGACCGGACCCACATCCGCCACCGCTTCGAGTGACTCCAAGGACGCCTCCTGAAGCGCTTCAAGGGTACCAAAGTGCTCTGCGAGCGTTTGGGCGGTCGCTTCGCCAACCTGCGGAATGCCAAGCGCAAACAGGAACCGTGGCAGCGTTGTAGCCCGGCTCTTTTCAAGCGCGCTCATCAGATTGTCGGCAGATTTCTCCCCCATTCTCTCAAGGTCTGCGAACTCACTGGCTGAGAGTGCGAACAAATCGGCAGGTGTCTTAACCCGGCCACTATCAACCAACTGTTCCACGAGCTTCGCGCCCAGTCCCTCGATATCCATAGCCAGCCGGGAGGAAAAATGCTTGATTGACTCCTTGAGTTGCGCGGAACAAACCAGTCCGCCCTCGCAGCGCTGGATCACCCCACCTTCATCCGACGTCACGCCGGATCCGCAGACGGGGCACGCTTTGGGGAACCTGAAGCGGCGAGTGCCCCGCGGGCGCCGATCCGCCACGACCGACACCACTTCGGGAATGACGTCACCTGCGCGCCGGATCACCACGGTATCGCCTTTTCGCACATCGAGACGCTCAATCTCTTCGGCGTTATGCAGCGTGGCGTTGGATACCGTGACCCCTCCGACAAATACGGGATCAAGTCTTGCGACGGGCGTTAGCGCTCCGGTTCGCCCTACCTGTATCTCGATAGCCTTGACGACGGTGGTTTCCTCTTCAGCAGGGAACTTATGCGCCATCGCCCAACGTGGCGCCCGCGAAACAGATCCCAGGGCTTGCTGGTCCTCAAAACTGCTGACCTTGTAGACCACGCCGTCGATTTCATAATCGAGTGACGCACGCAGTGCCATAACGTCGTCGTAGTACTCGAGGCACGCGCTCAAACCCTGCACTTCCCTAGCCAGGGGATTGATCGGGAAACCGAAATCGCGCAGTTCACGTAGGATCTTCATCTGTGAATCGGGTGCGGGGCTTCCCTGCCAGACGCCGACCGCATAACAGAAAAATGACAGAGGTCGTTGCGCGCAGATCTGGGGATCAAGTTGTCGTAGACTTCCTGCCGCCGCGTTTCTTGGATTCACATAAAGCTTTTCGTTGCGCGCTTCTTGTTGCTGATTCAATTGCTCAAATCCGGGGACCGGCATGAACACTTCACCGCGCACTTCCAGCGACGGGGGGGCACAGTCTGACCTCAAGCGCAAGGGGATTGAGGAGATTGAACGGATATTTAACGTGACATCTTCACCCGTCCGCCCATCGCCTCGGGTTGCTGCCCGAATCAGTCCGCCATGTTCGTATGTTAGGCTGACCGCCAGGCCGTCGATCTTCGGTTCAGCCACGTAGGAAATGGATTCGCGGCCGGTTCCTTCCCGGCACCTGCGGTCGAACTCCCCGACCTCCCCGGCTGAAAACGCGTTATTGAGCGACAACATCGGCACCTGATGCGCTACCGACTGAAAACCGTCAAGAGGAGCAGCCCCCACTCTTTGCGTTGGTGAATTCGGGGTCACCAGCTCAGGGTGCTCTGCCTCGAGTTTCTCAAGATCTCGAAGCAGGCCGTCATAGCGCGAGTCCGAGATCGCGGGGTCGTCCAGCACATGGTACCGGTAGTTGTGCTCTTCGATTTGGGCCCGCAGCGCCTCAACCTTTTGCGAGGGATCAACCGATACACCCGATCGGTGCTGTTTATTTTCTTTCCGCTTGGTCACGCCGAGACGCTGGTGAATCGCTTGAGAATCCGGTGAACCAGGCTATCACGCATTGGGATCAAAACAAGCGCTTTGCTTCTTCCGAACCTGGATCGATTCCATAACGTTTCATGGACGACTCGAGCGACCGAATCTGCCTGGCGATACTATCAAACTGGGCGTCCGCCAAAGCCTTGCCCTGGGGGTCCACCAAGACTCCATCAATCTCCGTCGAAACATAGGTTGCGACCGAAATCAGGTCCGAGAACGTCTGCGACGGTCGGGGGGCTGTCGGCACATTCAGAAAAAGGACAAGACCACGCAACATGCCTGACTCCAGTTCATCGTAACTGAAACTGCCTGATTCGGACCGGTTGGCAAGACTGAACCGGCCCGCCCCGGTCCGGGGATCGTAAAGATGAAACATATCGTCCTTACCGAGACGCATTCCTGCCCGATCCAGCGCCTGCGTTACCTCAGGGCCGGAAAACCCTCTTCCGGGCGGGGGCTCGATATGAATGACGGCCAGAAGATCGAATTCCTGACAAAAGCGGGCCAAGCGCTCTGCCTCAGGCAAGGCCTCCTCTATCGTCATATCAAACTGTAAGGAACGATTGAGGGACTCTGACATGTAGTACGTCAGATTGTTGAATCGCGTGAGCTCCGATTCGCTGACGGCACCATCCCGATCTGCTATCTGCAGACTGACGATGAGATCTGTGAACACTTCATCCGCGGGGGCCGTTGTAAGATCAACCCATACGTTGCCTGGTTCGGTACGCCCGTGTAGCGCGCGTGGACGCTGAAGATCAATCTCGTGCTCGCGAAAGACTGACAGGGCTGCATCGCGTGAAACAGGCGTCGGCCCAGGCAAGCGCGCCCAATAGTCAATTTTCAGGGGTTGCTTACCGATTTCTGATGGTAGGGCTTGCGCAGACCCAACGGCCCCTTTTTGCGACCCGTCATCCTGGGGACTGCCGTCCGGCATGGGCTCAGTTTGCGCTCCGGATTCCCTGCCGTCTCCCGCTAAATCAAGATCACCCGACGAAACCAGGGAGGGTTCCTTTTGGCGGACGCGCTGCGCGAGTTCTTTTGGCCGTACCGCTGTGACTATATTTCCCCACGGTATGCGTTGCAGGTTGCTTTGCAGCCATTGACGCGGTCTGTCGAGCCATACCCTGCTCCCGCCACGCTTTTGCCAAAGGGAAAAGAGCACGATACCAATGAAAGTGGCAACGCCAAGAAGAATCAGGGCCAGTTGCAGATTCATGGCTAATGGGCGGCGAGTCTCACTGCCTCATCGATGTCGACAGAGACGATAGATGACACGCCGGGCTCCCCCATGGTCACACCGAGCAAGATATCGGCCGACTCCATCGTAATCTTGTTGTGGGTAATGACGACCAACTGCGAAACTTCAGAAAGTGTGCGTAACGTCTTGCAGTAGCGCTCGACATTGCGGTCATCCAGAGGCGCATCAACCTCATCAAGGATACAAAACGGCGCCGGATTCAGTTTGAACAGCGCAAAGAGCAACGCCACAGCCGTCAAGGCTTTCTCTCCTCCCGACAGGAGATGGATCGTACTGTTGCGTTTGCCCGGCGGACGAGCCATCACAGTTACCCCGGCCGCCAGTAAATCCTCGTCCGTCAACTGCAGTACGGCATGACCACCACCGAACAACTGCGGGAAGAAGTCTGAAAATCCCTGATTGAGACTATCAAACGTCGACTTGAATCTTTCGCGTGTTTCCCGGTCAATCTTTCGAATAACACCTGAAAGGGTCTCCAATGCCTCAATCAGGTCCGCGTGCTGCGAATCGAGATACGCTTTACGCTCTGCCTGTTCATCGTACTCCTCAATGGCCACCAGATTGACTGGACCGATATTGGCGATCTTTTGCGCCAGGCTCTCTGAACGCGCCGCCCACTCTCCTTCTTCAGCCTCTTGCGGCAAACTCTCAAGGAGTTCACTCAGCACATATTGATCTTGCGCAATCTGCTCTTCAAGTGTCTGCAGCCGAACTGTCAGTTCCTGATCCTTAAGCCGTTTGTTCTCGAGACTCTCCCGTGCTGACGCCACCTCCTGTTCGCACTCCGACAGGGTCCCCTGCACCTGGCGAATCTCCTGCTCAATCGCTGCGTGACGGTTGCGTCCTTCGGCCAGCGCCTGCTCAGCCTCTGAGCGCTGGGATAGCAGTGTCTGCAGACGGTCTCCCATTGCTATGCCTGGATCTTCTCCGGTAGAGAGTTGTTCTTTCAGTTGCTCGTACCGCTCCCGCATCCGGCCACTTTGCGCCTGAAGGCGGGCAAGACTCGAATGATGGGATTCCAAAGACGCCTGACTGTGCTGAAGCGTCAATTCAGTCTCATGGCGGCGATCCTGCGCCGCCTGGGTCCGGGTTCGGGCTTCAGCCAAAGTACGCGTTAAGACTTCTTTTTCTTCCAACAGGTCTTTGCGTTGACGCTCAAGCGCGCCGGTTTCATCTTCTGCGATCGCAAAATGTCTTCGCGCTTCATCCAGTTCGCTCCCGGTGCGACCCAGTTCCAGTACGATCTCTTCCGACTCATCTGCCAATTGCTGGCGTCGGCCTTCGATCTGATCAAAACGTGCCTGACGGTCCGCATAAGTCTGCCGATCTGTGTTCAGCTTCTGCAGAATCGCGGCGGCCCGGTCGCGTGCCGAACTCTGTTGGCTCTCTGACGCATACAGGCGGACGCGCATCTTCTCCAGCTCCTGCTCGGACTCCGCGACCCGACTTTCAATCGCAGGTACCTCTTCGCGCAATCGAGACAGCTCTTCCTCCCGTTCCAGCAGTCCTGCTGCCGGCCCTTGTCCACGTGGTACGTGCGCCCAGTTGACGCCCAAGACCACACCGCTTTTGGTCACGATCGACTCGGCCTCCCGCAGCTGTCCTCGTCTGGACAGCGCTTCCGCCAGGTCTTTCGCAACAAAAACCCCTGCCAATAGAGGCCGCAGGTCGTATCGATCAGAGGACACATGGGCCAACAGCGTTTGGCTGTCAGCACTTTCGGCCGTTTTGCCTGACTCGACGAAGAACATGTCCTGTCTGGGCATCTCCGAATCGCTCGACAGTATCGTCGGCAAGTCACCCACGCCGAGACCCGAGAGTCTGGGCCCCAACACTGCGTCTGCGGCTCGTTCCCAACCCGGTGCAACGCGAAGTTCTCCAGCGAGCGCTGGCGCGTGTGCCAGCCCCCGTTGATCAAGCCAAGACAGATACACTTCATCCTTATCCTTATCCTGGGAAGTCTCCTGCAGCTCCTGCAGGGATTCCAGACGGCCTCGGACAGAGTGCATCCGTTGGCGCTCTTCATCAAGCTGTTCTGAGCGCGCCGTGATTTGATCGCGCATCTCGGCAATCAAGACAGTGGACTTATCCACCTGACTCTCCGCCTCGGAAAGGCCCGCGTCTCCCTGAAGCACAGCGCTGCGTGCTGTATCCACCTCAAGACGTTCCTCCTCGTTCAGGAGCGTGCCGATCTCATCATCAAGGCGTGCGAGTCGTTCCTGCGCCTTTGCATCGGCTGATTCGAGCTGCTCGATCCGTGATCGCTGAACCTCTTGATCCTTGATTGGAGTCGTGAGCTGCTGCGTGAATTCATTCCAGCGGTGCTGCCAATCATCGTAGTCGCGCTCACACTGGTGCTGCTGATCCGACGCCTGCGTGCTGACAACAGTCGCCTCATCACGCTGTGTTGTCAGAGCGGTGACTTCAGCTGCGAGACTTTCAATACGGTCCTCGTCATGCTGATACTCCGTCTTGATTTCTCCCAGAGTAACTTCGAGCCGCTCGAATTCGGCACGCTGCTGTTCACCGGTTTCCTTAGCGTGCTCGATCGCCTGCTCCAAAGAGGCCACTTCGGCTCCTGCTGCGTAAAACGTGGCCTGTCGATCGCTGACTTCCTGTTGTGACGCCATCTCATTCGCGCGGAGACTTTCAATCTGGTTTTCCAATCCCCGCTGACGGACCAGATGCGACTCGACATCTGTTTGCGCCCGAGCAGTCAATGCCGCCTGCTCCTCGACAGATCCTTTTTGGGCGCGATAACGCAGTCCCAACAACTGGCCGTTAATCTCCCGCTCCTCATCCTTAAGTTTCTGGTACCGCCGGGCCGCCTGCGCCTGACGCTGCAGCCGGCGTAGTTGGGTATCCAGTTCCTTGCGGATATCTTCGACGCGGCTCAGGTTCTCCCGTGTATGGCGCATCCGGGTTTCTGTTTCTCGGCGACGGTCTTTATAGTGAGAGATGCCCGCGGCCTCTTCGACAAAAGCCCGAAGTTCCTCCGGCCGTGCCTCGACAATCCTGCTGACCATGCCCTGCTCAATGATCGAATAGGACCGATGACCCAAGCCGGTCCCGCGGAACAGGTCCGTGATGTCCCGCCGCCGGCACTGCGCCTTGTTCAGCGAGTATTCTGAGGTGCCGTCTCGAGACAGCGTTCGTTTTACCGAGATTTCACTGAAGCGGGCGTAGGCCTGCGCGCTTTTGCCGTCGGTATTATCAAAAATCAGCTCGACTGAAGCTTTGCCGACGGGCTTTCGCGCCTCTGACCCATTGAAAATTACGTCGGACATGCTGTCGCCGCGCAGCTTTCGTGCTGAGCTTTCCCCCATCACCCAACGCACGGCATCAATGACGTTGGACTTGCCGCAACCGTTTGGCCCGATAATGCCGGTCATGTCGGCGGGAATCGTAATCGCCGTGGGATCAACAAAAGACTTAAAGCCGGAAACGTGAATTTTCTTAAGACGCATATATTTGCTTGGCGCAGACTACGGGCGCGTCAGGTCGCCGTCCGACTGAATGGCAACGACTCTTTGGGAGCAGAAATTAAGGTAAACAGGGAGCCATCTAACCTCACCTCCATTATATCGAAATCAACCCTTCAATTGAGACGATCAGTCCGGCGGTATGGTCTCTCGCATCGACTCCCGACCCGAGAATTCCACGCACCAGTCAGCGAGACCCGGATACTGCTCGGGCCAGTTCAGGTCGGCCAAACGAAAATCCAGGTAGCCCAACGCACAGCCGACAGTCAGCTGTCCCATATGAAGTTGGCCGCCGAGCAGATCCATATGCTCTGTCAGCCAGGCAAGACTGCGGTCGATTGCGGCACGCTGGCGCGACGCCCAAACTGCCCACCGGTGGGCCTCGGGCCGCCGCTGGGCCTCAATGAACGCCAGGACCGCCGCATCCAGCACACCGTCCCCAAGCGCCTCGAGTTGTAGCGCCTGAATCCGGGCCTTCGGCTCCGATGGAAACAGTCTTGGGCCGCAGTGAAGCCCATCGAGGTACTCACAAATGACGTGGGAATCGAATAGAACCTGACCAGAGTCCGTGATCAGCGTCGGCACCTTCCCCAGCGGATTCTGGACTGCGAGATCGGTCTCGGGATTCCAGGGATCTGTCGCAATACGTTCGATTTGCTCCGACAAACCCAGTTCGCTGATGACCACAGAGACCTTTCTCACGTAGGGGGAAGTCGGCGAATAGCGCAAAATCATTGTCATATTGGCCTGTTGAATTAATTTTCCGACAGGCATTGCGGGAAATCCCGGAACCTGCTAGATTGCGCCGCCTTCCTGGCCTGATTTACTGGATTTCTTGATACCGCTCAGTGTAAACCAATGCCGGCAACAAAGAAAAAAGCTTCTGAAGAATTGATCCACGGTGTCAAACCACACCGGCCAAAGCGCGGTGAGCCCTACATGGGAGAGGTTCAGACCGAACATTTCCGCGTCATATTGAATGCCTGGAAACAGGAGCTCGTTGACGACATCGAGCGCACGATGTCAGTCATGCAGGACGAAACCATCAACCTGCCCGATCCCAATGACCGCGCAACGATGGAAACCGACCGCTCCCTGGAGTTACGGACGCGAGACCGGGAAAGGAAACTTATCAAGAAAATCAATGACTCTCTCGTTGATCTTGATAAAGGAGATTATGGTTATTGTGAGGAGTGCGGCATCGAGATAGGTATCAAGCGGCTCGAAGCCCGGCCAACCGCAAATCTGTGTATCGACTGCAAGTCCCTGAACGAAATCCGGGAAAAACAAAGCGCCTGACCCTTTCCTGCTGATTCAGGCGTCCCGTCTCAGGCGTCCTTGTTGTCAAAACGGCGCTATCGCGCCGTTTTTTGTTGCAGGATTTGCTGCAAGAATAGAGAGGCCTCTAAGGGTAAACTAGGCCGATTTTCCATCCTCATATCCAGAAAATGTACGACCTGCTCATCCGTAACGCTGTCATAGCCCTGCCTGACGGCAAGCTGCTCGAAGGAGACCTCGCGTGCACCCAAGGTCGGATTGCCGTTATTGCCGCCCAGGTTGCCGGCGATGGGCGCGAGGAACTCGACGCCGAGGGCAAGCTATTGATGCCGGGCGTGATTGACCCCCAGGTGCACTTTCGTGAACCTGGGGGCACCGACAAGGAGGACCTCGCCTCCGGCTCACGAGCGGCCGTCAGAGGAGGCGTCACAAGTTTTCTTGAGATGCCCAACTGCAATCCGGCGACCATCGATCAGGAACAGATGGACTGGAAGATTTCCAGAGGAGAAGCCACAAGCGTCGCCAACTTCGGTTTTTTCATCGGGGCAACGGTAGACAATCTTGAATCTTTGAATAACGTTCACCCCGCTTGTGGCATCAAGATCTTTATGGGCTCCAGCACGGGCAGCCTGTTGGTCAACGAGGAAAAGGATCTCGACCGTATTTTCGGTAACGGCGAGCGGCTGATCGCCGTGCATGCCGAAGATGAAACCCGGATCCGGGAGCGTACTGCCGCCCTGCTGGGTGACAAGGAAACCCAAGACTATGCCATTCACTCTTCAATTCGAGACGTCCAGACCGCGCTGATCGCCACTGAACGGGCACTGCATTTGAGCGAAAAATATGGCCGAAGGCTGCACATACTTCACCTGTCTACAGCTGAGGAAGTCGCGCGTTTGCGTGCGGGCAAGGCCGACCAGGTCACTTGTGAGGTACTGCCGAACCATCTTTTCCTGAATACGGATGACTACGCTGCGCTGGGATCACGCGTGCAGATGAATCCCCCGATCCGGGATCCACAGAATGCAGAAGCACTCTGGGCGGGACTGCACGATGGTGTCATCGACATCATCGCTACCGATCATGCGCCGCACCTGCTGGCCGATAAAGAAAAGCCCTACCCCCGCTCACCTTCCGGCATGCCAGGCGTTGAAACATCGCTGCCGCTGATGATGACTGCCATGCGGGAAGGTAAGTGCACCCTGACCCAGATCCTGCGTTGGATGTGTTCAGGCCCCGCTGAACTTTACAAAATTGCCAATAAGGGAGACCTTGTCGAGGGCTTTGATGCGGATCTCGCCCTGATCGACATTGACGGAACTAAAACTGTCCGCGATGAGGAAGTATTCAGTCGAACAGGGTGGAGCCCCTTTTCAGGCCGAAGCCTCACCGGCTGGCCGACGCACACCATTGTCGGGGGTCGGGTCGTA
>TARA_B100000686_G_scaffold124500_1_pt1 | contig 14822 bp, 13 predicted proteins | sample TARA_B100000686 | Tara Oceans TARA_B100000686 (sample SAMEA2622733) | marine metagenome | biome: marine biome (ENVO:00000447); feature: marine epipelagic mixed layer (ENVO:xxxxxxxxx); material: "saline water (ENVO:00002010), including plankton (ENVO:xxxxxxxx)" | depth 150 m
AGTTCCACCAAAAGGTTATTTACAAAGATTAAGAGAAATTTGTGATAAATATGGAATACTTTTAATTTTCGACGAAGTTATTACTGGATGGGGAAGGACAGGATCCCCTTTTGGATCACATGAATTTGGTGTTACTCCAGATATAATGACAATGGCAAAAGCAACAACAAACGGAATTAGCCCATTAGGAGCAGTAGCTTGTAAAGAAGAAATTTATGATGCTGTTATGGATGGATCTCCTAAAGGAACAGTAGAACTTTTTCATGGTTATACTTATTCTGGAATTCCTGTTTCGGTTGCCGCTGGTCTAGCTGTTCAAGATATAATTGAAAAAGATGATATTTTTAATAGAGCAAAACAATTATCACCATATTTCCAAGAAGGTTTATTTTCTCTTAAAGATATTGACGTTGTAGAAAATATAAGAGGATATGGAATGATGGGTGGAATTGATATAAAAATAGATAAAAAACCTGGTGCAGCTGGATTTACTTGTTTTAAACATTGCTATGAAGCTGGAGTAAATTTTAAAGCAACTGGTGACTGTTTAATAATTGCCCCAATGTTTATTTGTGAGAAAAAACACATAGACGAAATAATCGAAAAACTTAGAACTGGAATAACAAATTATTCAAAAAGTAAAAAAAATTAATTTAGTTTATGATAATTGGAGTTCCGAAGGAAATAAAACCACAAGAAAATAGAATAGGATTAACACCAGATAGCGTTAAAGTTCTTATTTCTCATGGACATAAAGTTTTAGTTGAAAATAATAGTGGATATGAAGCAGGTTTTGATAATAGTCAGTACAAATCATCCGGGGCTAAAATATTAGATAGAGCTGAAGATATTTTTAATGATTCCGAAATAATTGTAAAAGTTAAAGAACCATTAGAAAACGAGGTAAAAATGATTAAAGAAAACCAAATTGTTTTTACATATTTACATCTAGCTGCTGCTAAAGAATTAACTCAAGGTTTAATTGACTCAAAAGCTATTTGTATAGCTTATGAGACAGTAACTGATGATAATGGAAGATTACCATTATTAGCACCAATGAGCGCCGTAGCTGGTAGAATGTCTGTTCAAGCAGGAGCTCATTGTCTTGAAAAACATCAAAAAGGAAGAGGTTTATTACTAGGAGGTGCACCAGGAGTTGAGCCAGGTAAAGTAGTAATTCTTGGTGGTGGTGTTGTTGGGGAAAATGCAGCAATTATTGCTACTGGTATGAAAGCAGAAGTTCACATAGTAGATAAGTCCGAAACTAGATTAAAACAGTTAACTGAGATTTTTGGAGATAAAATAATTCCTCTACTTAGTGAAAAAACTGATTTAAATAAATTAATTTCAGAATGTGATTTATTAGTTGGTGGAGTTTTGATACCTGGAGCAGAAGCTCCAAAACTTATAACAAAAGATATGCTAAAAAATATGAAAAGAGGATCAGTTATTGTTGATGTAGCAATTGATCAAGGAGGATGTGTTGAAACTAGCAAACCAACAACACATGCCGAACCTACTTATATTGTTGATGATATTGTTCATTATTGTGTAGCGAATATGCCAGGCGGTGTACCGAGAACATCAACGATAGCATTAAATAAAGCAACTTTGCCTTTTTTATCAAGACTCGCTAACGAAGGTTATAAAAAAGCTTTGAATAACGATCCAAATTTCTTAGCCGGTCTAAATGTATGTAAGGGCAATGTAACATATAAAGCCGTAGCCGATGCTTTTGGACATAAATTTATTGAACCTAGAAATATTCTATAATTTATAGTTATTTTAATATCAATCTAAGTATAATATATCTTAATTCTCATGAGAAAGTTCATTGAAAAAAAACTTTCAATTATTATTCCAACATACAATGAAGGAAAGAACATTCATAATCTGATTGAGGATATCAGCAAAAAATTAAATCAAATTAATTTTGAAATTATAATTGTTGATGATGGCTCGTCAGATGAAACAGCCGAAGTAATTTTGAAAAACTTTGAAAATAGTAAAAATGTAAAAATAATTCAAAGAGAACATGATAAAGGACTTTTGCAAAGTATAAAATTTGCACTTCAAACAATTTCAGGTGAATATTTTTTAGTTATGGACGGAGATGGTCAGCATTCACCAGAAGATATAGTTCATTTGTTAAAAGAACTTGAAAATAATGATTTAGTAATTGGAATTAGAGATCTTGATAATATTACATCAATTTCAAAAAATAGAGCTTTTTTAAGTAAACTCTTCAATAAAATGGTTAGTTTAATATTAAAAAAAAAATTATCAGATCCTTTAACAGGTTTTTTTGTTGGAAAAATTACTCTTTTAAATAAGAAATTCTTTTTGTTAAATAATTCTGGTTTTAAAATTTTGTTAGATTTAATATTTTGTAACAAAGATCCTAATATTAAAATCACTGAAAAAAAGATCAATTTTAGAAAAAGAGATGAAGGTGTTTCAAAACTTAACTCACAAGTAACTTTCTCCTTTTTTACACAAATTATTTCTTATTTATTTAATGGATTGATTTCTTCAAAATTTATAGGTTTTGCACTAATAGGTGCTTTTGGTTTTATAATTCATTTTATTATTTTGTTTATTTGCTTAAATAATATTTCTTTATCTTTTTACACCAGTCATATTTTGGCAACACTAATTACAGCATCTTTTAATTATGTTTTTAATAACTATTTAAATTTTTATGAAAATGAAATTAAAGATCTAAACAGTTTTGTTAGAGGCTTATTTAAATATTATTTGATAAATATTCCAGGCATACTATCGAGTATAAGTGGGGCAAGTTTTGCTTATAACGTTTTAAACAAAAACCCATTTTTTTCATCTTTTATTGGAGTCATGTTAGATACTGTATTTAAATATATAATTTCAAGAACATGGATTTGGAAATCTAGATAATTAATTCAAAACAGTTTTTTCTTCATTGTACTGAGTATTATCAATTTCAACAAATTGTTGTAAAAAGTTATTTTTTTTTATCAGTATGTTTATTAAAAAAGTTGGTATTAATTTTGAAATATTTATTTTTAATATTTTTTTCTTTTTTTGATTTGCTATATTTTCATATAGATCCCATAAATGTATTTTAGTTCCTCCTGAAAGATTAAAAAATTTTATTTTGTCATTTTTAATAAACATTAATTTTTCTAAAAATTCTAACATTTTATCAACATCAAGTGGTTCAAAAGAATGGCCAGGATATATCATGGGATGTATTGGTAATTTGTAGTTTAAGTATTTAAATAAAACAGTCAAATTTCCAAATTTTTCAATTAATCCATTTGTTTGCTGATACATTAAGGGCAACCTTATTATTGTTGATTTAGTATCTTGAAGTTTTTTTTCAGCTATTCTTTTTGATTTTGTGTAATTATCTTCTCTTTTTTTTATTAATACATTAATTGTGCTTATATGGAGAAAAACACTTTTTTTATTAAATAATTCAAGATGTTCAGCTAATAATTTTGGAAAATTTTCATTAATAAAAAAATCACTTTTATTTTTTGGTTTTAAACTTGCTGCACAATTTATTACAACATCAGCTTCATTAAACTTATTTAATAAATTATTTAGTTCATCACTATTATCAAAATTGATATTTCTTAAATTTATCTTAAATATTTTATTTTTTTCAGAGTATTTTTCGCAGATTATATTACCTAGAGAACCTGAATATCCTGTTATAAAAATTTTCATATAAATTTTTAAATTTTACTTTAAAGAAATGGATTATCCAACTAGGGTTAGTATAATATTCTTTATAAGAATAGTTTAATAAATTAAGCACATCGTTTCCTGTTAAATTATCATGCTCGAAGACAAGCTGCCATTGAGTAAAATCTTCAAATTTGCTGGTGTTTATTTTATCTTTATACTCATTAAAAACTGGTGTTCCAGGGTAAGGGGTAAAAACACTAAATTGTGCATATGAGGATTTAATTTTTTTTGCAAAACTTACAGTGTTTTTAAATTTTTCTTTTGTATCAGCCGGCATCCCAATTATATACATTGCTTTAACTTTTATACCAAGGTTCTCTAAATACTTAACTTTATCTATTTGATTTTGATTTGTGTCTGATGCTCTTTTGGCATCTTCTCTTACGTCTTCATTGGCAGACTCTATTCCAACATAAATTAATTTTACTCCAGCTTTTTTTAAAAATTCAGCCAACTCATTATCGATGTTTTTTAAATGAGTTTCTATACAGATTTTAAAATTTTTCTTACTTTCAATTATTTTTTTACAAACTTCAATAGTATGTTTTCTATTTATTGAAAAAACTGGATCTCTAAATATAAAATTATTTACGTTCAATTTTTTATTAAAGTACAACATTTCTTCCAGCAACCTATCAGGAGTTTTTAATCTCAATTTATTTCCTTGCTGAAGAGGATAAACACAATAATATGAACAACTATAAGGACAACCCCTAGAACCATGAATATTTATAGTTGGTCCACTTCCCAAAAATTTCATTTTCGGTATATAAGCTTTAAATATTACTTCCCACCCAGGCATAGCTAATTCATTAATGTCGTATGTAGGAAAATTTTCTATTAGTTTTGGCAAATTATCTAATTTTTGTTTATCCATTTTAAAATCATGAAAAAACATTTCTGGTTCACCTTTGATAACAGATGCTCCATGTTCAATATATTTGTCTGGACTCGAGGTGGCAAATGGGCCAATAACAATAACTCTTTTGCTATTTGATATTAATTTTTTTAAAAAACTTATTTCTGTCTCATGACAAACAATTGATGATGGTAATATATATAAATCATACTCATAATTGAGATTTAAAATTTTAGAGTAAACTACTTCATGGCCTTGTTTAATTAACTCACCAATCACGTATACTGAATAAAGTGGCGGAAAATCTATAGAATTTTTTACCAAAGATCTCAAAAGTTTGCTAATAAAACCGTCTCCATAATTATTTGCTGTACCATATGCTCCATTTTGATCTTTAGAAATTCTGTAAGGAGTTTTTGGATATACATCTAAAACTAAAATTTTCATAAATTTCTATTTTATTTTCAATTTATAACAATTGCTTGTATATATATTTTTAATTAAAGATAATAAGAAAATTATGGACAAAAATAAAACTGTTTTAGTTGTTGGTGCTGGTGGTTTTATAGCAGGTCATTTAATTAAACGTTTATTAGATAATGGCAATAAAGTTGTTGCTTGCGATATAAAACCTAAAGAATATTGGTTTCAAGATTTTGAAGAAGTTGAAAATCATTACTCAATGGATATGAAAGAATTTGTCAACTGTAAGAAAGTCACTAAAAATATTAATTATGTATTTAATATGGCCTGCAATATGGGAGGCATGGGATTTATTGAAAATAATAGAGCTGAGTGTATGCAATCAGTTTTAATTAATACTAATATGCTAATTTCATGCAAAGAAGAAAAAGTTGAAAAATATTTCTTTTCGTCAAGCGCATGCGCATATAACACATCTAAACAACAGGAAGTGTTTATTGAAGGATTAAAAGAAGAAGACGCATATCCTGCAGATCCTGAAGACGGTTACGGTTGGGAAAAACTTTTTAGTGAGAGAATGTGTAGACATTTTATGGAAGATTATGGGATTCAAGTCAGAATAGCAAGATACCACAATATTTATGGTCCTTACGGAACATTTGATGGAGGAAGAGAAAAAGCTCCAGCAGCACTATGTAGAAAAGTTATTCAATCCAAATTAAATAATGAAAATAAAATTCAAGTCTGGGGTGATGGAAAACAAACTAGAACTTTTTTATATGTAGATGATTGCGTAGAAGGCACTTTAAGATTATTCAATTCCGACTATTCACATCCGGTAAATATTGGAAGTGATGAACAAGTTTCTATAAATCAAATGATAGATATAATAGAAGATATTTCGGAAAATAAAAAATTAGAAAGAGAATATCAATTGGATAAACCAAAAGGTGTAAGAGGAAGATCAAGCAATAATGAATTAATTAAAAAAGTTTTGAATTGGAGTTATCAAATTAAGTTAAAAGATGGACTAAAAAGAACTTACGATTGGATTTATTCAGAAATAAAAAAAGAAGGTTCTAATTTAAGTAGATTTACGAAATCTTAATTTTTAATTATAAATATCATAAACTTTTATGAGCAAAAATTTACCAAGCAGTGCAAAAGTTATTGTTATAGGTGGAGGAGTAGCAGGTTGTTCATGCGCTTATCATCTTGCAAAATTTGGCTGGAAAGATGTTGTACTATTAGAAAGAGATCAATTAACCTCAGGTACTACTTGGCATGCCGCAGGGTTAGTTGGTCAATTAGGAGCAACATCTACAATAACTAAATTAAGAAAGTACTCCTTAGATCTTTATAAAGAACTAGAAATAAAAACTGGAATGTCAACTGGCCTAAAGCAAAATGGAGCAATTACCGTTGCTTCATCAAAAGACCGTATGCATGAATTATTAAGACAGGCCACTACAGCACAATTATCAAATGTTGAAGTTAAGATATTAGATAAAAAACAAACAAAAGAACTATACCCGGTGATACATGATGAAGATTTAATTGGTAGTGTGTACATGCCAAATGATGGTCAAGCCGATCCGGTTGGAGTAACGAATGTACTAGCAAAAGCAGCTAAAATGGAAGGAGTTCAGATTTTTGAAAAAACTTCAGTTAAAAAAATATTATTAAAAAATAATAGGATTTCTGGCGTAGAAACTGATCAAGGAAGAATAGAATGTGAATATGTTGTTTTAGCTTCAGGTATGTGGTCAAGGCAAATTGCAGAAGAAATTAATGTAAGTGTTCCATTATATCCAAATGAACATTTTTATATAATTACAGAACCAATGAAGGAACTACCGAAAAACCTTCCAGTATTAAGAGATTATAATGCTTGTTTATATTTAAAAGAGGATGCTGGTAAAATATTGGTAGGAATATTTGAGCCTAATGCCAAACCAGCATTTAGAGATACAGGAAGAGTTCCTGAAGATTTTTCATTTGGAGAGTTCCCTGACGACTTCGATCATTTTGAACCATATTTAGAAAAATCTTTTCACAGATTACCAATATTAGAAAGTGCAGGAATAAGAAAATTTTTTTCTGGACCTGAGTCTTTTACTCCTGACACACAATATCTTTTAGGCGAAACATCTGAAGTAAAAAATCTTTATACCTGTTGTGGATTTAATAGTATAGGAATTGCAAGTTCTGGAGGAGCAGGAAGAGTTACAGCAGAATGGATAATTAATGGATATATTAATGAAGATTTATTTTCTTTAGACATAAAAAGGTTTCAAAAATTTCATTCATCTAAAAAATTTATTATGGAAAGAGTCACAGAAACTCTTGGCGATTTGTATGGAATGCACTGGCCATATAAACAACATATTACTTCAAGAAATCAAATTTTATTACCTTATCATGAAGAGTTAAAAAAGGCTGGGGCGTGTTTCGGTGTTTCAGGAGGTTATGAAAGGCCAATGTGGTATTCTTTAAACAATGAAGAAGCAAAATATAAATATAGTTATGGATATCAAAATTGGTATCCTTCTGCAAAATTTGAAACAATTAATACAAGAACCCACGTCGGTCTATTTGAGTTAACACCATTTGCTAAATTTGATTTAATAGGAGATACAGTTCACGAAGAATTACAAAAAATATGTACTGCAAATATCAAAAATGAATATGGAAAGACAACTTATACCCAGATGTTAAATCCTGATGGAGGTATTGAAACAGATGTTACCGTTGTATGTTTAGATAAAAATCATTTTAGAGTTATAGGACCATCAGCGACTAGAGAACATGATAAATTTCATATGTTAAAATTTGTAACTGACAATGTTACTCTAACTGATGTTACTGAGGATTATTGTTGTTTAGGTATCTTTGGGCCTAAAAGTAGAGATCTTTTATCAAATATTAGCAAAGATGATTTCACTAATAATAATATTAAGTTTGGAACTGGAAAATATATTGAAATCCAAAGTATTAAAGTTTGGGCTCAAAGATTATCTTATGTTGGAGAATTAGGTTATGAATTATACGCAAATATAAATGAAAGTAAAAAATTATATGAAATAATAGTGAAAGAAGGTAAAAACCATAATCTTTCACATTGTGGAATGCACGCAATGGATATTATGAGAATGGAAAGTGGTTTTTTACATTGGGGACATGATATATCTCCTGAAGAAAATCAATATCAAGCAGGTCTTAAGTTTGCAGTTAGTTATAAAAAAAATATTAATTTTGTTGGTAAAGAAGCACTTTTAAAAATTAAAGATCAAAAACCATTAAAACAGCTTGTAATATTAACTTTAAATAAAAGCAAACCTGGCGAACCTCTATTATTACATGAAGAACCAATTTATTTAGAAGACAAAATTATAGGCAGAACAACTTCTGGAAATTATTCATTTAACTTTAATAAAAATATTGCTTACGGTTATCTTAATTCAGTAAATGATCTAGAAAGTTTACAGAATAAAACATTATATATTGAAGTAGAAAAAAAAAAATATCCTGCAACTGTTTTAAAAAAACCGTTAAATCAAAAAAATATTAGAGATATTTAATTACTTAGTAAAAGTATCATTAAATTGTTTAGATACCCTAACAAACGTAGTGCATTTGCTAAGTTGTTTTAAAGATGGAGCTCCTACATAAGTACAACTACTTCTTACACCTCCAAGAATATTTAGAATCGTATCGTTTATTTTCCCTCTATATTTAACTCTTACAGTTCTTCCTTCGCTACTTCGATAGTCTGACAAACCTCCATAATGTTTGTTATTTGCCGTATCAGAACTTGAACCATAAAACTCAATATATTTTGTTCCGTTTGTTTTAACAATTTTACCTTTTCCTTCATCATGGCCAGCAAACATTCCTCCAAGCATAACAAAATCAGCACCACCACCAAAACCTTTTGCTACATCACCAGGACAAGTACATCCACCATCAGCAATAATGTGAGCTCCTAAACCATGTGCTGCATCAGCACATTCAATAACAGCACTTAATTGAGGATAACCAACACCAGTTTGAATTCTTGTTGTACAAACACTTCCTGGACCTATTCCAACTTTAACAATGTCTGCACCAGATAAAATTAATTCTTGTGTCATATCTGCTGTAACTACATTTCCTGCTATAATTGTTTTAGTAGGATATTTATCTCTTAATGATTTCAAAAATTTACTAAAATGTTCTGAATAACCATTAGCCACATCAATACAAATAAATTTAATAAAACTAAATTCTTTTAATACTTTATCTAGATTTTCAAAATCCTCTTTTTTAATACCAATACTTAAAGCAATATTTTGATAAATACTTTTAATCTTTTTAAATTGTTTTATCTTTTTTATATCATGTTGTTTTGTTAAACATGTGATCATTCCAAATTCAGATAATTTTTCAGCAATACCTAATTCACCTACACCATCCATATTTGCTGCCATGATCGGAATTCCAGACCACTCATTATTGCTATATTTGAATTTGTAAGTTCTTTTTAGATTAACGTCTTTACGACTTTGTAGAGTGCTTCTTTTAGGTCTAAAAAGTACGTCTGAATAATCGAGTTTTTGATCTTCTTCAATTCTCACAAAAATGAAGGTATACAGTTTGAAAACTAAATTTCAAACTATATTTCTTAGATATAAACAGCTTAATTCGACGTTTTTTAAACTACTTTTAAGTTGTAATATTTAATTAATAGTTTTTAAATTTATAATGTTCAAAGGTTTTCAAAAAAAATATGTAAAAGTAAAAAAAGGGAAAATTTTTTGCAGAATTAAAGGAAACGGTCTACCTTTATTATTATTACATGGATACCCACAATCACATTTAATGTGGCATAAAACAGCTCCTGAACTTTCAAAATACTTTACAGTTATCGCAGCTGATTTGAGAGGTTATGGTTCAAGCTTAGTGCTTAATTCTGATGACAAACATATTAATTATTCTAAAAGAGAAATGGCTAATGATATGGCACAGTTAATGGATAAATTAGGATATAAAAGATTTTTTGTTGCTGGCCATGATCGAGGAGGAAGAGTAGCGCATAGATTAGCCAGAGACCATAGAAAAAAAGTTATTGCAATAAGCGTATTAGATATTTGTCCAACTCTAGACATGTATCAAAAAACCAATAAAGAATTTGCTAAAGCATATTTTCATTGGTTTTTTCTTATTCAACCAAAATGGCTTCCTGAGAGAATGATTAAAAGCGATCCAAGAAAATGGATGAAAAATTGTTTAGATAAATGGTCTGGCAACCATAAATTTGGCAAAATCGAAAAAGGATATCTCAGATCTTTTAAACAAATGAAAAGAATTCATGCATCATGTGAAGATTATCGAGCATCCGCAACTATAGATTTAGAACATGATAAAAAGGACCAAAGTAAAAAATTAAATATTCCTATCCAAGTTTTATGGGGAAAAAAAGGAGTTATTGAAAAACAATATAAACCATTAACAGTATGGCAAAAGTATACTACAAAAAAAATTTCGGGCTTAGCCATGAACACAGGCCATTTTATACCAGAAGAAGATCCCAAAGGAACAATAAAGAAATTAAAAAATTTTTTCTATGAATATATTTAAAAATATTTTGCTTATATTAATTTTTTTTATAATCTTATGTAGTAATTCAATTGCAAAGAATACAAAACTGATAAAAGAAAATTCATATAAAAATGATATTGTCTGGAATGGTATTAAATTTAATTTACCAGAAGGCAACTGGATTTTTTATGATCGATATAGATGGGATTTTGAAAATTGGTATTCTAAATGTGTTAGTTTTATTTCTTTAAAGAATAAAATAATAAAAGGTCATTATGAACTTTGTTATATAACAAGTGGTGGAAAATGGAAAAATTATTTAGGGCTATTCCTGCTAAATAATTTCAGGAAAGATCAATACGATAACTGCACACTTAGACCTGAATATTTTTATGCAAAACTTAAATATAAAGGAATAACATTCAATTGTTTTGTTACTAGACATATAGATCCAGAAAAAGAGTTATATTATCCTGATGATCCAGAAGATAAATACGCAGCTAAAATAAAAAAATATATTAATGATAATGAATTAATTCTACCAGTCACAGGTTTGGGTAGAGAAAGTTTTTATTTTTCAAATATAACCGATAAAGGCTTAGGAGTATCTTTATTTATAAATCCAGAGTTATACGGTGCGCCAAAATCATTGTACGGATTAGAAGAGAACAGCGAATATCATAGAAGCAATATTGATAACTACCCAATAAAGAAAAATTTCTTTATTAAATGGACAAAAGAAATGTCTTATGAACATGGCTATTTTGAAAAACAATTAAAGGTAAAAGATCATATTAAATTAGATTTTTCTGATATTGCTATATCAAATCAAAATGAAACAGGTGATTTTATAGAACAAATAAAAAAATTAAACAATTTATTTAAATCTGGAGTAATAACAAAAGAAGAATTTAAAAAAGCTAAAAAAAAAATATTAAATTAAATGATTAAAATAATTCCTCAAAAAAATAAAGTAGCTGCAGAAATTAAATGCGATCTAAATAAATTGAAAAATTATGAATTAAAAAAAATTAAATTAACATTAAATCAATATGGTCTAGTTTTTTTTAGAAAACAAAAATTATCATCAAAAAATTATTTGAATTTTGCTAAAAAATTCGGAACTCTTGCTAATTATCCTAGATTAAAAGGTTTAAGTTCTAAGTATCCAAAAATCACGGTAGTTGAAAGAAAATCTTCTGATAAAGGACCAAGTTTTGGTGAACAATTTCATACAGATTCAAGTTATACAAGAAAACCTCCAAGGTTTACGATGTTGTTGTCAAAATTAGTTCCTCGTAAAGGTGTGGCTAATACAGATTTCTCTTCACAATACTTAGCTTATAAGAGTCTTCCAAAAAAAATTAAAATAAAATTAAAAAATTTAAAAGGAGAATTTTCTTCAGAGGGACCAATATCTGTTACTACAAGAGAGAGAGAAAAAGAAAAAGGAAAAAAAAATAAAGAGATAAAATCAAATCACAAAATAATTAGAAAAATTAATAATAAAATAGCAATATATTGCAGCCCCGGGCATCTTGTAAAATTTTTAAACAATAAAGGAAAAGATAATAAAAAATTAAAAAAAATTTTATTTAATCACCAAGTCAAGAAAAAATTTCAATACTCTTTAGAATGGGAAAAAAATCAGCTTGCCATATGGGATAATAGATCAATGTTGCATCAAGCCACTCCATTTAAAGGAAATAGAATTTTACATAGAATTACAATTCAATAAAATGTAATACAAAACATTTAAACGGTTCTTAAAATAATTAATGATAAAAAATGGTTTTACTTTAATAGAACTCTTAGTTGTAGTAGCTATCATTGGTATTTTGGCTGCAGTAGGAGTTGTTGCTTATAATGGGTACACTTCAGCCGCAAAGAAAAAAATAGTTTTAACTCAATATGATCAGTTAATAAAATATGTAAAAGCTGAGTTAATAAAATGTGACATCGGTATAGATCCAGTAATGGATAGTAATTTAAAGTGTTCAGAAAAACTTATTGATAAAAAAATTGCAAATGGAGCACGAAATGCTTTTGATCAAATTTTTGATAATCCTTATAAATCATGGAAGGAAAATGCTGTTGCTGTAGCTTCACCACCAGTAAATTTAAAATGTGGGCAAAATCATGGAAAGATAGATATTATCAATTTAAAATCAGGTTCACAAACATTAGTTCGAATTGCAGCTTGTATTGGTGATCCAACTGCACTTTTAACAGAGTTTTTAATTGAATAAAAAAAATTTTATATATTTAAAAAATAAATAGAGTTAAGAAGTAAAATATCTATTGAATAATAATGCTTACAATTTTTTTAGGTTTAACTCCATTTATATTTATTACTTTTATAGGTTTTTTATTTGGTAGATTTAAGATTTTCGATCTTAGTCATGCTAAAATTTTAAATTTATTTTTATTTTATATAGCTGTCCCAGCTTTGATAATAAAATTAATTGCACAAAGTGAAATTAGTCAAATAGATATTAATCAAATTATTTCATATTTAATAATGCAATCTATTTGCGGTATATTTACTTTTCTAATAACTTCTAAATATTTTAAAAAATCAATCCCGGAATCAATTATATGGGCTTTGACGGTAGCACTATCAAATCACGTAACACTTCTACTGCCAATAACTGAAATTTACTTTCAAAAAGTTGTAGTTACACAAGTGGCAAGTATTATTCTCATGGATAGTGTAATTTTATTATCTGTGATTTCTTTCTTTTTAGAGCTTTCAACTAAAAAAAATGTAAAATTTTTTGTTTTTATAAAAAATATCATTCTTAACCCAATGATTTTATCAATATTTATTGGAGTTTTGTTATTTATATTTGATTTTAATATTGATAGTACTCCAATTGAATATATTCTCTCAAAACTTGCAGCATGTGTTTCACCATTAGGTCTTTTTGCAATTGGAATAATTCTTTCTTTTTACACTAAAGATGTATTAAATAAATTGACAGTATCTATATCTGTTTTAAAATTAATTATATCCCCAATAATACTTTTAATAATTAGTTTTCTTCTATTTAACTCAGGTTTTCCAAAACAAATTCCAGGTGCATTTTTTGTAAGCGTTGCGCCATGTGGGGTAACTTCAATAGTTTTGTGTGCAGCTTACAATGTAAGTTCAGAAAATATTATTAAAGCAATTTTTATTTCAACTTTAGCATCTATAGCTACAGTATTTTTTGCAATTCAATATTTAACAATTTAAAACACAGAGTTAATACTTTTAATACGTAAAATTTTTAGAAATTCCAATCTTAAATCTTTTTACCGCACAAAAGAAAAAGGTTGTAAATATTAATTAATTAATACTGAAAGTTTTTATATATTCTGTTTCAGTTATGGTAAATTTAAGATATGTTTAATTATGAAAAACTTGTTACCAATTTATTGGGAGTCTACTAAAACTTGTTTTAAAAAATATTCAGTTTTTAAGGGTAGAGCAAGTCGTCAAGAATATGTAAGTTTTATATTATTTATATTTTTTGTTTCTTTTTTACTAGGTTTTATTGAAGGATTGTTAGGATTGTTTCCATTTGCTGAAGATTGGAGTGTATTAGATGCTATTTTTTTGTTAGCAACTGCTCTTCCTAGTTGGTCAGTTATGGTTAGAAGACTACATGATATTAATCGATCAGGCTGGTGGTTTCTTATTAATATTACTATAATTGGTATGATTCCATTTATTTACTGGGTATGCTGGAAAAAAAGCGATGAAGGTGAAAATAAATATGGAAGTAATCCTTTAACCGGTTCTGAAGTTTTTTAAATTTAATTGTAGCAAAAAAATGAAAAATAACATTATCACAAAATTTTTAGGGATCGTGGTTCTGGGTTTGATGTGGTGTAATATTTTAATTGCAGAAGAATATCCTAATTCATGGAAAATGGATATTTTTTGTAAACAAGGTAAATGGCAATGGTACGAGTCTTCTTTTGTTGTAAATGTTGAAAACAATGAGTTTTCCCTAGGACCTTTTAAAAGATGGAGCAAAAAAAATATTGTATTTAAGGGAAAAATTGAAAATGATAAAATAAATATTACTGAAAAATTAACTTTTAAAGATGGTTATAAGGGAAAAATTAAATATTCGGGTGAATTTATTAATGATAAAGAAGCAACCATAAAGGGTGGAACTTCATGGAATCCTCCGTGGAAATGCAAAGGAAGATTTTTTAAAGTAGATCGCCCACC
>TARA_B100000686_G_scaffold325070_1_pt1 | contig 14817 bp, 13 predicted proteins | sample TARA_B100000686 | Tara Oceans TARA_B100000686 (sample SAMEA2622733) | marine metagenome | biome: marine biome (ENVO:00000447); feature: marine epipelagic mixed layer (ENVO:xxxxxxxxx); material: "saline water (ENVO:00002010), including plankton (ENVO:xxxxxxxx)" | depth 150 m
CTGTTGAAATATTTCCAAAAGGCCATGATTCTTCTAGAATTAATAATCTATTAGTCTTCTTAACAGAAGTAAAGATAGCTTCATGATCCATTGGGCGAATTGTTCTGAGATCTATTATTTCAACATCTATTCCATCTTTATATAAAAGCTCACCTGCTTTAATAGCTTCCTTAATTATTTTACCATAAGAAACAATTGTTACATCAGATCCTTTTCTTTTTATATCTGCAACTCCAATTGGCAAAATATATTCCCCTTCAGGTACTTCACCCTTATCTCCATACATTTGTTCTGACTCCATAAAAATTATTGGATCATTATCTCTAATTGCAGCTTTTAGTAACCCCTTTGCATCATATGGATTAGAAGGAACAATAACTTTAAAACCAGGAGTATTAGCAAACCAATTATCAAATGCTTGAGAATGAGTAGCCCCTAATTGTCCTGCAGAACCAGTAGGGCCTCTAAAAACGATTGGACAAGGGAATTGACCGCCTGACATTTGTCTAATTTTAGAAGCATTATTTATAATCTGATCCATGCCAACCAAAGCAAAATTAAATGTCATAAATTCAATTATAGGTCTATTACCAGTCATTGTAGATCCAATTCCAATTCCAGAAAAACCTGATTCAGATATAGGTGTATCAATTACACGTCTTTCACCAAATTCTTCTAACATTCCTTTTGAAGCTTTATAGGCTCCATTATATTCTGCCACCTCTTCTCCCATCAAATAGACAGACTCATCACGACGCATTTCTTCCTTCATTGCTTCAGCTATAGCTTCCCTAAATTGAATGGTTCTCATATGATTAATTATTTTTTTTTCAAATTTAATCATTTCCTAGTTTATTTAAAATGAGATATTATTAATCATATTCGTAAAAAACTTAAATTTATTTGGATTAATAATTATTTTTGTTTTTAATGTAGTTTTAAACAAAGAACCGTTTACAAATAAATGAAATTAGTAGAATTAAAAATTAAGGGTATTTCTTATACTGAATCAGAGTCTGGAGCTTATGCTTTAATACTTAGTGAATTAGAAGGCAAAAGAAAACTCCCTGTTATTATTGGCGGATATGAAGCACAAGCAATTGCTATTGCACTAGAGAAAGAAATTAGTCCATCAAGACCATTAACTCATGACCTTTTTAAAAATTTTGCAAATATTTTTGACATCTATTTAAAAAAGGTAATAATTCATAAGCTGGTAGATGGTGTTTTTTTTGCAAATCTAATTTGTGAAAAAGATAAAATTGAGGAAATAATTGATTCAAGAACTTCAGATGCAATAGCAATGGCATTAAGATTTAATGCTCCAATATTTATACATGAATCAATCCTAAAAATTGCTGGATTTTCAGCTAGCATAAAGTCAGAAAAAAAACAAAAACTGGCAGATGAAAATTGGGTGAAAAAGTTTTTTTCTGAAACTCCGAAAGGAAGTCTACCTGAAAAATTAGAAAAATTATCAATTTCAGAGCTAAAAAAAATATTAAAAAAGCTTGTTTCATCTGAAGACTATGAAAACGCAGCAAGAATTAGAGATTTAATTTCAAAAAAAGAAAATAAAGGTTAATACTTGTTTATTTAATCTTAATAACTGTTTAGTATTTTTGAAGAATGACAATTCATTCAATGTATATTTGATAAAATATTTTGCAAATGCAACAATATCTGAATCTAATAAGATATATTCAAAAAAACGGTGTTAATAAAACTGATAGAACTGGAACTGGAACAAAAAGTATATTTGGTTATCAAATGCGATTTGATCTTAGTAAAGGTTTTCCATTATTGACTACAAAAAAAATTCATGTTAAATCTGTAATACATGAATTATTGTGGTTTTTAAAAGGAGACACCAACATATCATATTTAACAAATAATGGAGTTAGGATATGGAATGACTGGGCTGACAAAAATGGTGATCTTGGCCCAATTTATGGTCATCAATGGAGAAATTGGAATAGTGAAGGAATTGATCAAATTAAAAAAATGATTGAGACAATAAAATCTAATCCAGATAGTAGAAGGATTATAGTTTCTGCATGGAACCCTTCCGTTTTACCAGATAATTCAATTTCATTTTCTAAAAATATCTCAAATAATAAAGCTGCACTTCCTCCTTGTCATACTTTTTTTCAATGTTATGTAGCAAATAAAAAACTTTCAATTCAATTATATCAAAGAAGTGCAGATGTTTTTTTGGGTGTTCCTTTTAATATAGCATCATATTCATTATTAGGAATTATGATAGCTCAAGTTACAGGGTATAAAGCAGGAGAATTTATTCACACTTTTGGTGATGCACATATATATACTAATCATCGAGATCAAATAAAAGAACAATTATCGAGAAAACCTTTAAAACTGCCAACTATCAAAATAAATCCTAAAGTAAAAGACATTCTTAATTTTAGTTATGATGATTTTGAAATATTAGATTATAACCCACACCCATTAATAAAGGGGGTAGTATCAATATGATTTTTTTAGATTCTTTATTAAGTAATCTACTTCCCTGTAAGTGTTGTAAAAATGGGCTGAAATTCTTATACCATTTCCTCTAAATGAGCATCTAATTCCAGCAGATTGAAGATTTGCAAACAATTTTTTATCTCCTCCTATATTATATATACTTGAATGATGTTTCCTTTTTTTTATAATTGGATCCAAAAGACCAATTATATCAAGTTCATATTTTAATTTATCATTTAGATTATTTTTTAATTTAATTAGGCTTGAAAAATCATTTTTAATTAAAAACTTAATCATATAATTCAAAGAAGAATAACTTAAGATATTATTATGTCCAGCATAAATTTTTTGAGAAATAAGATGTAATTTATTACCTGTTTTTTCTAAAAAATTTTCTGAAATTATAATATAAGCATTGCCAAAACCTGCTAACATCCACTTATAGCCACTTCCAATTACTACATCAAATGGAGAATTACCAAAATCAAAATGATCAGCTCCAAGAAACTGAGTTGAATCACCAATTATAATTAAATTGGTATACTTTGATTTAATTTTATTTAGGGCATCAAAATCAACTAAAATTCCTGAAATATATTGAACAATTGATAAAATAATAACAGTATATTTCTTCTCTTGTAATTTATTTTGAATTTGGGTTTCAAAATCACTAGTTATTGGCAAATAATCTACATTAAAATTTCTCTCCTCAAGTCCAGCTATAATTGAGTCATAATCATTTTCTAAAGCAAGAATTTTAGAGCTTATTGGGAGCATATCTAAAATATATCTGTATCCCGTTGAGAAATTTGGTGTTAAAAAAGTATTTTCTTCCTTTGAATTTACAAAAGAAGATATTGTTTTCTGATATTTTTTTATCCTAATTGGATTATCAATTTTAAAACCATCTACATCTTTTAGTAATTTTTTTTCAATTTTTTTTCTATGTTCTGACAAGCTGATTGAAATTGGACCTGCGTAGGCGTTATTAAAGTAAATACAAGAATTTAAAACTGGAAAATTAGAACGCATAGTTTTATTTATCTAGAAAGTGTAGCTTTGCTCTGTAAAATTATATATTTAAATATTTCTAATAATGTTAGCAAAATAATTTTTTTAAATAATCAATTTAAAACAACCTTTATGCAATATTATGATTTAAATAAAAATAAAATTATTTCTAATTCAGTTAGAGAAATCACAATTATTGCAGCAGCAGCCAAAAATGACACACTTGGAAAAGAAAATAAACTAATTTGGGACTTGCCTCAGGACTTAAAAAGATTTAAAAGTTTAACATCTGGACATTCTGTTATAATGGGAAGAAAAACATTTGAGTCAATGAAAAAACCTCTTCCAAATAGGAGAAATATTGTTATAACAAGGAACAAAAATTATACAGCAAAAGATGTTGAAATTTGTTATGGAATCCAAGAAGCTTTAGTTTTAGTAAAAGATGATTCTAAACCATTTATTATTGGCGGAGGGGAAATTTATAAACTGAGTATGGAATTAGCTGATTGTATCGAGCTTACAAGAATTCATCATAATTTTGAAGGAGACACTTTTTTCCCAATAATTCCTAAAAATAATTGGAAATTAATATCTAATAAAAAAAATATTACTTCTAATAAGAATAATTTAAACTTTTCCTATCTAAAATATATAAGAAAAAAAAGATAATATGAAAGCATATATTTTTCCTGGCCAAGGATCCCAATTTAGGGGCATGGGTAAGGAATTATACAAGAATAAAAAAGCAAAAAGCTTATTTGAGGAAGCTAACTCAATCCTAGGTTTTAATATTTCCGATATTATGTTTGAAGGATCAGAAAAAGATTTAACAAACACAAATGTTACTCAACCAGCAATTTTTATACATTCAGTAATAATAACTAAAATAATGGAAGAGTCATTCAAACCTAATCTTGTAGCAGGTCATTCTTTAGGAGAATTTTCAGCTCTTTCAGCAGTTGAAGCTTTCTCTTTTGAGGAAGGCCTTCTAATGGTTAGTATAAGAGCCAAAGCAATGCAAAAAGCTTGTGCAAAAACAGATGGAACTATGGCAGCTATTCTTGGCGTTAGTGATCAAACTATAGAAAATGTTTGCAATAATATAGATGGAATTGTTGTTGCTGCAAATTATAATTGTCCAGGTCAACTTGTAATTTCAGGGGAGACAACTGCTATAGAAAAAGCATGTCGAGACTTAAAAGAGAAAGGTGCAAAAAGAGCTATAACTCTTCCAGTTGGTGGAGCATTCCATTCAAAATTAATGGACTCAGCAAAAGAAGATTTATCAAAAGCCATACAAAAAACTAACTTTAAAGAGCCTAAATGCGCTGTTTATCAAAATTTTACAGCAGCTCCAAGCATAAACCCTGATATAATTAAATCCAATCTTGTTTCACAATTAACTGCTCCCGTTAAATGGACACAAACAATAAAAAAAATGATTGAAGATGGAGCTAAAAGTTTTATAGAAGTTGGTCCAGGTAATGTTTTACAGAATTTAAATAAAAAAATTGACTCATCATATGAAACCTCATCTGCATCAATTTAAAGTCGATAATATTATTTTAGACTTCTAATCCATTTATAAGTTTCTTTATATCTTATTGATTTAATTAGTTTTTGTAAACCACTCCGTTTTTCATAACAAAAACAATGTTCTTAAGAGTAGAAATATTTTTAGTTGGATCCTCTTCACTTGCGATAATATCAGCATAAAAACCTGGTAATATTTGACCAAGATGGTTCTCCATATTTAGAATTTTTGCATTTGTAATTGTAGCAGATTGAATAGCTTTTGACTCAGGCATTCCAGCCTCTACCATATAAATAAATTCAAGTGCATTTTCCCCATGAGGAAGAACACCTGCATCTGTACCAAATGCAATAGGAACCCCTCGTTTAAATGCTTTACCAAAAGTCTGTTTACTTTGGGGGCCAATTTCAGCAGCCTTTGGTGCAACTATATCTGGGAAATATCCTTTAATTTTGGCTTTTTTAGTAACATATTCACCTGTCGAAATCGTAGGGACTAAATAAATCTTTTTTTCACGCATAAGATTCATTGTTCTTTCCTTCATTAATGTTCCATGTTCTATAGTAGTCACTCCTGCTAAAACAGCCCTATACATGCCTTCATCCCCATGTGCATGTGCTGCAACATGCATTCCATAGTCATTGGCAGTTTTAACAATAGATTTAATTTCTTCAATTGTGAATTGTGGATTTTGTCCATTTTTTGCCATACTCATAACACCTCCAGTAGCCGTTATTTTAATGCAATCTGCCCCATTTTTATATCTTTGTCTAACTGCTTTTCTGGCATCCTCTACAGAGTTTATTACACCTTCTTTCGGGCCTGGGTCTCCCATTAATTCATCTCTCCTTCCATTTGTTGGGTCAGCATGGCCACCTGTTGTACCTAATGCTTTTTCTGCAGTAAAAATTCTTGGACCAGGAACTTTTTTAGCAGCTATAGCATCTCTAATAGAAACATTAACACCAGTTCCTCCCATATCTCTAACTGTTGTAAAACCAGCCAATAAAGTTTTTTTTGCATAAAAAGCAGCATCAAAAGCTATATCTGTTTTATTTTCTGTAAACTTTTTAATATAAGAATTTGAACTGTTTTGTCCTTCAATATGTACATGCATATCAATGAATCCTGGCATAACAGTTTTTGACTTTAGGTCAATAATAGTTTCAAGGTTGTTTTCTGACTTTTTATAGCCCTTCTCCAATGAAATAATTCTATCATTTTCAACAACAATAGTTCTTTGATTAAGAATTTTACCACTTTTTGAATCAAATAATTTTCCACAATGTATATAAGTTTGTTGACCATTAACTATACCAAGAAAAGCAGAAAAAATATATATTAAGATTTTTCTCATAAAATTTTATTTTGAACTAAACTACAAAAATTACAATTGAAAAAAAGTTAAAAGTTTCTCACAAATAAATTCAATTTGATCGGAATTCATCTCTGTATGCATAGGAAGGGATATAACTGACTTGGACACCTCATTTGTAACTTTAAAATCATCTTCAATAAACCGTTTGCTTTTATATGCTTTTTGTTTATGAAGTGGAATAGGATAATAAACACCAGATGGAATTTTATATTTATTTAAAAATTTTATTAAATCATCTCTTTTTTTATTTTTTATTTTAATTGTATACTGGTGAAAGACATGAGAATCATCATCCCCATGAATATATGGAGTCTCAATACAAAATTGATTTTTTAAGTTCTCTGTATATTTTTTTGCAAGAGATCTTCTTGCTTTATTATACTTATCTAAATACTTTAGTTTAACATCTAATATAGCTGCTTGAAGTGAGTCTAGACGAGAGTTTACTCCTACAATGTCATGATGATATCTTTTAAACATTCCATGATTAACAATACCTCTAATATTTTCTGCTAAAGAATCATTATTTGTAAATATTGCTCCCCCATCCCCATATGCTCCTAAATTTTTAGAAGGGAAAAAAGAAGTTGTACCAATCATTCCAATAGTTCCTGTTTTCTTTTTAATACCATTTGGAAATTTATAGTTAGACCCAATAGCCTGAGCATTATCTTCAATAACATATAAATTATTCTTTTTAGCTATCTGATTTATCTCACTCATATTAGCTGCTTGACCAAATAAGTGTACTGGAATAATTACTTTCGATTTATTAGTTATTTTGTTTTTAATAGCATTAATGTCTATGTTAAATGTTCTAGAATCAATATCAACTAATACAGGTGTTAATTTTAATAAGGCAATTACTTCAACCGTTGCGGCAAAAGTAAAATCTGAAGTTATTACTTCATCTCCAGGCTTCAAGCCAAGTGACATCAATGCAATTTGAAGTGCATCCGTTCCATTTGCACAGGGAATTACATGTTTAACATCTAGATAATTTTCAAGGTTTTTTTGAAATTTAGATACACTAGGGCCATTAATAAAGCTTGTGCTATTTAAAACATTATTAATTACTGTATTGACTTCATTAGATATTAATTTATATTGTCCTAGTAAATCAACCATCTTAATTTCTTTCATATTCAAAAATAATAAATGAATAACCTAAATACTTAATCAAAAGTATAATTAATTAACTCGAATATTTAATTTATTTTTGAAAAAAGATTACACTTTTGAAACTTATATATTCTTTTTTAATTCATTTAATTAAACTTTTTTTACCTCTATTTGCAATAGGAAATAACAAATTGCATGAATTTATCAACGGAAGGAGTAAAACATTTAAATCTATAAAAGGAAAGTCCTTATCAAACTCTTCTGTATTATGGATTCATAGTGCCTCATTAGGTGAATTTGAGCAATGCATGCCATTAATTAAAATGATAAAAAATAATTTCAAGAATTTTAAGATAGCTGTAACTTTTTTTTCTCCTTCTGGCTATAAAGCTCAAAAAAAATTTAAATTAGTTGATTGGGTTGGATATCTACCATTAGACACATCAAGTAGAATTAAGACTTTAATTAATTTTATGAATCCTCAAGCTGTAATTCTAATTAAAAATGAATATTGGCCTAACCTACTTTTTTGTCTTAAGGAAAAAAAGATTCCAGTTATTTCTATTTCTAGCCGTTTCTATAACAAACAATTTTTTTTTCGCAATTGGGCTTATTGGTTTTTAAAATCAATTAAAACAATTCAAGAATTTTATACTATTGATTTGAATTCAAAAATTTTGTTAAATAATATTGGAATTAAAAATGTAATTGTTTCAGGTGATACTAGAATGGATAGAGTTTTAGACATTTATAAATCAAAAAATAATTTAAACATTATTGAAAATTTCTTAGATAAAAAAAACTGTTGGATAGCTGGTAGTACATGGGATGAAGATTATCAGTTACTTTTAAATTATATAAATAATAAAAATTCTCTAAAAGTTATTATAGCACCTCATGATTGTAGTGATAAATCCATTTCTTCGATTCAAAAAATAGTTCAACAACCTATTGCTAAATGGAGTACTTATTCTGACAAGAAAGATAAATCAAAAAAAATACTTATAATTGATAGAATAGGGTTTTTGAAGTATGCATATAGTTATGCCAAATGGGCATATATCGGTGGAGGAATGGGACGTAAAGGTCTTCATAACATACTTGAGGCAGCTGTATTTGGGCTGCCTATAATAATTGGTAAAAACTACCAAAAATTTCCTGAAGCTGTCGATTTAGTTAAAGAAGGGGGTTGTTTTTCAGTCAAAAACTCTGCGGAATTTGAAACCGTTATTAAATATATCTCAAAAGAAAAAAACTATACTAAAATTAAAACTTTAAATTATGAGTATATCAAAAAAAGAGATGGTGCTACTCAAAAAATCTATAATGGGCTAAAAAAACACTTGATAAAGCCTAACATTTAATTACCTTTGCCATAATTAAATTAAACATGTGATTCATGTGTAATCCTTTTATTGCGTTCTTTGTTGTTTGTTTTATTAATTTAATTTCACTTCTTAATCTTAGTGCTCAAGATCAACAATATTCAAAATCACTACATATTGATGATAAACCTCCAAATGTAATTTTCATGATTGGTGATGGTATGGGTCTTACTCATATTACAGCTGGAATGTATTCTCAAAAAAACACAACTGCTTTAGAAAAAATGGAATTTATTGGTCTTCAAAAAACTCATTCACATAATCAATTGATTACAGATTCTGCTGCGAGTGGAACAGCTATGGCTTGTGGTCAGAAAACCTATAATGGAGTTATAGGTATTGGTCCTCAAAATGAGCAATTAGAGTCAATACTTGAATATTGTATTAAAAAAGATTATAATACTGCTTTAATAGCAACTTCAAGTATAGTTCATGCTACTCCTGCATCGTTTTATGCTAATGTTACATCTAGAAGAGAATATGAAAATATTGCATTACAGCTTAGATACCATGACGTTAATTATTTCATAGGTGGAGGGCAAAAACATTTTAATAGAAGGGATGATAAACGCAATTTGTTAACAGAGATGGAAGATGATGGGTACATTTTGGTAAACAACTTGTCTGATTATGTTGATGCAAATAATGAAAAATTAGGCTATTTTACTTATTCTGATGAACCCCCTAGGATAAATGAAGGAAGAAAGCCTCAGCTCGAAGAATTAGTCTCAGCAACTTTAGAAAAATTAGAAAATACTAAAAAACCTTTTTTTGTTATGATTGAAGGTTCACAAATAGACTGGGGAGGACATGCTAATGATGTTCCATATATTATATCAGAATTCAAAGACTTTGATAAAGCAATAGAAAGTTCTCTAGAATTTGCTAAAGATAACGGTAACACCCTTGTTTTAGTAACAGCTGATCATGAAACAGGAGGTTTTGCAATTGAAAAAGGTAATTTAAAAAGAGGTTCTGTTTCTGGAGACTTTACCACAATAGGACATTCAGGATCTATGGTTCCAGTATTTAGCTATGGTAAAAATGCTGATTTGTTTAAAGGAATATATGAAAATACCGCGATTTTTGATAAGCTAAAAACCGCGGTAGGTGAATAATTAATTTTTACTTTTTTAATTTACTATTTAGTCCTTGCTGCATCAAGAACTTGAGCTTTAAATTGTTTGTCATCTTCAATTATTTCATAAAAACTTTTAAGAAAATCTATTGTCTCTTTATATTCCCTTTTATTATCAAACTGAGTTTCATGTGATTCAACAATTGAAATCAGATTATCTTTTTTACTAATGTATAACTCACGAACAGTTTGAATAATTTTTCCATCTCGCTTAAATCCACGATATTTTCTATCACGTACCGATTTTATTCCTAATGTTTCGTTTACAGTAGCATAACTTGGATTAGTAAATCCAGTCATATCAAAGTCATATGAAAGAGGAATAAGTCTCTTTCCTATATACAATAATTTTGCATTGTGCTGATAGGCAACAGAAATATCAGTATTGCCAATTAAAAAATTGAAAAATGCATTTTGAACAGATGTTTCGGCATCCATTGCAAGTGGATGAATAAACCTGTCTACTACCTGTCCTTCAAAACGATCAGCAACAATATCATCATCTTCAATCAAAAACCCTTTCAGTTGATGCAGCTTTTCTTTTTTCCTTTTTATTTCAGTGAATTCAATCTCTACTCTTCTAGCATTGAAATGATAAGGTGAAATTTGTTCGTAAAGTTTATATGCCATGTATTCCTTCATAATGTTATCATTCTTATCAGGCTCTATCATACAAGGAAGTACAAGCTTTAAGCTTTTGTTCCCTTCAAATAAAGTGCCTTTAGAGACCGCTTTTTTAATTTTCATTTTAACTGGAGGCCAATAACATGTATTTCTTCTGAAATTACCTCTTGCTCTTAATCTAACATCTATTTCTTTCCAAACACCTTCTTGTTCATAAGACATTTGTGTTTCTATAAAAGTAGAATCATTGGTATTTTTATTCAGCTCTTTGTTAGAGTATTTAAGTTTGATTTTTAATGGTTCCTCATCGCGGAACAAATCAGTATATTTACTAGTGTCTTGCGAATAAGAAAAAACACTAATTAATAGGATCAATAATAAGTTTACTTGTTTATTCATAATATAGTTGATAAATTTATATAAATATAAAAATTTTTATCAATGCTAACTCGATATCTTGTCATTATAAATTATAGAACCTTAATTGCTATTGCAATCTCTTTAGTTGTATTGTTTTTTTCATATAGGTATGAAATAAATTACGATATAGACCTTACACTGATTAGTATTGCTATAATTTTCCCATTAGTTTTTTGTATTAGATCTGCCTTTAGAAGAAGAGAAAAGGCTTTAGAGCATTTAAGTAATTTTCGAAGTAGTCTTCGAACAATAGTGCATTATCTTAAAACAAGTAATCTTGAAGATAAAAAGTTAAAGGATTTTTCAGAATTAACAACTAAATTAGAAAAAGACTTTTTAAATGAACTTTCTAAATCTGAAATTGATTTTGAAAGAATAGATAAAAACACAGAATCCATTTTTGCTTTTTTTAAAAACAATAGTGATGAGATTTCAGGTGGAATTCGTCAAAAGGCTATTCGATTTTTAAGAGATGTAAGTGATAGTCAAGATAATCTAGTTGCAATTCACACTCATAGAACACCAGTAAGTTTAAAGGCTTACTGTCTAATTTTTATTTACTTATTTCCACTTGTTTATACTCCAACTATAATTCATAAAATGGGTGCTGGTGAGGATACAGTATTTTTAACTTATTTTGTTGTTCTTTTGAGTGAATTCATACTTATTTCCTTATATAATATTGAGGATCAGATGGAGTATCCGTTTGATGATGAAGGATTAGATGATATTCAACTACAAAAATTTAAATTTGATAGATAGATATACAAAAACCTCACTTACAAGTGAGGTTTTTTTGTAGTGCGGGTGAAGGGACTCGAACCCCCATGCCGCGAAGCACTAGATCCTAAGTCTAGCGTGTCTACCAATTTCACCACACCCGCTTAGTTTTAAAAGTGCTCAAATATAAACAACTTTTGATAAAATAAAATAACTAGTTTAATTTTGATTTAACTCTTTTATTAATTTTATATTTTTAAATCATTTTATATGTTTAAGCTTTCTAAAAACAAAGAAAAACAATACTTAAGTGAATTATTTGAATTTTTAAAAATTCCTTCTGTAAGTGCAGATCCAAAATATAATAAATCAGTAAATAAAGCTGCCAATTGGTTATCTAAATCACTTTCTAATTCAGGTTGTAATAATGTTGAAATAATAAATACAGATGGACATCCAATTGTATATGGTGAAAAAATCATTGACTCAAAACTTCCAACAATATTGGTTTACGGACACTATGATGTACAACCTCCTGATCCAATTGAGCTATGGGATAGTTCGCCTTTTGATCCTGTAATAAAAAAAACAGATATTCACCCACAAGGTGCAATTTTTGCTAGGGGTGCTTGTGATGACAAAGGGCAAGTGTATATGCATATAAAATCTTTAGAATTAATGATTGCAAAAAACTCTCTTCCATGTAATGTAAAATTTATGATTGAAGGAGAGGAAGAGATTGGCAGTAATAACTTAGAAATATTTGTTAGTAATAATCTAGATAAATTAAAAGCTGATATAATACTTATTTCTGACACAGGTATAATAAACAATAAAAACCCTTCAATCACAACTGCCCTTAGGGGTTTAAGTTATATGGAAATTAAAGTAACAGGTCCAAATCGAGATCTTCATTCTGGATTGTATGGAGGAACTGTAGCAAATCCCATAAATGTTCTTTGTGAAATAATTAGCAAACTAAAAGATTCAAAAGGAACAGTAAATATCCCAGGGTTTTACGAGAATGTTCAAATTCTTAGTATAGATGAGCGTGAGAAAATTGCAAAAGTTCCATTTGATAAAGATTTATTTAAGAAATCTATAGGTGTAAAAGACACTGAAGGTGAAATTGGTTTTAGTACACCAGAAAGGAAATCAATTAGGCCAACACTTGATGTAAATGGAATCTGGGGAGGTTATATTGGTGAAGGTGCCAAAACAGTTATTCCAAGTATTGCTAATGCAAAAATTTCAATGCGATTAGTTCCAAATCAGAATTGGAAGAAAATAAGTTCCATTTTTGAAAATCATATACAAAATATAGCCCCAAAAACTGTAAGAGTTGAAATCACAACCCATCATGGTGGTCAAGCATATGTTACACCAACAAATAATATTGGTTATAAGGCTGCACATTTGGCATATAAAAAAAGTTTTGGCAAAGTTCCATTTGCTGTTCGTGATGGAGGAAGTATTCCTATAGTCCCAATGTTTGAAGAATTACTTAATTGCAAGACAATACTTATGGGTTTTGGTCTTGACAGTGATGCCATTCACTCCCCTAATGAACATTTTGGGTTATTTAACTTTTTTAAAGGGATAGAAACAATACCATATTTTTATCATAATTATACAAAGCTTTATAAAGAAAAATATTTTTAAAGAATAAAAAGTTCTGATGCAAGGCCATCCGTTAAAAATTTTGATTCTTTTGAAACGCATAAATTACCATCTCGCCAGTATAGATCATTTGAAAAAATTTTCTTTTCTGAATTTATTTTTAAATAATTAAAATAACTCTCTCCATAATGTTTCTTAATATTATCAAGTGAAATCCCTTTTGATGTTCTTAATCCAGTCATAACTGATTCATTATATCTATCTTTTTTTGATAATTTTTCTAATCTTAATGGGAGCTTTTTATTTTTTATTGCTTTTATATAGTTGTTATTTTGATTTATATTCCAACTTCTAACTAAATTCCCATCAAAACTATGCGCAGCTGGGCCTATTCCTAAATAAGACTTACCTTCCCAATATGCAGTATTATTTATTGAATGTTTACCTTGAATTGAAAAATTTGAAAATTCATAATTTTCATAACCTAACGATTCCATAAAACCAATTAAATAATCATATTGATCTTTAATAAGGGATTCATTAACTGGTTTAACTTTTCCTAATTTAATCTGATGACTTAACATTGTTTTTGGTTCAACTGTAAGAGCATAGCAAGAAAGATGGGGTGGGTTAAATGAAAGAGCTTTTCTCAAATTTTTTTTCCATTTTAATAAGTTGCTATTAGGTAGTCCATAAATTAAGTCTATTGAAAAATTTTCAAATACCTTTTTAACTTGATATAAAGCTTCTGAAGCTTTCTTAGAATCATGGACTCTATTAATAAGTTTCAGATCATCATTAAAAAAAGATTGAACACCAACACTTAATCTATTAACATTAAATTTTATTAATTCTTCAAGATATTCCATACTTGCATCCTCTGGGTTTAATTCAAGAGTAATCTCTACAGAATTTGAAACTTTAAATAACTCTTTAACTTTTAATATAAACTCACCAATCTGATTTGCCTTCATAATCGAAGGTGAGCCTCCTCCAAAGTAAATACTTTCAATTTTTTCAGATTCAAAAAAATCTTTTCTTAGATTCAATTCCAAAAACATAGCTTGAATTAGATTATTTTTATTTTTTAAAACAGTAGAAAAATGAAAGTTACAATATGTACAAGCTTTTTTACAAAAAGGGAAATGAAAATATATTCCAGCCATCTTTTAGATCAATAATTATTTTTTAACTGATTTTGGGTTTTGAGAAACAAATGCTGACCATCCCGAATATTTTTTGTTATTATTTGTTAGTAACTTTCTATTATGATAATGGCATACTGCAGCTGCTAATCCATCGGTAGAATCAAGATTTTTAGGAAGTTTTTGGATATTTAGCATATTTTGCAACATTCGAGCAACTTGTTCTTTAG
>TARA_B100000686_G_scaffold354689_1_pt1 | contig 14804 bp, 12 predicted proteins | sample TARA_B100000686 | Tara Oceans TARA_B100000686 (sample SAMEA2622733) | marine metagenome | biome: marine biome (ENVO:00000447); feature: marine epipelagic mixed layer (ENVO:xxxxxxxxx); material: "saline water (ENVO:00002010), including plankton (ENVO:xxxxxxxx)" | depth 150 m
TGCTTTCTTGGACTCTTTAAATACATTCAGATAATGGGAATTTAGGGATGCTAAAAGCCAATCCATCCAAGTTTCACATTTTGCTCGAGATGCCAAATCTCCAGGAATTAAATCAGAGTTCTGCTTGAGACAAAGATAACGCAGGATAGTGTTTGATTCCCAAATAATGTACTCACCGTCAATTAAAGTGGGCACCTTGCCCGTAGGATTCATCTGTAGATAAGCAGCATCCCCAGTGTTGCCAAATTGCCGACCATAATCTTCTCTGATGTAGTCAACTCCGAGCTCTTCAAGTAGCCATAGAACTTTTTGTACGTTACCAGATGTCTTACGTCCTAATAGTCTCAACATAATTTCCCCTTTTCGAAATCTTTTAAATCAACATAATGATTACTTACTTATTGGTTTGTATGCAATTGCATCCATTTCAATTTTCGTATTAATAACGGCTCGTGCCTCTACCGTAGTTCGCGCTAACAAGCCCTCCGGAAAATATTCTCCAAATGCACGGTTATAACGCCCAAAATCCCGAGCATCCTCAAGGAATACTGTGATCTTTACAATGTCTTCCAAGTCTGCCCCATCTGCCTTTAAGACACGCCTAACAGACTCGAGAGTCCACCTGCATTGCTCCTCGATAGTCCCATCACACATTTTTCCGTTCTCGTCTTTTGCGACTTGCCCAGAAACAAATAGAAAATCTCCCGCGCGTACCCCAGGATGAAAAGGTAGATTTGGATTTTTTTCGCCAATTGGATGGATTCCAGTACCTATTTTGGCCTCATTTTTGTCTTGCACGACTATATCCTCCCGAAGATTCAGTAGAGACTGTTATATAAGTGGCGTCTCAATGATATCGACGCCATTTTGCCGATCAATTATGTAAATTAAACCGCGATCATCGACGGTGACATCATTAGTCGATGCCATTTCAAACCCAACCGGAGCATCGGGCTTGAAAAATCCAACCTCTTTCGGTTGGTAAGGATCCGAAATATCTATGAGCCTTAATCCTTGGGCGAACCAAGCAAAAGGAATAATATTCCCGACAATTTTTTCAGATGGCTGATGACACCCTGTCATAGGTGGTTGGGGCGATCCATCGATATCTACATCTGGCACCTGAAAGGTTGAAATTGGCACGGGATTTGTCTCGGTTGAAATATCATAAATCCAAGTAAAAGCAGGGGGGGAATCCCACAACTTTGCAACGTCTTCATCAGCAACTACCATGATATCTCTACCTTTAATTCGATCAGGCATTGCGAGACAGGTATGTGTAGGGTGAGGAAATGTCGGACTAGTATTCATGCTAGAAATAAGTTTTGGCTCAGACATGTTCTGAATATCTAGTATAAAAAACCCGTGATGCCAATAACTCACGTAAAGTCGGTTGTCCCTACGGAGAGGATGATGGCATCTTGGTGGAACCCAACCATCCCATGGATAATTTTCACCCCCTGCCTTCCACTGACCCGGAATCCACCAACGGCCGACCTCAATCGGCCTCCCGGGATCCACCAGATCTAAAATCATTACGATATTACCTATATACCCCTCGACTGTTGGAGAGATGTAAGCATATCGTCCATCAAAACTATATCGATGCACCCCACGACCACCGGTCTTCCATTTAGTTATAAGCTTAGTCTTTGTTGGGTTACTGACATCATAAATTCCTAAACCTCCTCCGAACTCAGGAGACCCATCTGTTCCTAACCGTTCATGATTAACCAACATCACTCCATTCGATGTACGCACTTTATGCGAATGCCAACCGACTGGCATCTCGATGCGAAAGATTTCGCGCGGTGACCTAGGATCGGATACGTCAAATAACGTTGTGCCCGCAGGTTCCCTCATATGCCCTACGTACAAAATATCACCATCAACCCAGACTTGCCCGCCGCCTGGGCAGTCAATATGCGATACAAGTGATGTATTTTTAGCTGTTGGCATTTTTTCTCAATTTCTCATTATCCTTTGCAATATTTAAGAAGGGCCAATGTTTAAGCAAGGCGTAGCACATCACCCGTCTCGGTCTTACCAAACTTTCGATAAAATCCTAGCGCTTTCAACGTCGGTTCATCGCTCGCAACAAATAAAATAGCTCTTTCGCTGTCAGACCCATTAACGTGTTCACACCACAGCCCTCCAGGAACTGCGACCGTATCAAACGGAGACCAATCAAGCCTCTTTCCGTCAACAACACTGTATCCCGATCCTTCAAGAGGAGACAACAAAACTGAAGAATTCTGTTTCATTGGCAAGGTCTTTTCGCCGGGCCTAAGCATCTGAACAAAAAATGTCATTGTTTTATATATTGGCGTCCCTCGAGTAGGATCAACATATTCTATAAGTATTCCTTCGTAAGGATCACCGTCCCAATTCTTGTAACGCTCAAGCAATTCAGACATTACCTCCCAACGGTAGATATACATAGGTGAAGCTTTTCCGACACCTCGTGTATGAGATACAAAACGTGGCAAAAACCCACCCTGGCCGTAAATCTTCTCCGAATAATGCGCAGGGAACTTTTGCGTCTGCATTTTTTTTACTACAATGGAATTTTCGTCTTGCTCGGTATAATCATGCTCAAAATGCAATGAATTTAGTGCATCTGCTAGAGGCAAATCTAGAACACTCAAATTAATTGCAGGTTCATCACCTTCGTTTCCATGATTGTGCCAAGTATCATGTGGGGTAAGTACTAAATCTCCAGGACCGAAGACAATATTCTCACCTTCGACCCCCGTAAAATTTTGCGCACCAATTAATCCGAGACGTATCGCATTAGGTGAGTGACGATGAGGCGGCATTATTTCTACGGGATCATTTAAACGATAAGCCATATATAAAGTTGTTACCGTTGCTCGACTTGGCGCTAGCCCTGGGTTTACTAGAACTAAAGATCGCCTCTCAGAATTCTCCATCTTGATAAGTGATGCTGAGCGGTACAACAACGGTTCAATATCTTCCTTATAGCGCCAACTGAACGGCACAGCTTTGCGTTTATCCATGACCTGATTATCTTCATCGTGGTCAATACTGGAATCGATAGCCCAATAGGGTGCCATATGCTTTTCATAGACTTCCCTATGTAGAGCATCGAGAGCGCTTTCAGTCTCGCGTCTCTCCTTATTTCTTGACATTTTCGTCTCCTATCTTTTCCAATTTCCCCTAGGTCATCAAATCTACTACAACCTCGACCATTGTAGTCTAGCTAAAATTGGCAAAAAGTCTTTTCGCAAAAACCCTGCAATAAGCTGCTGTGCGCTCCACAAGACTGATGTTACATAAAAAAGCCTTCTGTTTATGGGTTATCAGAAACTGATATTATCAATTTATCAGGGCTAAGCTGATCGGTATGTTTTGTTCTTTTTTTTCACACTTTCAAGCAATGACCAATCGTTATTCTCAATAACATAGCCTAAAGGAAAAGGAGGTCGTGGCTCCATGCCAAGTGATCTCATGACCCGATCGTCTCTGTAATAGCACTGTAGAACTATTCGTGCAATAGCGCTCTGCTTGATGGAAATAAGAAATTTCATGGACACACGATGCCGATGTTCATCTTCAAGCATTTTGTAACTTATACCAAACATCCGTTCAGCTATCTCGTTCAAAAAGCAAAGCTCTTTTTCAACTAAAGAAAAGTTGCGTCTAGCTTCTTCAAGTATGTCCTTAAATATCAACTCTTCTCCAGCGCTAGGAAGATTATGCGTTTCACTTTGAGGGATCATGTCTTCGACTAGAGCGTGCAGCATCTTAGTATCGTCTTCTGATACGTGCTTTATCATTCTGGTGTTTGGAGTGAGTTCCACTGATTTGGATTAATCAAATAAATTAGTCAAGCGCTTTTTAATCATATCAGCTATATAGAGAGCTAACGCCTGAATCGTTGAGGTGGGATTAACCCCCCCAGACGTTACGAAAATACTTCCATCGACGATAAAAAGGTTCTTGACATCATGGGAGCGACCCCATTCGTTAACAACGGATCGAGCTGGATCAAATCCCATCCGGGCAGTTCCCATCATATGCCAACCACCCAGTTCGATTGGGCTACGACTGAATATCTCGACTGCTCCTGCTGCTTCGAGCACCTCGGTAGCCTTTGCAATTGAAAAATTTAACATTTTGTTTGTGTTGTCACTGATTGTGTAATCAATTTTTGGCGAAGGTATACCATGGGAATCAGTGAGAATGGAATCGAGTGTGACAGTATTTTTCTCTTCAGGGAGATCTTCACAGATACCCTGAAGAAAGGTCATATGATTAAATAAACGACGATAGTCCTGATGATGATTAGGCCCCCAACTGATCTTGTCCAAGTCCATACCGATAAGACCTGTACCGACTGGCCCATATCCACGAATACTTTCATAGATATAACCACGAACGAAACCTCTTGATAAATCCGTCTCATAGAATTCGTGGCTCCATAAAGAATTGTGCGGGCCAATATAACTATCGACAGCGTTCTCAAATATTCCATAAGTCGCTGAATAGGGATGACACATAAAGTTCTTACCAACTAACCCTGAATTATTGGCTAATCCGTCGGGGAACAAATGTGATGTGGAATTCAACAGCAGCCGGGGAGTGCCAATCCCGTTGCATGCCAGTATCACCACTTCTGCCTGCTGATGGCATTCATTTCCCTCTTTATCGTAAAAAATAACGCCTGACGCCATCCCGTTCGAATCAACGGTGATTTCTCTCACTCTGCATCTAGCCCATACCTCTGCACGATTGTTAACTGCATGGCGCCAATAGGTAATATCCGTACTAGCTTTTGCGCCTTGAGCACAACCACTTGCGCACGCTCCAAGATTGATGCATTGAGCTCTATCGTCGTATGGTAGGGTTGCTATTGCATTGTCAGATGGCCACCAGTGCCACCCTAGTTTATTGAATCCATGCGCCAGAGCTTCTCCAGATTTTCCCAATGGGAGTGGAGGCAAAATTGCTGGCTTTTCTGGATACGCAGGATCTCCCGCTAAAGATGCTACGCCCATCATCCTATCATTTTGATCATAAAATGGTGACAACGTTTTGTAATCTATGGGCCAATCATCGGCAACGCCATCCAGAGTTTTTACACGAAAATCAGATGGATGGAGTCTCGGAAAATGTGCCGCATATAATATTGTACCGCCACCGACTCCATTAAAATTTGCAGCCTTAATTGGAGTGCCAGTATCGTTTATCGGATAATCGGTTGATCTTTGCCTGATATTAGGACTATAACTGAAGTCATCGCGCGCCTCCCAATCTCTCCCATTACTTGGATAGTTGGAAGAATTCATCCAGTCACCCTGCTCAAGACATACGATTCGCATACGTGTTTCAGCAAGACTCCATGCGATCGCCGCTCCCGACGCACCAGCCCCTATTATTAGAACATCAACCGGATCTTTCACCCTAACGCCCCTAAGCTTCAGTACTAAAAGTGCTCGTGAAGGAGCAACCAAGTCAATATTGTAGCAAAATCTATAATTTATCCGAAAAGTTTGATTAGGCAAAGAAATCTAATGAAAGATGTAACCATAGCTAGTTATATGCTTTGATTGGCCGAATGAGCAATACTGTTTGTTATGGTCATAAAATTTCTATAGATTAGAAAGCTAACCATTTATTTAATAGCCCATAAAGACTAAAGTAGCTACTATGAAGTCTACAAACAATGCTTCCAGTACAGGTGAGATGAAACCATTCGATGGTATTCGTGTAATTGATTTTACACATGTTTTGGCTGGGCCATCGGCAACATATCAATTGGGCGTCCTTGGCGCTGACGTTATAAAAGTAGAGTTCCAACATGAACCGGATATGATGCGCAATGAAAGCCAGAGCCCAGAAATGGCAAAGCAAGGCCGTGGAACCGAATTCATTTGTCAAAATGGCAATAAGCGGTCGTTATCTCTTGACTTAAAGACTGACTCGGGACTTGCTATAACTAAAAGACTTATTGAAAGTGCCGATGTACTCGTCGAAAACTATCGCTATGGAGTGATGACTCGCTATGGGCTAGGCTACGATGACGCTCGTGCGCTTAACCCAAGCGTCATATATTGCTCTTTAACAGGATTCGGGCATAGTGGTCCCAAAGCCTCTCATCCAGCATATGATGTTGTCATTCAGGCTTATTCTGGTTTAATGGCCGCTAACGGATCAGCAGAGAACGAAAAATCGCCGGTACGGGTGGGGCCAGCAATTCTTGATTACGGAACTGGGGCCTATGCTGCTTTTGCGATCTCATCCGCCCTTTTTCAAAGATCGCGAACAGGATTAGGCCAATTCATTGATGTATCCATGTCAGATGCCGCTCTTATGCTCATGTCAAACTCTGTGATGGTTACGCAATGCCGAGACCAAGCTCCGCCTCCATATGGCAATATGCATCCAGTAAAAGTTGGTTATTCGGCGTATTCGACAGCCAAAGGTTTTTTGATGCTCGGTGCCTTTACATTTAAACAGCTTCGCAATTTATGTCGCACTATTGGACTAGAAAGACTCGCTGATTCATTATCTGAGGTAAATAATGAGAGTCTAATCGCTCGTTACGATGAGTTAGTGAAAAACATACAAGAGGCATTAGCAAAAAAAACGGCTGATGAATGGGAAATTATCCTTAATGAAGCCGGCGTACCTGCAGCGAGAGTTCGACGTATAGATGAGACTCTAAACAGTGACCAGGTCAAATCAAGACAGGTGCTAAAGGAGTTTGATGAGATACCCGAAACTGGTAAGCCTCTAAGCGTTCCGGTCGCAGCCTTCCAATATCAACATGGTGGGCCATCAGTGACTCGTCAATCTCCACGACTTGGAGAACATACTTTAGAAATACTGATAGAGATGGGCTATACATCCTCCGAAATTGAAAACTTTGTTAGTAGTGGTGCCATCTACCATTTGCAAACCTCTAATGATAATGAAAACTGACGATGGATAGCCCTAAAATCCAAGCTAACAGAAAACGTGGGGGCTCAAGGCGACTAAAAAAGAAACATCGGTCACAGGTAACTCCTCAAATTATCCCAGGAGTCCGACGGGAGATTCCAACCTATGATTTGGCCACTGAGGAAGGTTTAGATATTATCGAAGAAAAAGCGTCATGGATCCTTAAAGAGGTAGGAGTCGAATTCCGTGGTGATCCTCGCGCCCTAGATCTTTGGAGAGGCGTTGGTGCAGATGTAAAAGATGAGCGTGTTCGATTTGATCAGGGTTTAGTACAATCGATCATAAAGAAAACGGCAAAAAGAACTTTTACGCAACACGCGCGAAATCCCGCACGATCACTTGAAATTGGTAACAACAATGTGGTTTTTGCTCCTGCTTATGGGATGCCGTTCGTGCACGATGCAGATCGAGGGCGTCGGTATGGAACGATTTCTGATTTTCAGAACTTAATCAAGCTAACTTATAGTTCTCCCTGGCTTCACCACTCGGGGGGAACAATATGTGAACCAGTGGATCAACCCGTCAATAAACGACATCTCGATATGGTCTATGCTCATCTCCGATTTTCGGATAAACCATTTATGGGCTCTGTTACGGCTCCAGAAAGGGCAGAAGACTCGATTAATATGGCACGAATTGCGTTCGGGAACGATTATGTAGCTCGTAACTGTGTAATTATGGGCAACATTAATATGAATTCTCCCCTAGTGTATGATCAAGCAATGTCTGGAGCCCTGCGTGCTTATTCCAGGGCAAACCAATGTCCAGTCATCGTGCCATTCATTCTTGGTGGGGCGACAGGACCAGTGTCGATGGTGGCGTGTGTTGCACAATCTCTTGTTGAAGTAATGGTTGGAGTCGCGCTCGGACAACTTGAAAAACCGGGATCTCCGGCGGTATTTGGAAATTTTTTAACTAGTGTCAATTTAAGAACTGGGTCCCCTACTTTCGGTACACCAGAACCCGCGCTAGGATCATTTATCGCCGCCCAATTAGCGCGACGAATAGGCCTTCCTCTACGATGTAGTGGCGCTTTTACTTCTTCAAAATTACCAGATGCACAGGCAATGCAGGAAAGTGTCACGTCTCTTCAAACTGCTCTGCTCTGTGGGGCAAATTTCGTTCTACACGCGGCGGGCTGGTTAGAAGGCGCCTTAACAATTGGTTATGAAAAATTAGTCCTCGATGCTGACTATCTTGGAGCGGCACACACTTATTTAAAGGGCCTACCAATCGACGAAAATAACTTACCATTTGAGGCCTTTAAGGAAGTTGGTCCCGGAGGCCATTTTTTTGGATGCGCCCATACAATGGCGAACTATGAAACAGCATTTCATGAGCAGGAACTTGCTGACACAGATTCCTATGAGAACTGGTGTGATAATGGCCGACTCGATTCCATACAAAGGGCTAATCGGCACTGGAAACAAGTCTTGGCTGATTATGAAGCACCGTATTTGGATCCTAGCATTGATGAAGAGCTTCAAGATTTTATCAAAAAGAGAAAAGCATCCATGCCAGACATATGGCACTAAAAATACCTAGTCATCAGTGTAGTGTTAGTGACTAATATTTTTCATATAGGCCTTATAACGCTTCCATATTATAGGGAATGTTTCTGCAAACGTTGACTCGTTGACTAACAACATACGATCTAGCTCGCGAGGTTCTACCCATCTCCCCATCTCAATTTCTTCATAATTAAGGTTTAAAGTCGCACTGGTAATTAACTTGTATACCCACGAAAACTCCATTCCAGACTCAGGACAAGCGTCAATTTTAAACAACCGGTCGGGAGGAGCACCTAACTGAATACCAATCTCTTCCTGAATTTCCCTCACACAACAATCGTCATAGGATTCACCATCATCAACATGGCCTGCCACTGACGAATCCCATAGTCCCGGATTATTGTCTTTATATAAGCTACGCTTCTGAAGAAATAATCGTGCTTTTAAATCAAAAACTAGAATGTGGACAGACCTATGACGTAACCCCAATCGATGAACATCGTCGCGCTTCTTTGCGCCAATGACCTGATCTTCTGCATTAACAACAACTAGTAGCTCAGACTGATCAACACTCCGATGCTTATTCATGAGAAATCATTCACTCAGTGGTAGTTGATGGCGAATGCTCAGTTCTTTGCTGTGTTTTCCAATTATGATCGATCCAAACTTGTTCCTTCATTTGGGAAGACATTTCTATGCCTTTGATCATATCGGCCACTCGCTCAGCCACCATAATTGTTGGCGCATTAATATTCCCATTTGTAATAACAGGAAACACTGATGAATCTACAACTCTAAGGGATTCCAATCCTTTTACTCGACATTCGCTATCGAGTACTGCACCTGAATCCTCATCTAAACCAATTCGACATGTGCAAGATGGATGATATGCGCTTTCGCAATTTCGCCGGACCCAAGAGTCTATATCATCATCAGTTTTGACAGAACGACCAGGTTGAATTTCGACACCACAGTACTTTGACATAGCAGGTTGTGTGAAAATCTCTCGAGTTAGATGTATACACTGCCTAAATGTTTTTTTATCTGATTCTTCAGATAAATAGTTAAAGGATATTAAGGGTGAATCTGACGGCTTTCTTGAACGAATTCGAACATGTCCACGACTCGCCGGGCGTGTCGGACCTACATGCACTTGAAAACCATGTCCTTTGAATGCAGCGCGTCCATCATATCGCATAGCCCCGGGCAAAAAATGATATTGAATATCAGGCCATTCAACCCCTGCATCTGATCGGATGAAGGCGCATGATTCAAAGTGGTTGGTGGCCCCTAAACCCTTTTTAAACAAAAGCCAGTTCGCAGCAATTATTGTTTTATCAATAACTCCAATTTTTCCATTTAAGGTGATGGGCTCTTTGCATTGATGCTGAAAATATATTTCAAGGTGATCCTGAAGATTTTGCCCAACGCCTGGCAAATTCATTACACATTTAATGCCAACATTGTCCAATATTTTTTTTGGCCCAATACCTGACCGTTGAAGCAAGACCGGCGAACCAATTGAGCCACAAGAAATAATGATCTCTTGTTTTGCTGTTAGATTAAATAACTCACCTTTTCTTTGATACTCAATCCCTACCGCTTTTCGATTTCGGACAATAATTCGATTAACTAGCGCATTAGAGACGACCTTTAAATTGGGTCTATTTTCGGTTGGCCGCAAATATGCATGGGCTGTCGAGGCCCGAACGCCACGATCAACGGTCATTTGCATCGGGCCAAATCCTTCCTGTTGGTAGCCATTGTAATCATGAGTGATTGGATAACCAGCTTGTTGGCCTGACTCAATAAACGCTTTGTAGAGAGGATTTAAACGCATTTCATTTCCTAGGCAAACGGCTAACGGTCCATCGCCGCCTCGGTACGAATCTCCGCCCCCAATCCAAGTCTCAGCTTTTCTAAAATATGGTAAACATGATTGATAGTTCCAACCCGTAGCTCCCTGAGCTTCCCACTGATCGAAATCCCTGGCATGCCCTCTCACATAAACCATCCCATTAATGGAGGAAGAGCCTCCTATGCAAAAACCTCTCGGGCAATCCATAATTCTATTTTCAACAAAAGGTTCAGGTTGACTCTTAAATCCCCAATTGAAACGTTTGGTGTTCATAGGTATGGATAAAGCTGTTGGCATTTTTATTGTTACGCTCCGATCATTGCCCCCAGCTTCTAAGAGAACCACATTGTTGCTCTCGTCTTCCGTAAGCCGTGCTGCTAAAACACATCCTGCAGAGCCGGCTCCAACAATTATGTAATCTGGCTCATCCAACATTTAATCTGCTCTCCAAAGCAACCAAAATAAACCAATAATCTAGAAGTTGCATGCAAAACGAGGCTTCAGAATTCGCATTAAACCTCCCTCTGTAATGCAATTTTCACCAAACGCCACTATTTGGCATCGATACCCATGGTTCTTGTGGCGCTAATGCCAGTCCTTCTTGTAAAAGTTCAATAGAAATATTATCTGGCGAACGGACGAATGCCATTCGACCGTCTCTTGGCGGGCGATTAATGGTTACACCTTGACCCAACAATTGCTCACAAATTGCATAGATATCATGCACTTCATAGGCCAAGTGGCCAAAATTCCTACCACCTTCATAAATTTCGTCGTCCCAGTTATAGGTTAATTCTAGTTGCGCCAACTCATTGTTTGGCGCGCATAAAAACACTAAAGTATATCGACCTTCTTCGTCGTCCCTTCGACCCACTTGAATCAAACCCAACTTTTTACAATAAAAATCCAGGGACTCCTCTAAATTGCTTACCCGAACCATCGTATGTAGATATTTCATGAGCACCTCTTTTAGTTTGTGCGGCTACTAGTGCTTTCGTTTAATTAAGCCTTTCGAAAGACGCAATGCTTGCCGTAGCATAATATAATCTAGTAGCGGTTTATCAAGTCGGCGCGATCTCTGTGTCGATCTTTTGCAAGTTCAATTAACTTATGGATTAGTTCTGAATATGATAGCCCTGTGGATTCCCACAATTTCGGATACATACTAATTGGTGTGAATCCGGGCATTGTATTAACCTCATTAATGAATACCTCACCTTGAGTGTCAATCAGAAAATCAATACGAGCTAGGCCCGCGCAATCAATTGCATGGAATGCTCTGATGGCCATATTCTGTACTCGTTTTGCAACTCCTGGTGAAAGCTCTGCGGGTATCACAAGTTGGGCATTGCCATCTATATATTTCGCTTCATAACTATAAAACTCGGCGTTAGGAATAATTTCTCCTATTCCAGAAACAGATAAAGACTCATTACCAAGCAACGCGCACTCCACTTCTCGAGCCTCTTCTATTGAAGCCTCAATCATAATTTTTGTATCGTACCTTGCGGCTATGCGCATCGCGCTATTTAGGCCTGACTGTTTATATACCTTGGTTACCCCTACACTTGAGCCTAAATTTACAGGTTTAACAAAAAGTGGGTAGCCAATTTTTTCCTTTACTGAAACGGCGATCTCTTGACTCCTATTACGCCAATCTTCTCGACGGACAACTAAGTAATCTGTTTGTCTCAGACCCGCTCCTTTAAAAATAGCTCTTGATAACTCTTTATCCATACCAACAGCAGAAGACACAACTCCTGCACCCACATACGTGAGTTTGTTCAATTCGAAAAGGCCTTGAATACAACCATCTTCCCCATATGGGCCATGGAGCAAGGGAAAAATCACGTCGAAACTTGCGTCTGGGACTAAAACACCATCCATATCCATCAACTCACCAGGGTTAATTCCCAAACGGACCAGTTGCTTTGAATCATGATTCACTATTGCTGACATTAATAAGCTATCGTCAGAACCGCCGTAGGCCCATTGACCATCTCTACTTATGCCTACTAAAACTGGGGTATATCTGTTTCGATCGAGCGCTTTGTACACTGAACGGGCGGAAATGACAGATATCTCGTGCTCTGCCGATTGCCCTCCAAATAAAATAAGGATCCGATTTTTTTTCATACGACAGTTAAAACAATCATATTTTTGTTTACTAGCAGCCGATCAAATTAGAGAATCATAGCGATGATTCTCTATATATTGTGCGACGTAAGTAGAAAAAATTTCCATAGTCGTCCGGGTAACTGGGCCACCTCCATCTGGGAAATGAATGCGGTGACCATCTTCTAATATAAGGCTTGCGCATGGCATGACGTCGCGAGTTGCGCTAGTAACAAAACATTCAGTCGCGTCTACGACATCCTCAACATGTATATCTGTTTCATGACTAATAACTCCATCCAATTCTAATGCCTTATGAACATGCATCTTGGTTAATCCCTTTAAGTTACCCCGACATGGCGTCTTAAGCTCATCCTTGATAACAAACCAGACATTGCTATTTGAGGCTTCCGATACATACCCTTCTTGCGTCAACATTACCGCATCATCAGAGCCCTTCGCTATAGCTTCATTTACAGCCATTATATTATTAAGATAATTTCCGCCTTTTATATTTGGATCGAGCGCGGTGACAGAGTTTCTTCTTGTTGTAGGAATCATCATATTCAATCCAACACTGTAAAGGCTTGTTTTCCAAATCGGTGCTTCTTTCACTATTATGACATAACGTGTTTTGAGATCTCTTGATGGTACTAGATCAAGAGGACCTTCCCCTCGAGTTATCTGGAAACGCACATACAGACGGCTTTTTCTAGTTGCTCCAGTATTAGCAACAGTCCTTCGTATTTGTTTGATAAGCTCAACTCGGTCTTGATCAATATGCATTTCAATAAGGCGTGCAGAATTTTCCAGTCGATTGAAATGATCGCTGAGAAACAAAGGAATTCCATCTTCGGTACGAAAGGTCTCATAAACTGAATCACCATATAAAAACCCTCTATCCACCACCGGAATGGTAGCCTCGCCCATTGTCGACACAACACCATCAACATTAATCATAGGTTTCACACGTTCCATGAAATATCTCCTCGTCAATTTAATCATGTATACATCATAAAATGCTTGCCGTAAAACAATCTCGGTTTTTATTTTCACCCACGCCTTATTTTCAATGATTTTCTGAACTTTTTATGTCATTCGATAGGAGAGTGGATTACGGCTAGAATGCGATAATAAAATTTCACACAAATTCTTAAATGCAACCACTACAAATCAAGACCATGGCCAAGGGTGTCTGTCTATTAAACGGTGTGATTTGAGGCCTTTGCTAGACACCACTACGACCATTAGAAGCTAACGGTTTTAGCGAGTTCGTAGCAACAAGTATTTTGTACCTAAATCCGTTAAAAATTGAATTGCCCATCCTGATTTTTAATTGGAAGAATATTTGATCTGGGAATGCCTCTTCAATTTGATTGCAATAACAACTGGATTAGGAGTAGTGCTTTATTCAAATGCCTTCTACTTTAACGATACAGTCAGAGTGATATTTCTTTTTAATCTCACACCTATTGTGAGGCACATTACTCACAGGAATCTTCCTAAAAAACGTTGAGTGAAGTCAATTTATTTCAATTATTCTTCTGTTTCTAGGCCTTCTGGTAGTTTTCGATGTTGATCAGATTTTTCCTAACCCGAAAATATAGGGACTGGATAGCGTTAGCTTCTGGATTTTTTGCGCTATTTCTGCTTATGCAATAGGACGGGGACAAAATCTTCTACCAATTTACACGGTGTCCTACTGGATGTTTTGGACATTGATTTTTTCTAGGCTAATGTCAGTTTTTCCAATCTTTGTGGAACACGCATATCCAACTTTAAATGCTTCAAGCTATAGGCTTTTTCGGCCGATAACCTTTCCCATCTATTCATTCTGCCGGGGGTCCATTTAATATCATGGGGTGTCCTATTTCTGAATCCTGGGGTAGTTTAAATCTTATTTATGGCTGAAATAAATTAGGTGTCAACAGTGCGAGCCCGGTTAAAAATAAAATGCCTGGCGGTGTCTTACTTTCACACGGGGAGACCCCGCACTATCATCAGCGCTGAGCGTTTTCACTTCTGAGTTCGGAATGGGATCAGGTGGTACCCGCTCGCTATTGCCGCCAGGCAAAATAGTTGTCGCTCAGGCTTAATCGCCTTGAGCGACAATATATTAGGTAGTGATACAACGATGTTAAGCATACCAACAAGATTTGGTTAGTCTTTTTGGGTGTTATATGATCAAGCCTCACGGGCAATTAGTACGGGTTAGCTACATGCATTACTGCACTTCTACATCCCGCCTATCAACGTCGTAGTCTTCGACGACCCTTAAGGGACTTCTAGAGTCCAGAGAGACCTTATCTTGAGGGAGGCTTCCCGCTTAGATGCTTTCAGCGGTTATCCCGTCC
>TARA_B100000686_G_scaffold296008_1_pt1 | contig 14779 bp, 6 predicted proteins | sample TARA_B100000686 | Tara Oceans TARA_B100000686 (sample SAMEA2622733) | marine metagenome | biome: marine biome (ENVO:00000447); feature: marine epipelagic mixed layer (ENVO:xxxxxxxxx); material: "saline water (ENVO:00002010), including plankton (ENVO:xxxxxxxx)" | depth 150 m
GTATTTATTAAACGCCCGCAAGCTGATTCAAATCGGCGTTACTTGATCATTATATTATAAATAAATTTTTAGTCAAGGTTCTTGAACGTGGAACAGCCCTTTCGAATGGGGCATGCATTGCATCTTGGATTTCTCGAGATACACACGGTTCCTCCAAGATCTAGTATACTCCAATTTAATTTTACCGGGTCTACACCACGGGCGATAATTATTTTTGCAAGTGCCTGTAACCAAGGATCGCGCCTTATGTCGGCTAGTTTTCTCGGTCGAAAGTAACGCTCTATCACCCTCGACATGTTGATATCAAGAAGGGGAAGTGGCCTGCCGTGAATGAAAAGTTCTACCGAGTTTCCAACATACTGACCAACCGCTGGCAACCTGTCTATTTCTTCCCTGCTAGCAGGAAACCTACCCCTATTTTTCTGAAGAACCTTTGCCAGGGCCTGGAGACTTCTTGCACGCCTTTTCCAAAGACCGAGGGGTTTAAGGGATTTCTCTATCTTTTCGGTGGAAGCGTTTGCGATTTTATTCCAACTTGGAAATATCCTGAAGAAATCTTGGTACACGGATGAAACTGTCTCTGCTCGGGTTCGTTGAAGGAGAATCTCGCACACGATCTTATGGTAATTGGTGGCACTTTTTCTTCGCCAGGGGAAAGGTCTTCCTTCAAGCTCGAACCAGGTTTCAAGCCGACGTGCAATTCCTTTTGTACGCTGCTTATCCGACCGACTAACAATCATCAAATCACCTACCTAGAAAGAAATACTTTTTTTAAAAATATAAATAAATTATAACCCCTTGCAAAGTTGTTAAAACAAGTCATATATATTATTATTTAAAAACAAATGACACTTAGAATAGACATCAAGGTAAAGGGAGTATGTAACTCATTTCATTATAGAAGAGCCAATTAAACCAGTTTCTTGAACACCTTTTTAAAGGGTACAAGATGTCCTACGAGACGTGGAATAAACTTCTATTTGAACATTTCTTCAACGAAGATAATAGAGACCAGTCCGTAATAATTTACGTTGACATGGACTTGATTGAAGACATTGGCGATGATATTGGCGGTTCCAATAAATTTTTGCAATCCTTGCTGGAAAAAAGTGATGGAGAACCCATATCTTTTCTTAACCACTTTAATTCTTTAATAGCCCGGGAAACCGAGCGTAGCGATTCAGCAGAAGACCCACCCGCGTATTTTGGATTCCTTTGTGCCACGATTCTTGCCTGGACAATTAACCCCGACTTGCAAGCAGCAAACTTCTACGAACGTCTCAACAAAATTATATTAGAGGCTTCAAAGTTTGTTTGGGGTTCCAGAAATTTACCACAAGACGTAGAGGATCTTTTAAATGAAGTAAGTACAAGCAACCTTGGTCAAGGGGTAAACCAAGACCATGATTATAAGTTTAGACAGCTTTTAGAAAAAGGGTTCGAAGAACTTCAATCCCATACGAAGACAACACTTGACAAGCGCCTAGGTTATTATAATTTTCAACGGCTTGGAAATAATTATGTAGATATTCCAAGGGCTCAGGCTATCGTCAATGCGAAAGACAGGGAAGGTCTCGAAAGATATTTTTATGAGAAAGATTTTGAAAATGAAGCCAAGTTATCAGGAGATGAAGCGCAATCTCACTTGGAGGCAGGAGCCCTAGAATACTTAACTACCGCGACCCAAAATAAATGGAAAAAAGATAACAATAAGCCGGTAATCTTGGAAATTATGCGCTCTATTGCAAGATACTGGGACGGCACTTACAAACCGAAAATAGACAAAGATAAAGCAACAACTCTTATTACCAAACAGGCAAGAGAATGGCTAGTGCCCGTTGTTCAACTAGATCTTTTTAATAAAGCCACGATCCAGCTCAGGGTCCATTTTTTAATCGGGGAATTCCCCGAATTCGAAAGCTTTGAAGAACCCCAGGTTAAAATCGAGTTCGAGGGTACAAAAAAACCATTTGAACATCAATACCTTGGTTGGTCAGCTCCAATGGACCTAGATGGTTGGGAAAACTTGTTTAGCAACCCATCAAGAATTACCAGCGATTACCAAATTAATTTTAAACGAAACTCTATTTATTTCCTTGAACCAAGTAGTGAACTCGGCGGTTACATTCCTGCGGATGAAGTTAGCCCGGGGACCCCTTATAAGATCTTGGTCAAGGAGGTAGAGCAAGAGCACTTTTTAAATGAAAACCGAGATGCATTGGAAGAAATTCATTGCGATCCGGAAATTGAAGGTTGGAAACTTTTCGATGCGAGTAATGGGATTGATGATTTTACTTACGCACTTGGGATAAAAGAACGACCAAGTGGAACAACTTTTGAACTGGTGGGAGGAGCTCGGATTGCCAAGAATAAATTTTCCAAAATCGTACCTCCGAAACTACGCCTGATAAGGGGCTTGCCAGCTGGGACCCATGTAGCCTGTAAGCATGGTATTGGTGAATGGGTCAAGATGGAACCAGTACCAAGCAATGACAACTTGTATCAGTTACCTGACCAAGACTATCAACACGTTGAGTTTGAAGTTTTCGTGAGAAACGAGCAAGGTAACGTATTGGAAGAACATGATCCAATCAAGTTTAAACTTCTTCCACCAAGCATGCCCGATGAAAATTACTTGGTAGAACAACGTTCGGTCCGTGACCCTGCACTCCCTAGTATTTCCGTGCCAAAGGAATTTCTCTATCAAGAGGAAGATTTTAAACTAGAAATCAAGGGTGGTACCAGGCCAGAAAATAGTGATGCCATAATTATTTGCCATGGAATAGACTTGCCAACTGTTCTGGCGAGCCACGATCTCCTTGGCCTAGAGGTTCGTTGTGGGACGCGCGCAATGGAACCTGTTGACGATGATGAAAATGGAAAAGTATTTCAATTTTCCATAGAAGATAAAGGACAAACAGAGGTCGTTGCTCTTTGGCATGGCATAGAGGTTTCAAGAATAAATCCAGGTCTATTTGAAGCACCTAAGATTACGCTAGAGGTAGTTGGTGCTACCCTGGTAGTAATTAATCAAGAGGAAGTCTATATCCCTCGTAATGAAAATATCCCACCAACAATCGAAATGAAGATTCAACATCTTTCTGGCCGGGTTAAGGTTTCTTTTGATGGGGAGAAGAAGCAACAATTTTACTTTCCTGGTACAAACAACATCCCAAAGCTTAAGTGCCCTCTAGTAGGGGAAGCAAGTATTCGGTGTCGCTGGAAAGGCTTTGATCTAGAGAAAAAAATTTTTAAGTTCAGGGAATTCCCCAGTTGCGATGTTGAGATAGTAGAAGAAGGTTCAAAAAAATGGGCGGGTAGTCAAATATACGATTCACGTTATCTTCCTTCCTTCGCCATTGCATTGGACGAAGGTATTCAAGTCGGGCACTTAAAAGCTTATCTAGGCCAACAACAGTTGGAAATCACGGAAAGTTTTCCAGGTTATGCAAAATATAGCATTCCAACAAATATTGAATTAAAAAAAGTTTTGCGACTAGATAGTAAAGAAATAATCAATGTCTCTACTCATTCTGCGCAACAACAGACAGGTAAATTGCAATTTAAATTGAAGTATATGGGTTTTCTCGTCGATCTCGATGAATCAATAAATATAAGTTCTTCTGAAAAGCCCTCCTGCAAAATTATATGCAATGGGCATACATTAAGACATAAGGTTTATTCAAACATATCTCCCCCATGGATTGATTACAGCACAAGCAACAAGCAGCAATGCTTGGACATAAATAAAATCAAATTAAGGGCAGATGATGGTCCATTAATGCCAGCTAAGTATTTTAAATTGGCCAGTGCTTTTCAAGAAATGAGTCCATACGAAGTATTGGAACGTGATATCTTCGTAGAATTATTTTGGTATGATGAAGTTATTACGAAGAAAAAAATAAATTTTATCCTAATCGGTAAGCAAGAGATTGATTTTCTCGGTGGTACCAACCTGGTTAAAAACGGGTTTATTTATTCAATGGATTCTCTTCCAACAACAATTATATTAAAAAAAAATCCTCCACTAGGAAGTAACAAGAAAATCATTTTTGGGCCTCTTTCTAGTACTAAAAAAGGTTCACGCATAGCAGAAATAAAAGAAAACACAAATGGCCAATTCCCCATATCTAGAATAAATTTTAGGACAAATACGACATATCAAGTTCAATTAAAACAGGGGCAGGTTGCCCTGTGTAGTAAGAATTTAAAGATAGTAAACACGGATTGGAAAAAAATTGGCTATAACCCAGGGGAAATAGCCCTTTTAAAGGAGGATGTTGCATGGCCGGCCTGTTGGCTCATCGAGAAGACCAAAAGAACTTTTAAAGCTTACCTCTCGAAAGAATTTCCTGAAAAAACCCAGAAATCTCACGTGCCATTAGAAAATGTCGGTGAAGAAAATTACGGTAAAGAAGATATCAAGGCATGGAATAAAATTGTACTGGGTCCAAAAATTATAATTGACCCTAAAGAGAAAAAAGATTGGCAAAAATTCCACCCGCAAAACAGGGGTCAACGCCCATGAACCTAGGAAATACATTCCTTAGCTTACTATCATCGAGTAAGAAATTAGAACTCAATGGGGAAAATGGTATTTCTTCTGTTATTGATGCGATAAAAATAGGACAAGGTTACGAGAATTTGGGTGAAATAAATCACAAAGATTTCATCTATTCCCTGGAAGAGCTAGGTTTTTTATATCTTGACTGGAAAAGAGGCAAGGTTCGTGTTGAACCCCAATCGCTTATCCGCTCTGTGCATTCCGTGGAGGAGGTTTTCCTCTCGGGGGCAAGGGTTCCAACTTACCTCGATAAGGTTAAGATGCTTTGCGATCGACATGGACTTTCTTTCCAGCAGGAACAGTACGACACCATCCTTCCAAGCCGGGTCAGGATAAATGGAAGAGAAGACCAGTTAACCACGTTGGCGAATGAAATGAGGATTAAACTTGATCCAGTTCCCAGGGCTTACAAGGAATCCATTTTAACAATTGATTTTCAAAGCATGCATAACGGCTGGGAATTTAATACTACTCAATCAGGTGAAGGTAGGCAGCAAAACCCGGAAACCAAGATCACATTTTTTAATACCCAAACGCTTCAATTTGATGGCCTAGAGGCAAGTGCCACGAATCCTTACAATATGGGTCGTCTCAAAAAATATGGAAAGTTCTACATGTATAAATATTCAGGAAACTCTCTCAAGGTTGCAGCAAATATAGAACCACGCGAGGCAAAGTGGTACTGTCTTAGCAAAAAAGATTTCAAGCTAGCATATAAAGATAGCTCGAACGTATTTTATATTCCCAGGTATTGTCCCCTACCCCTAAGTTTTGCACGTTCGCTTGCGATGTGTTCCTGTTTACCCCCAAAAAAGATTTCTCTAACTGCCAATGAAGCCCAGCAAATGGGTTTTAGGGGTAGAGAAATGGATTTTTTAGAATACAGCGGTATCCCACGAGTTATCGCTAATATAATATCAAGTAAGATGGGTATGAAATTATACTCCCCACTTTAATAGGAAAGTTGCATGGAAGATCCAATTGGTAGCTACGAAGAAATTAGGAAAAATTTTATAACGTATGTCAAAACAGCGTTTGGCACGAAGTTTCCCGATATAGAAAAGGAACGGGAAAACATCCTAAAGAAAAACGGTGTACTTGCCCAGGAACCTTGGATCGAAGTCATCCCGAGGTACAAAAAATCGAAATACTTGGATGATGTCACCCTAGATGACCTTGGCCAACCGGATGATTTTACACGCGTGGACCTTGAACGTTTCAAAGACTTCGTTTCCTGTGGATTGGTAGATCGTGTCGAGCTATACGAGCACCAGTTGGAAATGTTAAAGCGGGGACTGGCGAAAAATAATCTTGTCGTAACCGCTGGCACGGGTTCAGGAAAAACAGAATCATTCCTCATGCCCATTATCGCGCAACTCGTCAAGGAAGCAAATTCATGGAGTGCTCCGGACCCAGTTAGGACAAACCAGGGGGACTGGTGGAGGAATAAGAGTTACCTTCAAGAGTTTAAAGGAAGAAAAAATTTGAGAAACCCTATCCGTGTTTCCCAGAGATCCAATGAAACGCGACCTCAAGCAATGCGTGCATTAATTCTATATCCAATGAATGCCCTGGTAGAGGACCAGTTAACCCGAATACGACAGGCGCTTGACTCACCCAAAGCTCACGAGTGGTACAAAAATAACGGGGGAAACCGGTTTTATTTTGGAAGGTATACCGGTCAAACTCCTGTTTCAGGCGATGAGTTTGACGAGAGAAACTACCTTGACAGGGATCGAACTAACCGTCTCACGGAAGAGCTCAAAGAAATAGAGCAAACGCAAATTCAAGCTCGAAAATATGACGACAAATATAACAATGGAAAGGCCGACGTTAGGTATTTTTTCCCTTCCCTCGACGGCTCTGAAATGCGGAGTCGATGGGACATGCAGGAGTACCCCCCAGATATCTTGATTACAAACTTTAGCATGCTGAGCATCATGCTAATGAGACGCGTTGATAATGATATGTTTGCAAAGACCCGTGAATGGTTGGAAACTAATGAAAATGCCATTTTCAACCTCGTATTTGACGAGTTACACCTATACCGAGGAACCGCTGGAACCGAGGTAGCCTACCTAGTGCGATTGCTCTTGAACCGGTTGGGATTGACACCCGAGAGCAATAAGCTCAGGATCTTGTCATCCAGCGCGTCACTCGATGACAAGGGAAAAAATGCCGAGGCAAGTGCTAATTTTTTAAGGGAATTTTTTGGCACCAAGGTAACCATAGTTCCCGGTAAGTGGCGTAGCTTTGAGCGTCACGACGAAAAAATTCCATGGAAACCCTTTTCAAACTTGGCAGATGCATGGGAACTGGAGGATGCACAAGATAAAAATATAAAGGTAAAAGAAGCGTACCGTCAAATCGCTAGCGCATTAAATGGTGGCCAACCCCCCAGGGAGGATCCGTTTGAAGATCTAGAACGAGCTATTAACAAGGAAGATTCTATTTTAAGTCGTGCAATGATTTCAGGTTGCTGGGAAAGTAATTCTGGACAACCAACGACCATTTCGTTATCAGACTATGGTCAATCCTTATTTGGTAAAGATACGCCCAACGAGTTTTTACAGCAAGCCGTTCGAGGTCTCTTTATAGCCCGGGCCCGTATCGAGTTTGAAAAAGATGGGCAAGGAAAAAAACGAGTCGAAACAGATAAAATGCCCTCCTTTCGTTTTCACTGGTTTTTTAAAAACCTCGAAGGACTGTGGGCATCGATCGACCCACTAGATACAGAAGACGAGTTTTCAGTTAATACGCCTGAGCGTACCGTCGGTCAACTATTTCTAAATCAAGAAATTTTTACCAAGAAAAATAACCGTATATTGGAGCTCCTCTATTGCGAGCAATGCGGGGCAGTATTTTTTGGCGGAGCAAAACGTCCCCAACCCAATAATTCTGGCTGGGCGTTATTTCCGGTAGATCCAAACTTGGAAAATGCACCTGACAAACCAATTGTCCCCTTTGTTGAAAATAAAAACTATCTTGAATATGGAATCTTTTGGTCCTCAGGAAATCAAAATCTAAAAAATGGAGTCAACTCTAATTGGCGGGTAAAAACAAAAGAAAATAGAGGACATGCAAACTGCGAATGGATACCCATGCAAATCAACCCTGCTTCAGGGGAAATAAAGCACTCTGGAAAAATTGGAGGAAAAAGTATCGATGGATATTTTTATAATTTAACACCAGTAAACAGCCAAGCAAAAGACTTCATGGCCCTACCTAGTAGATGTCCTGCATGTGGTGAGGACTACAAGAAAAGAAAAAAAAATTCACCGATAAGGGGTTTTCGGACAGGTTTCACGAAGGTAAGCCAAACCATGGCAAAGGAAATGTTCTACCAGTTACCAGAAGATGATGATCGTAAGCTAGTAATCTTTTCGGATAGCAGGGAAGATGCAGCACGCCTGGCAAACGACATGGAAAGGTACCACTACTCCGAAACAATAAGAGATACGATCTATAACCGTTTATACGAAAGTTGTTTTGGAAAGGCAGAAGCACTGGAATGTTTAGTCAAGAATGAACCCTTCACACTCCTCGCCTCGGGATATATCAACGAGAACCAAGATGAAAAGGAAACTATCGAGGGTATAGCCGATGCGATGAATAAGAATTTAGAAGATATCAATGAGCGACTTCTAAGAAGATTAGTTGAAGAACTGCAGTCAAAGGGAAAGACTATTATAGAAGCTAAAAGCAGAGCTAAAATTCCAATGGAAGATTTTATAACTTATGAAAACCCCGTTGTCATAAATGAGCTCAAAAATCTGGGGATAAATCCCGCGGGAGTCGACCACCTAGTTCAAGAGTTTAAAGCCGATGCCATCTGGAAAAATTGGTGGGAGTATTTAAATTTTAAAGAAAAAAAAGGAACTTGGGATGATAGGCTGACCGATGCGCAAAGAGGACGTATGCAGAATGTGTTTTTACCGAGAGTAAGACAAGAAGTAGCATCCACTCTTTTTGGGCGCCTTTACTTTGGTTTTGAATCATCTGGCCTTGGTTATCCCAGCATTGTTTTCAAAGAAGGCCAGGTAAAAGAAATTTTATCGGGAAATAACTTGCGCAATGATGACAATGCCCAAGAAGCTTTTGTCCAACTTTGTAATAGCACCGTCAGGCTACTTGGCGAAAAGTATCGCTTTGACCAACCAGTCCCAAGATTTTTTAATGCAACAGTTTGTAATCACTACGATGAATTGCCGGCTGCAATTAAGGAATATGTTGCAAGGGTTGCCGATCACAAGGCTTTCGATAATGACCAATTGACAAGGGCCCTTACAGAGGCAATCAACGAGAACGGTCACCAAGGTTGGCTAGTTTCGGTAGAAAGGATGGATCTTAAGATTTTAAATGAAAGCGAAAAAAATTATTCTTGCCCTAATTGCAGCCGTATTCATTTTCATGGATCAGCGGGAATATGTACTCACTGTCTAGCAAATCTTACAGAAAATCCAAACGGATCGACGGCTAAAAATATTCGCGCAAACCACTACTATGCTAACAAGACCTCGAAGAACCGTCCTCGGATCCGGCTCCATTGCGAAGAACTCACGGGTCAAACAGATGACCAACCCCAACGTCAAAGGTGGTTTAGAAATATTATCTTGGATCAAGATGGGTCGCCGGCCAAAGTTGCTGAAATAGATATTCTAAGTGTCACGACAACAATGGAAGTTGGAGTCGATATAGGAAACTTGCGAGGAGTATTACAAGCCAACATGCCGCCGGAAAGATTTAATTACCAGCAAAGGTCGGGAAGGGGTGGACGGCGAGACCAGGCCTACTCGTTTGTTTTTACGCTATCAAGAAACCGAACCCACGACGAGTTCCATTTTCGCGAACCAAAAAGAATAACAAACGATCCCCCTCCCGTACCTTTTCTAGCCATGGAACGGGAACAACTTGCCCGGCGCTTGGCCTCCAAGGAAGTATTGAGGAGAGCATTCGGGGAAGAAGGTGTTGCCATTGACTCGGCAAAGGATTTGAATGGAGAATTTGGTCCCCGGGCAGGATGGCAAGGTCATCGGCCCAGTATTCAAAACTGGATCGTTTCGCATGAAGAGGAAATTAATTCAATTATCGAGGCTATCCTTTTTGGAAACGAAAAAATTTCTAAAGATAAATTAACTCAGTATCTCAAAATTCAGCTCTTGGAGGAAATTGATAGGCATGTTGTTGAGCCAACCATTACAACAACAAGCTTATCCGAGTGTCTTGCCGAGAGCGCAACCCTTCCAATGTTTGGTATGCCAACCCGGACACGCTTTTTGTATCACGGCCCTACTCCAAACATAAAACAAAGTAAGAGAACTGGAAGTTCGCCAAGAACAATTGATCGAGATTTAGATTTTGCCATTACGGATTTTGCTCCCGGCGCACAAAAAACGAAAGACAAACGAATACATACATCCATTGGTTTTACGCCTTCATTGACTTGGATAAAAGGAAGACCTCCGCAAAGTTTCCATGAACTAGGTAATGAAAAAGCATTTTGCTATGAAAGCTGGATGCTTAGCTGCCCACGATGCCATCATATTGAATCATCCGATTCTCAACAGAATATAACCATTTGTCCCGGTTGCAACTATGATTATGACTATCTTGAGTTCCGGGTTAAAACTCCTACTGCTTTTAGAACAAATTTTTCGGAAGGGCAGGACGCGTTAGAGGATTTCGAAATTGTTCGTGCTCCTTCCGCCCGGTTAGCAGAATCAAGTTTGGTTGGAAAAGAGAGTGAAAGCGGCAATACAACCCTTAGGCTCAACGAAGGCGGCCAAGTTTTTACGCTGAATGATAACAATGGTAAACTTTTTAAAGGGGGACAGGGACAAAGAAAAAAGAGTAGCAATTGCGAATTCAATCTTAAGGAACAATGGATCATAGAAGATGAGCTGCCCGACTCTTATAATGGTACTATCGAAGAAATCGCCTTGGTAAGTTCGAAGATTACCGACCTACTTTCCATTAAGCCTAAAAATATTCCAACCGGATTAAATCTAGATATTTTATCAACAGGGGCCGCAGTAAAAGCAGCTTATGCATCAGCAGCATTCGTAATAAGGGGAGTCGCGACTGACATTATGGACGTTGATCCCGAGGAACTAGATATATGTCACCTCCAGGTCAGCCCTTTAAAAGATGGCAGAAAAGTTGGTCAAATTTTAATCAGTGATTACCATCCGAACGGGTCGGGATTTACATCTTGGTTAAGGAATAACTGGAAAGAAATCATCAATGCTATCAGGAAACCATCAGGAAGTGATAGCTTTGCCGACATGCTACTATCACCGAATCACGGGGAAGAGTGCAATGATGCATGTTACGAATGCTTAAAGAATTTTCGTAACATGGCTTACCACTCATTACTTGACTGGCGATTGGGAGTCTCTATCGTGAATGTTCTTGCTGATTCTAAATACATTGCTGGACTACATGGCAAGTTTGATTCACCAGAACTAGAAGGATGGCTTGAAAATGCTACAACCTTAAGAGATTCCCTTCTCGGGGCGTATGCAAATTACAATCCAGAACCTACACAATGGGACATATTACCGGGTCTAGATATTGGACCTAAGCGATTAGTTTTAACCCACGAACTTTGGGATACAAGTAATCCACCGTCAGAAAGTGTGCTCATGAAGGCCAAGAATGAAGCAGAAGCAAATATCGGGAATAAAAAGTTGCACTTCGTGAACCCCTTCAATATTGCACGTCGACCATCTTCGGTTATTACAGGTTTCTAGAAAGGAAATTCAATTTCATGGCGGTGGAAATCAACCTGCTTGGTAACGACGATACAGATGAATACCAAGACGCATTAGACTTACGTGGTATTTTTGAAACGGGGCTTTCTGGAAATATGCGGGGGAAAATTAATATTGTTTCCAACGTGCAATTATACGGCCAGAACCCAAGAGATATTGACATCGTTATTTTTGGTGAACTGGATAATAGTGCTTTCGACCTAGAGACTAATACATACCAAAAAAAATCCGATTACAGGTTAAGAAAAGTATTCATTAAAAGTTTTTTTTTCTGCATAGAATCAAAACGACATAACCCTGAAGATATAGAGATGATTGGAACAAACCTGCATGTTCCTTACATTACTGGCCCGCATGATGCAACTTCTCAATCAGAAAGACAGAAATATTCTATTATCCGTTACTTGACGCAGGTTAAGCCTGAACCTAAAGTTTGGATTTGTAATTTCTTGTGGATGAAAAACTTGGGAATGCGGCCCCTAAATGAATTGGTTGGAAAACATAAACACAACATCTTACCCAATTCTTTTGATTTAAAATACCTTTTTCAAAAGGCATGTCTTCAAAATTTCCCTAGAGAAATCAAACAAGGCAACGAGTGCGATTTCTCTAGTATTAATTCGGGTAATAGCTCCACGGGATTCGATTACGACCAACTAAAAACTTTATTCACTGCATCGCGAAAAGCCCCAGGAGCATTAACCAGAAGGAATATCGAACGAATCATTGGAAAAAAAATTATTATTGAACCCTCCTTGCAGGATGCACTGGGAAAAAAACTAGTCATCGTGGCCGGTCGTGCGGGAACGGGAAAAACGGTCAAGATGCTACGAATTGGTTGTGCGCTTGTCACCAAGCATGGAAAGCGTTGCCTATTTCTAACATACAATCGTCCTCTGGCCCAGGATATCCAAAGAACCCTTTATTTTGCAGATATTGCAAGCGAACCCGATAGCTCCTGCATGGCCGTGATGACCATACATGAATTCGTAAGGAGTATAGCAATCTCGTTTGGAGTTACCTCCAACAAAAAATACGAAGTGAGTAACCATATTAACCTATGTGGTGAACTCTTTAATTATGTTAACCAAGGAGCCATAACACAAGAAGATATTTTAAAATTAATGAAAGAGAGGCAAGAGTTAGTTTGCTGGGACCAAATCTTTATAGACGAAGCTCAAGATTTTCACGAGATGGAGAAAAAATTTATCTTTGAACTTTTTGGCTACCAGAAAGTCGTGGTAGCAGATGGAATAGACCAGTTTGTGAGAGGCGTTCCAAGACTTGAATGGGGTAAGAATATTTATGTTGCCAAGGAAACAGAAAAACGTTCACTTCGCCAAAAAAAGAACTTGGCCGAATTTGTTCGTAGCTATTCGAAGGACATCGAACTAGATTGGAAGATCGAAGTTGTCCCCGAACTAAAAGGAGGGCAAGTTATCGTTTCAAGCCAGCTGGCTCCTTTCGAAGTTTTACGAGAAATTCGTGAGCGTTGTTACGAACAAGGCAACAAGGCTTACGAAATGTTATTCCTCGTACCACCTAAACTTGTGGTTAAAAAACCGGATGGTTCTCGTAATTTTAAAATGCTCGATGAATTTGATGAAAATGGATTCAAGTTGTGGGATGGAACCCGTGGGGATTTACGCTTGGTTGCGCCAGCGGAGGTGGATCAGCATCGACTTCTACAATACGATTCCTGCCGAGGACTAGAGGGCTGGGTTGTCGTTTGCCTTGGCTTTGATGATTTTATCGAGTACAAGAAAAACTCTTTTAAAGAAACAGAAAATGAAAACTCGAATGAAACGATCCTTATGGCCATGGATTCTGAAGAAATGCGTAAGCGTCATGTTGGGCTCTGGTCATTGATTCCTTTAACTAGAGCGGTTGACACGCTAGTAATTACTTTATCGAATCCAGGAAGCGACGTCGCAAGAACACTAAAATCTTGTTCGAATAAAGATTACGTTAAATTCATTGATTAATCGGGCTCGAGCAATACTATTTAAATAAACTATTCTGCTTTCCGGGAGGGGTTGAGATTGGAAGGCGTTGAATCTGCTCAGCCAATTTTTTAAAGCTACAGGCATAATCTTTAAAATAACTTAATCGCTCTTGTAATTTGTCCTTAATAATTACTTCTTCCGTTGATTTTTCTATTTCTTTTTCTAAACGTTCAATCTCTAGGTTTAAACCATGTTCATAGCAAGCTATTTTTATATTTTCATCCATGCATCTTTTTATATGCTTATCTCCAATCTCCTTTAAAGTTTTTGAACTAGAATCTATACCATTGTAAGTTACCAAATATTTTCTGACTCCTGCTCGCAGTTCGGCTGAAGCCAGACGGATACGATCATTGGTACTGAACTGCACAGCCATGATTAAGTCCAAATCTTGATCGCTGTTATTAGGAACATGAGGAAAAGCAAAATCTGCATCACACCCACCCTCGGACTTATACTCGGTACGATAATGTTGTTGATGAGTAAGGCCGGCAGCTTTCAAGATAGCTTTAGTTAAAATTTTTCCAGCTTCTCCTGCTTGAGCTTTATGGCCCTGTTTAATCGACATATGCGCATGCTCTGTAATTAAATTAAATAGCCTTTCGTGTACCATGTGGGGCTGGTGGTGGTCTTTAAGATAATTCATTATTTTTTCTAGAGTTGGAAATTGACTTAGATCTTCTGAGCTGAAAATTATGTGTCTAAGATCAAGAAATATTCTCCAACCAATTTCCTGATTTACTTTCCATATATTAGTGCCTAATACATTTATTTTTTCATCCAGATCAGAAAAATCCTCCGCGCAACAAAATTCATCTACTAACAAGTTTATTCGTTTTTGCCTTTCATCTTCATTTAAGTTCCTTTGCAAACCTATAAAACCTAATTTGTTAGGGTTATACTTATCGAACAAATCAACTTTCAGTGATTCGCTGATTTCGATAGCTGAATCGTAAAAATCATCACTAGCTAATCGATCAAAAGAATCTGAAGACATAAGAATTATTTTTGTAATAATTTTTTAAAATGCTCACCAATTGCCCTGGCAAGAGGAACGGGAACCGCGTTCCCAATCTGGGTATACTTAGGAACTTCTCTATCGTGTATCCCTTTTCTTGGATTGCCAGCGCGCCTTAGACCACCCGTCGTCCTTTTCCCTGTGAACTCGTACCAATCTGGAAACATTTGTAATCTCGCCATTTCTCTTACCGTAAGCGATCTTGCCTGGGAAAAGTGAACGTAGTCATCCGCCAAAGAAGTTGCGGTCACAGATGGACCTCCATTTATCCATCTTTCAGGAAGAACTCTCTGGGCAAACTTTTTTGTTTTCATTTCTAGGGGAATCTCACCATTATTTTCAAGCATATACTGAAATTTCTCAATTATCTTTGAGGAATGCTTACTGTATTCTTGTTCGCTTAACTTCTCTCCTTTTT
>TARA_B100000686_G_scaffold65466_1_pt1 | contig 14763 bp, 14 predicted proteins | sample TARA_B100000686 | Tara Oceans TARA_B100000686 (sample SAMEA2622733) | marine metagenome | biome: marine biome (ENVO:00000447); feature: marine epipelagic mixed layer (ENVO:xxxxxxxxx); material: "saline water (ENVO:00002010), including plankton (ENVO:xxxxxxxx)" | depth 150 m
AGGTCCATGGATGAATATGGTTAGAGCGTCCTTTGGGGTTATGATGCTAGGGCTTGCAATATGGATGATGGAACGAATACTGCCTGGAAGCATCACTCTCGCCCTTTGGGCATTACTCGTGTTTCTTACTGGCGTATTTCTAGGGGCATTTGAGGCATTACCTAAATCACCTTCCTCCACACAAAGACTTGGAAAGGGTCTGGGCCTACTAGCCTGTTTGTACGGCGCACTAATGATTATTGGGGCCACACTTGGCGGCAACAATCCTCTCAATCCGATACCACAAGGGACACTATTTGCAGGGTCGACAAATAATGCGAGTATCTCTTATCTGCCTTTCCAATCTATAGACTCTGTCGCTGAACTAGAAGAGGCGCTTTTAGACGCATCAAATACTGGAACACCGGTCATGGTCGACTTTACGGCTGACTGGTGTGTTGCATGTAAGGAGTATGAAAGATACACATTTCCTGATACAACAGTTATTGCAGCTTTAGATCCGTTTATGCTGCTACAAATAGATGTGACTGATAATAATGATGATGACCAGGCACTACTAGAATATTTCTCAAGCTTTGGGCCACCAACAATCGCCTTTTTTGATCGACAGGGACAAGAGTTAGAAGCGTATAAACTTGTTGGTTTTGTAGGCGCAGAGGAATTCAGTTCGCATGTTCTACAAGTATCTTCATTATAAAATTAAGTCTTAAAAACTGGTAACCCCTTATGGTACGCAGCGCAATTTTCACATTACTTTTAAGCTTAGCGGCTGTTGTAGCATACCTTGGGTATCGTATGATCTTACGGTCCCCCGAACCTCAAATAAGCGAATCACAAACAACTCAGGCAGTAATGCCAACACAAGAACTAGGTTCGCTTCCAGAATTTTCACTAGCCGACCTAACTGGCAGTATGAGGTCTATACAGAGCTGGCCTGAAAATGCACTTGTCATAAATTTCTGGGCTACTTGGTGTGCACCATGCTTAAGAGAAATCCCGCTACTTAAAGAATTTCAGGAACAACATGTTGATTACCCTGTTCAGGTTGTTGGCATTGCCATTGATAACCTTGAGGCAGTTCAAAATTTTGCGGCTGATATGGAATTCAATTACCCGATTCTTGTCGGGGAATCAGATGCCATGAATGCCGCAGGCGCTTTTGGAGTAGAGTTCTTTGCGCTCCCTTTTACTGTATTTTCTGATAAGGAGGGTAGAATCTTAGGAGTTCATACAGGAGAAATCCTCCCGGAAGACCTTGAGCATCTAAGTGATGTGCTCTCAGATCTAGCAAATGGCGCAACTGATATAGAGACAGCACGGGCTTTATTGACAACCCAACCTTAAAAAAATCTCCTATTTTTCGTTAAATTCTTCGAAAAAGTGTAATATATGCCATATCTTCGTCGAAAATAGAAAATGTCAAATCTACTATTAATTAATGGCCCGAATCTACAATTACTGGGGCAAAGAGAACCTAATCTCTACGGAGCTAGTACGCTGAGTGAAATTGAGGCTCGACTCAGTGAGCTAGCAAATGAGCGTAGTCATAAGCTGAGGTGCTTTCAGAGTGATGCTGAGCATGAACTTGTAAAACGAATTCATGACGCAACTAATGAGTCAACTGATTGTATTCTCTTCAATCCCGCGGGATTCACTCATACCAGCATAGTACTGCGAGACGCACTTCTTGCTGTAGAGATCCCTTTCGTTGAAATACATTTATCTAATGTGGCAGCCAGAGAGGATTTCAGACAACGTTCGTTCTTCTCGGATGTGGCTATAGGAACAATCTCTGGTTTTGGCGTAATAAGCTATGAACTTGCCTTGATAGCCGCTGAAAAATATTTGGCTTAGGAAAACATCATCGATATTAGAAAGGTAAAAAAACTTATCGAGCTACTTGAAGAATCTGGAGTAGCTGAGATAGAAATCACTGAAGGCGAGGAGTCTGTCCGTATTAGTCGTAATCCCTCTACGCCAACTGCAATAACAGTTGAATCTGCTCCAGTGACAGAAGTTGCTACAAAAGAACTACCCGAAAGCAAAACACCATCGCCGGCTGATGAAGAAATCAATTACGACGGTCATGTTGTAGTAGCACCTATGGTCGGAACTTTCTATGCTGGCTCTGCACCTGGCGCTAAACCCTTTGTAGAAATTGGGGCCAATGTAGAAATTGGGGATACACTTTGCATCATTGAAGCTATGAAAATGATGAACCAGATTGAATCCGACGCAAAAGGTCGAATAACTAAAATTTTAGCAGAGAATGGTGACCCGATAGAATTTGATCAGGCACTATTTGTTATTAAAGAATAAGTATCTATGTTCGATAAGGTGCTTATAGCCAACCGTGGGGAAATCGCTCTGCGAGTTTTAAGAGCTTGCCGAGAGTTAGGCATTAAAACTGTTGCAGCTCACTCTTCAGCAGATGCAGGACTGAAGCATGTTCTGCTTGCTGATGAAACGGTCTGTATTGGTCCCGCACCTTCAGCCAATAGTTATCTCAATATGCCCGCCATTATTGCTGCTGCAGAAATTACCGATGCTGTAGCAATCCATCCTGGATATGGGTTTCTCTCAGAGAATGCGGACTTTGCTGAACGCGTACAAGAAAGTGGTTTTGTTTTTATTGGGCCTGATCCACAGACCATCCGTTTAATGGGAGATAAAGTTTCAGCCATAGAATCGATGAAAGCAGCAGGCGTGCCTTGTGTCCCAGGATCGGATGGCATACTTTCAGATGATAATGATAAAAATGCTGATATTGCCCATGAGATTGGCTATCCAGTCATCATAAAAGCAGTAGGTGGTGGCGGTGGAAGAGGCATGCGTGTAGTTCATAGTGAAGCATATCTTTTTAATGCAATCTCCATCACTAAAAGTGAAGCTTTGGCTGCTTTTGGTAATGAGGAGGTTTATATGGAGAAATTTCTTGAGACCCCACGCCACATCGAATTTCAAGTTTTAGCTGATAACCATGGAAATGCTATTCACTTAGGGGAAAGGGACTGCTCGATGCAAAGACGGCATCAGAAAATAGTAGAAGAAGCTCCAGCTCCTGGCATTAGTCCTGAAATAAGAATGAAGATGGGAAATAGATGTGCAAAAGCATGTTTAGATATTGGCTATAAAGGGGCAGGTACATTTGAATTTCTCTATCAGGACAAAAATTTTTATTTCATTGAAATGAATACCCGTGTTCAAGTTGAACACCCAATTACAGAGTTGATCACAGGTATAGATATAGTTAAAGAACAGCTATTAATAGCTAATGGTGAACCTATGACACACAGACAAGAGGATGTCGAATGGTCTGGGCACGCGATAGAATGCCGAATCAATGCTGAGGATCCAAAAACTTTTATGCCATCTCCTGGAAAAATTAATCTATGGCATCCTCCTGGTGGCCCCGGAATTCGGGTAGATAGTCACCTTTACGGGGGATATGAAGTGCCACCCTACTATGATTCGCTAATCGCAAAAATCATTTCATATGCAGAGGATAGGTCTTCTGCTATAGCGAGAATGGATATAGCTCTAAGCGAACTGGTAGTAGAGGGCATAAAAACAAATAGCCCTCTTCATCAAGAAATCTGTCAACATTCTGCCTTCAAAAGAGGCGGTACCGATATAAATTATCTCGAGAAGCGACTAGGAATAAAATAGTGTAGTAATGTCCTGGCACGAATTGCAGATCATTGTTGAGATTGATGACGTTAACCGGATAGAAGCACTCCTCAGATTAACAGGGGCCGTTGCAATTAGCCTAACCTGTAAAAATGGCGAAGAAATTCTAGAGCCTTATCCCGGTGAAGTGTCTCTTTGGTCTTCAATGCTATTGACAGCACTTTTTCCATCGTCAATTTCGATTAGTTTAGTAGAAAGTTATTTACGGGCAACTATAGGCATTGAAGGACCAATTAAATTACATGATATAGATGAAAAGGATTGGAAAGCAGCTTGGGAACGTCGTCCACCTACCCAGTGTATTGGAAAACGCCTAATGCTGGCTGCTGCAGACGCCAAAATCAAAAAAACTGCTCGAGTTTGTACAAGGTTAAATCTTGGTCTTGCTTTTGGTACGGGCGAACACCCCACAACATCTCTGTGTCTAGAGTGGCTCGATGCTCATATAAGTCCAGATATGCAAGTGTTAGATTATGGCTGTGGATCGGGCATTTTGGCTATATCATCTGTACGGCTTGGTGCTCATAGTGCGTGGGCAGTAGACATCGAGCCACAAGCACTAGTAGCTACCCGGGAGAATGCTTGTCTAAATAAGGTAAAAGACAAAATCTGGACTGGTTTACCAAAAGATCTACCCGATTTGCAGGCTGATCTGGTTATAGCAAATATTATTGCTGGAACTTTATTGAATCTCAGTAAATTATTCGGTCGACTTGTTAAGCCTAGTGGTCATCTTGTATTAAGCGGCATACTGTCGTCACAGATTCCAACTATAAGCAAATCCTATTCTCATGAATTCGAGCCTTTCAACCAACAGCATAAGAAAGGATGGTCTCTACTCTGGACAAAACGCCGAAAGGAATCAGTCTAAACCTTAATGAAATATGAAGGAATCAATATAGGAGGTATCCGTTTTCCTAATCAACTGGCATTGGCGCCTATGGCTGGCATCTCTGATGCCCCATTCCGGCACCTTTGTGCTCAATTAGGCGCGGGAATGACGCCAAGCGAAATGATTACTGCTGATACAAAACTGTGGGATAGCAGCAAATCGAAGCGCCGCCTCAGCATATGGGGAAATATAAGCCCAAGGATTATTCAAATTGCTGGATTCGATCCAGAAATGTTGGCTAGCGCAGCGGTGAGCGCCCAAGATCAGGGCGCTAAAATCGTTGATATAAACATGGGCTGCCCTGCCAAAAAGGTTTGTCGGCGTGCTGCAGGCTCATCGTTACTCCGAGATCCCAACCTTGTGGAATCAATTTTAACCCGCGTAACTTCAAGGGCAACGGTTCCCATCACCCTAAAAATACGAACGGGATGGTGTCCTAATTCTCGCAATGGTGTGGAGATCGCACGTATTGCGGAAAACTGCGGTATTGCAGCTATTACAGTCCACGGTCGTACCAGAGAATGCCGTTTCAAAGGCCATGCTGAATATCAAACAATTCGACAGATTAAAGAAGCAGTTACTATACCTGTCATCGCAAATGGTGATATTGATTCGCCAGAAAAAGCAAAATCAGTCTTAGATTTCACAAATGCGGACGCCATCATGATCGGCCGAAGCGCGAAGGGCAGGCCTTGGATATTTAATGAAATTCATGCCCATCTATCTAATAATAAAAAACCAAGCCTTCCCATCACCTCTGTCCGTGATATTATCCTTACCCACCTAGATAGCCTGTACTCCTTCTATGGAGAATTCACGGGTGTACGTGTGGGACGAAAACATTTAATTTGGTACACGCAACACCAAGCAGGTGGTCTTGATTTTCGTCAACGAATTGTGCGTGTTGAGACAGCTCGAAAACAATTAGAACTTACACGTTATTTTTTAGATAAACTTCTGGAAGAAAATATAGCCAAATTCGTTGGCCCTCAAGGTAAACGTAGTGATCAATTCGAAGAATATAAAAAAAACAGTTACAGCAACAAAAAAGAAAATATCTAGTGATCACGAGCAAGCAGCAAGCAAGCCTCTTGGGGAGCTTACTGATAAGGCCTTATCACATTATTTCAAAAATCTTAATGGATATAAGCCTGCTGAGCTTTACCAACTTGTAATAGGTGAAGTGGAAAAACCTCTATTTCGGACGGTTATGAATTACACAGGTGGAAACCAAAGTGAAGCAGCTGAAATCCTAGGAATAAACCGCGGCACTTTAAGAAAAAAACTTAAGATTTATAAGCTGTTGGATGAATGAGCCACAAAGATAAAAAGAAATTTCGCGTCCTCATAAGTGTATCTGACAAAACTGGACTGGCCGCTTTCGCGAAAGGTTTGACGGGTCTATCTTTCGAAATTATTTCAACCGGTGGAACAGCCGAAGCATTACGTTCAGCCGGTATAGCTGTAACTGACATTTCAGAAATCACAATGTTCCCTGAAATAATGGATGGAAGAGTTAAAACACTGCATCCCTCTGTCCACGGTGGTTTATTAGCAAGAACTGGAATTGATGAAAAAATAACCGCAGAACATAGCATTGACTGGATTGATTTGTTGGTTGTAAATCTGTATCCATTTGAATCCACAATTGCTGCTTCGGATTGCACTTATGAAGAGGCTATTGAAAAAATTGATGTTGGCGGCCCAGCGATGCTTAGAGCTGCTGCAAAAAATCATAATAGGGTAACCGTTATTATTGATCCAAATGACTACCCAATAGTACTAGAAGCTCTGCAAATAGGAGGGTCGCTAGAAGCCTTACGAAGCGAGCTTGCGGCTAAAGCTTTTGCTCATACCGCTTACTATGATGCTCTTATTTCACAATATTTACGCCGTTCTGGGCCATATGCTGGGTCTGAACTAATAGCATCAGATCCACTAGTTCTTGGATGGCGCAGAAACCAAAAACTTCGCTATGGAGAAAATCCTCATCAAGAAGCTGCTCTATTTAGTTCTTCTGCTGCATTATCAGGATCAATTGTTGGGTCAAAACAAATCCAAGGAAAACCCCTTTCTTTTAATAATATAGTTGATGCGGAGGCTGCTCTTGAGTGTGTAAAAGCTTTTTCTGATCCAGTATGTGCAATTATTAAGCATGCTAATCCATGCGGTGTGGCTGTCTCAGAAAACCTTCTAACGGCATATCAATCCGCTTTTTCCACAGATCCGCAATCTGCGTTCGGCGGAATCATTGCTTTTAACAAAACACTAGACGCAAATACGGCTAAATTCATTATTCAAAATCAGATGGTAGAGCTCATAATTGCTCCAGAAATTGATCGGGGCGCATATAAAGATCTTGGCCAGAAAAAAAATGTGCGTGTTCTGGAAACTGGTCCAATGCAGACAACTGATTATGATTGGAACATTAAGTCTATTGCTGGTGGGTTATTAGTGCAAAGCAAAGATCACACTGATACTAATGATTTTCGGTTAACCACCGTTACTAAACGTGCCCCAACAAATTCAGAACTGAAAGCATTAAAATTTGCATGGACAGTTGTAAAGTTTATTAAATCTAATGCCATTGTATACACGAATGAACACGCTACTCTTGGCATAGGCGCTGGACAGACAAGCCGTGTTATGAGCGCACGTATTGCAGCAATGAAGGCTGCTGATGCAGCTTTAAATCTTACAGGTGCTTCCGTGGCCTCAGATGCGTTTTTTCCATTTCGCGATGGTATTGATATTGCTGCTGAACATGGAATCACATCCATTATACAACCTGGAGGTTCTGTGCGTGATGAAGAAGTTATTGCAGCTGCTGATGAGCATGGTATGGCTATGGTTTTCACTGGAATGAGACATTTTCGTCACTAAATAAACAGAAACATAAAAGATAATGAAAATTTTAGTAATCGGTGGAGGAGGTAGAGAGCATGCATTAGCTTGGAAGTTTGCACAGTCTTCTTTGGTATCAGAAGTTTTAGTAGCACCAGGAAACGCTGGCACTATAAAAGAAGAAAAGGTTCGTAATGTATCAGTCAAAGCTGATGATCTTGATGGCTTGCTTAATCTTGCTCAAACCGAAAATATAGGCTTAACTATTGTTGGCCCTGAACAACCTCTCGTAGAGGGTGTAGTCGATCTTTTTGAGGCGGCAGGGCTTAAATGTTTTGGTCCTCGTGCGGCTGCTGCAAAACTAGAAGGATCAAAAGCTTTTTCAAAAGAATTTTTAGAAAGACATAATATTCCAACCGCTACCTACAAAGATTTTGAAGATCTTGATAAGGCTATAGAGTATGTGCGATCAAGCACCTTCCCAATCGTCATCAAAGCAGACGGGTTAGCAGCTGGAAAAGGTGTAATTATCACAGAAACACTTGCTGAAGCTGAAGATACCCTCAGAAGAATGCTGGAAGGAAAAATCTTTGGTCAGGCTGGCTCTAAGGTAGTTATCGAAGAATTTCTCTATGGCGAAGAAGCTAGTTTTATCGCTATTGTAGATGATACACGAATCGTTCCTTTAGCAAGCTCACAGGACCATAAAACCCGTGACGAAGGTGATCAGGGTCCTAATACTGGAGGCATGGGTGCCTACTCTCCTGCTCCAGTAATGACGAAAAAACTATCTGATCAAGTTATGCAGGACATTATTTTACCGACTGTTGAGGGCATGCATGCTGATGGCATGAATTATAGGGGTTTCCTATATGCTGGACTTATGATTGACCCAAACGGAAACACAAAAGTATTGGAGTTTAATTGCAGATTTGGAGATCCGGAAACACAACCGATTTTGCTCAGATTACGATCAGACCTTGCTGCTCTGTGCCTCAGCGCATTTGACGGATCCCTAGAGTCTATAGAAATAGAATGGGATCCAAGGGCATCCCTAGGTGTTGTAATGGCAAGCGATGGTTATCCTGAAAATTATAGAAAAGGAGATCCAATTACTGGATTAGATAATATCTTAGGTAAGAATTCTAAGGTGTTCCATGCCGGCACCACATTAGATGAAAAAAATATTGTTACAAACGGAGGAAGGGTCCTCTGCGCCGTTGCTCTAGGCAAAAATGTCACAGAAGCTGCTGCTAATGCTTATGACATTACCGAAAAAATTGACTGGGAAGGAGCATTTTATCGGCACGATATAGGGTATCGTGCTATCAAACGTGAGCAAGATCAAAAAGATAACTAGCGCTTCATTGCCTCAAAAAAATCTACGTTAGTTTTTGTATCCTGAAGTTTACCTAACAAAAACTCTATAGCAGCTAACTCATCCATTGGATGTAAAACCTTTCGCAGCACCCACATCTTCTGAAGTTCATCGGGCTTTGTAAGCAATTCCTCTTTTCTTGTGCCTGAACGATTAATATTAATCGCAGGAAAAACTCTTTTCTCGGCAACACGTCGATCAAGATGGATTTCCATATTGCCAGTACCCTTAAACTCCTCATAAATCACCTCATCCATCTTAGACCCGGTATCTACGAGAGCAGTAGCAATAATAGTCAGGCTACCTCCTTCCTCAATATTTCTAGCAGCACCAAAAAACCGTTTTGGTCTTTGAAGTGCATTTGCATCAACACCGCCAGTCAAAACCTTTCCAGAAGACGGGACAACTGTATTGTACGCACGAGCTAGTCTTGTTATTGAGTCCAATAAAATCACGACATCGCGTTTATGTTCTGTGAGACGTTTTGCCTTCTCAATAACCATTTCTGCAACCTGTACATGCCTGGTTGCTGGTTCATCAAAAGTGCTCGAAACTACCTCCCCTCTGACAGTACGTTCCATCTCGGTGACTTCCTCAGGTCTTTCATCAATTAATAAGACTATGAGGTCGCATTCGGGCTGATTGGCAACAATCGAAGACGCTATGTTCTGCAATAACATTGTCTTGCCAGCCTTGGGTGGGGAAACAATCAAGCCTCTTTGGCCCTTACCAATAGGCGCACACATATCGATAATACGAGCTGTTAAGTCCTCTGTGCTGCCATTACCTTGTTCTAATTTTAGTCTCTGAGTCGGAAAAAGCGGCGTAAGATTCTCAAACAAAACCTTATTTTTAGCATTCTCTGGGCCATCATGATTTATTTGGCCAACTTTCAGCATGGCAAAGTAACGTTCACCATCCTTTGGCGGACGGATCATGCCTGAAACAGTGTCGCCAGTTCTCAAATTAAAGCGGCGAATTTGACTAGGAGAAACATATATATCATCTGGACCAGCCAAGTAAGAACTATCAGCTGAACGCAAAAACCCGAATCCATCCTGCAGAATCTCTAAAATTCCCTCACCAAAAATGCTTTCTCCATTTTTAGCATGCGCTTTAAGAATTGAGAAAATAATATCTTGCTTTCGAGAACGGGCTAGACTTTCTAAACCCATTGATTGCGCAAGATCAACCAGCGCCGATGCTGGACGGGTCTTAAGCTCGGCAAGATTCATGGCATTTTTAGTTAGCTCGAGTTCCGCAGCTGAGATGACATCAAAATCCTCATCATCCGGAAACTCTTCGCGGTTATGCCTGCGTGAATGTCTTTTTTTCTTATTACCGTCTCGAGACTGCCTATGGCTGTTCTTTGAACGGTTTCGTGATGTGTTTCCCAAGTATCCCCTCACGTATCCAATACCAAATAATAAAAAATACTGTAAGTTTTAACCGATATGCTTATCAATAAAAGACGCTAATGCCCCTTTAGCCACAGCCCCAACTTGTTGCCCCTCAACCGACTCCCCTTTTAAAAGGAGTAGGGTTGGTATACTGCGAACATTGTATTTAAGAGGAGTCTGAGGGTTTTCATCGACATTTATTTTTACCACCTTCAAACGGCCCTGATATTCTTCTGCAATAGTTTCTAGCATTGGGGCAATCATCTTGCATGGACCACACCATTCTGCCCAAAAATCCAACAAAACAGGACATTCAGACTGAATGACATCTTCATCAAACTGACTATCAGTTGTATTTAAAATATTATCGCTCACTTACCAAAACCTCTAACTCTTAAAATAATTTTCCCAACAGAGCTATCGCTGAATGGTCCCGTACTAAAAAACAAAGGGCTTAACTGAAGTGACGTCGGCTGCCCTGTCAGGCACAATGTCGATGCTTAATGCTTCCTTACGACATTCGCGGGAATACAGTGGATATCTGGGGAGGCGAGTGCTCTCGCCTTATAAGGGGTATTTTGGACCGTTGAGAACATAATTTGCAAGTTTTTACGAATGATGCTTCAGGAGCTAAGCGTGATGATCACCTTAGCGACCTCAAATTTAGCACCCTTTCGCTCCCTGAAAAACTCCTCCAGGGCATAGCTGACGCGGGTTTCCGCCATTGTACGCCTATACAAGAAAAAACCTTGCCCATTGCCCTTACAGGACGAGACGTTGCCGGACAAGCTCAAACTGGAACGGGCAAAACCGCCGCTTTTTTAGTAGCCTTATTTCATAAACTTACCACTTCTGACCCCATCCGCTCGAGTCAGCCCGGACCAAGGGCGTTAATTCTGGCGCCCACTAGGGAACTCGCCATACAGATTCATGCGGATGCTATACAACTAGGACGTCATCTACCATTTAAATTTGGACTTGCCTATGGTGGCACTGACTACGAAAAACAAAAACAAACATTGGTTCAAGGTGTTGATGTTTTGATAGGCACGCCTGGACGACTCATCGATTACTTCAAAAACCGAGTGTTCTCCTTTCGTCGAATTCAAGTAATGATTCTTGATGAGGCAGATCGGATGTTTGACTTAGGCTTCATAAAAGATATTCGCTATGTATTAAGACGGTTACCGGAAAGAGATCTAAGACTCAACATGCTTTTCTCAGCGACGCTTTCACATAGAGTACTTGAGCTAGCTTATGAGCATATGAATGACCCAGAACTGATTCGTATCGAGCCTGACAAGATGACCGTTGATCGTGTGCAACAAAGCATTTATTTTCCTGCAAATGAAGAAAAAATCCCCTTGCTAATTACACTGCTTAGGCAACGGAACCCAAATCGAACAATGATCTTTGTTAATACTCGTCGTGAAGCAGATAAATTACAGAACTATCTAGAACACAATGGAATCCATGCTCAGGCAATATCTGGCGATGTACCTCAAAATAAACGCATAAGAATGCTCAAGGAATTCTTATCGGGTGATCTGCCAGTTCTTATTGGTACCGATGTTGCATCTAGGGGACTTCACATTCCAGACGTAAATTATGTGTTTAACTATGATCTACCTCAAGATGCAGAAGATTATGTGCATCGTATTGGTCGTACTGCAAGAGCTGGTGCATCAGGAGATGCTATCAGTTTCGGTTGTGAAAACTATGCCATGTCACTTCCTGATATTGAGAAATACATAGGCCGAAAAATTTCGGTGGAGCAGATTGATCGTGGCTCTCTTATGCCCGTAAAAACTCCGCCTTATAAACCAAAGAAAATGCCCTTCAAACAATCACGCTCTTCATCTGGAAATTCACGAAACAAGCAGCGACCTCAAAGGGGAAGACACCAAAAAAAGCACTGATATGAATAATTAGAAAATCAACTTTTCTACTCCTTCCACTGAAACAAATCCTGCTACTTCTTGAGAAGCGAACCTGGAATCAGGGCAGCTAATAGCAATCGTTTTACCAATGCCAAAATCTCTGGCCGCTTCAAGCACTGGAGCACTATCGTCGATTAAAACAGTTCTAAGTGGTGTGAATTTTTGAGAAGCATAAAAACGAGGCCAAAACTCTTTATGTTCTTTAGGAAACTCAAATTCATGAGAGGAAAATACCGCATCAACATGCTTATCCACCCCCGTTTTCCGAGCTTTTATCGCAAAGGTATCAGGATGTGCGTTTGTTACCAAAATAACTCGTTTCTTGCTATTTCTTAGATAATCAAGAAATTCTATGGCTCCAGGAAGAAATTGAATACGGTGTTGGTATTTATATTTCAAACCTCGAATATCTAGGTTGAGATCATCAGTCCAGTGATCTATGCAGTACCACTCAAGCCTCCCCTGCAAAGCCTTATAGCGGGACATTAACTCTTCTCTTGCAATACTCTCGCTTAACCCATTCTGTTTTGCGTATTCCTTTGGAACAATTTCACGCCAAAAAAAATTATCAAACGCAAGATCTAGTAGCGTTCCATCCATATCTACAAGTACTGTATCAACTTGATCCCAAGAAATTATTGTCTTAGAAGAATCTTTCATACTTGTGACCCGTTGTAACATGAATGACTATAGTAATAGGAACTAGTAGATCAAGGCATGCATGAACTCCAAGTTTAAAAAAAATTTATTAGAAGAAGTAATAGAAATTGCTAGGACTGCTAGTAAATCCATTATGGCAATCTATGAGAAAGACTTTGCCATTGAATTAAAAAATGACGGGTCACCTTTGACAAAGGCAGACGAGAGTTCCCACCATATCATCCAGGAGGGACTAACTTATCTAAAACCTCACCTTCCTGTTCTATCCGAAGAATCACCAGAAAAAGAAGTAAGAGATCGACGAAACTGGAAATCATACTGGTTAGTTGACCCGCTGGATGGAACAAAGGAATTCGTGAAGCGAAATGGAGAATTTACAGTAAATATTGCATTGATAGAGGGAAACAGGGCTACACTCGGAGTGGTTTTGGCCCCGGCCTTACAGATTGAATATAGTGGCTCCATAGAGCTAGGTGCTTGGCGCCAATATAAAAATCAAGACAAAATCAAAATAAATACATCCTTAGTCCATGACCGACCGATTAGAATTGTTGGTAGCCGAAGCCATACAGATGCTGCTTTGGATAAGCACATTAAAACTCTGGGTGATTACCAATTAAAAAAAATAGGTAGTTCCATAAAAACTTGCTATATCGCAGATGGTCAGGCAGATCTATATCCAAGATTTGGTCCAACATCAGAGTGGGACACAGCAGCCGCTCAAGCCATCCTCGAGAGTGCCGGAGGAAGCATGATCGATTTGTTTGGTCAGCCGCTAAGGTATAACACTAAAGATGATTTTTTGAACCCTAACTTCATAGCATTTGGTAACCCTAACTTAAGTTGGCTACAGTCTTTTATAAAAAATAGTGGCAAAAAAATAGAAACTGAAGCTTTTAAAAATGTCGAAAAACTCAAAGCATTACGAGTAACGCATCAAGACCTGGATCAAGCCATTTCACGTCTTAAAAATGATCCAGATTTAGATCAGATCACGTTGAAGCGTCTAAAAAAACGTAAACTATTGGTTAAGGATATGATTGCCAGACTTGAAAGCGACCTTATTCCTGACATTAATGCTTAACTACAACTTTTACTAAACCTAATAGGTTTAGCTTATTCAGCAGCTTCAGTATTTCTCTGTTGTTGTACTCGTCCTAACGCCAGTGATAATGCACACCAGATACCAGCAAACGGTACCGTAGCTGCAGCCATAATAGTCATGGTTCCAAGTGCGCTAAGGACACCCTGTATACCTGCACCTGCTACATCACCTCCCCTATAGAGAAAGACGTCTATTAATGGTTTAGCTTTGTACTTCTCATCAGCAGGAACAATGCTAAAAAGAGTTTCTCTTGCAGGGCGAGAAATAGCATAGCGTGTCGCTCTGTGCAGTGCCTGGAATATAGCCATTACACCGTATATAGGCCAGATAGCGAGGGAAGCAAACCCAGCAACTGTTACAAGGGGTAGTATTGCCAAAGTCCAACCAACTCCTAGTCGTTTGATAAGTCGAGTCGTAATAAATATCTGAGTTATTAAAGTTGCACCCTGTGCAAGCGCATCAAATTGTGCAAATCCTTCCACACGCTGACTAAAGGTATCAGTACTAGTTGAAATGATATTAGCTGCAGTAAAATAGATAAGAGTATTTGAGATCGCCATTAAAATAATGAAGCCCGCAATTCCTAATAGGTAGGGTGATTTAGCTACGGCAGTCGCTCCGTCCCAAAAATTCCCCCCAATGCTCTCGCCTTGGCTAACGCTCATAGCCGTAGTGTCCATAGTGAGTCGCGAATACTCAGAACCTACGGCCTTCCTATCTAGGATGAGCATGACAACTATTGCAATTCCAAAAAAAGCTGCACCGATTAACATTAGACCTGCAGGCAGATAAATAGAGTCTGTTAGGGCGCTTATTAAACTAGTAGCCCACCCACCAATTAATGCTCCAACCGT
>TARA_B100000686_G_scaffold95118_1_pt1 | contig 14751 bp, 16 predicted proteins | sample TARA_B100000686 | Tara Oceans TARA_B100000686 (sample SAMEA2622733) | marine metagenome | biome: marine biome (ENVO:00000447); feature: marine epipelagic mixed layer (ENVO:xxxxxxxxx); material: "saline water (ENVO:00002010), including plankton (ENVO:xxxxxxxx)" | depth 150 m
ATCTTGATTAAATTTAATAAAACCAAAACTACCAGTAAAAATATTTCTATCTTCTTTTTCTTGTCGATTTAAAAGTTCTAAAGTTCTTATTTTTGGACATCCTATGACAGAACCGCCAGGCATCATTGATTTAATAATATCTTTAACTGTTGAATTGTCTTTTAATTTTCCCTCAACACTTGTTACATAATGATATAAATGTTTATACTCTTCTACATATTTTTCTTTTTTAATTTTAACAGATCCCACCTTGCATACTCTAGATAAATCATTTCTCTCCATGTCAACAATCATATTATGTTCTTTAGTTTCTTTATTATTATTTTTAAAAAATTTAAGAGCTTTAGATTTATTTATAAATTTATTTTTTTTTAATGTTCCTGCTATTGGTTTTGTCACTATATATTTTCCCTTTTTATCTATTAATGTTTCTGGGGAACAACTTACTATTGAATAATCATTATCTCTAATCATAAACGATTCAGGTGATGAATTAACTTTCATAAGTTTCCAGAAAAAGTTTATAGGATTAATTTTAGATTTATTTTTATACTTAGTACAAATTTTAATTTGGTAAGTTTCACCTTCTCTTATTTTTCTTGAAAATATATTAAATATTTTACAATATTTATTAAAATTTATATTTAATTTGAAGGGGCTTAAAATCTTAGTTTGTTGAAAGTAATTTTTAAATGAATGTTTTCTTATATTTGTTGTAATTGAAATTTTTTTTCTAATTTTTACTATAGTTTCCGGTTTATAAAAAATTCCTTTATAAAAGTTAATTTTTTTTTGTTTTTTAATTTTTATATTTAATAGATTGCAAAGAATTTCGTATCCAAAAAAACCAATATATAAGTCTGTCTCTTTTTTATATTTTTTTTTTGAAAATGATTTTAAAAAATTAATTATATTTTTATTAGTTAAAACTATTTTTTTTGAAAAGTCTGTGTAAATATTATAACCGTTATTAACTTTATAAATAATTAGAGATTTATCCGATTGATAAAGTTTTTCTAAATAAGGACTAAATTTAAATTTATGCGAACTGTGGTCTTTCAATGGCTTTCTCTTTTATTGGCAAATGTATCAAACCTGCAAAAATTGATAATGCGATAGAAACGTACCAAGCGTAATCAAATGAGCCATACTTATCATAAAATACTCCACCTAAGTAAGCTCCCAAAAATGATCCAACTTGATGGCTTAAAAAAACAAAACCATACAATAATCCAATATATTTTGTTCCAAAAATGTGACCAACTATTCCATTGGTAGGTGGGACAGTAGCTAACCAAAGAAAACCAAAAGTTATTCCAAAAATTATTGCATTAAATACGCTTGGAGGTAAAAAAATAAAATATGCTATTGATACCCCTCTCAACAAATATATTGCACTTAAAATTTTCTTTTTACTAAATTTAGTTGATAAATAACCCGCTGTAATAGTCCCTATCATATTGAAAAGACCTATTAATGCTAAAATAGTTGCCGCACACCAATCGGGTAATCCCCTATCACTAGCATAAGTAGGAATATGTGTTGCAACAAGAGCTATGTGCCACCCACAAACAAAAAAACCTAGCGTCAAATAATTAAAACTTTTTGAAGAAAATGCTTCTTTAATAGCTTCAATTGCTGTTTGGTTATTCGAGCTATCTGATCCTACGGGAATTTTAGGTGTTGTTAAAAAAAAAGCAGTTATTAAACCAATTGCAAGAAAAGCAATAAAAAACAAAACTGTAGTTTCCCAACCTACTTCTATTAATGAATATCTTGTTAAAAGAGGAGATAAAAAATAACCGAACGATCCTGCGGAAGTTACAATACCAGTTGCTATTGTTCTATTCGACAAAGGAAAATGTTTTGCTACGATTGATACGGGAATACTAATAGCAGTAGAACCTAAACCTATACCTATTAAGACTCCAACACTTATAGTGAAATAAAAACCGGTGTTATAACCCGCATACAATAAATAACATCCTAGTAAGTAAAATAAAAAACCTATGAAAACTGCAATGTTTCCACCATATTTATCTGTTATAATTCCAAACCATGGTCCAAAAAGTCCCCATAAAAAAAGTTGCAATCCAATAGCAAAACCAAATTGTGTCATTGAGATTCCTAAATCTATCGAAAAATCTGTATAGAATAATCCTAAAGTCTGTCTTATTCCTAAAGAAATAATAACAACCAAACAAGCTGCAATTAAAGTTATTAAAGCTTTTTTATTTTGAATAAATTTTTCAGAGCTCATTTAATATATCTCAGTGCTTTTTTTAAATCATTAATTAAATCATTTGGATCCTCTAAACCTATATGCAACCTAACAAGATGTTCGTCTTTCTTTAAATTTAAATATTTTCTTACTCCAAGTTCAGTATCGCCTTGATGCAAAGCTAAACTTTCAAACCCTCCCCAACTATATCCATAACCAAATAATTTTAAGGAATTTACAAATTTTGAAACAGACTTTTTGCTTTTTGACTTTATTTTTAATCCCATTAACCCAGAAGCGCCTGAGTAATATTTTTTCCACATGCGAAAATTAAAAGAGTCCTTTTTATAAGGATATAAAAGTTTTACTTTTTGATTTTTTGATAAAAAAGCTGAAACTTGTTTAGCGTTTTCTTGGTGTTTATCCAGACGAACATCTAGTGTTCTTAATCCCCTCGTAATTAAATAAGCATCATCTGGTCCCAATCTTAATCCAGTTGCTTTCTCAGCTTGTAAAACATATTTAAATACTTTTTTATTTACAGCTAGACTTCCTCCCATAACATCAGAATGACCAGAATAGTACTTAGTCGCAGAAACGATCGCCATATCAAAGCCTAATTTCAAAGGTTTAAAAAAATACGGGGTTGCCCAAGTATTATCTATAGCGGTAAAAATTTTATTTTTCTTTGCTATAGAAATTATCTTTGATAAATCTTGAAAATCAAAAGAATTACTTCCTGGATTTTCAACAAATATTAGTTTTGTTTTTTTGGTAATATTGTTTTTTACTGTACTAAGATCATGTGGATTATAAAAAATTGATTTTATATTAAATTCTTTTAAAAAACCTTCTGTTAATCTTCTTGTAGGGTTATAAACAGGATCAGATACTAAAATCTCATCACCTGGTCTTACAACACTAATAATAGATAGAAAGACTGAGCCAAAACCCGTCGGTGTTAAAAAAACATGGTAAGACTCTTCTAATTTTGTTAAAATTTTTTGAAGTATATGAGTAGTTGAAGTTCCCTTCCTTCCATAATCAAAATGACCTCCTGTAGGATTTTTTTTAGAAAGATTTTGAGTTTTTCTTAAATGCTGCATTGATTTAAATATAATTGTTGAAGCCCTAACAACTGGAGGATTTACTGACTGATTGTGAAAATCTTTAGCAGTATGTTTTAAAAACGTTTTAAATGAATAATTCATAAACTTGATAAGTTATATTGACAATGCTATATCCACAAAATAAGTCAATAAAATTGTAAATTAAGGAGATTATGGGATATCCAAAGAAACATCGAGGCCGTAGAAAAATGGGTTCAAAAAAGAGAAGAGCTAGAAAAAAGAATAAGAAAAAATAATTTTTCTATTCTTTAATCCAGCCACCACCAAGCACCTTATGGCCAAACTGGTTTTTTTTATAAAAGACACAAGCCTGACCAGGTGAAATACCATACTCTGAATTAATTAAATTTACTTCAGCTGTATTTTTATCCTTAATATGTACCTTTGCTTCGATAAGTTTACCTGTTGATCTTATTTTAACGAATACATTTTGTTCAAATTCTTTATTATCAGTTAATAAATTTAAATTTTTCAAATTTATATTTTTTTTACTTAAATGTTCCTTTGGTCCAACTATGATTTCATTTTCATTAGATAATATTTTAATTACATAAAGAGGTTCTTTGTCCGAGACTTTAATTCCTTTTCTTTGTCCTATAGTAAAATTAATTATTCCATCATGTACACCGACCACTTTACCATCTAAATTTTTTATATTTCCTTTTTGAAAAGACTCAGGTCTAAATTTTTGAATTACAGAAGCATAATCACCATTAGGAACAAAACATATGTCCTGACTATCTGGTTTATCGGCAACATTTAAATCAAGATTTTTCGCAATTGCTCTGGTTTTATCTTTTAACATTCCTCCAAGTGGAAATCTTAAATAATTTAGTTGATCTCTTGTTGTATTAAATAAAAAATAGCTTTGATCCCTGTTTTCATCTAAAGCTCTATACATATCTGTAGAGTATTTATTTGTTATACTTTTTACATAGTGTCCTGTAACAAGCGCATCAGCATTAAGATTTTTTGAAACTTCAAATAAATCTTTAAATTTTACTGTCTGATTACACTGTATACAAGGAATTGGAGTTTCTCCCTTAATATAACTATCTACAAAATTATCAATAACCCCTTGCTTAAATTTATTTTGATAATATAAAATTTTATGTTCAATATTTAATTTATTTGCTACTCTTTTTGCATCCATAATATCTTGTCCAGAACAGCATTGTTTAGATTTGGCTACTTCTTTAGCATCATCATAAAGTTTCAATGTGATCCCTATTACTTTATAACCTTCGGTTTTCATCATCCCGGCTACAGTAGAAGAATCAACGCCACCAGACATAGCTACAACTACTGTTGTATCTGAAGGTTTTTTTTGAATTCCTATTGAATTAAATTCTTTATTCATTTGATGGTATTTATACTTATTTCTAATATAAGTTAAATTAAATGATTTTAGATTTTGAACCAGGCGACAAAGTCATTAATCCAGCCAATAAAAGTTGGGGCATTGGACAAGTTCAATCAATAATTAAAGAAAAAGTAACTGTTAATTTTGAAAATGTGGGTAAAAAAGTGATTAATTCAAAAAATATTAAATTAGAAAAATATGAATATCATGACTGAAATTGACTTAAAAAAGATTGTAGAGGAACTTGTTAATACTTTTTTAGAAGCAGGAAATCTTGCTTTAAAATTAAGACAGGCAGGACTAATAAAAAAAATAAAATCAGATAATACGCCAGTTAGTAACGGTGATTTAGAAGTAAATGAATTAATATCAAAAAAATTAATTGAACTAACTCCTGATATACCAATAGTGTCTGAAGAAACATCTTACAACAAGTCGTCAAAAGATCTAAAAAATTTTTGGCTTGTTGATCCAATCGATGGAACTTATGAATATATTAATGATTTGGATGAATTTACAATAAATGCAGGTTTAATTTTAAATAAAAAACCAATTGCTGGATTAATTAATGCTCCAGCAAAAAAAAGGATGTTTTACTCTTATGGCGAAGGTTTTTCTTATGAATTAACTGATGGAAAAAAATTAAACTTAGATTGTACGAAAAAAAGTAAAAAAAATAGTGTAAAGTTTGTTTCTTATTCGCAAAAATTAAAGCCCGAAATAGAAAAAATACATAAAAAAATCGGTGTAACTGAACATGTTAGAATGAAAAGTTCATTAAAATTTTGCGTAATTGCAAGTGGTGAATACGATGGTTATGTGGCTGAACCTAGAGCTAGCGAATGGGATATTGCAGCAGGTCATGCAATACTTAATAATTCAGGAGGATCAATAACTGACATAGATGGAAATGAAATTTTATATGGAAAAAAAAATTTTAAAAACCCGGGAATAATTTTAAAAAGATCAAAAAATTTAAAATGAGTGAGCAATATAGAATAATATTAATTATAATTGTTTCAGTTTCTATTTTTGGACTTCTGTTGTTTGTTTTTGTAAAAAACTACATTAAAAAAAAAATTCAGTACATGATTGAAGAAAATAATAAAAAAACTAAAGAAGATTAATAATTTTTAAATATTCATCTTTATCTATTTCCATTACTCTTTTAGAAACTTCAAAGTCAAAACCAGATCTTGCTAAAATACCCATATCTTTTTTATAAAATAGCAATCTATTATTTTCATCTCTTGATGGACCAATTCTTTTTTTTTTACATATTTTAATAGCTGAAAAAAAATCTTGATCATCGTTATTTTCATTTATTTTTTCTATTGTATTTTTGATATACTTTTCACCAACACCTTTTTTGATTAGATAATTTCTAATTTTATTTATTGATGAACCTCTTTGAATTAAACTTTTTGCTTTCGAATCAGAATAAAAAGTATCATTAATAAATTTTGATTTTTCTAAATCCTCTAAGACTATATCTATTAAATCTGAAATATTGCTTTTTTTTATATTATCTAATTTAGATTTTAGGTATTTTTTTAATAAATATGTTTTAATTTGCTGCTTAGATGGGGCAAATTTCTCAATATAATTTAAGGCAAATTTGCGCATCTCTTCTATTGTTTCGTCTAATTTTTTTTTTTTATTTTTTATAGGAATCATTTTATCATTTAATATAATATAAATAGGTATGATTGAACAAATAGCCATTTTTTTTAATGTTGAAATGATCTATTTGTGGTTGAACTTTGGTGTTATACCTTTTTGGTTTATTTTAATATTTTTTCCCCAATCAAAAATTTGTGGAATATTGGTTACTTCTATCATCCCACCAATAATATTGGGTTCTATTTATATTTATTTAATTTATTATTTTTTTAATTCTGGATACAATTTTTTCGAAAACTTTAGTCTTTATTTGAGTTTATATGATCTTGGCACTTTATTTGAAGATGAAGCTTTTTTAATTTTATTTTGGGTTCATTTTTTAGCAATAAATTTATTTTGCGGTTCGTGGATAATTGGAGACAGTCAAAAATTAAATATTTCAAAATTTATAACCTTTTTCCCATTAATCATTACATACTTCATAGGTCCAGTGGGTATATGTCTATATTGGTTAATTAGAATATTTTTTGCAAAAAAAATTTCTTTATTTGATTGAAAAAAAAATTATTTAATTACCTTAAAGCCAGAGTTTTGCATTGAAGCAAAACCTCCTTGAATATGACAAACATTCTCATAACCCATATCTTTTAGAGATTTCGCTGCTAAAGCAGATCTCAAGCCTCCAGCACAAAACAATACCATTTCTTTTTTCATATCAACTTTTCCTTCTTTAACGTATGGGCTATCTGGATCCATCCAAAATTCAAGCATGCCTCTTGGAATGTGTATAGCATTATCTATTCTTCCTATATTTTCTAACTCTCTTACATCTCTTATATCTATTAAATTGCAAACTTTATCTTTTGATAGTTTTAATGCTTCTTCAGTAGAAATTGTTTTGATCTCTTGGAGCGCTTCTGAAACAAGTTGATTTGATGATTTTATAGTCATAATAAATAAAATTGTTATTATCAAAAAAAATGAAAAAAAACATTATAAAAAAAATTTTTATTAAATTGGCTCGAAAAATTGGTCTTGAATTTATTGATCAAAATGAACTTTTCTCGCCAACCTTAAATAAAGATTTTAATACGAATTTGACGAATTTTGAAAAATCAATAGTTTTGCCATTGGGTGAAGTAAAATTAACAAGAAAAGTAAAAGAACTATTAATTATTTTTAGAACAAATATGAATGTAATTATTTGGGATCAAAATAAAAAAAGAATATTTGAAAAAGAAAAAGTTGAATATGCTAAGAGATCTTTAAATTCAATTATAAGATCTATCAAAGTATTAATAGATTTATTTCCTAATATAAAATTGAAATTGACTATCGTAGATAATGGATCAAAAACAAGTGATTTAGACCAATTAAGAGAATTGTTATTAAATGAAGATATTAAATTCAATTTTATCAATCATGACACTACGGTACATAAGTCTATAATCAAAACACAAAAAAATTCTGAAACTTTTTCAAATTTATCTAGTTTGTTAAAATGTATTGAAATTGGAAAAGCTGAAGGTAAAGATTTAATTTATTTTGTAGAAGATGATTATATACATTTTAAATCATCTTTAGAAGAAATGGTTAGTACTTATGAAAGAATATCTTCTCAATTACAAAAAGAGATATTTATTTGTCCTACTGACTATCCATATCTTTATATGAGCAATGAAAAAACCAATGTTCTAATAGGTAGCAAAAGACATTGGAGAACAATAAACAAATCATTATGTACTTTTATGACCTCAAAATTTTTCATAGATAAGTATTGGGATAATCTTTATCAAACTTGTTTGGATAGAAATGACCCTTTTGAAAAATATTTAAATCAAATATATGAAAAAGAAATTTGTATATCTCCAATAAAATCATTGGCTATACATATTACAAATATTAATTCAAGTTATGGCTTATCACCATTTATTAATTACAAATCAATTTGGGAGGAAAATAAAAATGACTAAACTTGCTAAAAAAAAGGCACCTAGTTTTAAATTACAAAGTACATCACAAAAAACTTTTGAACTTCAAAATAATAAATCAAAATATGTGGTATTATATTTTTACCCTAAGGATGACACACCAGGATGTACTTTGGAAACTAAAGACTTTAATTATTTGTTACCAAAATTTAAAAAATTAGATTGTTTGGTTCTGGGTATATCTAAAGATGATATAAAAAGTCACGAAAAATTTAAAAAAAAATATCGAGTAAAATTTGACCTTTTGGCAGATGAAAAAAAAGAGGCAATTAAATCTTACAAAGTTTGGGGTAAAAAAAAATTTATGGGCAGAGAATTTATGGGATTAATTAGAAGCACTTTTGTAATTAAGAAAAATAAAATCATTAAAGAATGGCGATCTGTTAAAGTAAAAGGTCATGCTGAAGAGGTGCTTGATTTCATTAAAAATGATTGATTGAATAAATGAATATAGAGGCCCTTTTTTAAATATAACTTAATATATTTATAAGGAAGAGGAGCGGGGCAAAAGGACCTCTGTATTCATAGGGCCATTGTTAAAGGCCCTATTTTGAATAATTTTAAATAATATAGACACAAAATTATTAATCTCTAATTGAGTAAGCTATAACTCCTACTTCAGCTTTATCAGTACCAAGCTTTTCAGCTTCTTTGCTTATTCTTAAACCAATAGTTTGTTTTAATAATCTGAAAGCAATGTAAGAAAGAACAAAACTGAATACACAAACACATAATACTCCTTGAAACTGAATTCCAAAATTTGCTTCAGGATTACTAATTGGTACAACTAATGTTCCAAAGATACCTGCAAACATATGAACTGGAATAGCACCGACTACATCATCTAGTCTTAATTTTTCTAAAAATTTTGTTCCAAAATACATTATTACTGCACCAATAGCTCCAATTTCAATTGCCATAAAAGGAGATGGTGTAAGAGGTTCAGCAGTGATGGCAACTAAACCAGCTAAAGCACCATTTAACATCATTATGATGTCAGTTTTGCCTCCAAGTAAACGTGTCAAAACTGCCCCGGCTATTACACCGGCTGAACCTGCTAAATGAGTATTAACAGCAATCTTATTTATTGCATTAACATCATCAAATGTTCCCATTGCTAGTTGACTAAATCCGTTAAAACCAAACCAACCAAACCAAAGTAAGAAAGTTCCTAAAGTTACTAAAGGAATACTTGAAGCAGCAAAAGGCACTAAAGATTTTTTTTCACCTTTGGCACTAAATCTACCATTTCTCGCTCCTAAAACAATAACTCCCGCTAATGCAGCCGAACCACCACATGCATGCACTAAAGTAGATCCAGCAAAATCAGAAAATCCAGCAGCACTTAACCAACCTCCGCCCCATTGCCAACCCATTGATACTGGATAAATAAATCCAGCCATTAAAACAGCGAATATAAAAAATGGCCAAATTTTTATTCTCTCAGCTACCGCTCCGGAAACAATTGAAACTGTAGCACATACAAACATTACTTGAAAAAAGAAATCTGAACTAGCAGAGTATCCAGTTGACATTTTTGAAGAATCTTCCCAAAACTTAAAATTTCCTATGTAGCCACCTTCTGGAATGCCGTAAGCCAAGTTGTATCCAAAGAAAAAGAAGATTATTGATGCTATTGCAAATTTTCCAATATTTTTTGCTGCTATTGTTGATACACTCTTAGTGGTAACCAATCCACTTTCTAACATGCAAAATCCAGCAGCCATAAAAGCTACTAGAACACCACCTATATAGAAAGCTAATGAATTAAAAATATATTGCCCTTCTTCAGACATAGTTGTTTCTGCGTGACTTAAATTAGTAAGACTTATAAGAAAAAATAAACTTAAAATAAAAATTTTAAATTTTTTAAATAACATCATTGTTTTATCTCCTTTAAATTTTTTAAGAGTTTTTTATAATTAAAAATTTTAAAGAGACTATTGATTTTAACTAAAAATAGGTATGCAGTTTTTGCATGTAGTAACAGCCTTTATCAATTTTTAAAATTTTGATAAAGGCTGTTAAATGAAGATTACTTATTAAATACTTCTTTAAGCGCTTTTGCAGGTAAGAATTTTACCTTTTGTGAAGCCCCGATTTGGATTTGCTCTCCAGTTCTAGGATTACGTCCAATTCGCGCTTTTCTTTTAGCCACTTTATAAGTACCAAAACCAGCAATTTTTACTGAATCGTCATTTTTCAATGCATCTAAAATTGTGTTGGTAATTGTATCAAATGTACGCTCAGCATCAGCTTTACTTTGATTTAAAGATCCAGCCAATTTAGCGACTAATTGTTTTTTGTTCATTTTAGCTCCGGTTTAAAGGTTTATAAATATATACTTTACAAAATCCTTGATAATTCAAGCTTTTTTTTAGTATGTATTTAATAAAAAACTACAATATGTAGTATTAAATAATTGTTGATTTATAAGGGTTTTTTAACAAATAAAAAAGCCTTTAAAATAAACCTAAATCTTTCAGATCATTAAAAGTGGCAAAAAACATTAAAGATAATAATAAAAACATTCCGATTCGAAAAAAACCCTCTTGAGTCTTTTGACTTAAAGGTCGACCTAATACTTTTTCAAAGGCATAAAACATTAAATGGCCACCATCTAACAATGGTATAGGAAATAAATTAATCAATCCTAAGCTTATAGAAATATATGCCATCATGCTGATAAAAGGTATTATTCCAAATTCTGCGACTTGGCCTGAAAGTTTAGCTATTCTTATAGGCCCTCCTAACTGAGAACTATCTCCAGATCCAACTAATATTGAACCCAAATATTTAAGTGAAGAAATAGTCACAAAATAAACTTCTTTAATTGATTGAATTAAAGCTTTGGTGGGACCTAGTTTAACATGATTAATTTTATTTTTATAAGGACTTATTTTTATCCCAATCATTCTTTTATTAATTTTATTACCTAAGTTATCTTGGCTCTCAACTAAATTAGGTTTAATTTTAAAGAGAATTTCGTTATCAGATCTTAAAACCTTGAAATCGATATATTCAGATGTCGACATAGCAATTAACTTTGAAATATCAAGAATGCTTTCGACTTTATTATTATCGATTTCAACAATTATATCATTTTTAACTAATCCCGCAACTTCCGCAGGACTATCTTTTTGAACCTCGTCGATAACACCAGGTGTAAAATCTTTACCAACAAACATATATATAAATAAAAAGACAAATATTGCTAAAACAAAATTAGCAAGGGGACCACCTGCAACAATTAAAGATCTTTGGTATAAAGGTTTTGTTACAAAAAGTTTTTTTCTATCTGAAATATTATATTTTTTTAGTAATTCTTCGTGATCGGCTTGAGAAAAAACATTTCTATCACCGAAAAATTTTACATAACCTCCAAGGGGTATCCAGCAGATTTTCCATCTGGTACCAGATTTATCATTCCAGCCAAATATCTCCTTACCAAAACCTATTGAAAAGTCAGTTACACCAACTCCATATCTTTTAGCAAAATAATAATGGCCATATTCATGAATAAATACTACGACTAATATTAACAAAATAAATGGTAAAATAAAATTCAACATTTATTCATTCTATCATAAATTGTAATTAATTGAAGAAAAATCATTTACTAGTTGTTTAATCTATAATTAATTCTTTCATAAATATAAAAAATTCCTGGTTTAAATTTTATATTAGAAAAATGTCTTTCGGGACAACAATGAGGCATATACCAAGATACAGCAAAAATAAAAAGTATTAAAATTTTAGAAACATTGATACTCACATCTTCTGATTTTTTATTATTTGAAATTAACGTTAACATCCAAATTGTAGCAAAAACATTAAGATATCTTCCCCAATCATTCACAATTAAAAATAAAATAATTATCGGAGCTATTGTTATTAAAACAAGCAAAATAATTAAAAATAAATCATAATTAAAATTTTTTTTTAAACAAATAAAAATAGGTATTAAAATTAATGATAAAAATAATAAATAATAATTAAAATAATATTTATCATTTAAATAGCCAGCTATTGATAAGGGTGTTCTAGCAGTGTCATTAATTGACCAACAAACGTCATTACTTAATCCAAAATTTTTAATATAATTACATGTTATTTCAACATTAGGATCGCTAAATATAATTATAAATAAAAAAGTTATAAAACTAAATAATGCAATAATTATTTCAGTTTTATATTTTTTTAAATTAAAGCTATCGCATTCTAAATATCTATTTACGAAAAAAAACGGGAGCAAAAAAGTGAATAATTCGTGAGTTAAAGTTATCCCCATTGATAGAAGTGGTGCACAAAATATAAAAAAATTTTTTTTACTAAAAAATAAATAAAAAATAAAAAATAAAAAAAATAGAACTTCTTTTCTGCCTATTGCAAGTGGGTCATAAAAATTAAACAACAAAGTAGCCGGTGAAAATATAATTAATGCAATTATAAAAGTGATTTTTTTGCTAAAAATAAGTTTAAATAATAAAAATATAAAAATTAAGTAAATTGTTATCGTAATGAAAAAAGTTAAGTTTATGAGATTTAAATTAAGTATACTGGCTATATTGACAATTGTTTCTCCAAAAAAACCTCTTCTAACAAACCCACCTTCATAATTAATTAACCAGTCACCTAAGATATATCCATTTTCTCTTTGAAAAAATCTGTATGTAAAGAAAATATAGTTAATTGCTATAAAAAATAACAAAACTACACTTATATTTTTAAAATTTATGTTTTTTAATTTGATCAATTTTTTTGCTATTATAAAAAAATAATACTTATTAAAACTTAAAATACTAATAATAATTATTTAAATCTAAATGTTATTATTGGTGCAAAAGTAGCTATTATAAAGGATAAAAATAACAAATTATTAGCAAAAAAAGTATGGAATAATTCTGTTGGTAAAATTACTCCTACTAAAATAGATTTTGTAAAATCTGGCATAGGAAATAACAATATTCCGGCTATCAATCCTACAATAATCGAAACATAAGCATTTTTGCTATTTATTCTTTTAGAATAAAAACTAAAAAATATAGTTAATACCGCTGAACAGCAAAATAAATCTGCTAATAAAAATAGATATAATATACTTAATCCTTTTGACGCAAAGTAAAAACTTATTAAGGATAAAATAATAATTATATATTTTGATATCTTTAAATAATTACCATTAAATTTAAATACATTCTTTCCATCAACAATAATAAGACTAGATATAGCATTAATTAATGTATCTATACTGCTAATTGTTAATGAAATTGCTAATATAACTAAGACAATTGATAAAACTAATAATTCTTTTTTCAATAATAAAGAAAAGAATGCAAGATCAGCCACAACATCTTTATTTTCTGATACAGCTATTAATCCACTAAATCCCATAAAAAATACTATGGGAATGATGATAAGGAATGACAATAATAAACTATTAATTAAAACTTTATTACTTTTAGCCGCATAAACCCTTTGCCAATTACCTTGATGAAAAAGATTAGTCGCGGCTACTGCAATGAAAAAAGTTAAGCCTGCAGTAAAGTTAGGAATATAACTTGAGCTGATTAAATTTGGTTTATTTGATTTAATATATGCAAAACTAAACTCATTAAGGTTAAATGAGATCATATAAATAAAACTAATAATTATTAATATGATAAATAATACAAATTGAATATTATCTGTTATAATTGAAGCTCTTAACCCGCCATACAATGTGTAAATCAAAGAACTTAAAATAACTACAAGTGCTGTAATCCATAAATCTGTACCTGAAATGTATTTAATTAACATTGAAACCGCTGTTACTTCAGCAATTAAAAAAATTGTCATATAAAAAATAGATAAAAACATAACTAATTTAAATAATTTTTTTCCAAAGCGGAATCTTATAATTTCGATTAGAGTTCTGCATTTTGGATAAAGTTTTCTTAATTTTGTTCCCAAATAAATTAATGCAAACAATGGAAATGCAGTTCCTAAAGCATAACCAATAACCGCGCCTATTCCTCCCCATGTTGCTGCAGAAGCTGGTCCAAATAAAATCCAAGCTCCCAGCGCAGAAGCAACCAAACTAGCTGTTAAAGAAGAAGTTCCAATTGATCTACTTGCAACTAAATAATTATTTAATCCTAAATATTTTTTTGAATAAAGGATTCCAATTATTACAAATAAAACACTTAAAGATAAAATTAATATAATTGCTGTTGATTGACTTAATATGTTTAATTTATCCATTTATCCCTTTCTGAATTACCGGACAGGTTCTAAGGGTATTTCTCAGCCTTTTTAGGCACCCCCAAATATTTAATATGTTATTATACCATAAAACGTTAAGAAAATAATTAAAATCTTAACGCAGTGAGTCGTATGTGTGTCAAGGATTTTCCAATTTTAGTGTGTCAAAGTTTTTGATAA
>TARA_B100000686_G_scaffold355268_1_pt1 | contig 14741 bp, 13 predicted proteins | sample TARA_B100000686 | Tara Oceans TARA_B100000686 (sample SAMEA2622733) | marine metagenome | biome: marine biome (ENVO:00000447); feature: marine epipelagic mixed layer (ENVO:xxxxxxxxx); material: "saline water (ENVO:00002010), including plankton (ENVO:xxxxxxxx)" | depth 150 m
ACATTTCTCCGTGAAGATAATTGATTAAGTTGATTTTTTAAGTATGTACAAGGAAGCACAGGCAGTCAAATCTTCATGATTCTGTCATTCATTAAATTTACCGTGCAATCCAATTGGGTTTACAAATGAATATTGAGCATACTAAACAAATTATTTCTTAATCAAGTGCATTAATAATTAGACTAACATGTGTTGACTCTCTTAAAATTGCACGAGGAATCTATCTACTTCAGATACAAAACAACATTTTTAAGATCCTAACTGTCAATTTTTAGAGTTTTATGGAAAAATCGAATGATAACACTGAACCAAGAACGCACCTGTGACATCCTAAACCGTATTATGGAAGCTGAATTAGCCGGAGTCGTACGTTACACTCATTACTCTCTGATGATAACCGGGCCACATCGTATACCATTAGTTGATTTTTTAAAGGAACAGGCAAACGAATCGTTAATACACGCACAACAAGCCGGTGAACTACTGACCGGTTTAGGTGGTCATCCAAGCCAAGGTATCGCGATGATTGAAGAAAGCAATCAACATGGTATATACAACATTCTAAAAGAATCGCTCTCGCACGAAACAACAGCTCTAGCACTCTACGAAGAACTCAGAAACGAGGCAGAAGACTCAAGTGTTTACATTGAAGAATATGCTAGGCAGATGATTGGGCAAGAAGAATTACACGCTCTTGAGCTAAAAAAAATGCTCCGAGATTTTGAGTTTTCCGAACCGAATGGAAAAGAAATTGAGTAAACATGTCCAATATTAATCATGATTACTAAGAAAACGATTGCTTGATTCATCTACAAAAGATAATAGACATCCGTCAGCACCATTAACTTCACTGACAACCATATTCCTTGCTTTTCTGCGATTAGGGCTTACGTCGTTTGGTGGGCCAATCGCTCATATTGCCTATTTTCGCGATGAGTTTGTTGGAAGAAGAAAATGGATAGATGAAGGCGCTTATGCTGATTTAGTAGCACTCTGTCAATTCTTACCCGGACCAACATCTAGTCAAGTGGGGCTTGGCGTGGGGCTCGCAAGAGGTGGGCTATTGGGTGCTTTGGTAGCATGGATCGGATTTACAATGCCATCTGCGATTAGTTTGATTTTATTTGGTTACGGTGTTATTGCATACCAAGATGTAATTAATCCTGGCGCACTTCATGGTCTCAAAGTTGTGGCCGTAGCGGTGGTGGCGCAAGCGGTATGGGTTATGGCTCGGAATCTATGCCCCGACGCGAAACGCGCTACTATAGCTATAGCTGGTGCATGTTTTGTTGTCGCAAGCCCCACAGCATTCAGTCAAGTCGGGGTCATTGTTACGGGCGGTCTGGCCGGGCTGCTCTTCTTAAGATCAAAACAGCCTGCGAAGGTTAATCCGCTCGGAATAAGGGTCAACCATAACCTTGCGATTGCATCACTACTACTCTTTTTTGTTGGTTTAATCGGATTACCGATTCTCGCAACAGCTTATGATTCGCACTTACTCGCTCTCATAGAGAGCTTTTATTCGTCCGGCTCGTTGGTTTTTGGTGGGGGTCATGTTGTTCTACCATTGTTGCAGTACGAAGTTGTCCCTCCCGGATGGATTCCAAACGATATGTTCTTAGCTGGATATGGCGCAGCGCAAGCTGTTCCTGGGCCTCTATTTGCATTTGCTGCTTACCTAGGAACAGTTCTAGAAATGGAACTAAACGGTTGGATAGGGGGGCTAATCTGTCTTATAGCTATTTTTGTTCCGTCATTCTTGCTAGTTATCGGAGTTCTTCCATTCTGGGATTCTTTAAGGCAAGCATCTAATATGCAAACCGCTCTCTTGGGTATCAATGCAGCAGTAGTCGGACTTTTGCTTGCTGCCTTGTATCAACCTGTATGGATCAGCGCAATTCTATCTCCACTGGATTTTTGCCTTGCACTCATTGCCTATCTGCTACTGGTTTTTTGGAAGATACCGCCATGGCTTGTAGTCATCTTCTCAGGGGTTGGTGGCTGGGCAACTGAAACCATCATCAAGGCTCTATAGCAAAATTAAAGCTCCCACATGACAGACCTTCCTACACTTCTGGCGGTGTGATGATGACCGTAACCATTTTTTTTAGAATACCTTGAATGTCAGGAGGTGCTTCATTCTCAGCTACTTCAGGGCCATCACAAACCACGGTCATTGATCGCCCATCACCAGGTCAAGCACTATAAATCGACTGGCGCTCTATATCCCTGACTAGATGATTTTAACCAGTTGGCATTAAAGATTCACCCTCCAACTATATTATACGACCTGTTACAAAGCCTATAGTCCGCATGAAACTAATTTAGCTCAAATCGTAGCCGCGCTCCCCATGCTCTGTCAGATCTAATCCTTGATCTTCCGAATCAATGTCAACACGAAGTTTGGTAAATAATCCTATTATTTTGAGAATTATCCAGGTGGCTATTCCAGTCCATACACCTATTACAATAATTCCTTGAAACTGAATCCATAATTGTATAACTGATCCCTGTGTCGAGATACCAGACGCGCCAGCTCCAAGAAAACCGCCAGGAGTTCCAACAAAACTTAGCATAATAATCCCTAAAATCCCGCCAACTCCATGTACCGGAAAAACATCAAGAGAGTCATCAATGCGAAATATGCCTTTGACTGCCTGAGTAGCGTAAAAACAAACTGCACCTGCTAAAACACCAATAAGCAATGCTCCTCCAGGCCCCACCGTACCAGCAGCAGGTGTTATGGTTGCTAGGCCGGCAACCATACCGGTCGCGATACCAACAACAGTAGGTCTACCTTGTTTGACCCACTCGATTAACATCCAGATCAAAGCCGCTACTGCAGCACTAATATGCGTAACTAACATTGCCATGCCAGCATCTCCATTAGCAGCTACAGCGCTTCCCGCGTTAAATCCGAACCACCCGACCCACAGCATAGCAGCTCCAGTGACCACCATGATTCGACTATGTGGAGGCATTGGAGATCCCGGAAAACCTTTTCTAGGGCCCAACACCAAAGCCACAACAAGTGCCCCTACACCACAAGTCAGATGAACAACTAAACCACCAGCAAAATCAATGACGCCGAGCTCGCTTAGAATTCCTCCTCCCCAAACCATGTGGCACGCAGGCAAATATACAATGGTAAACCACAGAAGTGAGAACAAACACATTGCACCGAATTTCATTCTCTCTGCGAAAGCTCCTACTACTAAAGCAGGCGTAATAATAGCAAACGTCATTTGAAACATGATAAAGACTGTCTCAGGAATGGATCCTGCTAAAGTATCTCGACCGATCCCGGTCAAAAATAACGCGCTTAAATCACCTATAATTGGGCCATCTCCTTTAAACGCTAAACTATAGCCATAAATTACCCACGCAACAGAGACAATACAAGCAATAGCAAAACATTGCATCAAAACCGAGACACTATTTTTACTTCTAACGAGGCCACCGTAGAAAAGAGCCAATCCAGGCAACGTCATAAACAAAACCAGTGCAGTCGATGTTAACAACCATGATGTATCGCCTGCACTTGCTCCATTTGCTAAAACCGGCGTCGAAACTAGAACACTTACAAAAAAAAGGTACAATTTTTTATACATGAATAATCCTTGTTTAATCAGTTTTGATACTCCTAAATATAAGATAGCAATTTTGATGCCAATTCAATCTAATCAAAATACGCATATTTATTGCACAATTGTGTTACATAAGCACCCAAGATGCACCAAACAAGGGCAATTTTTTGCTGTTATTCACACATCCTAGACAACTTAAAATTTTTGTAATATGAACCTGCCCCACACTTTAATCGCCATACTTATCAATATTTTATGGGGGTCAATGTTTATCGTTGGGACGATAGGGCTCAGCGAATTTCCTCCGATATTCTTTACCGGAATACGTTTTGCGGTGTTGGCTATTCTATTGGTTGGATTTCTACGAATACCAAAAAAGACATTCTTTCCACTTCTCAGAATTGGTATTGTTATGGGTATTGGAATGTATCTAACCCTCTATCTATCTTTAGCGTTAGCCGAAAATACTGGAACTGTTGCGATTTTCAGCAAGCTTGAAGTGCCATTAGCACTGTTACTTGGCGTAGCGCTACTCGGTGAGCGTGTGGCCGGAAAACAAATTATTGGAATAATTGTTGCGTTGCTAGGAGCGGCTTTCGTTACTTTCGATCCTGCCGCTTTTGATGATTTACTAGCTTTGTCCTGGATGGCTATATGTTGCTTATTTGCAGCTCTAGGGCTAATCGAAGTACGGCGTCTTGGTAAGATTCACCCCCTAACAATCGTCGCTTGGATATCCTTGATAGGTGCTCCCGTTTTACTAGCGACCTCTTTTCTATTCGAAAAGAATCACCTTGAAGTGTTACAAACCGCAACTTGGATTGGTTGGTCATCCCTTCTTTACACTGCATTTATGAGTTCCATAGTTGCCACCTCCGGACTCTATTACCTACTACAACGATACCCAGTAACACTGGTTGCACCCTTTGGCCTGCTCTCGCCAATATTCGCAGTTATAGGTGGTGTAATATTTTTAGAGGATGTCTTGACCGTGAGACTCGTTTTGGGTGGTGGCCTAATTCTTTTGGGAGTTACATGGGTAAACCGACCGACGCCTTTACCTAAAACAGTAATTTAACGGAGGTGATTTTTCTCGTGACTATTATAGATACCAAAATCATTGCCCACCGAGGTGCCTCACTATTTGCTCCAGAAAATACTAGGGCATCATTGCAAAAAGCCAAAGAATTAGGAGCCACCTGGATTGAAACTGATGTCAGGTTAACTGGCGACCGGCAACTCGTAATTTTTCATGACGACGAATTAAATCGGCTCACCAATGCAGAAGGGTATGTCGCCCTAAAGTCACTTGCATATTTAAGAAGTTTAGATATTGGCGCTTGGTTTTCAGATGAGTTTAAAGGTGAAAAAATACTTACTTTAAAGGAATTCATTAAAGAGATCATAAAACATAATTTTAGTCTTCAATTGGAATTAAAACCTATGTACGGCGATGAAGAGATGTTGGTTTCAGAAGTTGTAACAACTATAAAACAGTATTTAGACTACTTTAAAGATAGATTATTTTTTAGCAGTTTCTCGGAAAAATGCATCTATTTCCTAAATAGTGCGATTCCATCGATACCTCGGTGCATGGCGCAAAATATTACACCAAGACATCCCGAATCATTTGCAAGAGATCATAATTGCCAAATGATCCATGTAACTAGTGAATTTATAAAAAACAGTGACTTAAGTATTATTCGAAGCTCTTCTATAGATTTTACCGTCTCAACAGTAAACGATAGAACCCGCGCAAAATTATTTCTTGAAAACGGGTTCCAATCAATCATCACCGATGACCCCCGTTTATTGGATTAGCCAGATAATTTTTTTAATTTGGTGGCTTATATAAAGATCAAACCTAGACTTTAGATACCATCTACTACCCAGTCATTATGTCATTACAATTTTTTTAAAATTGTAAACTCTAGGATCAATTATATCTTAACCACAATTTTTCCAACTTGATGGTTAGCCTCCATTCGCTCATGCGCAGCTATACAAGATTCTAGGCCATAGAATATTGTGTCAATAATAGGATTAAAAATACCTTTGCTCAAATTAGAGTACACATAACTATGAGCTTCTCTTAACTCCTTAGGACGCCGCGCAATATCACCCCAACTATAGAACTTAATAGAAAGTCTCTTACTCAGCGCGTTGCGGGCAGGAAAGCAGCTGTTATAGCGATCCAAATTGCCATAACATATAATTCTTGCTTCAGGCGCAGCAACATCAATTATAGTGTTGGTTAAATTCCCTGCAATTGGATCGTAAATTAAAGTAACGCCTTTCCCGCCTGTTACCCTATACACCTCCTTTTTGAAAGAAACGTCATTTGATAGAAACACATGATCTGCTCCGATAGAACTAATCTTATCTAGTTTTTTAGGAGAAGTTGTCGCAGCAATAACCATAGCGCCTCTCTCTTTAGCCAAATGTATGCCACCTATTGCTGCGCTACTACTAGCCGCTGTAACCAATACTATATCTTCTGAAGTGATACATCCATAATACATAAGCCCTCCCCATGCAGTGAGATATTGGTGCCAAGCCGCAGCATTAATGACCGTTGAAACTGTCTTTGGTATCTTGACAACTGCCGATACTGGTACTGTAGTGATCTCACCATAAGTTCCATGATCTTTTGGCATCGATTGCCAATAGCCATTTTCGTTGGCAATAGCAAAGGGAATAATCGAAACATCATCTCCAACATCATGCGTGGTAACATTATTACCAACAGATTCAATAGCGCCAGTGCCTTCAAATCCGATCCGACAAGGAGTAACTGGCTGGAAAATGTAGGAGCCGTTTCTCAGCATGCATTCTGAACGATTAATTCCGAATGCTTTCACTCTTATAGTCACTTCATCAGGTCCTGGTAAACCTAGCGAACAGTCATCTATCTGAAGAACATTCGGACCTCCCGTCTTATGAAATCTGACTATTTTTACCATTCACATACTAGCCTTTTGTTTTAAGTACATTTGATTATAGATAATAACTTATATAAGACAGCAGTATGTTTTTTTAGAAAAAAATACTAACAGAGTGGGCTACTAGCTGAGAATGATCTAGCGTTCATTTACCCACTCACCATCAAAAAATGTAACAACCCTGCTAACACCTTTATTTGATCAGCTTAAAACGATTGAAAGTTTATAATTCCAGATCGGGTTATCCACTAATCTATGTTCGGCCTATTTTTCTCATGGTGGAATGCAATTTAAGTTTAAATTTCTAATACACTCTAGAAAGGGAGAAATCTTTAGAGGAAACATGGTATTTCTGTCATGCTAGCCTTCCCTAGCATTACGATTAACAAATTCCATAATTGAAACCCAACCAACTGAATTAATCTCAGTTTTCTTCTTATTATTCGTCTCTAAAGGTAGACTCCAGGATAGCTCTAAAACTCAAGTTGATGGCTTACTATGAAAAATTTCTTTCTCTGCAACGAATGATGTGAGCGCCGCGATTATAATTCTTGTTTTGTTATCTGCTTTTTTACATGCGTCTTGGAATGCCTTCGCAAAGAAAGGTCTAGATCCTACACTATCCATTGCTGCTTTCCACGCTGTCGCAGCTATAATCGCTGTTCCGATCATCTTTCGAGTTCCCCTTCCTGACCCCGAATCCCTGCCATACCTTATCGCATCAGTAGTAATCCACTGGGCATATATTGGATTGCTTGGTACAGCATACCGTACTGGAGATCTGAGCCAGGTATATCCAATTGCACGTGGTACTGCACCGCTTTTAGTTACCATAATAAGCTTCCTATTACTGGGGGAAACTCTACCGATCTTAACGCTATTCGGAATCTCAATAACATGTATCGGCATAATACTGCTAAGCTTCAATAACAGTATTTCTCGATACCAAGGCCACCAACCACTGGTACTGAGTCTAAGCACAGGTTTTATGATTGCTGCATATACGATCATGGATGGATTAGGTGTCCGACATTCGATTAATCCGATGTCTTATATTAGTTGGCTTTTTATCCTTGCAGGTGTAACATTTGCCATCATTCTTACTTTCTTACGACGGAAGAAATTAAAAGAAACCCTTCAGTACTGTATTAAATATCGATTGGTTTTCTTGATGGGTGGTATTGCTACAGCAACCGCCTATGGCATCGTGGTATATGCAATGCATGATAATTCAATGGCAATGGTCTCTGCCCTTCGCGAAACAAGTGTCTTAATGGGAATCATTATTGGAGTCGTAGTGCTCAAAGAGTCGTTTGGAAATATACGGATCAGTGCCGCAATACTTGTAATTAGCGGTGTGTTTATGATGAATATAATTAACTGAATAGGTATCGCACATAAATATCTGTTAATTATCAGATAAGGCAGCGTAAATAATAGGCCAAATGTTTAACGAACCTGCGACTAACATATTGGGCATCACTTTCTTTTAGCCGGAATCCCTACCACTACAACAATTCCTAGGAATCAATCTCCCAATGAATTTCTAGTTTACACTTTTTGCATAATCGAGCGTATATTGGCTGAGTCAAAAATCTTTTTCTACCATTCTAATTGAATGCGATGAACAATCGCATTATGGCAGATCACACTACTAATCAAGTGTAGTTAATTCTTGTTTGCAGTGATTGCTAGTTACTTCACTTTATTTAGACATTCAGAGGCGCAACTTTATAGGGCATTACTGCGTTTTTGATGGGGCATGACCTAATGCCTTAAATTATGAGAATCGACCTAGATTAAAGAAAGGGGGTGTTCCTGCATTAAAGCGACCTGTTCTCTTAAGCTTAAGATGTGATCTTCCCAACACTGTTGGGTATTGAACCAAGGATATGCATTGGGAAAAGCTGGGTCATTCCAGCGTCTCCCAATCCAAGCGTAGTAATAAATTATTCTTATCGTTCGAAGCGCTTCAATTAGATACAACTCCAAAGAATTGAAATCACAAAATTGTGTATAGCCGTTAAGCAAACTTGCCAAACATCGCTCCTGATCATCTCGTCCTCCTGGCAAGAACATCCACAAGTCTTGTATTGCAGGTCCGTTTCTGGAATCGTCCAAATCTACGAAATGTGGACCTTCATCAGTCCAAAGCACATTTCCCGCGTGGCAATCTCCATGAAGTCTCAACACTGAAATATTGCCTGCTCGCTCATAACAGAAAGAAACAAGTTGCATTAGATGCTCAGAAAGCGATCGGTAAGCTACCTTAAGATCATCCGGAATAAAATCATTTTCGAGTAGAAAACTATATGATTCAACGCCAAAATATTTCGGTGTCAAAGTTGGACGTGAATAGAATAGCTTTGATTTACCGACTACATGAATTCTTCCAAGACATCGTCCAAGACTTTCAAGATGGTTAGAGTTTTCTAGATCAGGAGCTCGCCCACCCCAATTTTGAAAAAGCGCGAAACGATATGATTCATAATGGCGGAGAGTATCACCATATTGATCGGGAATAGGAGCAATTACTGGGATTTCGTTATATGCAAGCTCGTTCGCAAATTCATGTTCTTCTAAAATCGCAGCGTTGTTCCACCGCTCCGGGCGATAGAACTTAACTATAATTGATATATTATTTTCAAGACCTACTCTATAGACCCGATTTTCATAACTATTCAACGGAAGCAGATGACCATCGCAACGATATCCCTCTCGCTGCACTGCATTTAGTACTTTATCTGGGCTGAGCCGCTGGTAATCAAATACAGGATCAGAGTTCATAATTATTGATAAAAGAAAATGAACTATGAGATCCGGTAATTTTTTAAATTACGAAAGGCTATGTACATCAGAATTCCACTAAGAGATGAATAAATAGCAAATAAAACGCATACAGTTTCGATTGATGATCCAATATCTATTAATGCGCCCAAAGTTACCGGGCCAAGGGCTGAACCGAAAACCATTAAAATGACACCAAGACTTTTTATAGCGCCTAGGTGCTTGAGTCCATACAATTCTGGCCACATTGCAGATGCTGCAGTATGCACAAGACCAGCGCTCACACCGAGCATCATCATGTAAGGTATTACAATTTGATGATTATCAAAAAGCGCTACTAAGAGCAGTGCAAATATTAGTGGTATTAATGATAACGGCATCAGACGCACAGCCCTAAAATAATCAATTAACGGCCCAGAAACTAAGGCCGTAACAACTACACTTATAGCATAGATAATATAGTTTCCCGTAACCCATACGTAGGACCAATCCTTAGAATCTGCAAGAGTAAGATGATGGAGAAATAACGCTGTTGTTACTATCGATGGCGCAAGGTATCCTGGAACTAACAAATAAAATCGAGTGTCACGTAACACTTCAGACCTCGTCCAAGATCTGATGCTACGATTAGTGATTCTATATTTCTGATTATCAATATCCTGATAGAGTAACCTTCCACGAACTTTACTAAGTAAATAGAGGGAGAGTGGCACTAGAACAATACCTAAAAAGATAGCGCTACTCACGTATGTCCATCGCCACCCTACTAAAGAGATAGCCACAACAGCTAGAAAAGGAAGGAAAGCTTCTCCAGTTGCTGACCCCATCGTCGCTATAGCGAGCGCTCGACCTCTTTCTGTTTCAAAATTTCGAGCCATAGTAGTTGCGGCTATATGAGGAGTGAGAGCTTGCCCAAATTGCCTGAGAAGAAAGATTGCAATAATAAGGGATGTGACACCTGATGAAAGCGAAATAACTAAACAAGCCACGATGAGGGATACGCTGACAATTAGAGTATATGAAGAAAGCTGAAACCGATCAATCAGACTTCCGGTCCAAAGTAACACGATGGCACTGCTCAAAGTGCTTACAAGATAAATTATACCCCACATCGTGTGAGTCAATCCAAATTCAGTTTGGATAGACGGTCCAAATACCCCTATAAAGTATGTTTGCCCGAAGCTAGAAGAGAATGATAATAGGAATCCAAAACAGAGTAGATGACTATGACTCTTAACGAGACTTATGTATGATGAAAATGGCATGTTTCATGTAATCAAAGAAATAACCAAGCGGTATCTAGATTACTTTGGTTTTGGGTCTATCGAATATCAGAGATTTTTTTTGAGGAACGTACGGCCTGTCCAAGGTTCAAATATTTAACAATATGCATATGTATTAGAGAGTTATAAATTTTAACCGAATGTGCGTGGTCTTCTGGAATATTGTACAAAAAGGCTGAAGTTTGTACTAGTTGCATTTCTTTGAATAAAGTTAAACGCACAAATATCGCGCACTCGAATTTTGCTTAATATAAAGTGTTCAAACGGATAATCCGTTCGGATCCTAATTAGCCACAGATTAGCGGTGATTAGAGAATAATTGTACAAGCTCTGAGGTAAGATTATTATTAACCTACAATCTTGACACTCCTATTGATCCAACAATTGTTTGTCTTCGTGTTTTTTTATCGCGAGTAATCGATCCAGCTGATTAGCAAAGGTCATTCGATCCGTTTGACTGAATGGTGCGGGCCCTCCCGTCGTTACACCGCCACCTCTTAGTGTATCTAAAAAATCCCGCATATTCAGACGCTCTCGGATATTCTCCTCACTATAGAGCTCACCACGGGGGTTTAAAACAATTCGGCCCCGAGCAATCAGCTCCGCTGCGAGAGGGATATCTGCTGTGACCACCAGATCACCAGGTTTTGACTTCTCTACGATGTGATTATCTGCCACATCAAAGCCAGACGGCACCTGTACGGAACGAATATATTGCGATCTGGGTACTTGAAGTGCCTGGTTAGCCACCAAACTTACCATCACGGGCATCCGTTCGGCAGCTCGATAAAGGATTTCTTTGATCGCATTCGGGCAGGCATCGGCATCGACCCAGATTTTGGCATCTACCATACGACATTGATTTTCTTTTACGGTCATTTGATCTGGACTACTATCGGTTTCGATTCTGACGGCCTGTTTATTGCGTTAAGAGCTAAGATTTACCGCCTCGCCTGAGTATGCGGACTCATACATCGCCTCTATAACAGCAGTATTTCGAAGGCCATCCTTAGCTGGGAAATCAGGAGGCTTGCCTGTGAGGACGCATTGAGAGAATTCATCGAGCTGAACAGTGAATCGGTTAGGAGCAGGCGTCGCGATGACCTGATCATTTTGGCTATCACCGGTCTTAATGATGAGAGGTCCTGAATCATCAAACATTGAAGGGATCTCTATTCTTCCTTGGCTTCCATCAACCGAGATCTGACAACGAAATGGCTGATCCATGCTGCCGGTCACATTCGCAATTGCGCCACTGGCAAATTCAATAATGCCAGAGAAAGTCGTATCGACACCCCAGTGTCCTGAATCACATGCAGCCCCACGGACTCGGATTGGTTCGGCGGATAAAACAAATCGAGCGGCATACACTGCGTAACAGCCAGCATCCCATAACGCACCACCTCCAAGTGCACTTGAATAGCGAACATTGTTGTCAGGTTCGGCATTAAAGCATAGTGCGGCATCGACAGTCACAACTCTTCCAAGCGCACCATCAGCAATAAGCTGTCGCGCTTTGCGTAAGTGTGGATTCCACCTATGCGTGAAAGCCTCTACAAGGACAACATTGTTGCTGTTAGCTGCATCGATCATTCGTTGACACTCTCTTTTTGATACTGCCAATGGTTTTTCACATAAAATATGCTTTCCTGCCTCTGCAGCCTTGATAGTCCATTCACAATGCATACTGTTTGGTAGCGGATTGATTACAGCATCTATTTCGGAATCAGCAAGTTGTTCCTCGTATGATTCATACCATCGACTTAGACCGTGCTCATTCGCTACCGCTTCTGCTTTTTTAGCACTGCGTGATGAGATTGAGACTATTTCTGAATTTTTGGATTCATGAGAAGCGGGAAGATGGGCGTTAAGACCAATCTTTGCAGTCGAGATAAGTCCGTATCGGACAATATTATGTTCCATAACTTTAATCATCACTAGAGGATTAGTCGGTGGTTAAGAATAGTACTTTCTAGCAAATTAGGCTAGCTATGAATCTGTGGGGCTTAAGAAAGCATCCACAGACTGATCTGTGCTCTACTAATACGGCTATTTCATTCCTATTCAAAATCTAAGGTCAGAATATATTTAAAGCCTCTAGTCAGTCGCTAGGACGCGTGACATTTTTTCAGCATATAGAGACAGTTAGAATCCATCATTATTTTCACATTGGAGTTGAACCACTAACCCAATAACAACCCTTGCCTTACTCTTGGCGTAGCGCCGTAATGGGATCAAGCCGTGACGCTTTATAGGCTGGATAATAACCAAAAAATATACCAACCAATGCGGCAAAAACGATCGATAATAAAGCAGCCATGGGAGAAGCTACTATAGGCCAATCACCAATTCTTGCAACCGCAATAGAACCAGCTAAACCGATAATAATACCGATCAGGCCTCCAATTAATGAAACCACAACAGCCTCAAATACAAACTGAAACAATATATCTTTGCTTCTCGCCCCAACCGCCATTCGCAAGCCGATCTCACGAGTTCTCTCAGTAACAGACACGAGCATTATGTTCATAATGCCGATACCACCAACAAGAAGAGAGATTCCAGCTACCGATGCCAATAGAATGGACATAATGCGCTCAGATTGAGCTCTTGCAGCCACCATTTGAGCAATATTCCGCACTGTAAAGTCGTCTGGTTGACCCGGTTTAATTCCATGCCTACGCTGTAGGATTTCAGTTATTTGCCGTTCGGCTTCCATAACCGCAGCAGCTGATGAGGCCTGGACTGTTATGCTTTGAACGAACGGGCCACGAAACCTGTCGCCTCCCGTAATGCGAGTCTTTGCGGTTGTAATCGGAATAAACACCACGTCATCTTGGTCTCCCCCCCACGGAGTCTCGCCTTTTTCGCCTAGCAGCCCGATTACCATAAACGGCACACGCTTAATACGTATCATCTGGCCAATTGGATCTTCTTCGGGAAATAGTTGTGTGGCAACTGTTTGACCAATAATTGCAAACTTCGTTGGGGAGCGCTCTTCTTGAGCAGTAAATGTGCGCCCACTTACTATCTCCCATCCTCGTGCCTCCAAATATCCAGTGCCAGCGCCGTATATTGTTGAAAACCAGTTTCGACTACTATTAATCACTTGTGCTGAAGTTCGAATAGTTGGTGCTGCAACTAGAATCGAATCACCCTCTTCTTGCAATGCACGGGCATCTTCTTCTGTCAAAGAAATAAGCGAGCCAGCACCGCCCCTAGCTCCACTTGATACACTGCTACCATTATTAACAAAAATTACATTAGAACCAAGTGTATCCATGACGTCTTGTATTCGTTGTTCAGCTCCAGCACCAACACCGACCATCGCAATAACAGCAGAAACACCGATAATAATCCCCAATGTCGTCAAAACCGTACGCAGTATGTTTGAGCGTAAAGAGCTAAAAGCGCTCCAAAGTGTGTCAGAAAACTTCACAGATGTTGTGTCCCTAGAATATTCTGTTGATTTCGATCGCTCGTAAGACGTCCATCGCGAAATTCTAATATTCGCTGAGCGAAGTTGGCGACTTCCTGCTCATGAGTCACTAGAATTACCGTAATACCCTGATCATTTAGATCGCGAAAAAGATTCATAATCTCCTGTCCAGTTGTAGTATCTAGTGCGCCTGTGGGTTCATCTGCAAGCAGCAGTGATGGACGATTTACGATGGCCCGAGCAATAGCAACTCGTTGCATCTGTCCGCCTGACAATTGCGTCGGTAAATGATGTGCTCGATCAGAAAGACCTACCGCGTCAAGCGCCTCACTGGCTCTTTTTCTACGACTTTCTCGCTCAATAGCTCCGTACATCAATGGCATCTCCACATTACGCTGGGCGCTCATGCCTGGCAATAGATTAAACGCTTGGAAGACAAAACCAACTTTGCGCTGCCGTACACTTGCCAACCCATCCGATCCAATTCCACTAATATCTTCACCATCTAGTTCATAACTCCCACTACTAGGGGTATCCAAACAACCTAACAAATGCATACATGTCGATTTTCCAGAACCTGAAGGCCCCATAATAGCTACAAACTCTCCTCTTTTGATTTTTAGATCTAGATCACGGAGAGCATGCACCACTTGAGCGCCCACCATATAGTCCCTGGAAAGGCCCGTGGTTTGAATAATAGTTT